>ENA-ORXU01000393-ORXU01000393.1-marine-metagenome-genome-assembly--contig:-NODE-393-length-51703-cov-7.125828_pt1 | contig 51703 bp, 43 predicted proteins | sample MGYA00237869_ERZ511484 | MGnify/ENA metagenome assembly ERZ511484 | reverse complement strand
TCGATCGAGCGAAAGCCTTCGCGCACCGCCAGCCGGATGTCCTTGGCGGTGACATCGTTCTGGTAGTCGACGAAGGCCTTGGCCTTGCCGGGGCTGCGATCGGTGGGCAGTTCGATGTGGGTCACGCCGTGCCCGTCGCGCTCGTACGCGACCGAGTAGGCGGCAGCCTTCACCGAACGTCCTTGCGCCCCGGCCGCGGCCATCCCGGCATCGGCGCCGTCTTCGAGCGCCCTCGCGATGCCCCACAAGCCACGCCCGGCACCGGCGATGTGACACGCCTCCGCCTGCTCGCCCGGCAGGAAGGCCTCGCTTTGCTCGTCCCAGCGCAAGGTACCCTTGGTGTGCGAGAACAGGTGCAGCGAGGGCGTCCAGCCACCGCTCATCAGCACGGCATCGCAATACAGCGTACGCCCCTCGCCGACCACTCCGCGGGTCACCGGATTGACCCGCACCGACTCCACGCGCAGCCTTCCCCGGGTACCCGTGGCGGTGTGTCCGGTCAACACCGTGATATCCCGATCCGCGGCGGCTCGACGCAATGCCTGCGATGCATCGTCGCGCGTATCGACCAGGGCGATCACGTCGACCCCGGCATCGGCGAGATCGAACGCGGCGTACCAGGCGCTGTCGTGCGAGGTGACGAGCACGACGCGGTTGCCGACCTGGACACCGAAGCGGTTGAGGTAGGTCTGCGCAGCGCCCGCCAACATGACGCCGGGTCGGTCGTTGCCGTCGAACACCAGCGGCCGCTCGATGGCGCCCTGCGCCAGGATGACCTGCCCGGCGCGCACGCGCCACAGCCGCTCGCGCGGTGCGTGCTCCGGCAGCTCGGAAAGATGATCGGTCAGCTTCTGGCAAAGGCCCACCAGGTTCTGGTGGTAATAGCCGATGGCCGTGGTGCGGCTCATGAATCGCACGTTGTCCATGGCACCGAGCTCGGTCAGCGTCCGTGCCAGCCAGTCCCAGGCCGGCTTGCCGTCGATCTGGACCGCGGGCTCGGACAGCAACGTGCCGCCCGCTTCAGGGTGCTCGTCGACCAGCACGACCTCCGCCCCGCTGCGACCGGCACTCAGGGCTGCCGCCAGACCGGCGGGACCGGCGCCCACGATCAGCACGTCACAGTGCAGGTTGCGCGAGGCGTAGTGGTCCGGGTCCACCTCGGACGGCGCCTTGCCCAGGCCGGCGGCGCGGCGGATGAACGGCTCGTACACCTTCTCCCAGAAGCTCCTGGGCCACATGAAGGTCTTGTAGTAGAAGCCTGCCGAGAACAGCATGTAGAGACCGTCGTTGACCGCTCCCACGTCGAACTTCAGCGATGGCCAGCGGTTCTGGCTCTCGGCCGCCAGGTCGGCATGGATCTCCTGCACCGTGGCGCGCGTGTTCGGCTCGAACCGGCCCTTGGCGCCGCGCGGTCCGGAGCGCCAGGTGCCGACCAGTGCGTTCGGCTCCTCCGATCCTGCGCACACCACGCCACGCGGGCGGTGATACTTGAACGAGCGCCCCATCAGGTGGACACCGTTGGCCAGCAGCGCCGAGGCGACGGTATCGCCCTCGAACCCCTGATACGGTGTGCCGTCGAAAGTGAAGGTGACCGGGCGATCGTGATTCACCCGACCCCGGCCCTCGATGCGGAACCGTGTCACGACGCGCTCCCGTTCGGTGAGGGAAGCTCCGGCTGCGGTTCGCCGGCGCGGTAGGTGGTCAGGAACTTGTCGCTGACGGTGTCACGCGCCGCGTTGAAGAAGCGTGCGCAGCCGTGCAGGTGACGCCAGCGCTCGAAGTGCACGCCGCGCTCGTTGTTGCGCACGAACAGGAAATCGCGCCACTCGTCATCCGACAGGCTCGACGGGTCCTGCGGCCGGTCGATGTGCGCCTCGCCCGCATAGGCGAACTCCAGCTCCGGCAAGGTCTTGTCGCAATACGGGCAATGTATCAACAGCATGGTCGGTATCTCGGTATGTCGGACTGTCGGTCTTCGGGATAGGCCTTCAGGGATCTAGTGCGCGACGGCCGCCGCGGCCGCCTCGTCGATCAGCCGACCGGTGGTGAAGCGCTCCAGCGTGAACGGGGCGTTGATCGGGTGCGGCTCGTCCTTGGCGATCGTCCAGGCGAACGTGTGCGCCGCCCCCGGCGTCGCCTTGAACCCGCCCGTGCCCCAGCCGCAGTTCACGTACAGGTGCTTCACCGGCGTCTTGCCCACGATCGCCGAACGGTCCGGCGTCACGTCCACCGTGCCTCCCCACTTTCTGAGCATCCTCATCCGGGTGAAGATCGGAAACACCTCGCAGATCGCCGCCAGCGTGTGCTCGATCAGCGGCAACCCGCCGCGCTGCGAGTAGCTCACGTACTGATCGGTGCCCGAACCGATCACCAGCTCCCCCTTGTCCGACTGGCTCAGGTACGCGTGCACCGCGTTCGACATCACCACGCACGGGAACACCGGCTTCACCGGCTCGCTCACCAACGCCTGCAGCGGGTAGCTCTCCAGCGGCATGCGCACATCCGCACTGTGCATGACCACCGAGGTGTGACCGGCGGCCGACACCCCCACCTTGTTCGCACCGATGAACCCCTTGCCCGTCTCCACCCCCTGCACCGCCCCGTCCGGGCCGCGACGGATCGCGGTGACCGGGCAGTTCTGGATGATGTCCACCCCGCGCGCCGCCGCCGCCCGCGCGTAGCCCCAGGCCACCGCATCGTGCCGGGCGGTGCCGGCGCGCTGCTGCAGCGCCGCCCCCAGCACCGGGTAGCGCGCATCCGCCGAGATGTTCAGCGGCGGGCAGAACGCACGGGCCTGCTCGGGGTTCAGCCAGCGGTTGTCCACCCCGTTCAGCCGGTTCGCGTGCACGTGGCGCTGGAAGCTTTGCACATCGTGCACGTTGTGGGCGAGCATCATCACCCCGCGCGGGGAGAACATCACGTTGTAGTTGAGCTCCTGGCTCAGCCCCTCCCACAGGTCCAGCGCGTGATCGAACAGCTTCGCGCTCTCGTCGTAGAGGTAGTTGGAGCGGATGATGGTGGTGTTGCGCCCGGTGTTGCCCCCGCCCAGCCAGCCCTTCTCGATCACCGCCACGTTGGTGATGCCGTGCTGCTTGGCCAGGTAGTAGGCCGCGCCCAGCCCGTGCCCGCCGGCGCCCACGATAATCACGTCGTAGGCCTTCTTGGGCTCGGCATCGGGCCACTGCTCCTGCCAGCGCTTGTTGCCCGAGAACGCGTTGCGCAAGAGCGACGCTGCGGAGAAATGGGTCATCGAGTGGTTCTCAAGAAGATGTTCAAGGATCAAGGTCATGGAACGCGCTACGGCCGTTGGCCGCAGCGCGCCGTGCTGGTGGATGCATCGACCACCGATCGTCCTTGTGGCTGCGCCGGGTCACCCGCCGGAGGCGCCGAGCCGATCCCGGAGCAGGCTTCGAGCTTGACGAACCTTCACGCCAGGACCGGACGCGGAGCGATGGCCGATGTGGCAAGACTGACCACCACGTAGAAGAAGCTGGACACGAGGCAGCCGGCGAGCGGCCCGACGACCCAGCCCGCATCGGTGAACAGGAGCATGCCACCCGACACCACGAAACCGGTGACCATCGCCGCCAGTGCGCCGAAGGCGTTGCCACGCCATATGCTGGAAACGAACACCGGGCCGACCAGGGTTGCCAGCAGCGTGCCGGTACCCAGTATTCCCAGGAACGACAACAGGAACGGCGGAGCGTAGGACACCATCAGCAAGGCCGAGAAACCGAATGCCACGATGGCAGCACGATTGATCAGCAAGGTGGTCTTGGCATTGCTGTGCTTCGGATTGATCGCCAGGCGCAGGTCGTGGGACGCAGCGGATGACACGGTGTGCAGCAACGAGTTGGCGGTCGACTGCATGGCGAACAGGATGCACAGCGTGATGAATCCTCCGAACAGCGGGTGCAGGAAGTTCTCCAGATAGGTCGGCATGGCCAGATCGGCTTGCGGCAGTTCCGGCATGCGTACCCGCATGTAGAGACCGACGATCGGGATCAGCGACAGGATGCAGCCGAACGGCGCGACGAACAACCCGACGTGGTGCCACTTGATGTTCGGCCGGAAGGCCAGCATGCGTACCGCCATGAACGGCAGCACGGCGGCGAACATGAACGCATAGGGAAGCACCAGGAACACCGCCCCCTTGCTCTCGCCGTAGGGTCTCGAGGTAGCCGGTTCGATCAGCGCCGGGTCGATCGCGCGCAGCTCCGCAACGAGCTGCACGGGCGACAGGTCGGTAAATATCTGCAGGCAGATGATCAACGCCGCGATCATCATGCCGCACAGCATCAGGGCATCGGTCCAGGCGACGGCCGTCAGGCCGCCCAGCACCGTGTACAGGATGATGATCGAGATCATGATGGTGGCGCCCCAACCGGGCGACAGATCCAGCCAGCCTGCCGCGAGCAGGCCCACCGCCTTGATCTGGCTGGTCAGGAAGACCAGCAGCAAGGCGATGGTCACGATGGCGGCAACGGCGTGCACGATACGTCCGAGCTTGCCTTCTCCGTGCAAGCGAGCCACGTACTCGGGGATCGTGCAGCTACCCATCGTTTCGGCACGCTTCACGAGATACCTGGCAAAGAACAGCACAGCCAGCAGCATGGCCGGTGCGAACATGAAGTTGCCCAGCAATTCGGTGGCGCCGAACTCGTAGGCGACCCCGGGCGAGCCCATGAATCCCCAGCCGGAAAACCCTGTGGCGACGATGGTGGCCGCACCGACGAACGGTCCGAGGGATCGGCCGGCGAGAAGGAAACCCGATTCGTCATCGCTTGCGTGCACCACCTGGCTGGAACGCCAGCCGAGCCAGATCAGCACGATGAACGATGCGCCCATGATCAGCCAGTTGATCAGCACTCCGTCTTTCACGACTGCATCCCCCTGATGACCGCCACCACCAATGCGATACCGATGGTGGCGATATTCGAGATGACGAACCAGTCGAGCACCCAGGAATCGAAGAACATGCCTCTACCTCCAGCCCAGGGGCGATGGACCCTACCGACGAGAACCCGGCCCCTGATCAGCAGGCTCTCATCGCAAGCTGCCAGGACCCTGCACCGACCGCAGGTGCAACCGCCCCGGAATCTGACTGTTCAGCCGAAAAGAGTCGGCCCTGTTCGGCTTGATGTCGATCGCCGATCAGCCACGGCATGAAATACAGGCCCGACACGTATAATCCGACGCCCTGCCGGGCCCTGCGCCCTACAATCGCGACGACCGCTACTTGCCCTTGACGATCAGGTGATCCGGGCCATACGGCATTCCGGTGATGTTCGTGTTGCCGTCCTCTTCGATCACCAGGATGTCGTGCTCGCGGTATCCGCCCGCTCCGGGCAGATGGTTCGGTATCGTGATCATCGGTTCCATCGACACGACCATGCCCGGTTCGAGCACCGTCTCGCAGTCTTCGCGCAGTTCAAGACCCGCCTCGCGGCCGTAGTAGTGGCACAGGACACCGAACGAGTGGCCGTAGCCGAACGAGCGGTACCGCAGCAGGTCGGCCTCGGTGTAGATCTCGTTCAGCTCCTTGGCGATGTCCGCACACTTAGTACCCGGTACGAGCAGTTGCTTGCCTCGATCGTGCACCTGGCAGTTGATGTTCCACAGACGAATGTGCTCGTCGCTGGCCTCCTCGGCGAACAGCGTGCGCTCCAGGGCGACGTAGTAGCCCGCCACCATCGGGAAGCAATTCAGCGACAGGATGTCGCCGCGTTCGATCTTGCGACTGGTCACCGGGTTGTGCGCGCCGTCGGTGTTCAGGCCCGACTGGAACCAGGTCCACGTATCCATCAGTTCGGCTTCCGGCCAGGTCCTGGCGATCTCGTTGATCATCGTCGCGGTGGAGTGAAGCGCCACTTCGCGCTCGCTGACGCCTACCCCGATCGCTTCTACACAGGCCGCACCACCGATATCGGCGATGCGTGTCATCTCGGTGATGTGGCTGATTTCCTCGGTGGACTTGATCATGCGCAGCTGCATGGAAGGCACGGCGATATCCACGAACTCCACACCGGGGAACTCCGCCTTCAGCAGGTTCAGCAGATCGATGTTGACGTGATCGAGCTCGATGCCGATGCGCTTTGCGCTGCCCACCAGCTTGCGGACCGCGTGGAAGTAGTTGTCCCGGCTCCAGTCGGTGTAGGTGATGTTGTCGCCGAAGGTACGCCGCCAGGGCTGACCACCATCGATGCCGGCGCTGATGCTGGTGGCCTTGTCGGCAGTGATGACGAACCCGTAACGCCTGCCGAAGTAGCAGTAGAGAAAGTCGGAGTAATAGTTGACGCAGTGATAGGACGAGAACAGCACGGCATCGACGTCGTTGTCGGCCATGTGCTTGCGTATCGCATCCTGTCGACGCTGCATCTCCACGCCCGAGAAGGTCGGCCTGGCCTTGTCACCGTTGTCGGTGTAGTCCTGAAAACGTTCGCGTTCCATGGCGACTGACTCCTGAACCGAGAGACATGCGGTGCACAGGACTATCCCGGTCCTGCACAGAGTGGTCAAAGGATCGTTTCTCATGCATGCTTTAGTTTTCCTCATGTCACCGACCTTGCCCGAGCGATGTCGCAACCTCCGCTCAAAGCACTTCAGGTGTTCGAGACAGTGGCACGGTGTGGCAGCTTCAAGGAGGCAGCAGCGACGCTGTGCGTCTCGCAATCGGCCGTCAGCCACCAGATCAGACATCTCGAAGAGTGGCTCGGTCGATCGCTGTTCGACCGGTCCGGACAGCGCCCGCAGCCCCTGCCGCACGCGCAGGTACTCGCCGACACGCTGCACCACTCGTTGCAGGAAATCGATTCGGCCTGTCGGTTGGCACGCGGCAAGCTCACCCCCAGAACGCTGGTCATCGCATCCATTCCGTCGGTGGCGATCTGCTGGCTCATACCCAGGCTATCCGGCTTCCAGACCAGACACCTGGACATCGGTACCCGCGTGGTCTATGCCCTTCATGGCCAGAACATAGATTTCGACCAGGTCGATCTGGCGTTCGTCTACGCGGACGGCCCGCCGACCCTGCCTGGTCACCGGACCCGGCTCTTTCAGTCCGGTGCCAGCGTGCCGGTCTGCAGTCCTGCCCTGCGCGACACGATGCATTCCGTCGTCTCGAAAGGGGCGATCGTCGATGCCGGTCTGTTGCACGACACCAGCACCCGTGGCTGGAGCGTCTGGTTGGCTCAGGCAGGACTTGATCCCGTGCCTACGGTCACGGGCGCGATATTCGAGGATTTCAACCTCTTGCGGGCCGCCGCGCTCGCAGGCCAGGGTGTTGCGCTCTGCCCCTTGGCCTTGATCGGGGCGGACCTGGCGACCAACCGTCTGGTGCAGCTGTCGAATCTGGTGATCAATCAGGGATTCGATTACTACCTTATCCAGCGCGATACGAATGATCTGGAAGTCTCCAGGGTCAGAGATCACTTCGTGACCTGGGTGTTCGGCATGCTCGACGCAGAGGTCGGATCCGCCGGGCCGAACTGACCGGTCCGCAGCACGTCGCCCCGGGCCTGGATCACTCGCCCGATCTGAAGACGTCCGAAGAGGCGGACGGCGGCGTCGTGCCGGAAGAGCTGCTCGCCGGGATCGACTACGCCGGACTGCTGGTGCTGTTTCACAACCTGACGTTTCTCATGCCGCCGTTCATCAACCGTTCGAGCAAAGGCGGTGATCGGACCGTGATCGCTCATCCTGCCGGCAAGCCTTGCCGAGAGGAAGGCACCCTGTCGCCGGGCCGCGGCGCAAACCGGCAAGACGTCACGACAGGCTAGTGTTCTGTCCCAGAGATACCCTGTCTCCCAGCGAGCCTGGCAGCGCCGAGGACAAGGCGTTCGAGTGAAGGTGTACTGGAGTACTCCGAACGAGAACAACGCAGGCATCGGCGCTGCCAGTCTCGCCCCTCGGGAGGCTGTGTATCTCTGGGACAGGACACTAGCCGGTGAACCTGGATGTGGTCTGCGCCATGGCGGGGGATGGTCGCGCTCGGCGAGTACCCGCGACCCTCACAACGCCGCCTGCAACCCTCGCATCGCCGCCCGATAATTCGCCACGATCGACTCCCGGGCACGGTGACGACCGCCCGAAACGAGATGGCGTCCGGCGGCCCAGACATCGCTGACCATGGCATCGTCACCAGCGAACACCAGGCTATCGAGCAGGGTATCGCCGGTGCGCCCGTCAAGATCGACCCGATCGGTGTCCAGCGCGAGCAGGTCGGCCGGCGAGCCGACCTCGATGCCGCCCGCGCCGCGTCCGGCCGCCTGTGCGCCACCGGCGAGCACGGCATCGAACAGGCGTCGCCCGGTCGAGCGGTCGGCGGTGGCCAATGCCGCGCGGGAGCGATCGCGCAGGCGCTGCGAGTATTCCAGCGTGCGCAGCTCCTCCACCAGCGCGATGCGCACGTTCGAATCCGAGCCGATCGCGATCCGTCCGCCGGCACCGAGGAAGGAGGCGCCATCGAAGATGCCGTCGCCCAGGCTCGATTCGGTGATCGGGCACAGACCGGCCACCGCCCCGCTGCGCGCGAGCGCAAGCGTCTCGTGCGCAAGCATCTGGGTGCAGTGGATCAGGCACCAGCGCTGATCGACGTCGGCGTTGTCGAGCAGCCACTCGACCGGCCGTGCGCCGAGCGCCTCCTGCACCTCGTCCACCTCCGCGCTCTGCTCGGCCAGGTGCATGTGGAACGGGGCCTGGGGGGCGAGCCCGAGCAGCGCCGGCAGGTGAGCGGCATCGATCGCCCGCAGGCTGTGCGGCGCCACCCCAAGGCGTGCGTCCGGCGGCAGGTGCCCGAGCGCCTCGCCCGCTCCCTCCAGCAGCTGCGCGAAGGTGTCAATGTCGGTGCCGAAGCGTCGCTGTCCACCGGCCAGGGCCCGCCGGTCGAGCCCGCCGTACTCGTAGTGCACCGGCAGCAGCGTCAGCCCGATGCCGCTGGTGGCGGCCGCCGCGACGATGCGGCCCGACAGCTCGGCCAGATCCTCGTAGCGCGCGCCCCCCACCTGATGGTGGAGGTAGTGGAATTCGACATTGCACGCGTAGCCCGCCTCAAGCATCTCCATCTGCACGAAGGCGGCGATGGCCTCGATCTCGTCGGGGCCGAGCCGATCGAGAAAGCGGTACATCAAGCGTCGCCAGGTCCAGAACGAGTCGCTCGGATCGGGACCCCGTCGCTCGGCAAGACCCGCCATGGCGCGCTGGAAGGCATGGCTGTGGGCGTTCGCGGGCGCCGGCAGCAGCACATCGACGCGCTGCACCTCGTACGTCTCGTCCGGCCCTCCCGCGCTGCCGACACCGACAGCGCTCGCTTCGGCGGCGCGCTCTCCCACGGGAGCGCGCTCCACCGACGCCAACCGCCCGTCCTCGCCCACGCCGACCGAGACATCGAACGCCCAGCCGTCGGGCAGCAGCGCCTGTGCGGCACGAATGATCTTCATCGATGGAGGCTCCTTATCGGCAACGGGCGCAGGTGCCCAAGGCTCGGCGTGGTGACGGTGAGTCGGGCAGATCGCGGACGCCACGCTCCCCCCGTCCGCATACACGGATCCTACGGCGTGCGGATCTACGCCTGCAAACCAGCCATGCCGGATCGTCGAACAGCTTTGCTAAAGTATCGCTGACGCGTTTCTTGCCGCAGGAAAGTACCGATGCCCGTTCCTCTTCCGCCGCTAAGAGCGCTGCAGGCGTTCGAGGCCTTCGGACGGCTCGCCTCGGTCGGCGACGCCGCCCGCGAACTCGGCGTGACGCCGGGCGCGGTCAGCCAGCAGCTCAAGGCGCTCGAGGAGCGACTCGGGCTGACGCTCATCGCGAAGGATGGCCGGCGCGCGACGCTGACACCCGCGGCACGGGCCTACCACCGCATCGTCTCCCGCGGGTTCGACCAGCTCAGGCTCGCCCAGGAGTACCTGATCGATCGGCACTCGGATGCCGAACTCACCATCTCGGGCCTGCCGACGCTGATGCTGAAGTGGCTCAACCCGCTGCTGCTTCGCTTTCAGGGCAACGCCGGAGAGGTCGCGTTTCGCTTGGAGGCCACGCATCGCGAGCCCGACCCGGCGATGCTCGACCGGACCTTTCGCCTGACCTACGGAGCGTGTTCGGAACGTTATCCGCACACGCGTGCCCTGTTCACCGATACCTGCTTCCCGGTCTGCGCGCCGGCCTTTCTCGAGCGACACCCCGATGCACGGGAGCCGGCCACCCTCGCGACGCTGCCACTGATCGAGATCGACTGGGGGACGGAATACCCGACGGCGCCGCGCTGGCACGACTGGTTCGCGCAGCAGGCGGATACTCGCCCCGGCCCGCCGGTTCGCCCGATCGCGGTGCACTCGCTGTCGAGCCTGGCACTGGAGGCGGCGGCTGCCGGCCAGGGGGTCGCCCTTGCACAAGCCTCGTTCGCGACCACGGACATCGAGCTCGGACGCCTGACGAGGCTGTCCGCATCGTCGCTGCGGATGCCGGAACCCTATTTCGCCTGCTGGGGCGGGCTCACGCTCGAAAGCGATACCGCGCGGGGCTTTCTCGACTGGCTGCTGTCCGAGGCGCGCGTGTTCGAGCGCATGAACGGCTGACATCCGTCGGGCGAAGGACCCGGATCGGCTGCCTCGGCCGACCGCCCGGGCCGACCAGCCGGACCGACGATCGTTGAGCTGAGCTGAACGGTCCCGGTTCGAAAATCGCGTGCTCGCCACCCGCCTCCTCGGTACAGTCCTTCATGGGACCACCAACGATCGGAGCGCGCCGTGTTTCTGAAGAACGCCTGGTACGTCGCCGCCTGGAGCGAGGAGATCGGCACCGCGCTGCAGCAGATCATCGTGCTGGAGGAGAAGCTTTGCGTGCGCCGCAATCGCGACGGCGAAGTCATCGCGCTGGAGGATGCCTGCCCGCACCGCAAGCTGCCGCTGTCGATGGGCCGGGTCAAGGACGACAACGTCGAGTGCGGCTACCACGGGCTCACGTTCGACTGCTCGGGAACCTGCGTCTGGGCACCGGGCGGTGGACGGATTCCCTCCAGCGCCCGGGTGCGCACCTACCCGATCCACGAGCGCTACGGCCTGGTCTGGGTCTGGATGGGCAATCCGGCCCTGGCCGATCCGTCCGAGATCATCGACATCCCGAACTTCGACAGCCCCGACTGGGGGGTCAACCGGGGCGCGGCGATGGAGCTGCACTGCAACTACCTGTTGATGTGCGACAACCTGCTCGATCCGACCCACGTCGCCTGGGTGCACGCAGGCTCCTTCGCCCAGGACGCGACCAAGGATGCGCCGCTGTCGATCACCCGTATCGAGGAGGGCATCATCGTCCACCGCTGGATGATGAACGTGGAGCCGGCGCCGTTCTACAAGAAGGTGGTCGAGTTCGACGGCGCCTGCGATCGCCTGCAGCACTACGAGGTGCGCTACCCCTCGCACGCGCTGATACGCGCCGTGTTCACGCCGGCGGGAACCGGCGGACCTGACGGGACGCTCGACGAGAAGACCTTCGTCATGGACAGCTACAACTTCATGACGCCGATGACGGCCAGCGAAACGCGCTACTACTGGTTCCAGCTCAGGAACGTGCGCCCGCGTGACGAGCAGCTGAGCCGGATGATGAGCGAGGACGTGCGCGACGCCTTCGAGGAGGATCGTGCGGTGCTGAACGCGGTACAGGTCGGCATGAGCACCAGGACCTCGCCGCACATCGATCTGGGTATCGACGGCGGGCAGCTGCGCTTTCGGCGGAAGCTCGAGGCGATGATCGCCGAGGAGGCACTCGTCGACGCTCAGCTGGACGCCTGAGCGTGGGCACCGATCGCATCGGCAGGCCCCGCCGATGAGCTCCCGCTTCCGGCCGTTCCGGGTACGTGCGAAGGTGCGCGAGAGCGCGAACATCACCTCCTTCCATCTCGAGCCTGCCGACGGCGAGCCGGCTTGGCAGGCCTTGCCGGGGCAGTACCTGACGTTGCGCCTGCCGCTGGAGGACGGGCCCTTGCTCAGGACGTACTCGGTGTCGGGCGACACGGCCGACGCGCGATCGATGCGGATCAGCGTCAAGCGTGAGGATCCCCCACCGGCCTCACCCGACGCACCGCCCGGACGCGGATCGTGCTGGCTGCACGATCACGCCGTCGAAGGCACGTTGCTGGAGGTTGCCGCACCGCGCGGACGCTTCGTGCTCGATCGACAAAGCGCACGACCGGTCGTGCTGCTCTGCGGCGGTGTCGGTCAGACGCCGTTGCTGTCGATGCTGCACGCACTCGCGAACGGCGAACGGGACGTCTGGTACCTGCACGCCTGCGAGAACGGCGAGGTGCACGCCCTGGGTAGCGAGGTCGAGGCGCTGATCGCACGCGGCAAGGGCCGGCTGCACCACCACGTGGTCTACCGCTCGTCGACCAGGCGCACGGACCCGGCGACCGGGTTGGCCGAGGCGACGAGCGTGACGGTGCACGGGCACGACGATCGGCCCGCCACGGCTCGTTGCACGTACGGACTGATCGACAAGACCCTGCTGCAGTCGCTGCTGCCGCTGGATGACTACGATTGCTACCTGTGCGGGCCACCCGCCTTCATGGCGGCGCTGTACCGGCTGCTGATCGAGCTCGGTGTGCCGGATGCACGTATCGCCCACGAGTTCTTCGGCAAGGCGAAATCGCTGGCCCAGCTCGTGGCCGAGGCCAAGGCGACCGAAGCCGCGAGCGGCACGGCGACGATCGATTCGATCCGGGCCGACGCCAGGCCCGCACCCGGCTCGCACGCACCGGCAGCGCTCGCCGCCCTGTTCAACCTGACCGATCCCGGCGCGCGTGCCACTCCGGACGAGGCGCCACCGATCGTGCGCGCACCGACCGCGCCGCCTTCGCGCGTCCGCGCCTCGCACGACGAGCAGGCGGTCGGGCAAGCGATCGAGCCGGCGGATGCCGAACGCGACCCGGAAATCGTGTTCGCCCGTGCAGGCATCTCGGCGCGATGGAGCGACCAGGCCGGCACGCTGCTCGAGCTGGCCGAAGCCGCCGGGCTGTCGCCGGACTTCAGCTGCCGCTCGGGCATCTGCAACACCTGCCTGTGCACGCTGCGGGAAGGCGATGTCGAATACCTCGAGGAACCGCTGACGGCACCGGGCCCGGGCAAGGTGCTGATCTGCTGTTCGCGCCCGCTCGGTCGCGTGGTGCTCGACCTGTGACACCCCCCTGCCCTTCACCCTGCCGACAGCGGAAGCCGAGCATCCGATGATTCTTACCGATACCACCGTCGCCACGCTCGACGGCAGCGCTACCGCGATCGAGCACGGCGCGATCGTCATCGAGGCCGGACGCATCCTGTGGGTGGGCGCGGAAGACGAGCTGCCACGCAGGTTCGGCTCGCACGAGCGGCGCCCGCTCGGCGGGCGGTTGTCGACGCCTGCCCTGATCGACTGCCACACGCACGTGGTGCACGGCGGCGACCGCGCCGCCGAGTTCGAGATGCGGCTCGAGGGTGCCAGCTACGAGACGATCGCGCGCGAAGGCGGCGGCATCGTCTCCACGGTACGAGCCACCCGGGCGGCCGGCATCGACGAGCTGGTCGCCTCGGCGCTGGTGCGGGTGGACGCCCTGATCGACGAGGGCGTGGTGACGCTGGAGATCAAGTCCGGCTACGGCCTCGATCGTGACACCGAACTGGACATGCTGCGAGCGGCCCGACGCATCGAAACCCTTCGGCCGGTTCGCATCAGGACCAGCTTCCTCGGCGCGCACGCCGTCCCGCCGGAATACGCGAGGCGTGCCGACGCCTACCTCGACGAGGTCTGCCTGCCGACGCTGGAGGCGGCGCACGCCGAAGGCCTGGTCGATGCGGTGGACGGCTTTTGCGAGGGCATCGCGTTCACGACCGGTCAGATCGGGCACCTGTTCGAACGCGCTCGCTCGCTCGGACTGCCGGTCAAGCTGCACGCCGAGCAGCTGTCCTCGCTCGGCGGCTCGACGCTTGCCGCGGCGCACGGTGCGCTCTCGGCCGATCACCTGGAATACGCCACCGATGACGACGCCCGAGCCATGGCGGCGGCCGGCACCGTCGCCGTGCTGCTGCCCGGCGCCTTCTACACGCTGCGCGAGACCCGCCTGCCACCCGTCGCTGCCTTTCGCCGTCACGGCGTGCCGATCGCACTGGCAACGGACTGCAACCCTGGGTCCTCACCGATGACCTCCTTGTTGCTGGCCATGAACATGGCCTGCACGCTGTTCCGCATGACGCCGGCGGAGGCGCTCGCCGGTGTCACCCGTCACGCCGCGCAGGCACTCGGACTGACCGATACCGGCATGCTGCGTGCCGGCCTGCGCAGCGACATCGCCGTCTGGGATGTCGCACGGCCGGCCGAACTCGCCTACCGCATGGGCGCCCGCCCGTTGCACGCCCTGTTCCGCGGCGAGTGCCGTCACCGCATTGCCGGAGTCCGCTCATGAGCCGCGTTCTCGTTCCCGGATCGGCCACGCTGTCAGAGCTGGAAAGCCTTTGGCGAAGCGGCGAGCCCGCCACGCTCGATCCGGCGGCCAGGCCTGCCATGCAGGCCGCCGCCGACCTGGTGGCCCGCGCGGCGGCCGGTCAGCAGGCGGTCTATGGCGTCAACACCGGCTTCGGCAAGCTGGCCAACATCAAGATCCGCCCCGAGGACACCGAGACGCTGCAGCGCAACCTGGTGCTCTCGCACTGCTGCGGCGTGGGAGAGGCGCTCGACATCGCGACCACGCGCCTGATGATGGTGCTGAAGCTGCTGTCGATCGGGCGAGGCGCCTCGGGAGTGGCACTGACGACGGTGGACCTGATCGAGGCGATGCTCGCCCACGACGTCACCCCGGTGGTGCCGGTGCAAGGATCGGTCGGCGCCAGCGGCGACCTGGCCCCGCTGGCACACTTTGCCGCCGCCCTGATGGGCGAGGGTTCGGCCCGTGTCGGCACGGAGACGATGCCGGCGGCCGAGGCGCTCGCCTGGGTCGGACTGACCCCGGTGAGGCTCGGCCCGAAGGAGGGGCTCGGACTGATCAACGGCACGCAGTTCTCCACCGCCTGTGCATTGACCGGGCTGTTCGATGCGCACCGCGCGGCCGCCGCCTCCACCGCCATCGGCGCGCTCTCGACCGATGCGGTGATGGGCTCGACCGCGCCGCTGAACGAGGCGATCCATGCGCTTCGCGGGCACCGCGGGCAGATCGACGTCGCCCGCGTCATGCGCGCGATTCTGGAGGGCTCGCAGATCCGCGACAGTCACCGGGAGGGGGACACCCGCGTGCAGGACCCGTACTGCATCCGCTGCCAGCCGCAGGTGCTCGGTGCCGCGCTCGATCTGCTGAATGCGGCCGGACGCACCCTCGAGATCGAGGCCAACGCCGTGACCGACAACCCGCTGGTGCTGGTGCAGAGCGGCGAGATCGTCTCCGGCGGAAACTTCCACGCCGAGCCGGTCGCGTTCGCCGCCGACCAGATCGCCCTGGCCATTGCCGAGATCGGCGCGATCGCCCAGCGTCGCGTCGCGCTGATGGTGGACCCCACGCTCTCGTTCGACCTGCCGCCCTTTCTCACTCCGGCCCCCGGCCTGAACTCCGGGCTGATGATCGCCGAGGTGACCACGGCGGCGCTGATGAGCGAGAACAAGCATCTGGCCAACCCCTGCTCCACCGACTCGACCCCGACCTCGGCCAATCAGGAAGATCACGTCTCGATGGCCGCACATGCGGCCCGCCGGCTCCTGCGCATGAGCGAGAACCTGGCCCACATCCTCGGGGTCGAAATGATGTGCGGTGCGCAAGGGGTGGAATTCCGCGCACCGCTGGCGACCAGCCCGACGCTGGTCCGCCTCGTCGGCCTGCTGCGCGAGCGCGTCGCGCGGATCGAGCAGGACCGATTCCTGGCCGACGACATCGCCGCCGCCGCCGCCCTGGTGCGCGATGGAACGATCGCCCGGCTGGCGGACCTCGACGGGGCATCGGCATGAACCCGGTCGAGCTCGTGCGCGGCAGCGCGCCGGTGATCCTCGCCCTGCCGCACACCGGCACCTGGCTGCCCGATGCGGTGCGGGCGCGGCTCACGCCGCTCGGGCTCACGCTCGGCGACACCGACTGGCACGTCGAGCGCCTCTACGCCGATCTGCTGCCCGGTGCGAGCACCGTGCGCGCCACGTTCCACCGCTACCTGATCGATGCCAATCGCGACCCGTCCGGCGCGAGCCTCTACCCGGGCCAGAACACCACCGGCCTGGTGCCGACCACCGATTTCGATGGCTCACCCTTGTGGCACGAACCGCCGAGCGAGGCGCAGATCGAGCGGCGGCGACAGGCGTTCCATGCGCCCTACCACGCGGCCCTGGCCGCCGAGATCGCGCGCGTGCGTGCGCAGCACGGCGTGGCGATCCTGTACGACTGCCATTCGATCCGCTCGGTGGTCCCCTACCTGTTCGAGGGTACGCTGCCCGACTTCAACATCGGCACCGACGAGGGGCGTACCTGCACGCCCGTCGTGGAGCGCACGGTCGAGCGCATCTGCCGCGACGCGAAGGGATTCTCGACGGTGCTGAACGGCCGCTTCAAGGGTGGCTGGACGGTGCGCCATCACGCCCGCCCCGGGCACGGCGTGCACGCGGTCCAGATGGAACTTGCCCAGCGCACGCACCTGAGCACCGAGACGCCACCGTTCGGCTACGACGCGGACAAGGCGACACGCCTGCGCGAACCGCTGCGCGCGGTGCTCGAGGCGCTGTCCACCCTCGCCCCCTCGCTCACCGCGCCCGCCGATACTCGACCGACCACCGACGCGACCGTCGACGCGACTACCGACGCGACTGCCCACCAGGAGCCCGCCCGATGACCACGACCCACGAGGACCGCCGTGACGATCCGCGTCACAACCGACGTACCGTGATGCCCGCCACCGGCACCGAACTCTCGGCGAAGAGCTGGTTGACCGAAGCGCCGCTTCGGATGCTGATGAACAACCTTCACCCCGATGTGGCCGAGAACCCGCACGAGCTCGTCGTCTATGGTGGCATCGGCCGCGCCGCGCGCACCTGGGAGGATTTCGATCGCATCTGCGCCAGCCTGCGGGAACTGGAGGAGGACCAGACGCTGATGGTGCAATCGGGCAAGCCGGTCGGGGTGTTCCGAACCCACCCGGATGCGCCGCGGGTGCTGATCGCGAACTCCAACCTGGTCCCGCACTGGGCCACCTGGGCACACTTCAACGAGCTGGATCGCAAGGGCCTGGCGATGTACGGACAGATGACCGCGGGCTCGTGGATCTACATCGGCACGCAGGGCATCGTGCAGGGCACCTACGAGACCTTCGTGGAGGCCGGGCGCCAGCACTACGAGGGCGAGCTGGCCGGCAAGTGGATCCTGACCGCGGGCCTGGGCGGCATGGGCGGTGCGCAGCCGCTCGCCGCCGTCATGGCCGGTGCCTGCTGCCTGGCGGTCGAGTGCGACGAGACCCGCGCCGACTTCCGCCTGCGCACGCGCTACGTCGACGAGAAGACGCACGACCTGGACGAGGCACTGGCGCTGATCGCGCGCTGGACGCGTGCCGGCGAGGCGAAGTCGGTCGCGCTGATCGGCAACGCCGCCGACGTGTTTCCCGAGCTGGTGCGCCGCATGAAGGATGGCGGCGTGCGGCCCGACATGGTCACCGACCAGACCAGCGCGCACGATCCGCTGCACGGCTACCTGCCGCAGGGCTGGAGCGTTGCCGACTGGCAGGCGAAGCAGGAGAGCGATCCGGCCGCCGTCGAGCGGGCCGCCCGGTCGAGCATGAAGGTGCACGTCGCCGCCATGGTCGATTTCTGGAACGCGGGGGTGCCGACGCTGGATTACGGCAACAACATCCGCCAGGTGGCCAAGGAGGAAGGGCTGGAGAACGCCTTCGCCTTCCCGGGCTTCGTGCCGGCCTACATCCGCCCGCTGTTCTGCCGCGGCATCGGTCCGTTCCGATGGTGCGCCCTGTCGGGAGATCCCGAGGATGTCTACCGCACCGATGCCAAGGTCAAGGAGCTGTTGCCGGACGACACCCACCTGCACCACTGGCTCGACATGGCACGCGAGCGCATCGCCTTCCAAGGGCTGCCCGCGCGCATCTGCTGGGTCGGGCTGGGGGTGCGCGACAAGCTCGGCCTCGCCTTCAACGAGATGGTGCGCACCGGCGAGCTCTCGGCACCGATCGTCATCGGCCGGGATCATCTGGATTCCGGTTCGGTCGCTTCGCCCAACCGCGAGACCGAGGCGATGCGGGACGGCTCCGATGCGGTCTCGGACTGGCCGCTGCTGAACGCGCTGCTCAACACCGCCTCGGGGGCGACCTGGGTGTCGCTCCATCACGGCGGCGGCGTCGGCATGGGCTTCTCGCAGCACTCGGGCATGGTGATCTGCTGCGATGGCAGCGAGGATGCCGACCGACGCATCGCCCGCGTGCTCTGGAACGACCCGGCCACCGGCGTCATGCGTCACGCGGACGCAGGCTATCCCGAGGCGCTCGACTGCGCGCGCGAGAACGGGCTCGACCTGCCCTCCATCATCGACTGACGCACCCGTCGACGTTCGCCAGCCTGCCCGATCCGTGCATCGGTGGCCGCTCGCGGCCGGCACGGTCGGGTGCAACCCTCCCCCACCCGACACCCGTTCCCATGACCAGACCCGTCGCGCTCATCACCTCCGCCTCCGGGCGCATCGGCAAGGAACTGATCGCCTTGCTGAGCCGTGACGGAACCTTCACCGTTCGCACGTGCTGATCCAGCCAGAGCAAGGCGGCGTCCCTGACGGCGCTGGGCGCCGCCGTGCCGCTCATGCTGCAGCACGACGGGTGGGGGGATAAGGCCCTGATCGATGCGGGGCTGCCGGTCACGGTGCTGCGCAACAACCTCTTCATGAACCGCCTGCTGAAGACCGACGCCGAAAGCATCGAACGCGAGGGCTGGTTCAGCAATCCGCTGGGCCGGCACGCAACTCGTTCGTGGCCACCCGCGACATCGCCACCGCGGCGGCGACGCTGCTGACCGAGGGGCCCGGGCGGCACGCGGACAAGTTCTACGATCTCACCGGGCCGGCACCGCAGAACACGGACGAGATCGCCGCGGACCTCGGGCGCGCCCTGGGCAAGCGTTGGGCAAGCGTTGGGCAAGCGTTGGGCAAGCGTTGGGCAAGCGTTGGGCAAGCGTGTCGACTACCGCGCCCAGAGCATGCAGGACTTCGAAGGCGACTTCGGCAGCACGCGCGCCGCCTACTTCGATTACCTGACGACGCGCGGCGCCTCGGGCGAGACCGGGCTCGAGGAGCTGTGGCAGGGCAACCTGTGGAAGAAGCGCGAAGATGCGATGGTGGAGGCCGCCGGCCTGGACGGGAGCGGTAGCTGAGCTGGCACGCACCCGCGGCCGGATCGAACCTCCACGATCGGAAGGAACGGCACCGCGATCGTCGATCCGTCCGGGGTACTGGAATCCCCGATCTGTCTACTGCAAGCCCGTCATCTCCAAGCGTCACCCACTCGTGGTAGCTTCGTGAACCACGACACACGAATCGTTGCGCCACGCACGCCCCGACGAGGAGAGCAGGACCGATGGCCAGATCGACGAGTGCTACCCCGGCAAGTGTCTCCCTTCCCGGCAAGACTCTCCTGCTGAGCCTGTCGGGCGTTGCGCCCGCGAGCGCTGCCGGCATCGACGAGACGATCAACGCGGTGACCGCGCCGATCGCCTCGGCAGTGGGCGATGTCGTGTTCTTCACCGTGCCGTTCTTCGGCACGCAACTGCCGCTGGTGGTGCTGTGGCTGGTGGCCGGCGCCGTCTTCTTCACCTTCTACACCGGCTTCATCAACCTGCGCGGGTTCGGCCACGCCATCGAGCTGGTGCGCGGCGACTACTCGGACCCGAAGAGCCACGGCGAGGTCTCGCACTTCCAGGCCCTGGCTACCGCGGTCTCCGGCACCGTCGGCATCGGCAACATCGGCGGTGTCGCGGTGGCGGTCACGGTCGGCGGCGCCGGCGCCACCTTCTGGTTGATCGTGGCAGGCTTTCTGGGCATGTCGACCAAGTTCGTGGAGTGCACGCTCGGTGTCATGTATCGAAAGCGCTTCGATGACGGTCACGTGTCCGGTGGCCCGATGTACTACCTGCGCCAGGGGTTCGAGGAGCGCGGCATGAAGGGGTTCGGCAAGTTCATGGGCACCTTCTACGCGGTCGGCATCCTGGTCGGTGCCCTCGGCATCGGCAACATGTTCCAGTCCAACCAGGCCTACGTGCAGCTGAACAACGTCAGCGGGGGGGCGCTGGACGGCTACGGATGGCTGGTGGGCCTGATCCTGGCGGTGGTCGTGTTCAGCGTGATCGTCGGCGGCATCAAGTCGATCGCACGGGTCACCGGCAAGATCGTGCCGTTCATGGCCGGCTTCTACTGCCTGTTCGCGCTGGTGGTCATCCTGATGAACGCCGGCGCCATTCCGCAGGCCATCGCCAACATCTTCACCGGTGCCTTCACCGGCGAAGGCGTGGCAGGCGGCGCGCTCGGTGCCATGATCATCGGCTTCCAGCGTGCGGTGTTCTCGAACGAGGCGGGCATCGGTTCGGCCGCCATCGCGCACTCGGCGGTCAAGACCGACGAACCGGTCACCGAAGGGGTGGTGTCGCTGCTCGAACCGTTCATCGACACCATCGTCATCTGCACCATCACGGCCCTGGTCATCGGTACCGCGCAGGTCGCGGACCCGGCCTTCGCCGGCGGCGCCGAGGGCGTCGCCATGACGTCCGCCGCGTTCGAGCGCGAGTTCTCGTGGTTCCCGATCCCGCTCGCCTTCGCCGCGTTGCTGTTCGCGTTCTCCACGATGATCTCGTGGTCGTACTACGGGCTGAAGGGCTGGACCTACCTGTTCGGCGAAGGGGAGATCGGGCAGACGGTCTACAAGGTCGGCTTCTGCGCGTTCGTGGCGCTCGGCTGCATCGTCCAGCTGGGGCCGATCCTGGACATCTCCGATGCGCTGGTGTTCCTGATCTGCGTGCCGAACATCCTCGGGCTGTACTTCCTGGCACCGATCGTCAAGCGCGAGATGAAGTCCTACTTCGCCCGCCTGGACAGCGGCGAGATCGTCAAGTACGCGAATCGCGGTTGACGCCGATGGATCCGGGTCAGGCGTCACACCTGGTCGAGGACGCGTCACGTCGTCAACCCGCCCTGCCCACCTGAGAAATCTCCAGCCTCCCGCTCGGGGGCTCGAGCCTCGTCCGCGCTCAGGCGCGCGAGCGCTTCAGCAACGTCCGATAGGTGCTGCGCAGCGCGCCACGATCGACATAGCAGCCTCGCAGGTGGCGTTGTCCGCTGTCGGCGACGAACGCTTCGCGGCCGTGCACGATCCGATGGTTGTCGAACACGATGCATTCTCCGCCCGAGAGCCGAAATCGCGTGACGAACCGGTCTTCGCGAAGCATGCGCAGGAAGCGGCACAGTGCCGGGTAGTAATCGTCGAGCACCGCCTGCGGCAGGTCGATCGTGTCCTGCAGGTGTTGCGACACGGTCAGCCCCGAGACGCTGCCCGACCGATCGAGTTCGATCACTCGCTGATGGGCGCGGTAGTCGGCCGCCGGGTGGCGTCGGAAGAACGGGATATCGTAGGTGGCCAGAAGATGAAAGTCCTCGGGCCGCTCCTCGCGCAGCGTCTCGGCCACGGCCGCGCCGTCGACGAACAGGCTGCGCCCTCCCGCCACGGTATTGGCGCGGCAGTGCAGAAACTGAACGCCGGGTGCCGCTTCCTCGTTGGGCAGGTCGGTATGCAGCTCCAGCGCGCGTGCGGTGTAGGCGAGGTTGACGGGGTCGATGGTCAGGCGTACGTCGAAGCAGGATCCGTCCACCGTCGGCGTGACGGGCCCGAGCGATTCCGCCAGCCGGGTCAGCGCATCGTCGCTGTCGTCCATGGACGACACCAGCGCGATGCCATCCTCGATCAAGGCGCGGGCGAAACGCATGCGCTCGACGTCCGAGGTGACGATGTCGTGGAGCGTAAGCCGTGCAAACGCTGCGTACCCGTCCGCGAACCACGCTCGTCGCGGCAGTGCGGCGGCATCGAGAACGCGGCCGGCGTCGGTGGCGAACGCTTCGAGCAAGGCCAGCGGAAGCCTCGAACGGTGGTCCTCGGCGCACCACTCGATCACCAGCGCTTCGCCGTCGATCCAGGCCGTGCTCGGGCAGGGACCCGATGGCAGGGCCGCGATGTCGAACACGCGTTCTCGCGTCACCGGATCGATGGTGGCGGGGCAGGCATCGCGCAGCCAGTGAAAGTTGAAGTAGGCCGGACCCGAGGGCAGCGGTACATCGAGCCCATGCTCTCCGAGCGGCAGGGAACGATCACCATGCGTCACGGATCGTGTCGCGAGAGCGCTGATCGGAGCCGGATCGTCCCGCACCGGCGAGAAGCCATCAGTCGGGGCCGCATCGGTCGGGTTCGCATCAGTCGGCATGGTCGCTTCCTTCCCTGTCCAGGATCGTCGCCAGATCGTCGAAGTGCCTGTCGGCCTGGTCGGGGTAGTCGTCCATCTCGCGCGCCACTCGCTCCGCGGTCACGCCATCGAGGTAGCGCAGCGGGCGGCCGGTCTGCAGTGCGCGCACGTACGTCTCGGCCGCTCGCTCGAAGTAGTACAGGCGATTGAACGCGTCGGCCACCGTGTCGCCGAGCACCAGCACGCCGTGGTTGCCCATGAGCATGACCCGCTTGCCGGGCTCGCCCAGCAGACGTGCGCAACGCTCCCCCTCGTCACCGGTGGCGAGACCGCCGAAGTGCTCGTCGACGACGACCCGTTCGAAGAAGGTCGCCGTGTTCTGGTCGATCGGCGGCAACGTCGAGTCCGCAAGGCTGGCGAGCACGGTGGAGAAGACCGGATGCGCGTGCATCACGCAGCGCGCATGGGGGCAGCGCCGATGGATCGCGCCGTGCAGGCCCCAGGCGGAGGGATCGGGCGCATCCGGGCCTTCGAGCGTCGTCGGATCGTCGGCATCCAGGAGCAGAAGATCGGAGGCGCGGATCAACGAGAAGTGCCGCTGGTTCGGATTCATCAGGAAGCGTCGGCCGCACTCGCTCACGGCCAGCGAGAAATGATTGGCCACCGCCTCGTGCAGGTTCAGGCGCACCGCCCACCGGAACGCCACGGCAAGATCCCTGCGCATCCGGGCAAGGGGGTCGGGGACGGGGAGCAGAGCGTGCATGCGCGGACGTGCGGTTCGGGCGTCCGATGACCGTACGACCGGGCCCCAGCTGGCGCAAACGATGAATGTTCGGCACAGTCATCAGCTTGTCTAATGCCCCCGGAGCACCGTCGATGTCGTTGAACGCATTGCCGCCGCTGAACTGGCTGCGCGCCTTCGAGGCTGCCGCTCGCAACGGCTCGTTCACCGCCGCCGCGAAGGAGCTGCACCTGACCCAGTCGGCGGTGTCGCAGCACGTCGCGAACCTTGAGCGCTTTCTCGGCAAATCGCTGTTCGACCGCCTGCCCCGGGCACTGCGCCTGACCGAGGAGGCGACGAACTACCTGCCCGCCGTGCAGGAGGCGTTTCGCGTGCTGCAGACCGGTACGGAAGCCTTTCCGGGCCTATCCTCGGGACGGGCGGTCACGCTGCAATGCAACATGGGGTTCGCGGTGTTCCGGTTGGTACCGCGGCTCGCCGCGTTGCTCGCGCAATACCCCTGGTTGGACCTGAACCTGGTGACCCCGGTCTGGGATCCGGAGCAGACCGCACCCCTGGCGGACGTCGAGATCCGCTTCGGACGGGTCGACGGCCTGGCCGGAGCGCCGCGAGCGAGGCGGCTGACCCGCGAGACCTGCTTCCCGGTCTGCAAGCCCGCACTCGCAGGCGGCGCGGACTGGCGCCGGATGCCGCTGCTCGACTGCGCCGGTACCCTGGCCACGTGGCAGCAGTGGTTGTCCGTGCACGGAGAGAGCCTGCCGCACGAGCGTCCGGTCACCCTGTGCTCCACCTTCGCCGTGTCCATCGGTGCGGCGATCGCTGGCGCCGGACTCGCGATGGCCCACGACGGTCTCGTCGCGGATGCGCTGAACGATGGCCGTCTGGTGCGTCCGTTCGATGGCGCGGTCGACATGATCGAGTGCTACTGCCTGCTCGAACCGCCCGCGCATCTGCGCACACCGGCGTCGCGAGCGCTGACCGAGTGGTTGATCGCCGAGTTCGGAACAAGCGACTGATGTCGTTCGGGCCGGTGGCGTCCTCGACCGACCGGTTGGACGACCTGGTTACAGGAGCGGCAGGACCATGTTTTTTTTAACATGCTCGTGATGTTACGCTGCCTGCCCGCAGGACCGATCCCCGATCTCATGCCCAAGGTCGTCGACCATGACGAACGACATCGCACCATCGCCGCCGCCGCCTGCGCAGCGATCGCCGATGTCGGACTCGAAGGCGCCACCCTGGCCGTCGTGGCGCGTCGCTGCGAGCTGACCACGGGGGCCATCGCGCACTATTTCCCGAACAAGGACGCGTTGCTCGAAGCGGCGCTGAACGAGTCCTACCAGCGTCAGATCGAGCGCATGGACGCGTGCGTCGCCGGCGGCGCGTCGCTCGAGACGGTCATGCTCGAAAGCCTGCCTGCCTCGGCCCAGAGCCGAGAGCTGATGCAGGTCTGGCTCGCCTTCTGGGGCCGGGCGATCGGCCATGCGGACACCGCCCGGGTGCAGCGGCGCGTGCACGCGCGCTGGCTCGCCCGGGTGGAGCGCGAGCTGACACGTGCGGTGGACACCGGTCGCCTGCCGGCCGGGATCGATGTCGGTGAGGAGGCGGAAGCGTTGATCGCACAGCTTCGCGGACTATGCGTCCGAGCCTTGTTCGCCCCTCGGAGCTGGCCCGCCACCCGCCTTGTCGAGTGCGTGGAGCGTTATCTTGACCGAGTCGCGGCAGCGGCCGTGGTACCCGCTCACCCGATCAGGCGCCGAGCCTGATGAGCACCGCCGATCCGTTGCTGAAGCCCTGGACGCTGAAGCACCTGACCTTGCGCAACCGTCTGATGACGACCGCGCACGAGCCGTCGTACTCGGAAGACGGCATGCCCAAGGCGCGCTATCGGGCCTACCATGCCGAGCGGGCCCGTGGCGGCATCGCCCTGACGATGACCGCGGGCTCGGCGCTCGTCTCGCGCGACTCGCCGGCCGCGTTCGGCAACCTGCACGCCTGGGACGATCGCATCGTGCCCTGGCTGGCCGAGCTGGCCGACGAGTGCCACGAGCACGGTGCCGCGGTCATGATCCAGCTGACCCACCTGGGACGGCGCACGCGCTGGAACACCGACGACTGGTTGCCCGTGCTGGCACCGTCGCGGGTGCGCGAGCCTGCGCACCGATCGTTTCCGAAGGCCGCCGAGGCGTGGGACCTGGACCGGGTGGTGCGCGATTACGCGAGCGCCGCACAGCGCATGCAGTTCGCCGGGCTGGACGGGATCGAGTTCGAGGCCTACGGGCACCTGCTCGACAGCTTCTGGTCACCGGCGACCAACCACCGTGATGACGAGCACGCCGGCTCGCTCGACAACCGTCTGCGCTTCACCGAGCGGGTGATCGCCGCGGTGCGCGACGCGGTCGGCCCGGACTTCATCGTCGGCATCCGGCTGGTCGTCGACGAGCGTTGGCACGCGGGTCTGACGCGCGAGGACGGCATGGCCATCGCGCAGCGTCTGGTCGACGGTGGACGGATCGATTTTCTCAACGTCATACGAGGGCACATCGACACCGATGCCGCCCTGTCGAAGGTGATCCCGGTGCAGGGCACACCGAACGCGCCCCATCTCGACTTTGCCGGCGAAGTGCGCAAGGGCACACGCTTCCCGGTCTTCCATGCCGCGCGCATCAACGATGTCGCGACCGCGCGCCACGCGATCGCCACCGGTCGGCTCGACATGGTGGGCATGACCCGCGCCCACATCGCCGATCCGCACATCGCGATCAAGATCGCCGACGGGCGCGAGCACGAGATCCGCCCCTGCGTGGGGGCGACCTATTGCCTCGATCGCATCTACGAGGGACTGGACGCCCTGTGCATCCACAACCCGTCCACCGGGCGGGAGCTGGACCTTCCGCACGCGATCGTGAAGAGCCCGAGCGCGTGTCACGCGGTCGTGATCGGTGCCGGGCCGGCCGGACTGGAGGCGGCCCGCGTGCTCGCGGAGCGCGGCCACCGCGTCACCGTGCTGGAGGCGGCGGCGCGGGCCGGCGGACAGGTACGGCTGGCCGCCCGACAGCTTCGCCGAGCCGAGCTGATCGGCATCATCGACTGGCGGCTGGAGCGCTGCGCGGCACTTGGCGTCGACATTCGCTGCAACATCGTCGCGGAGGTGGAGGACGTGCACGCGCTCGATCCGGACGTGGTGCTGGTGGCCACCGGCGGCATTCCCGATCTGCAGCTTCCCGAGGGCGGCGACGAGCACGCGATCTCCAGCTGGGACGTGCTGGCCGGGGACGCACCGCCAGCCGAGCGGGTGCTGCTGTTCGATGACAACGGCGCGCACCCGGGCCTGCAGGCCGCCCAGATGCTCGCCGCGGCCGGGGCGGAACTGGAGCTGGTGACGCCGGAACGCTTCTTCGCCCCCGAGATCGGCGGGCTGAACCATGTCGCCTACGCCGAGGCGCTCGAAAGGGCCGGTGCGACGATCACGATCAACCGACGACTGCTGAGTGTCCGGCGGCGTGGCAACGAGCTGGTCGCGACCATCGGCAGCGACTACACCGAGCTGCGCCAGGAGCGTATCGTCGATCAGGTGGTGATCGAGCGCGGCACCCTACCTCTGGACGAACTGTACTTCGAGCTGATACCGGCATCGATCAACGCCGGCGAGATCGATCACGACGCCTTGCTCGCCGCTCGGGCGCAGGCGGTCGAACGGCATGTCGACGGTCGCTATCGGCTCTATCGCATCGGCGACGCGATCGCTTCGCGCAACATCCACGCCGCGGTGCTCGATGCGATGCGACTGTGCCGAACGGTCTGAACGCATCCGCGGCGCGCCGCTCGAACCGAAGGAACCGCTCCCCCATGATCACCGATCCGCCCAAGCGCGCGAAGATCGCCGGCATTCTCGCCGCCAGCCTGGCGGATCGCGCGACCGTCGAACCGGACGTGTACGCACCGGCAGGCCCTTCCGTCAGGCTGGCCGACTCCACGCCCGAGGTGCACCGCGCGGCCACCGACCTGCCCCACCTGAACATCGGCCCCGGCGACACGCTGGCCGCCAAATGGCGCAACGCCGGACCGACGCCGGAGAACCGATGGGGCTTGCACTGTTCGGCCTGCGCGCGCTCAACGCGTTGCGCCACGGCGCCTTGCCGTGCGGGCGCACTCGGGCTCTGAGCGTCACCTTATTTCCCGAACGGGCTACTAGAAGCCTTCCGGCTGCTTGTTGATCTCGAGATCGGTGAACGGGGGACGTAGGGTCATGACTTGCAGTCCCTCGGTGGACGGATGTCGATGATCGCCAGGACGGAACGGGCCGGACAAGACCGTGGAGATTCGCGGGGAAGTCGGATCAGCGGGCCAGTTCGCGAACCCGTTCGAGCGTGGCGGTGGCCACGGCCACGCCGTGGGTGGCGGCTCGCGCGCGGTGACCGGCACGGCCGTCCCCGGGCACCCGCGCGCCACCCTGCTCCCGGATGGCGGCCACCAGTGCCGCCAACCGTTCGGCGAACGCGCCACCGGAGGTGGCCGCCGGATCGATGGCGATGAAGCACTGGCCGGTGCCCGGCGGACCGCCGGCGGTGCCGGAGAACGGACTGGCATCGATGCCGAGCGTGGCACCCGTCATGGCCGCCGCCAGCAGCTCGACCAGCAGTCCGACCCCCACGCCCTTGTAACCGCCGGACGGCGCCATCGAACCCTTCAACGCCGCATCCGGATCGGTGGTCGGCTCCCCGTTCGCATCCAGTCCCCAGCCCAGGGGGATCGACCGACCCTCGCGCGAGCGCTTCATGATCTCGCTCTTGGCGATGGCGCTGGCGCTCTGGTCGATCAGCACGGCGGGCTCTCCGTCGTCACCGGGGGCCGCCACCGAGAACGGGTTGGTACCGACGATCGGTCGCTCGCCCCCGCTGGGTGCGATGGAGGCCGGTGCGTTGGTGAACCCCAGTCCCAGCAGGCCGGCACGTGCCAGCCGCGCGGTGTGGTAGCCCAGCACGCCACAGTTGTAGGAGTTGCTGATCGCCAGCACCGCGATGCCCTGTTCACGCGCCAGCGGCACCAGCGCCTCGAAACCCGTGTCGATGGCGGGGTGGGCGAAGCCTGACGCGGCATCCACGGCGAGCACCGCCGGACGCGGCCGCGCCAGGGACGGTCTTGCCCGGCCGTCCACCTTGCCGCAGCGCACGTGCTCGGCGTAGACCGGCACGTAGGCCAGGCCGTGACTGGCCACCCCATCGGCCTCGGTGGCGGCCGTGGCGATCGCCAGCGGCATCGCGTTCGCCTCGCTGGTACCGGCACCGACCAGCGCGCGCATCGACAGGTCCCGGATGTCGTCCAGACTCAGCGTTTCGGTATCGTTCATGTCGATGGCAGGGAGGAGGCGGTGGCCCGAGCCGCGGAATATGAACACGCCGGCATCTTCGGGTCAAAGCGGAAGTTCTGAAATCCGTTTCAGCCGAACCGAAGCGGATCCAGGACCTTACGTTCATCGACACCGGGCATCGCTCGCCCCGTGACGCGCTGCGCTCGGCGTGGTGCCGAAGCGGGCCCGGTAGGAGCGGGTGAAATGGGCCGCATCGACGAAGCCGGTGGCCGCGGCCACCTCGGCGATCCCCAGGCCGCTCTGCTGCAACAGGCGCTGCGCCTGCTCCAGCCTCAAGCGCCGGTAGAACGCCATCGGCGTCCTTTGCAGACGCTCGTCGAACAGACGGGTCAGCTGGCGCACGCCCACGCCCGCGATCAGCGCCAGGTCCGACAGGCTCAGCGGGTCGGCAAGATGCGTCTCCATGGCCGAGAGCGCCTCGATCAGCGGCGCCTGGTGCACCCGGTAGCGTTCGACCACGCCGGCCCGCTGCGCCCCGCCCGCCGGGCGGATCTCGGTGTGCTGCAGCCAGTCGCTGACCGCCCTTGCCAGTGCCACGCCGTGATCGTGCAGCAGCATCGCGTGCATCAGGTCCAGCGGGGCGGTACCGCCCGCGCAACTGACGCGTTCCCGATCCATCACGTACAGCGAACGCTCCACGATCAGCTCCGGATGCCGCTCGATCAGCGCGGTGGCGTGCTCCCAGTGCAGCGTCATCCGGTAGCCGCCCATGAGCCCGGCGGCGGCCAGCACCACCGGCCCGCCGGACACGCCGCCGAGCAGCACGCCACGACGTGCCAGGTGGCGCAGCCATTGACGGATCCGCTCGTCGTCGAATCCGAACGGATCGCCGGCGGCGATGACCAGCACCCGGTCGAAGTCGACCCGCTCGCCCACCTGGGTGTCCGCCGGCACCAGCACCCCGCCCGAGCTGGTGGCCATCGAGCCGGATGCCGGCACGGCCCTCACCCGGTACAGCTCCCGACCGCCCAGCAGGTTGGCCACCCGCAACGGCTCGGTGACCGAGGCGTACGACAGCAAGGCGAAGTCGTCGATCAGCAGCAGACCGACCCGCACGGGCGGTCCGGAACGCGACTCGACGGCGGGAATGTCCATGACGGACAAGGATACCGCCAGAAATCGTCATGAAACGAGAACCTGCAGGCGCCATGATCCCGAAGTGAGTCCACGAGTGCCCTCTTGATGCGTTATTCCGCCTGGCAAGTTCTCAAGCAGGGTCTCACCGGCCACACCGGCTGGGAGGCGGCGTTTCCCGATCCGGAGCCCCAGCGCGCCTACGACGTGATCATCGTCGGTGGCGGCGGACACGGCCTGGCCACCGCCTGGTACCTGGCCAGCGTGCACGGCATCACCAACGTGGCGGTGCTGGAGAAGGGCTGGCTGGGCGGTGGCAACATCGGCCGCAACACCACGATCATCCGCTCCAACTACCTGCTGCCGGACAACGAGCCGTTCTACGAGCTGTCCTTGTCGCTGTGGGAAGGGCTGGAGCAGGACATCAACTACAACGCGATGGTCAGCCAGCGCGGCATCCTGAACCTGGCGCACTCGGATGCGCAGATGGACGCCTACGCGCGCCGCGGCAACGCCATGCACCTGGCCGGGGCCGGCGGCGTGCTGCTGGACACCGAAGGCGTGCGCCGCCTCACGCCGTACCTGAACATCGACGATGCGCGCTTTCCGATCAAGGGCGGCCTGTGGCAGGAACGGGCCGGTACCGTGCGCCACGACGCGGTGGCCTGGGGGTTCGCCCGGGCGGCAAGCTCCCGCGGCGTGGACGTGATCCAGAACTGCGAGGTCACCGCCATCCGCCGCGAAGGCGGTCGCGTGGTCGGCGTCGACACCGATCGGGGTCGCATCGATGCGAACAAGGTCGCGGTGTGCGTGGCGGGCAACTCCGGGCGCGTGATGGCGATGGCCGGCATGCGCCTGCCGATCGAGAGCCACGTGCTGCAGGCGTTCGTCAGCGAGGGGCTGAAGCCGGTGATTCCGGGCGTGGTGACCTACGGCGCCGGGCACTTCTACATCTCCCAGTCCGACAAGGGCGGCCTGGTCTACGGCGGTGACATCGACGGCTACAACTCCTACGCCCAGCGCGGCAACCTGCCCACGGTCGAGGACGTGGCCGAGGGCGGCATGTCGCTGATGCCGATGATCGGCCGGGCGAAGATGCTCAGGTCCTGGGGCGGCATCATGGACATGTCGATGGACGGCTCGCCGTACATCGATCGCACCGATGTGCCTGGCCTGTATTTCAATGGTGGCTGGTGCTACGGCGGCTTCAAGGCCACCCCGGGCTCCGGCTACTGCTACGCGCACCTGATCGCCACCGATACGCCGCACCAGACCGCCGGCGGTTATCGCCTCGATCGCTTTCGTACCGGCCATCCGATCGACGAGCGCGGTGCCGGCGCGCAACCGAACTTGCACTGATGCAGATTCCTCATCCCCTGCTCGGGCCGCGCGATGCGGCCGAGTTCGTCTACCTCGGCGATGCCTCGCTGCTGCAGCGGCCGGTGGTCGAGGATGTCGCCACGCTGGGCGACGAGACCACCATCGACGCCTATCACGAGTACCTGCACCTGCGCACCAATCCGGCCGGCCGGCATCGCGAGCTGTGGTTCCACGAACAGGGCGATCGCAGCTGGCTGGTGATCACGCGCGACACGCTGACGCACGAGATCCTGGGCGCGGAGCTGGCCACCGACGTGGTCGCCAGAGGAGACACACCGTCATGAGTACCGTCGAGCTGCCCGCTCTGGCGAAGCGTCCGGGCGATGCGCGCGAGCGTGTCGGAACATCGGATCGGCCGACGCGCCAGGACACCTTCATCGCGCGCTCGAACCAGCGCCTGGACGGCGGCCTGATCGACCGGTCGCGCTCGCTGTCGTTCGCGTTCGACGGGCGACGCTTCGAGGGCCACCCCGGAGACACCCTCGCCTCCGCCCTGCTGGCCAACGGCCAGACGCTGGTCGGGCGCTCGTTCAAGTACCACCGCCCGCGCGGCATCGTCACCGCCGGGGTCGAGGAGCCGAACGCGCTGGTGCATCTGGGGCACGGTGCGCACCTGGAGCCGAACGTACGCGCCACCGTGGCCGAGCTGTACGACGGCCTGGTGTCCACCAGCCAGAACCATCGCGGCTCGCTGCGCCACGACCTGATGGCGGTCAACGACCTGGCGGCCCCGCTGCTGGCGGCCGGGTTCTACTACAAGACCTTCATGTGGCCCAAGGCGTTCTGGGAGAAGGTCTACGAACCGGCGATACGCCACTCGGCCGGGCTGGGCCGCCTGTCGGGATTGCCGGATCCGGACGACTACGACAAGGGCTACCTGCACGCCGACCTGCTGGTGATCGGCGCCGGGCCCGCCGGGCTGGCCGCGGCCCTGGCGGCCGGGCGCACCGGCGCGCGCGTCATCCTGTGCGAGGAGGACTTCCTGACCGGTGGCCGGCTGAACGCCGAGACGCACCGCGTCGACGAGCAGGGCGGCAGTGCCTGGGCGGCCGATGCGACGGCACGGTTGCAGGCCATGGACAACGTGCGCGTGATGACCCGCACCAGCGTGTTCGGTGCCTACGATCACGGCATGTACGGTGCGCTGGAGCGCCTCACCGACCACCTGCCGAACGGCTCCGCTACCGGGGCGGCACGTCAGGTCCTGTGGCACATCCGGGCCACGCGCGCGGTGCTGGCCGCTGGCGCCACCGAGCGTCACATCGCGTTTCCGGACAACGATCGACCCGGCATCATGATGGCCGGCGCGGTGCGCGCCTACGTCAACCGCTTCGGGGTGGCACCGGGGCGGCGCGTGGCGGTGTTCACCAACAACGACGATGGCTGGCGCACCGCCACCGACCTGGTCGTGGCCGGCGTGGAGGTCAGCGCGGTCATCGATACCCGCGGCGGCGAGCCGCCGGTGGACCGCGCGCGCCTGGGCGGCGCGACGGTGGTACGCGGTGGCGCGGTGATGGCGACCCGCGGGCGGCTCGCCCTGCGCTCGATCCGGCTCGCCGACGGGACCGAGATCCCGTGCGATTGCCTGGCGGTGTCCGGCGGCTGGAGCCCGAACGTGCACCTGTCCTGCCACCAGCGAGGGCGCCCGAGCTGGCGCGACGACATCGCAGCCTTCGTGCCCGGCGGCACTCTGCCGAGCGGGCTCGACGTGGCGGGCGCCGCCAACGGCGAGTTCGGCCTGTCATCGGCCCTGCAGGCCGGGCACCGGGCCGCGCTGCAGGCGCTCGGCGATCTGGTCGAGCGGCCCGGGGTGAGCGGCGTGACGCTGGACGAGGCGGGCACGGCGCCTGCCGCCAGCGACGAGTCGAGCGCGATCGAGGCCTACTGGCAGGTACCGGGCAGGCCCGCCGGCCTGCGCAAATCGTGGGGGCGTGCCTGGGCACGTGCCTGGGTCGATTTCCAGAACGATGTGACCACCAAGGACATCACGCTGTCGGTGCAGGAAGGCTTCGCCGCGCCCGAGCACGTCAAGCGCTACACCACGCTCGGCATGGCCACCGACCAGGGCAAGACCTCGAACGTGCTCGGACTGGCGGTACTGGCCGCGGCGACCGGACGCGACATCCGCGACACCGGCACCACGATCTTCCGCCCGCCCTGGACACCGGTGCCGATCGGCGCCCTGGCCGGTCCTGCCAAGGGGGCGAACTTCCGCCCGGTGCGGCACACGCCGAGCCACGCCTGGGCGCTGGAGAACGGGGCCAGCTTCACCGAGACCGGTGCCTGGCTGCGCGCGCAGTGGTTCACCCGCCCGGGAGAGACCAGCTGGCGAGAGACGGTCGATCGAGAGGTGAACGCGACGCGCAACGGGGTCGGCGTCTGCGACGTGACCACGCTTGGCAAGATCGATCTGCAGGGCAGCGACGTCGGTACGTTCCTGGACCGGGTCTACGCCAATACCTTCGGCACGCTGGCGGTGGGCAAGGTGCGCTACGGCGCCATGCTGCGCGAGGACGGCTTCGTGATGGACGACGGCACCACCGCACGGCTGGGGGATGAGCACTTCGTCATGACCACCACCACCGCCAACGCGGTCGGCGTGTTCCGGCACCTGGAATTCTGCCGCCAGTGCCTTTGGCCACAGCTGGACGTGCACCTGGTCTCCACCACCGAGAGCTGGGCGCAGTACGCGGTCGCGGGCCCCCGCTCGCGCGAGCTGATCGCCGCCCTGGTCGACGACCTGGACGTGTCGAACGAGGCGTTCGGGTTCATGGGCTGCGCCACCACCACGGTCTGCGGCGGTGTGCCGGCACGCCTGTTCCGCATCTCGTTCTCCGGCGAGCTGGCCTACGAGCTGGCGGTGCCGACCCGCTACGGCGATGCGCTGATGCGCAGGCTGATGAGCGCCGGCGAGCCGCTCGGGGTGGTCGCCTACGGTACCGAGGCGCTCGGCGTGATGCGCATCGAGAAGGGTCATGCCGCCGGCAACGAGCTGACCGGCCAGACCACCGCCGCCGACCTGGGTCTGGGGCGCATGGTGTCGGGCAAGAAGAACGGCATCGGCAATGTGCTGTCGCGACGGCCCGGCCTGCTCGATCCGGAGCGCCCGGCCCTGGTCGGCTTCAAGCCGGTCGATCGCGCCGTGCGGCTGCGCGCCGGTGCGCATTTCATCGCCGAGGGCGCCGCCGTGATCACCGCCAACGACGAGGGCTGGATGAGTTCGGTGGCACACTCCCCCACGCTCGGCCACTCGATCGGGCTCGGCTTCATCAAGCGCGGCCCCGAACGCATCGGCGAGACGGTGCGTGCCTGCGACCCGCTGCGCGGCGAGGAGCATCGGGTGGAGATCTGCTCGTCGCACTTCGTCGATCCGGAAGGAGCACGCCTGCGTGGTTGAGCTGGCGGCCGTGGAGGCGTACGACGCGCTGGAGCGCAGCATCGGCGGGGTGACGATATCCGCCATCCGCGACCGTGCGCTGGTGTCGATGGCGTTTCCGGCGGGTAATCGCGATGCGGTGTCGGCACGCGTGCTCGATCGGCTGGGCACCGCCCTGCCGCGGATCGGACACTGCGAAGGCGACGATCCGCGCCTGATCGGGCTGCAGCGGGATCAGGTGTGGTGCGCGTTTGAACAGGTGGACGGTACCGCGGACGGTGCGCTGTCCGAACGGCTCGGCGCCGGGCACGGTGTGCGACTGACCGACCAGAGCGGCGGCTGGGTGCAGCTGCGGCTCTCGGGCGCCGGCACCCTGGCGGTGCTCGAACGGCTGTGCCCGCTGGACCTGCACGAACGCGCCCTGCCGGTCGGCGGCTGCGCCCGAACGGTGATGGAACACCTGGGCACGGTGCTGATGCGCGACGGGCCGGACGACTTCGAACTGCTCACGGCGCGCTCCTCGGCGCATTCGTTCGTGCACGCGCTGGAGAACGCGGCCGGCCATGTGGCCGCCGAGCGTTCGCTGGCGCGCCGAACAGGACACTAGACGACAAAGACGATGGCGACGGTTCAGGAAAGAATGGGTGTCTGGAAGAGCGAGTCGAGCGGCCGGCGCAAGGGGCGGGCACGCTTCACGCCCAAGGGGCGCCAGGTCGACCTGGACGCGCTGGAAGAGATACGGGCCCTGCTCGGCGATCGCCCGCGACGCCCGGACCTGCTGATCGAACACCTGCATCGGGTGCAGGATGCGCACGGACACCTGTCGGCGAAGCACATCGCCGCCCTGGCCGACGAGCTGAGGCTTTCCCAGACCGAGGTGTACGAAGTTGCGACCTTCTACGCCCACTTCGACGTGGTCGCCGAGGGCGAGGCGCCACCGGCGGCGATCACCATCCGCGTGTGCGATTCGCTGGCGTGCGAGCTGGCCGGGGCGCAGGCGCTCAAGCGTGCGCTGGAGGACGAGGTGGACCCGGCCTCGGTGCGCGTGCTGCGCGCGCCCTGCATGGGTCGCTGCGACACGGCACCGGTGCTGGAGATCGGTCACCGTCATGTCGACAAGGCAACGCTGGACAGCGCCAACGCGACGATCACCGCCGGCGACTTCCACCCGGTCATGCCGGACTATCAGACGTTGGCCGCCTACCGCGATGGGGGCGGCTACGAGCAGTTGCAGCGCATCCGCGCCGGTGATCGCTCGATCGACGACGTGCAGCAGGCGATCGGCGACTCGGGCCTGCGCGGACTGGGCGGTGCGGGTTTTCCGGCGGCCAGGAAATGGGGCTTCGTGCGTGCCGAGAAGGGCACCCGCTACCTGGCGGTCAACGGCGACGAGGGCGAGCCCGGCACGTTCAAGGATCGCTACTGGCTGGAGCGCGAGCCGCACCTGTTCCTGGAGGGCATGCTGATCGCCGCCGCCGCCGTGCAGGCCGAGACGGTGTTCCTGTACCTGCGCGACGAGTACCCGGCGGTGCTCGAGATACTGCGCCGCGAGATCGAGGCCCTCGAGGCGGCCGGTCTGGCACCGGCGGGCTACATCGACCTGCGCCGCGGTGCCGGTGCCTACATCTGCGGCGAAGAGTCCGCGATGCTCGAATCGATCGAGGGCAAGCGCGGCCTGCCCCGCCACCGCCCGCCCTACGTGGCGCAGAAGGGCGTGTTCGGCAAGCCCACGCTCGTGCACAACATCGAGACGCTGCACTGGATCGCCCGCGTGGTGCGCGAGGGGCCCGAGATCCTGTCAGGCGTGGAGAAGAACGGTCGCACCGGGCTGCGTTCCTACTCGGTATCGGGGCGCGTGAAGGCGCCGGGCGTGAAGCTGCTGCCGGCAGGCTCGACCATCACCGACCTGATCAGTGCAGCCGGCGGCATGCTCGACGGTCACGCGTTCTACGCCTACCAGCCCGGCGGCCCCTCCTCCGGCGTGCTGCCGGCTTCGCTGGACGACATCCCGCTCGACTTCGACACGCTGCAGCCGCACGGCAGCTTCATCGGCTCGGCAGCGGTGGTGATCATGTCCGAGCAGGACCGCGCGCGCGATGCCGCGCTGAACATGCTCCGCTTCTTCGAGGACGAAAGCTGCGGCCAGTGCACGCCGTGCCGCGTCGGCTGCGAGAAGGCGGTCAAGCTGATGCAGGCCGACAGCTGGGACGCCTCCTTGCTGGAGGACCTGTCGGTGGTCATGACCGACGCCTCGATCTGCGGGCTCGGCCAGGCCGCCCCCAACCCGATCCGGCTGGTGCTCAAGCACTTCTCCCACGAAGTCGGCGGCAGCGATCACGCGCCCGCGGTCGACGGCTACGGTACCGACAGCCCGTCCGCTCCCGCCGCTGGAGATCCGGCATGAACATCGCGCTGAAAGACACCTTGATCGAAGGCGCCATCGCCTTCACGCTGGACGGCGACGACGTCCGTGCCCTGCCCGGCGAGACGCTGTGGCAGGTCGCGCAGCGGGTCGGCACCGATATCCCCCACCTGTGCTGGGCCGACGAGCCGGGCTATCGCAGCGACGGCAACTGCCGCGCCTGCATGGTCGAGATCGACGGCGAGCGCACGCTGGCCGCCAGCTGCGTGCGCCTGCCCACCGAGGGCATGGTGGTCAACACGGCCAGCGATCGGGCGCGGCGCGCGCGCGCGCTGGTCATGGAGCTGCTGGTGACCGATCAGCCGCCGCGCGACCAGGCGCACGATGCCGCGGCGCACTTCTGGAAGACGGTCGATGCGGTCGATCTCCAGAGCAGCCGCTTCCCGCGCATCGACCTGCTGCGCCTGCCCGCCGAGGATGCCTCGCACGTGGCCATGCGCGTCAACCTGGACGCCTGCATCCACTGCACGTTGTGCGTGCGCGCCTGCCGCGAGGTCCAGGTCAACGACGTCATCGGCATGGCCGGCCGCGGGCGCGACGCGAAGATCGTGTTCGACCAGGACGACCCGATGGGCGACAGCACCTGCGTCGCCTGCGGCGAGTGCGTGCAGGCCTGCCCGACCGGAGCGCTGCGCCCGGCCACCGTGCTGGACGCGGCCGGTGTCGGCGACACCTCGCGCCTCGATCGCACGGTGCGCTCGGTGTGCCCGTACTGCGGCGTGGGCTGCCAGCTCGATTTCAAGGTGCGCGACGAGAAGATCGTCTGGGTGGACGGCGCGCCCGGTCCTGCCAACGAGCAGCGCCTGTGCGTCAAGGGCCGCTTCGGGTTCGACTACATCGCCCACCCGCACCGGTTGAAGGCGCCGCTGATCCGGCGCGACGATGCGCCGCCCAAGGGGCTGAACGTCGATCCGGACAACCTGGGCGAGTTCTTCCGCGAAGCCTCCTGGGAGGAAGCCCTGGACGCGGCGGCCGACGGCATGGCGCGCCTGCGCGACTCGGTCGGCGGCAAGGCGATCGCAGGGTTCGGTTCGGCCAAGTGCTCCAACGAGGAGGCCTACCTGTTCCAGAAGCTGGTCCGGGCAGGTTTCGGGCACAACAACGTCGATCACTGCACCCGGCTGTGCCACGCCTCCTCGGTGGCCGCGTTGCTGGAGAACGTCGGTTCGGCCGCCGTTACCGCCACCTTCAACGAGATCGAGAACGCCGACTGCGCGATCGTGATCGGTGCCAACCCGGTCGAGAACCACCCGGTGGCGGCCACCTACTTCAAGCAGTTCGTCAAGCGCGGCGGTACGCTGATCGTGATGGACCCGCGCGGCATGGGCCTGACCCGGCACGCCACGCACGCGTTGAAGTTCAAGCCCGGCTCCGACGTGTCCATGCTGAACGCCATCATGCACACCATCGTGGAGGAAGATCTCTACGACCGGCAGTACATCGACGGCTTCACCGAAGGCTGGGACAACATGGTCGAGCACCTGAAGGGCTTCCCGCCCGAGAAGATGGCCGAGCACTGCGGCATTCCGGCCGCCACGCTGCGCACCGTGGCGCGCACCTTCGCCCGCTCGCCGGCCGGCATGATCTTCTGGGGCATGGGCATCTCGCAGCACATCCACGGCACCGACAACTCGCGCTGCCTGATCTCGCTGGCGCTGATGTGCGGGCAGATCGGTCGATCGGGTACCGGTCTGCACCCGCTGCGCGGTCAGAACAACGTGCAGGGCGCCTCGGATGCGGGCATGATCCCGATGTTCCTGCCGGACTACCAGAGCGTGACCGACGACGGCGTGCGCAGCGCGTTCGCCAAGGTCTGGGCAGACGATCCGAATGCCCGCGCGATCGATCCGCAGAAGGGCCTGACGGTGGTCGAGATCATGGACGCGATACACGCCGGCGACATCCGCTCGGTGTACATCCTGGGCGAGAACCCGGCGATGTCGGATCCGGACGTGGAGCATGCGCGCGATGCGCTGGCAAGCCTCGATCACCTGGTGGTGCAGGACATCTTCCTGACCGAGACCGCCAACTACGCCGACGTGATCCTGCCGGCCGCGGCCTGGCCGGAAAAGACCGGCACGGTCACCAACACCAACCGGCAGGTGCAGATGGGTCGCCCGGCGGTCAAGCCGCCCGCAGAGGCGCGCGAGGACTGGTGGATCACCACCGAGCTGGCGAAGCGGCTGGGGCTGAGCTGGCCCTACACGCACCCCCGGCAGGTGTTCGACGAGATGAAGAGCACCATGCCCTCGCTCGACAACATCACCTGGGAGCGGCTCGAGCGCGCCGCGGTCACCTACCCGTCCCTGTCGCCGGAGGATCCGGGCCAGCCGATCGTGTTCGGCGACGGCTTCCCCAGGAGCGAGGGGCGGGCGAAGTTCACGCCGGCCTCGATCGTGCCACCGGCCGAAGTGCCGGACACCGAGTACCCGATGGTGCTGATCACCGGCCGTCAGCTGGAGCACTGGCACACCGGTTCGATGACCCGACGCACGACGGTGCTCGATAGCCTGGAGCCGGAAGCCAACTGCTCGGTGCACCCGAAGACGCTGCGTCGGCTGGGCCTTCAGCCCGGCGACAAGCTGGCACTGACGACCCGGCGCGGACGTATCGAGATCCTGGCGCGCGCCGATCGGGCGGTGTCCGAGGACTGCGTGTTCGTGCCGTTCGCCTATGTCGAGGCGGCGGCGAACGTGTTGACCAATCCGGCGCTCGACCCGTCCGGCAAGATCCCGGAATTCAAGTACGCGGCGGTTCGCGTCGAACCTGCCTGAGCCCGCCGTCGGTCGGCACCCTTCCCACCCAGAGACAGTCGAATGAGCGTCAAGTCGGACATCGAGATCGCGCGTGAAGCGAACAAGCAGCCGATCCAGGAGGTCGGCAGGAAGCTGGGCATCGATGCCGAGCACCTGCTGCCCTACGGCCACGACAAGGCCAAGATCTCGGCCGGGTTCATCGCCGCCCTGAGAAGCGGATCGGGCGACAGGCCGGACGGCAAGCTGATCCTGGTCACCGCGATCAACCCGACGCCCGCCGGCGAAGGCAAGACCACCACCACGGTGGGCCTGGGCGACGGGCTGAACGCGATCGGCAAGAAGGCCGCGGTCTGCATCCGCGAAGCCTCGCTGGGCCCCTGCTTCGGCATGAAGGGCGGTGCCGCCGGTGGCGGCTACGCCCAGGTGGTGCCGATGGAGGAGATGAACCTGCACTTCACCGGCGACTTCCACGCCATCACCTCGGCGCACAACCTGCTCGCGGCGTTGATCGACAACCACATCAACTGGGGCAACACCCTGGACATCGACGTGCGGCGCATCGCGTGGCGACGGGTGCTGGACATGAACGACCGGGCGCTTCGCCAGGTCAACGTCGCGCTGGGCGGTACCGCCAACGGCTACCCGCGCGAGACCGGCTTCGACATCACCGTGGCCTCGGAGGTCATGGCCATCCTGTGCCTGGCCAACGACATCGCCGACCTTACGATGCGCCTGGGCGACATCATCGTCGCCTACACCACCGACCAGAAGCCGGTCTATTGCCGCGACCTGAAGGCGGACGGCGCGATGGCGGTGCTGCTGAAGGACGCCATGCAGCCCAACCTGGTGCAGACGCTGGAGAACAACCCGGCGCTGGTGCACGGCGGCCCGTTCGCCAACATCGCCCACGGTTGCAATTCGGTGGTCGCCACCACCACCGCGCTCAAGCTTGCCGACTACGTCGTCACCGAAGCCGGCTTCGGCGCTGACCTGGGCGCCGAGAAGTTCATGAACATCAAGTGCAGGAAAGCAGGCATCGCGCCCAGCGCGGTGGTCATCGTGGCCACGGTACGCGCGCTGAAGATGAACGGGGGCGTCAAGAAGGACGACCTGGGCACCGAGAACATCGAGGCGGTCAGGAAGGGCTGCGAGAACCTGGCCCGCCACATCGAGAACATCAAGGGGTTCGGCGTGCCGGCGGTGGTGGCGATCAACCACTTCCATTCCGACACCGATGCCGAGATCGAGGCGCTGAAGGCGGAGGTCGAGTCGCTCGGCTCCGAGGCGATCCTGTGCATGCACTGGGCGAAGGGCAGCGAGGGCACCAGGGAGCTGGCCACCCGGGTTGCCCAGATCGCCGATGCCGGCGAGGCGACGTTCCAGACCCTGTACCCGGACGACATGCCGCTGTTCGAGAAGATCCAGACCATCGCCAAGAAGATCTACCGCGCCGACGAGGTGCTGGCCGACCAGAAGGTGCGTGACCAGCTGCGCGGCTGGGAACAGGACGGCTACGGCCACTTGCCGGTGTGCATGGCCAAGACGCAGTACAGCTTCACCACCGATCCGGAGCGTCGCGGCGCGCCGACCGGGCACTCGGTGCCGGTGCGCGAGGTGCGCCTGTCGGCCGGAGCCGGCTTCATCGTCGTGGTGTGCGGGGCGATCATGACCATGCCCGGCCTGCCGCGCGTACCGGCCGCCGAGACCATTCGCCTGCAGGACGGCCAGGTCGAGGGCCTGTTCTGATGGCGGCCACGCAAGAACCGGCCGCCGGTACGCCGTCTTCCGACACCTCGGCCGAGCTCATCGATGGCAAGGCCTTCGCCGCCACGGTGCGCGAGCGGGTGGCGCAAGGCGTGACGGCGCTAAAGGCCTCCCATGGCGTGACGCCCGGACTGGCCGTGGTGCTGGTCGGCGAAAATCCTGCCAGCGAGGTGTATGTGCGCAACAAGGGCCGCCAGACGGTGGAGGCCGGCATGAACAGCTTCGAGCACAAGCTGGACGCCTCGGTCGGCCGGGAGGAGCTGATGGCGCTGATCGACCGGCTGAACGCCGACGAGACGGTGCACGGCATCCTTTGCCAGCTGCCGCTGCCGGACCACCTCGACGAGACGGCGGTGATCAATGCCATCAGGCCCGAGAAGGATGTCGATGGCTTTCACATCCTGAACGTGGGCCGGCTGGCCACCGGTCAGGACGCCATGGTGCCGTGCACGCCGCTCGGCTGCCTGATGATGCTGCGCGCGCACCACGGATCGCTGTCAGGCCTGAACGCGGTGGTGGTGGGTCGATCCAACATCGTCGGCAAGCCGATGGCGGCGCTGCTGCTCGGTGACAGCTGCACGGTGACCATCGCGCACAGCAGGACGAAGGACCTGGCGGCGGTGTGCCGGGGTGCCGACATCCTGGTGGCCGCCGTCGGGCGCCCGGAGATGATCCCGGGCGACTGGATCAAGCCGGGTGCCACGGTCATCGACGTCGGCATCAATCGGCTGGACAACCCGCCGGGATCCGACAAGCCCACCCGACTGGTGGGGGACGTGGATTTCGCATCCGCCCGCGCCGTGGCCGGCGCGATCACGCCGGTGCCCGGGGGGGTCGGCCCGATGACGATCGCCTGCCTGCTGGCCAGCACGCTGGTGGCGTGCTGCCGATCGGTGGGCGCCAAGGCACCCGACGGGTTGACCGCCTAGAGAGCCGATAGCCTAGTGTCCTGTCCCAGAGATGCCCTGCCTCCCAGCGAGCCTGGCAGCGCCGAGCACAAGGCGTTCGAGTGAAGGGGTACTGGAGTACTTCGAACGAGAACAACGCAGGCATCGGCGCTGCCAGGCTCGCCCTTCGGGAGGCAGGGTATCTGTGGGACAGGACACTAGGCCGACGCGGCGCGCCAGGGAAGCGCCCGCTCGGTCCGGCACACGATCGCGAAGGCCAGCGCCGGCAGCACGGTGAACCCTGCCACCAGCGCGGTGACCCCGCCGTCATAGCCGCGCCCGACCAGCCAGCCGAGCGGCAACGACAGCAGCATGGACGACGAACCGACCAGTGCCGCGCCCAGCCCTGCCATGCGACCGAGCGGCTCCATCGCCAGCGCGTTTAGGTTGCCGAACAGCAGTCCCATGCCGCTCAGCACCACCAGCAACCAGACCATGAACGGGGCGAACGGCGGTACCCCGGCGCAGGCGACGGTCACGGCCAGGAACACCGTCGAGCTCGATGTCATGGCAACGAGCGCCAGCCCGACCATCGTGCGCATGCCGAACCGGTTCACCAGGCGTGCGTTGAGCAGCGAGGCGGCACCGATCGACAGCGCGGCCATGCCGAACCACAGCGCGAATCGCGACCCGGCGCCGTAGGTCTGCTGGAACACCTGCTGCGCGGAGCCGAGATAGCCCAGAAAGGCACCGAAGGTGCACCCGATCGCCAGCGTGTAACCGGTCACGATCCGATTGCCGGTGAACTGCCCGAGGCCCTCGCGCAGGGCGGACATCGACAGGGTACGCCGGTCGCCGATCGCCAGCGTCTCCGGCTGCCTGATGGCGAACCAGCTCCAGCCGACCAGTCCGAACACCAGCAAGGCTGCGAACGTGGCCCGCCAGCCGCCGATCAGCATCATCAGCTGGCCGATGGCGGGCGCAACGCTCGGCACGAAGATGAACACCGCCATCACGATCGACAGGGTGCGCGCCATGGCCCGTCCCGATTGGCCGTCCCGCACGATCGCCAGCGCCACGATCCTCGGCGCGGATGCGCCCACGCCCTGCAGGACGCGACCGACCAGCAGCATGGCGAAACTGGTCGCCAGCGCCGACAGCGCGCAGCCGAGCACGAAGACCGCGAACCCGGCATGCATGACCGGCCGGCGTCCGAAGCGGTCGGACAGGGGACCCACGAGCGGCTGACCGATCACCAGCCCGACGAACAGCATCGATACCGACAGCTGCACGTCGTTGGGGTGCGCCACCTCCAGCGCGACGCCGATACCGGTCATCGCCGGCAACATGATGTCGGTCGACAGGGCGACGATGGACACCAGCACCGCCATCAGCGCGATGAACTCGCCGGCCCCGAGCGTGGCCCGATCGCCCGTCGGTGAACCGCTCACGGCGAGCTCAGTCCATCGGCTCTGCACGCTTGACCTGCTGGTGACTGTCCTCGTCGTGCCCGCGCTGCCAGTAGCCGCTGGTGTAGCGCTGCGCGCTTTCCAATCGCCGCTCCTCGATCAGCCAGCGACGCAGCTCGCGCACCGCACCCGTCTCGCCGGCGATCCACACCGACGGCGTGCCGGCTTGCCAGGGCAGCGCACGCACCGCATCCGCCAGCGCGCTCTCGCCGGTACCGGGACGCGGATCGACCAGCCACCGGAACACCATGCCGGCGGGTGCCGTCAGCGTCCGCCGGTCGGCATCGTCGATGATCTCGATCACGACGTGACCTGTCGCGTCGCCGGGCAGCAGACGCAGGTTGGCCTCGATCGCCGGCAGCGCCGACATGTCACCGGCGAGCAGGAACCACTCGGCCGCCGGATCGACCAGCTTGGTACCGCCCGGCTCGGTGATGCCGATCCGCTGCCCGGGACGCGCCGTCAGCGCCCAGCGCGTCGCCGGGCCCGGACCGTCGTGCAGGGCGAAGTCGATGTCCAGCTCGCCCACGTCAGCCCGGTAGTCGAGCACCGTGTAGGTACGCTTGACGGGCCTGGGCCCCTCGCCCGCCAGCGAGGCAAGGTACGACGCCTCGTCCTGGCCCTCGTTCGGCAGCAGCAGCTTCAGGTTGGCGCTGGCGCGACCGTCCGGGTAATCGGCCATGGCCTCGCCACCGAACGTGATCCGCAGCAGGTTCGGGCTGAGGCGTGCGCTGCGCACCACCCTCGCCAGGCGGGGAGCGGCGCGCCGGTTGCTGGTCGCCATGACTCGATCTCGTGAAGGTCGGGGCGGCGAGTATGGCGCACCGGTGCGGCACGGCGGCCGACGCTGCGGATCGCACGGGGGTCATCGACGAGGCTTTGCATTCGCGGGCATCACGCAGAGCGTGGCACGAATCCCGCTGCTAGCCTCGGCGCCAGGTCGCGGGCATCCGGCACGCGACACCCCGGAAGACACCCTCGACATGACTCACGGTATCGACGCAGTCGCCCTCCCCCCTCGCCCCGTCGCGCTACGCGCGCGTCGTGCGATCCTGTCGATCGGCCTCGCCGTCAGCGTCACCCTGACCGGTTGTCAGGCGCTGCAGAACGAGGACGGCAGCGCCAACCGGACCGCCAAGGGAGGCGTCATCGGCGCGCTTGGCGGCGCCGCCGTCGGCGCTGCGGCCAACGGCCGCAAGGGCGCCCTGATCGGACTGGGCGTGGGCGCGCTGTCGGGCGGTGCGATCGGCAACTACATGGACCGGCAGCAGCGGACGCTGGAGGCGGAACTGGCGAATTCGGGGGTCACCGTGACGCGCGAGGGCGACAACCTGCGCCTGAACATGCCCGGCAACCTGACCTTCGACACCGGCTCCGCCACCGTCAAGCCGCAGTTCGACGCGGTGCTGAACGATATCTCCACCGTGCTCGGCGAATTCGACCAGACGCTGGTGGACGTGATCGGCCACACCGATTCCACCGGATCCGATGCGATCAACCGCAGCCTGTCGGAACAGCGTGCCCGCAGCGTGGCGACCCATCTGTCCGATCAAGGCGTGCTTGCCGAGCGGCTGGTCTCCGACGGTCGCGGCGCGAGCGAGCCGATCGCCACCAACACGAACGCCGCCGGCCGCGAACGCAATCGGCGCGTTGAGATCGTCCTGGAACCGCTGACGAACTCGTGAAGAACGCGGTGCCGGCACGGACGCTCGGTCCCGTCAGGAGTCGCCGCTCATCAGCTTCTCGCCGTACTCCTGTTCGGTGATGACGCCGCCGTCGCGCCGCGATCGCTCGCGATCGGCGGGCGACAGCGCGTCCTGCAGTTCGTCGATGCGCTTCCACGCCGGATGAGGCTGACGCCCCTCGGCATCGGGCACGTACTTGTTCACCGCCTCCACGCGTCGATGGCGATGGATGTAGCGCGCACAGTTCAGAAATACCTTGTCGACCGTTGCGCGCACGATCGCGATCGCGCCGGGGTAGCCTGCCAGCAGGGGATCATTCTCGACCACTCTGGCGGTGGCCTGCACACGCATGCGGTTCGGCGTCTCGAAGTCGATGAACAACAGGCCGATCCGGGCGGTGTCGGTGATGTTGCCCATCGACAGGAACATGCCGTTGCCGTCGTAGGCGGGGAAGGCGATCGTTGCCGGATCGATGACCGTGACCGTGCCGACGTTGCCACCCTTGTACGACACGGTGGGCTCGCCCTGGTCATTGACCGTGGACAGGAAGAAGAAGTCGCGCGAGGCGATGAAATCGGCATGCATCGGTTCGAGCTCGTCGCGAACGATCGCACCCTCGACCCGATCGGCCAGTCGGCGGCTGTCGAACCGTTCCTGCAGATGCTTCTGTGCTTCGGTGTAGAACGCCATGAGCGCACCGCCTTTGAAGAAGGTGAGCTCGAAGCCTGCCGGCGGATGGCCCGGTCCGCTTAGCCGCACGGGCAGTCGGTGTGGTCTTGATGGGCGGTCGGTGCGATCAGGACGGGCCGACCCGAAAGCCCGGCCCCTTGGACCGGCCTCAAGATCCGACGTCAGGAAGATCCGGTGTCAGGACCCTTCGTCCGGCAAGGCTCGGCGCGGCAGGCCCGGTAGTCGCGCGGTGCCATGCCGTGATGGGCGCGAAAGGCCTTCGAGAAGTGCTGAAGGTTCTGGAAACCGTGGCGAAAGGCGATCTCGCCGATGGTCAGGCGCCGGCAACGCGGGTCGGTCAGCGCCTCGGCGATGCGATCCAGACGGGCATGCCTGACCAGTTCGCTGAGCGAGCTGCCCTCCTTGGCGAGCACCGCGTTCAAGCGGCGTACCGACAGTCCGATCTCGACGGCGATGCGTTGCCGGTTCAGGTCGGGATCCGCCAGGTGCTCGCGCACGAACTGCTTCACGCGCAGCAGCACGTGGCGTTCGGGCGAGGACAGTTCCGCGGTACTGCCGCACTGCGCGGCCAGACCGGTGGCGATCAGATCGACCAGCGTCTCCTGGATCAACGACTGCACCATCGGCTCGGCCGACTCGGCCTGCTCGGACAGGCCGAGGATGGCGTGTCGCACCAACCGGCTCATCGCGCTGCCGCCATCGATCCGACGCGCGGTCATGGCGTCCGCGTCCGGCAGGCGTGACAGCAGCCGCTCGCGCGGTATCTGCACCACGATTTCGGCGAAATCGTCAGGCAGGTCGAGCTGGTAAGGCTCGACGGTGCTGTAGAGCGCCATGTCGCCGACGTCCAGCAGGGCGGTCTGACCGAACTGCGACACCCGGGAATGGCGGACGGTCTGCAGGCTGAGCAGGAAGTACGCCTCGTTGGCCCGCCCGATGTCGCATCGGCGTCGCCGTACTCGCTGCGACTTGCCGCGAACGGTCGAGATGGTCAGCGCGGAATGCTGGATCGTGTCGATCTCGCCTTTGAAGTCACGGTGCCGATCGCTGTCGCAGCCCAGCGGCACGAACGTGTCGCAGACAACGTCCCGCCAATAGTCGAAGCGCTCGTGCCTGGGCACGCAGGCGGTGTCGTGGCGGATCTTGGTACTCGTCACGGCAGCGTCCATCCGGCGTCGGTGCAAGCGCAACCCCAGGGAACCACAATGAGCGAGGCCCTGTGAAAAGGCAAGCGGTCACTGACCGCGGGCCTGTCGAACGCAACGCATCCTCCGCCGGATGCAGCACGGACACGTTTGACGGCCCGGGTGGCAAAGACGCCGATCCGGCGCGCAGGCCACGATGATCCCACGAGCCACCGCCGCACAGTGCAGGAGTCACCCATGTCGAACGCCTTCAAGGTCGCCGCCATCCAGGCCGCCCCCTCCTACCTCGATCTGCCGGGCGGCATCGAGCGTGCGGTGGATTACATCGAGCAGGCGGCCCGCGCCGGTGCGAAGCTCGTGGTGTTTCCCGAGACCTGGTTGCCGTGCTACCCGAATCATATCTGGCTGGGCAGCGTCGCCTGGTCCATGCAGTTCACGGCCGCCTACTTCCGGAACTCGGTCGAGGCCGGCTCCGCCGAGGACGAGGCGCTTGCCGCGGCGGCCCGCGACAACGATATCCAGGTGTCGATGGGCCTGTCGGAACGCGCCGGCGGCAGCCTCTACATCGCCCAGTGGCATTACGGACAGGACGGCCGCATCATCCAGCGACGCCGCAAGCTCAAGCCGACCCATGTGGAGCGCACCGTCTACGGCGAAGGTGACGGCAGCGACCTGGCGGTCAACCGGACCCCGCTCGGTCGCATCGGTCAACTGTCGTGCTGGGAGCACTTGCAGCCATTGTCCAAGTACGCGATGTACAGCCAGGACGAGCAGATCCATTGCGCCGCCTGGCCGAACTTCGCCTTGTACCGGGGCGGTGCGCACGCGCTCGGCCCGGAGGTGAACACCGCGGCCAGTCGCATCTACGCGGTGGAAGGGGGCTGCTACGTCATCGCGGCCTGCGCGCTGGTGACCGAGCAGATCCGTGACCGATTGTGCGAAGGCGATCCGCAGCGCGAGCAGCTGCTGATCAGCGGTGGCGGATTCACGCGCATCTACGCGCCGGACGGCCAATCGATAGGCAATGAACTGGCGGAAGACGAAGAAGGGCTGGTACTGGCCGACATCGACCTGGACATGATCGCGATCGCCAAGGCGGCGGCCGATCCGGCCGGACACTACGCACGGCCGGATGTCACGCGCCTGCTGCTGGATGCGACGCCACAGCGTCCGGTGGTACCGTTCACCTCGACAGGAACACACGCCGTCGAGCCTGCGTCGCCGCCGTTCGAGACCGAGGCGGCGTCTACCGATCCGGATGCCGACTCCCCGAGGACGAAACAGGCAGGAAGTCCGGCGTGACGAGCCGTTGACGCGAAACGCCCGCAAAGATCCACGGGCCGGTCGACGACGGCGTACGGCCAGGACTCACGTCATGCACACCGGCATGCACCGGGAAGAACAAAGGCGGCGGAACACGATGGTGTCCCGCCGCCTCGCGATACCGAACAACCTGATCGCGTGCGATCTAGTTGTGCACGACCGGCATGGACTTCTCCAACGCATCTTCCTTCTGCTTCAGCAGGGCGAGCAACTCGGACTGCTGCACTTCGACCGTCGCCGGCTCGATCGTATCGGCAGCCGATGCCATCTTCGCCTGCTTCGAGTAGGAACAGCCGGCCGCATGGGCCGAACCTGCCATCAGCGCCAGGACGCCGACACCGATCATCATCGTTCGCTTCATGAGTTCTCCTCTCGGTTGATGGACCCGACCCGGTTGTCGCATGGATTCCAGCGGATCACAAGAGCTTACGCAACAGCGACATCAGGTGATCACCCTCGGGCTGGTCCATGACGCTGCGGATGGCGACTCGCGGCGGGCTGCTCGTCGTCTTCTCCATCATTCGAGTCGGGACCCTCGGGCGGTGATGGCCCGCTTGCCCATCTGCACGCTCCAGGGCCAGTTCACCCCTACACTCGCGCCATGTCAGCACGCGCATTGATGATCCAGGGCACCGGCTCCGATGTCGGTAAATCGATCATCGTGGCGGGACTCTGCCGCATCGCCCGGCACCGCGGCATCCGGGTCGCCCCGTTCAAGCCGCAGAACATGTCCAACAACGCCGCCGTCACGCCGGACGGGGGCGAGATCGGCCGCGCCCAGGCGTTGCAGGCGCTGGCTGCCGGCATCGATATCTCGGTCGACATGAATCCGGTGCTGATCAAGCCGGAATCCGATCGGCGCTCGCAGATCATCGTCCACGGTCGATCGATCGACCGGCAGGATGCCGCGCGATGGATGGGACAACGCGGTGCCTTGCTCGAACCGGTGCTGCAGAGCTTCCAGCGCTTGCGCGCCGGGCACGAGCTGATCATCGTCGAAGGGGCCGGCAGTCCGGCCGAGGTGAACCTGCGGCAGGGGGACATCGCCAACATGGGTTTCGCACGGGCGGCCGACGTGCCGGTTTGCCTGCTCGGCGACATCGACCGCGGTGGCGTGATCGCCGCGGTGGTCGGTACCCGGCAGGTGCTGGACGCTGCGGATGCGGCGATGATAGAAGGGTTCGCCATCAACAAGTTCCGCGGCGACCCGCGCCTGTTCGATGAAGGCGTCACGGCGATCGAGCGCGCCAGCGGCTGGCCGTGCTTCGGTGTCGTCCCGTGGCTGCACGATGCGGCGCGCCTGCCGGCCGAGGATGCCGTGAGCGCCACTCGCACAGCCTCTGACAGGGGTGTGCAACCGCTCGACGGCTCGGGCCGCCTGCGCATCGCCGCCCCGATGCTGTCGCGCATCGCCAACTTCGACGATGCCGACCCGCTGCGACAGGAGCCGGGCGTGGATTTCCGGTTCGTGCCGCCCGGTCAGGCGATCCCCCGCGATACCGACGTGATCCTGCTGTTCGGCACCAAGTCCACGCGTGGCGAGATGGCTTTCATCGAACAACAAGGATGGCACCATGACATTCACGCTCACGCACGCACCGGCGGCGCCGTGCTCGGGTTGTGCGGCGGCTTCCAGCTGCTGGGCGATATGATCGACGATCCGGGCGGTCATGACGGCTCACCGGGCAGCTCGCCGGGCTTGGGCCTGCTGGCCGTGCGCACGCACATGGCCGCGGCCAAGGTGGTGCGTCGCACGGGCGCTCGCTGTGCACTCGATGACGTGACCGCCAGCGGCTACGAGATTCACGTCGGTGACACGATCGGCCCCGACCGGAATCGGCCGATGTTGCTGGTCGACGGCAAGCCCGAAGGGGCACGCAGCGATGACGGGCGGATCGAGGGCAGCTACGTTCACGGGCTGTTCGCCGAGGACGCCTATCGACAGGCCTGGCTGACCCGTCGGCGCACCGCGGCAGGTTACCTGCAGGGGCCTGCCGGCACGAGCAAGGACTCGATGACGCCCGGCACCCACGCAGGCTACGCCGCCTCGATCGACAGGGCCTTGGACGGCATCGCCGGCCAGCTGGACGATGCCCTGGACATCGATCGCCTGTTCGCGCTGGCGCGCTGATGGCCCGACGACCCGGCGAAGCTTCCGACACGCCGGATGCAACCGGCCAGGAGCCCTGGACTATGCTGTGCGGCATCCGCTCGTCGAATGGAGTGACTCGCATGTCCGCAAGCACTGCGGTTCGTTCGCACTACGCCAAGGGTGGACTGACCGATCGCATCGCCGCCGCCCTGCACGACTCGGGCATCGACGTCGCGAACGTCACCGTCGATGACCTGGGTCCGGTCGACGAGTTCCACACCGGCGGCCGGGCAGCCACCGTGCACCTGCTCTCGCACCTGGACCTGAAGCCTGGGCAACGGGTGCTGGACGTCGGCTGCGGCATCGGCGGTACCGCCCGGCACCTGGTCGACCAGCACGACGTCATCGTCAGCGGTATCGACCTGACCGACGAGTTCATCGAGACCGGCAAGGGGCTCGATCGATGGGTCCCGAGATCGGCGAGAAGCTTCGCCATTTCGCCGCCCTGGTGGAGAGCGGCGTCGTTGCGCCGATCGAAATGGTGGCGATCAAGCCACGCTGACACGCCGTGGCGTTCGATCGGCCCGATCGATCATCAGGCCACCAGGAGCGGCATTGTGGGGTGGCATCGACAGTTCCTGCCGCGTCGCTCCCGACACGCGGCCGTTCAGAAATCGATGCCTTTCTGCGCCTTGATGCCCGCCTGGAACGGGTGCTTGATCTCGCGCATCTCGGTCACGCAATCGGCGTAGTCGATCAGCGCCTGCGGTGCATCGCGACCGGTGCAGACCACACCGGTGCGGATGGCACGCTCGTCCAGTCCGGCTACCACCGCCCCGACATCCAGATAGTCGTAGCGCAGCGCGATGTGGATCTCGTCCAGCACCACCAGGTCGAACTCGCCGCTCTTCATCTGTTCGACCGCGTGCGCGAAGGCTGCGGTGGCGGCGGCGATGTCGCGATCGCGATCCTGGGTCTCCCAGGTGAAGCCTTCGCCCATGGTGTGCCAGACCAGCTGATCCTGGAAGCGGGCGAAGAACTGCTTCTCGCCGGTCTTCCAGGTGCCCTTGATGAACTGCACCACCGCCACCCGCTGACCCCAACC
>ENA-ORXU01000391-ORXU01000391.1-marine-metagenome-genome-assembly--contig:-NODE-391-length-51763-cov-7.075165_pt1 | contig 51763 bp, 43 predicted proteins | sample MGYA00237869_ERZ511484 | MGnify/ENA metagenome assembly ERZ511484 | reverse complement strand
TCCAGCCCGGTGGCGATCGGCATGGCCGGCAGGCTGTTCAGGAACACCTCGCCGTAGCCGCGCGAGCGGATGCGCGGATCGCACAGCACCAGCACGCCGCGATCGGTGACATCGCGAATCAGCCGGCCCACGCCCTGCTTGAGGGCGATCGCCGCCTGCGGGATCTGGTATTCGAAGAACGGCTGTCCGCCGCTCTCCTTCATGTGATCGATGCGCGCACCCATGACAGGATCTCCCGGCGAGCCGAACGGCAGCTTGTCGATCATCACCATCGACAGCGCATCGCCGCGCACGTCCACCCCCTCCCAGAAGCTGGAGGTGCCGAGCAGCACCGCGTTGCCCATCGACTGGAACGCCTCCAGCAGCTCGCGCTTCGGGCTCTGCCCCTGCACCAGCAACGGATACTCCAACCGGTGCTCCAGCCAGCGCGCCGCTTCCTGCAGCGCCCGGTGGCTGGTGAACAGCAGGAACGCGCGACCCTCGCTGGCCTCCAGCACCGGCAGCACCGCCTGCATGACCGCCTCGGTGAACCCGGGCGATTGCGGCTCGGGCAGGTCGCGCGGCAGGTACAGCAGCGCGTTGCGGCGGTAGTCGAACGGGCTGTCCACCAGCAGCTCGTCGGTATCGTCCAGACCGAGCTGACCGCGAAAGTGACTGAAGTCCCCGCCGACGCTCAGGGTTGCCGAGGTGAACACCCAGCCGGCCGACAGCTGCTCCATCGCGCGGTGAAAGGGGGCGGAGACGTTCATCGGCGTCAGGTTCATCGCGAAGCCGGTGCGGAAGGTCTCGTACCAGGGAATCCATTCCTGATCCTTGGGCAGGTCGATGAACGTCTCCAGCGTGAGCAATTGCTGCTCGGCCCGCTTGTGGCAACTCTCCAGCCCCTTGCCCCGCTCGGCCACGCCTTCCAGCGATTCCTGCAGCGAACCGAGCAGCAGCTGCATGCGCTCCAGCTCGCGCCGCATGTCGTAGGTGCCGTTGATCGCCCGCCAGTTGTCGCGCCCAGGCTCGATCGGGAAAGCCAGCCGGAAGTGCCGCACGCCGGTCTCCAGCTCCATCGCCTGCTCGCGCAGCGACTTCATGTCCGGCGCCTCGTGCACCTGCTCGCCGACCGTGTCGCGAGCGAGATCCAGCAGCTGGCGGCTGGACAGGCGCCGGCCGAAGAACTGGGCCGCGATGTCGGGCAGCTGGTGCGCCTCGTCGATGATGAAGCCCTCGGCGCTGGGCAGCAGCTCGCCGAACCCCTGCTCCTTGAGCGCCATGTCGGCGCACAGCAGGTGGTGGTTGACCACCACCACGTCCGCCTCCTGGGCGTTCTTCCGGGCCTGGTGGATGAAGCAGTCGGCCAGGTCCTCGCGCTCGTGCTGCGCGCAGAATTCCTCGCTGGAGACGATGTACTGCCACACCGGGGACTCCTCCGGTACCGCCACCACCTCGGCGATGTCGCCGGTGGTGGTGGAGCGTGCCCACTCGTCGATGATCATCAGGTGGCGACGCATCGTGGTGTCGGACATGGCCGGGTGGCTGCGCGCGCGCTTGAGCCGATGACGGCACAGGTAGTTGGCCCGCCCCTTCAGCAGGCTGGCCTTGATGGGTACGGCCAGCGCCTTTCTCACCAGCGGCAGGTCGGTGTGGAACAGCTGGTCCTGCAGGTGGCGGGTACCGGTGGAGATGATCACCCGCTCGTCGGCCAGCAGTGCCGGCACCAGGTAGGCGAAGGTCTTGCCGGTGCCGGTGCCGGCCTCGCCGACCAGTACCGAATGCCCGTCCAGCGCGCGCTGCACCGCTTCGGCCAGGTGCTGCTGCTCGACCCGCGGCGCGAAGCGCACCAGCGCACGCGAGATCGGTCCGTCGGCACCGAGCAGCGCGGTGACGTCGTGCCGGGAGCGTTGCGCGGTGCGCGGATCGTCGGCCGGCTCCGTTGCCCGGGATCGGGCCGCCGCACGCACGGCGGCCGGGGCGGCGGCGGCCTGGCGGCCCCGCCTGGGCGATTTCGTTTCAGCCATGTACCGGTGCCTCCCTGCGCCGGGTGAGCCTGACGACGACCGGTCGGCTGCCGCGGTCGGACGCGCTACTGATACTGATATTGCTGCACCTTGCGATGGGCGCTGCGGATGCCGAGCAGGTCGCCGCGCATGGTGCGCGCGTGCTCGATGATCAGCCAGTTCCGGTACAGCAGCGCCTGATTGTCGGCGGCGAACGCGTTGGACTTGACCGCGAAGGTCTCGGCGATGGCCGCCTCGCTCCGGTCCAGCTGCAGTTCGGCCGCCCGGCTCCACAGCAACGGGTTCGCCTGGTCGAGCTCCAGCGCGGCGTACAGGTGCTCCAGCGCCTCGTCGGTGGCGCCCTGCGAGGCGGACTGCTCGGCGGCCGACCACAGCTGGGCGATGCGGGCATCCTCGGTGTCGACCCGGACCGAGCCATCGGGACGGGTCTGGTCCGGCACCGCCGGCGGCAGCTCGGGCGCGACGGCCGGCTCCTCCATCGTGGCGCAGCCGGCGAGCGCCAGCACGAGCAACCCGGACAGCGGGGTGAGCAGACGGGGGGCGAAGGGCATGGCGGCTGGGGCGGCTGGGGCGGCTGGGGGTCGGATGGCGGTCATCGTTCGGTCTCGTTGCGGGGCATGATAACGCGCACCTCGATGCGCCGGTTGCGGGCTCGTCCTTCGGCGGTGGCGTTGCTCAAGATGGGGCGGTTCTCACCGTAACCCCAGGGCTGCAGCCGGGAGGGCTCGACCCCTTCGCTGACCAGGAACCGGACCACCGCCATGACCCGGCGCTTGGACAGCACCAGGTTGCCCCCGGCCGGTCCGCGATTGTCGGTATGACCCTGCAGCTCGATGATGAGTTCAGGCTCGCGCAGCAAGGCCTGCAGCAGCGGCTGCAGCGCGGCGCGCGCGGCTTCATCGAGGGCGGCGCGGTTCTTGGCGAACACCAGTCCGGGCACCGGGCCCTCGACGTCGCGGGCGGCGACGGCCTGATCCACCGGCGATGCGGTGTCGGCACCGTTCATGAGCGCCCCGGCCCGCGCCGGAGAGATCGCCGCGGCGAGAAAGCCGGCGATCAGTGTCAGCGAGGCACGTCTGAGACGCAGGTTGCTCACCCTGATCATGGAGCACGGACGCTGGAGCGGGACGCGCGCGGCGCCGACCCCCGAAGGCTAGTCCAGCATGCCCGGTGCGCAAGCCAGGGCGCCGGCGCACGCGCCGGAGCGGACCTCGAGGCGCCCTATTCCCATTCGATCGTGGCGGGTGGCTTGCCGGAAATGTCGTAGGTGACCCGCGACACCTGCGGGATGGCGTTGCAGATGTGCCGGGAGACCTCGTCCAGGAACGGCCACGGCAGGTGGGCGGCGCGCGCGGTCATGAAATCCACCGTCTCGACCGCCCGCAACGCGATCACCCAGTCGTAGCGACGCCCGTCGCCGGTGACGCCGACCGACTTCACCGGCAGGAACACCGCGAAGGCCTGGCTGACCGAGTGGTACAGGCCGTGCCGCTCCAAAGCCTCGATGAAGATCGCATCGGCGGCGCGCAGGATGTCGGCGTACTCCTTCTTCACCTCGCCCAGGATGCGCACGCCCAGCCCCGGACCGGGAAAGGGGTGCCGCTGCACCATTGCCGGCGGCAGCCGCAGGTCGACGCCGATGCGTCGCACCTCGTCCTTGAACAGCTCGCGCAGCGGCTCGACCAGCTTCATGCGCATGTCCAGCGGCAGCCCGCCGACATTGTGGTGCGACTTGATCAGGTGAGCGCTGCCGCCCTTGCCGTCGGCGCCGGGACCGGCCGACTCGATAACGTCCGGGTAGATGGTGCCCTGCGCCAGCCAATCGACGTCGCTCAGCGCCTGCGCCTCGCGCTCGAACACGTCGATGAACACCCCGCCGATGCGCCGACGCTTCTCCTCCGGATCGCTGATCCCTTCGAGCGAGCGCAGGAACTCCTCCTCGGCGTCGACCCGGATCACCCGCACGCCTAGCGACTCGGCGAAGGTCGCCATGACCAGGTCGCCCTCGTCCAGGCGCAGCAGCCCGTTGTCGACGAACACGCAGGTGAGCCTGTCACCGATGGCGCGGTGCAGCAGCGCCGCCACCACCGAGGAGTCCACCCCGCCGGAAAGCCCGAGCAGCACCTTGCCCTCGCCCACCTGGCGGCGCACCCGCTCGATCGCGTCGTCGATGATGTTGCCGGCGGTCCACAGGCCCCGGCAGCCGCAGATGTCCCGTACGAAGCGCGACAGCATCCGCTGCCCCTGCGTGGTGTGGGTGACCTCGGGGTGGAACTGGATGCCGTAGCGATGGCGCGCCTCGTCGGCGATCGCGGCGAACGGGGCGCTGTCGCTGACGGCGACCCGCTCGAAGCCCTCGGGCAGCGCATCGACGCTGTCGCCGTGGCTCATCCACACGTCCAGCTCGTCGCCGTCCGCCTCTCCCGGCCGATCGACCAGGCCGTCCAGCCAGGCGCACGGTGCGACCCGGCGCATCGAGGCGTAGCCGAACTCGGCCTTGTCACGCGTGGCGACGACCCGCCCGCCCAGTGCCTGCACCATCGCCTGCTGGCCGTAGCAGATGCCCAGCAGCGGTACCTCGAGCTCCAGCACCGCCGACGGGATCGTCGGCGCGCCGGCCTCGGTGACCGACTCCGGACCGCCGGACAGGATCACCCCTCGCGGCGCGTAGGCGCGCACCGCCGCATCGCTCGTGTGCCAGGGATGGATCTCGCAGTAGACGCCGGCCTCGCGCACCCGGCGGGCGATCAGCTGTGTCGTCTGCCCGCCGAAATCCAGGATCAGGATGCGCTCCTCGTGCAGCGCATCGTCGCCGAGCGGCGCCACCAGTCCGCCCTGCACGCCGCCGCTGCCCTGCACGCTCGTCGCCACGCTCACGACAGCCGATAGTTCGGCGCCTCCTTGGTCATCTGCACGTCGTGCACGTGGCTTTCGCGCATGCCGGCCCCGGTGACTCGCACGAAGCGTGCGTCGGTGCGCATCGTCTCGATGTCGGGTGCACCGCAATAGCCCATGCTGGAACGGATGCCACCGATCATCTGGTGAATGATGCCGGCCACCGGCCCCTTGTACGGCACCCGCCCCTCGATCCCCTCGGGCACCAGCTTGTCGGCCACGTCCTCGTCGTCCTGGAAATAGCGGTCCGAGGATCCGGCGCGCATGGCGCCGACCGAGCCCATGCCGCGGTAGGACTTGTAGGAACGCCCCTGGAACAGCTCGACCTCGCCGGGCGCCTCCTCGGTGCCGGCCAGCATCGAGCCGACCATCACCGACGAGGCGCCGGCGGCGATCGCCTTGGCCATGTCGCCCGAGAAGCGGATGCCGCCGTCGGCGATCAGCGGCACGTCGGTGCCGGCCAGCGCCTCGGCCACGTCGGCGATCGCGGTGATCTGGGGCACGCCGACGCCTGCCACGATGCGGGTGGTGCAGATCGAACCCGGCCCGATGCCGACCTTGACCCCGTCCGCCCCGTGCTCGACCAGGTCGCGCGCGGCGTCCCCGGTGGCGATGTTGCCGCCGATCACCTGCACGCCCGCATGCGCCCGCTTGGTCGCCCGCACCCGTTCGAGCACGCCCTGCGAATGCCCGTGGGCGGTGTCGACGATGAGCAGATCGACACCGGCCGCCACCAGTGCCGCGATGCGTTCCTCGGTGTCGCTGCCGGTGCCCACCGCGGCGCCGGCCAGCAGCCGCCCTTCGGCATCCTTGCAGGCGATCGGATAGTCCTCCGCTTTCTGGATGTCCTTGACGGTGATCATGCCGCGCAGCACGAAGCCGTCGTCGACCACCAGCACCTTCTCGATGCGATGGCGATGCAGTTTCTCGATCGCCTCCTCGCGCGGAGCGTGCTCGCCGACCGTGACCAACCGCTCGCGCGGGGTCATGATGTCGCGCACCGGCTGGTCCAGGCGGGTCTCGAAGCGCAGGTCACGCTGCGTGACGATGCCGGCCAGCGTGGTGCCGTCGATGACCGGCAATCCGGAGATGCCGAGCTTCCTGGTCAGGTCCAGCACCTCGCCCACGGTGGCGGAGCTGGGAATGGTGACAGGCTCCGTGACCACGCCGCTTTCGAACTTCTTGACCCGGCGCACCTCCTCGGCCTGCCGCTCGATCGGCAGGTTCTTGTGGATGATGCCCAGCCCGCCCTGCTGCGCCATCGCGATGGCCAGGCGGCTTTCGGTGACGGTATCCATCGCCGCGGACAGCAACGGTATGTTCAGCGTCAGGGTGCGGCTGAGCCGCGTGGCCAGCGAGACATCGCGTGGCAGCACGCGCGAATGGCGCGGCGTGAGAAGGACGTCGTCGAACGTGAGAGCTTCGGGCAGGGCCTGCATCCAGCGGTTCCGGCGATGGGCGAGATGCAGGGGGATCATACAGCGTCCCTTGCGCCGCGCACCGGAATGCGGGCATCGCGATCGCCCGTCGGCCGACGTCTTCGGCCCCGGTTAAGCTGTTCCTCATGAACAGCCCCGCCCACCGACGCCGCGAGCGACAGGTCTACACCGTCAGCCGGCTGATGCAGGACGTGCAGCAGCAGCTCGAATCCGGGTTCGGCACGCTCTGGCTGCAGGGCGAGCTGTCGAACGTGGCCCGACCCGGCAGCGGCCACCTGTACTTCTCGTTGAAGGACAGCCGCTCGCAGATTCGCTGCGCGATGTTCAAGGGTCGCAACCGGCTGATGGATTTCGAGCCGGCCGCCGGCGATGCGGTAGTGGTGCGCGGCAAGCTCGGGCTGTACGCGGCGCGCGGCGATTTCCAGCTGATCGTGGAACACATGGAGCCGGCCGGCGCCGGCCGGCTGCAGGCGGCCTTCGAGGCGCTCAAGCGCGAGCTGGACGCGCTCGGCTGGTTCGCGATGGAGGCCAAGCGGGCGCTGCCGTCGGCGCCGGACACCATCGGCGTGGTCACCTCCCCCACCGGCGCGGCGCTGCGCGACGTGCTGCAGGTGCTGAACCGGCGCTACCCGCAGGGCCGCGTGGTGCTGTACCCGACGATGACGCAGGGACAGCAGGCCGCGGCCGATGTGGTGCGGGCGCTGGAGCGCGCCTCGCGACGGCGCGAGGTCGATGTGCTGCTGCTGGTGCGCGGAGGTGGCTCGCTGGAGGACCTGCAGGCCTTCAACGATCGCCGCGTGGCCGCCGCGATCCGGGCCACCACGCTGCCACTGGTGTGCGGCGTCGGGCACGAGGTGGACATCACCATCGCCGATCTGGTCGCCGATGTGCGAGCCCCCACGCCGTCGGCCGCCGCCGAGCTGGCGGTGCCGGACGGTCGTGCACTGCGCGAGCGCGCCGTGCGCGCGCACGAATCGTTGCTCGGCGTCCTGCGACGACGCCTGGAGGCGCAGCGGCGCGAACAGGACCTGCTGGATCGGCGACTGGCGAACCGGCATCCGGAACGCCTGCTGCTCGAGCGTGCACGTCATGTCGACGACCTGCACGAACGGCTGCTGCTGCGGGCGAGCGCGCTTCGCCGCGATGCCGGGCAGGATGCGCGGCGACTCGACGAACGCCTGCTGGCCCACCACCCGCGCCGGGTGGTCGCGAGCGCACGCGAGCGGCACGACACGCTGCAGCGGCGGCTGGAGGCTGCCATGAAGCACCGCCTGTCGAAACGAAGCGATGCCACGCAGCGGCTCGGCAGGCGCCTGGAGGCACGCAGCCCGGCGGTGGCCCTGAGCGGCGCCACCGCTCGGCACGCCCGGGCGAGCACCGCCCTGCGCCGCGCCATGCAGCAGCAGCTGCAGCAGCGCGACGCGGCGCTGTCACCGTTGGCGACGACCCTGGCCGCGATCGGCCCGCAGGCCGTGCTGGCACGCGGCTACGCCTTCCTGCAGTCCGGGCGGCGCGTGCTCGCCGGCACGCAGGGGATCACGTCCGGCATGAGGATCACCGCACGATTGAGCGACGGATCGCTGGAGGCGATTGTCGACACGGTCCACACCGATCGGTCGCCTGCGGACCAGGCGTTCGTCCCCGACAGCACGACACGGTAGGCAGAATGACGCGCCGCACCATTGCGATGCACGTTTGACACTGCTATAAGGGCGCGCTGGATCAGTGCTGGACCACCCTGGAGCCCCGCGATGAGCAACGAATCGGTACGCACCAACGCGCGATCCGTATCGGCATCGCCGAAGAAGGCAGACTCCCGAGCGGACGCGAAGCCCGGCGCCAAGAAGAGCGCGGCCAAGAAGTCCACCAAGAAGAGCGCGGCCGCCGGGAAGTCCACCATCCGCAAGCCTGCAGCCGCGACGAAGAAGACGAGCAAGAAGTCCAGCGTCGCGACAACCGACGCTACGACGTCTACAAACAGGACGGACACCGCGAGAACCGAACCGATGACCGAGGCCACCGTCGCTGCCGCCAACGACAGCACCGTGCCGCAGAGCGCCTCCGCGCCGCGTGGCGGGCACTACATGAACAAGGAACAGCTGGCCTACTTCAGCGAGCAGCTGGCCGCCTGGAAGCAGCAGTTGATGGAGGAGGTCGACCGCACGGTCGGCCACATGAAGGACGACGCCACCAACTTTCCCGATCCGAACGATCGCGCCACCCAGGAGGAGGAGTTCAGCCTGGAGCTGCGCACCCGCGATCGCGAGCGCAAGCTGATCAAGAAGATCAACGAGGCGCAGAAGCGCATCGACGACGACGAGTACGGCTACTGCGAGAGCTGCGGCATCGAGATCGGCGTCGCGCGGCTCGAAGCCCGCCTGACCGCCGAGCTGTGCATCGACTGCAAGACGCTCGAAGAGATCCGCGAACGGCAGACCGCCTGATCCTCGCCGGGATCGGGACGCACGTCGGACGCTTCGCCCCGTCACCGACCGGCGCGCTGCACGCCGGTTCGCTGGTCGCCGCCGTCGCCAGCCAGGCGTCGATCCGATCGCGCGCCGGACGGTTCACGGTACGCATCGACGATCTGGACGTCGCCCGCGTGGTGCCCGGAGCCGACCGGGCGATTCTGCAGAGCCTGCGCGCCTTCGGGCTGCTGGACGAGCGCACGCCGATCGTGCGACAGGCCGACCGGCGCTCGTGCTACCACGAGGCGCTGCGCGCGCTGGCGCAGGCCGGACTGCTGTATCGCTGCGGCTGCAGCCGGCGCCAGCTCGCCGGTCACGCGATCTACCCGGGTACCTGCCGTGGCCGCACGCTGAGCGTGTCGCAGCTGGAGGAACGGCTCGCCGGTCACGATCGCCCCGCCGGATCACCGGCCCCGGACGGCACCGCGCTGCGCGTGCACCTGCAGGGCACCACGACATTCGATGATGCGGTGCAGGGCGAACGGCGGGTGGTGCTCGAACGCGATGTCGGCGACGTGATCGTGCTGCGCCGCGACACGGTGATCGCCTGGCCACTGGCCACCGCCGTCGACGATGCCGGAGCGGCCAGCGAGGTGGTGCGCGGGGCGGATCTGTTCGATCCCACCCCGGCCCAGGTCGCGCTGATCGAACGGCTCGGTCGCACGCCGCCACGCTACGCGCACGTACCGGTGCTGTGCGACCGGGCCGGTCGCAAGCTCGGCAAGCAGACCGGCGCACCGGCGCTGGACCCCGACCGGGCCCTGGCGCTGCTGCAGCAGGTCTGGTCGTTCCTCGGCCAGCGACCGTTCCACGCCGACAGCCTGGACGCGTTCCATGCCCTGAGCCCCGCGCACTGGTCGATCGAGCGGGTACCGGCCGAACGCCGGCGGCACGATCCCCGGCTGGCGCCCCCGCGACCGGAGTCATCGTGAAGGAGCGCCCGTTTCACGACCACACGTTGCTGATCGCCGCGCTGGCGCTGTTCCTGACGAGTTCGCCGATGACGCACTGGTGGGCGCACCTGGCGCTGCCCTGGTACGCGATCTTCGTTCCCTGGCTGCTGATCATCGTGCTGGTGTGGGCCAACCGGCGCGGCGAGCGTTGAGCGCACGGTGATCGGACCATGAGCGGCGCGATGCCCCTGCTGGCCCCCGCGCCGCTGTTCGCGATCGGCTTCGCCTACCTGGGATTGCTGTTCCTGATCGCGCACGCCACCGACCGGGGCCTGCTGCCGGACGCGTTGACCGGCCATCCGCTGGTGTACAGCCTGTCGCTCGGTGTCTATGCGACCTCGTGGACCTACTACGGCAGCGTGGGACTGGCCGATCGTTCCGGCTACGTGTTCCTGACCATCTACCTGGGGGTGACCGGCGCCTTCCTGCTCGGCCCGAGGCTGCTGGCACCGTTGCTGGCGCTGTGTCGCGAGTACCAGCTGACCTCGATCGCCGATCTGCTGGCGTTTCGCTACGGCGGGCGAGCCACCGGCGCCATCGTCACGCTCTTCCTGCTGCTGGGCACGCTGCCGTACCTGTCGCTGCAGATCCAGGCGGTGTCGCGCTCGCTGCAGGTACTGACCGGCGAGACCCGCCTGCACGCGGTGGCGTTCGGCTTCTGCGTGGTCATCCTGCTGTTCACGCTGCTGTTCGGCGCGCGCCACCTGTCGATGCGCGAGCGCCATCGCGGCCTGGTGAGCGCGATCGCGTTCGAGTCGGCGATCAAGCTGCTGGCCCTGCTGATCGCCGCCGGCTTCATCCTGTTCGAGGTGTTCGACTCGCCCGGCGCCTTCGTCGACTGGACGAAGGCGCAGCCGGGCATGCTGGACGCGCTGTACGAACCGACCGACAGCCCGTTGTGGACCACCCTGCTGCTGCTGGCCTTCTCGGCCGCGTTCCTGCTGCCTCGCCAGTACCACATGATGTTCGTGGAGAACGAACGCCCGGAACACCTGACGACCGCCTACTGGCTTTTTCCCCTGTACCTGCTGCTGCTCAACCTGCCGATCGTGCCGATCCTGTTCGCCGGGCGCCTGCTGGGCCTGTCGACCGGCCCGGATTTCTACGTGCTGGGCATCAGCCTGACGCTGCAACGCGACTGGCTGTCCGTGCTGATCTTCCTGGGCGGGCTGTCCGCGGCCAGCGCGATGATCATCGTCACCACGCTGGCGCTGTCCTCGATGTGCGTCAACCACCTGCTGCTGCCGGCCTCGCTGTCCGGCGCCGCGGCGGACACTGACGGCTATCGGCGCATCCTGGGCGCGCGCCGACGCGTGATCGCCCTGCTGATCGCCGGCGCCTACGCGTTCACGCTGGCCATCGACGGCAACCGCGAGCTGGCCAGCCTGGGCCTGATCAGCTTCGTGGCCGCCGCCCAGTTGCTGCCGGGCACGCTCGGCCTGCTGTTCTGGGCACGCGGCACCGCCAACGGCTTCGTGTGCGGCCTGTCGTTCGGTGCGCTGGCCTGGGCGATCCTTCTGATCCTGCCGCTGTTCGCGCCGGCCAGCGATCCGGCGGGATGGTTTCCGGTCCAGACCGATCCGTGGACCCGGGCCACGTTCGTCTCGCTGAGCGTGAACGTGTTCGGCTTCGTGCTCGGCTCGTTGCTGTTGCCGGTCCGCCCGCGCGAACAAGCGCTGGGCGAGCTGACCACGCTCCGGGCGGCCGATGCCGGCGCCGGGCGTTCCGGCATGGCCGAACTGGCCCGCTCCGGGATCCACTACCGGTACGCGATGCAGCGCACGCTGGGCGAACGGGTGGCGCAGGAGGAATTCGCGCGCGCCCTGCGCGAGACCGGCGTTCACGAGCGCGAGACGCGCCGCGCCGAGCTGCGTCAACTGCACGATCGGCTGGAGCGCAACCTGACCGGGCTGATGGGCCCCACGCTGGCGCGCGACATCCTCGCTCACCATCGACCGGCGGGCCAACCCCTGGCCGTTGCGTCCGAGGATGCGGACGCGCGCTGGCTGGAGCAACGCCTGGAGGCCTCGCGGGCTCGCATGCGCGGCCTGACCAAGCAGCTGGACGATCTGCGTCGCTACCTGCGCGACGTGCTGCGCGAACTGCCGATCGGCGTGTTCTCGCTGTCCGCCGACGGGCGCATCCTGTTGTGGAACCGGGTCATGGCTAGCATCACCGGCGTCGCCGACGACCAGGCGCGCGAGCGAGCGCTGGATGCGCTGCCCGCCCCCTGGGCCGAGCGGCTGGGAGATTTCGTGAACTGCGCCTCCAGCGAGGCGGAGCGCATCGATGTCGACACGCTGGCGGGCCGCCTCACGCTGGACCTTCGCCGCGCCCGCATCGGCGCCGACCTGGATGCGACGGGCGCCGGTCAGGTGATCCTGGTCGAGGATCGGACATCGTTGATGGCGCTGGAGATGGAACTGGCGCACAGCGAACGGCTGGCCTCGATCGGTCGGCTGGCAGCGGGCGTGGCCCACGAAATCGGCAACCCCTTGACCGGCATTGCAAGCCTGGCTCAGAACATGAGGGCCGACGTGCTGTCGATGAGCGGCCGTGGCGACGGCCTCGGGCCGGAAGATGCCGCTCGTGCGCGCAGCCTGGACGACGACGAGGCCGGCCTGCTGGACGAACAGGCCGGCGACATCCTGGAGCAGGTCGCCCGGATCGACGGCATCGTGCAGTCGCTGCTCGGTTTTTCGCGCGGCGGGAGCGCACAGGCGACCGTGGCCGCCGGCGTCGTCGACCTGGCCGGCTGCATCGATGAGGCGGTGCGGCTGGTGCGGTACTCGCCCGATGTACAGGACTTGCGTTTCGAACAGCACGTGTCCGACGGCTTCCGGGTCCAGGGCATACCGAACCAGCTGGTGCAGGTGTTCGTCAACCTGCTCGACAATGCCTGTCAGGCCTCGCCGGCGAACGGCACGGTCCACCTGGAGGCCCGTCGCAGGGACGGTACCATCGCGGTAAGCGTGCACGACCAGGGCACCGGCCTGAGCGACGAGGTGCGCGAGAAGATGTTCGACCCGTTCTTCACCACCAAGCCGGTGGGCGCCGGCACCGGGCTGGGACTGTCGCTGGTCTACAGCATCGTCACCCGGCATGGCGGCAAGGTGCGCTCGCGGCCTGGCGGGCACGGTGCCACGCTGGAGGTCAGCCTGCCGGATGCGGACGTGCCGCGACCGTGAACCGCCTGCTGCTCATCGAGGACGAGGACGTCATCCGCCGGGCCCTGCGGCGTTTCCTGGAACGTCGCGGCTTCGAGGTGCACGCGGTGCCGACGATCGCCGATGCCTGCTCGGATCAGGGACCGAGCCTGCATTCCCACGACGTGGTGCTGGCGGACCTGCGACTGCCGGACGAACCGGGCACGGGCATCATCGCGCGCGTGGCGCCGTGCCCCGTCGTGATCATGACCAGCCATGCCAGCGTGCGCTCGGCGGTCGACGTGATGAAGTCCGGCGCCAGCGACTACATCGCCAAGCCGTTCGATCACGACGAGCTGCTGCTGGTGCTCGAGCGCGCCATGCAGCGCGACCGCCTGGCCGCACGCGCCGCCGCGCTGGCCCGCGATCTGACGCGCCTGCTGCCGCCCTCGCTGCGCGTGGAAGGCACCAGCCTGGAGACGCTTGCCGACCGGTTGCACGCGAACGCCGCCCGGCAGCGGTGCTGGCTGTGGGGCGAGACCGGCAGCGGGCGCGAGGCGGTAGCCCGTGCCCTGCACGCGCGCACCCGCCAGGCGGACGGACCGCTGGTGGTCGTCGACCTGGCCATGACGCCATCCGGGTCCGGCGAACGATCGGGCCCGTCGCTCGAGCCGCCCGACGTGTCGCCGCTGCGCGCGGCGCGCAACGGCACGCTGGTGCTGAGGCGTCTGAGCCTGATGACGCTCGATGCGCAGCGCGTGCTGGCCCGTCAGCTGGGGCAGCAGAGCGGCTCGAGCACCGCCTTGACGGTCATCGCCGACGGCTCGCTGGAGACGCAGCCGGAGGGCATCGCCCCCGAGCTTTCGCGATCGTTCGCACCGGAGGCCTGCGCCCACATCGCACCGCTGGACGATCGACGGGCCGACATCGTCACGCACGCCCGCCATGCGCTCGAATCGATCGGCATCCGCACCGGCCGCGAACCCCCGTCGCTGAGCACCGCGGCCGCCGACTGGTTGTCGGCGCGCAGCTGGCCCGGCCAGCTGCTCGAACTCGAGCAGCTGGTCGCCCGGGCGGCGCTGGTCGCCCCCGACGGGGCGATCGAGCGTGAACACCTGACCGGCCTGGACACCGCCTTCGACGCCGCGCCGGACCTGGAGGGCTATTTTCGCTGGTTCGTGGTCAATCACCAGCAGCACCTGTCCGAAACCGGACTGGCGCAGCGGCTGGGCATCAGCCGGAAGGCGCTGTGGGAACGCCGTCAGCGCATCGGCCTGCCACGTCCGGGAACGGACACCGGCCGCACCACGGGCTGATCGGCGGTTACACTGCCGGTCAAGCCTGCGACCCCCTTGTCTGCATGACCGAAGGCAGTCTCCCCCTCATGCCGTTCACACCGCGTGCGTTCAGCGACGCCGCGCACCTGGATGCCGAGTCCTACGCATCCATGTACGCGCGTTCGCTGGCCGATGGCGATGCGTTCTGGGCCGAGCAGGCAGAGCAGTTCGTAGACTGGTTCTCCCGCTGGGAGGCGGTGCACCGCACCGATTTCGTCACCGGTGACATCCACTGGTTCGAGGGTGCCAAGCTCAACGTCGCCTGGAACTGCCTGGACCGCCACCTGGAGGCGCGCGGCGACCAGGCGGCCGTGATCTGGGAGGGCGACGACCCCGAAGCGGTGCGCACGCTCACCTACCGCGAGCTGCACGAGGCGGTGTGCCGGTTCGCCAACGCCCTCAAGGGGCTCGGGGTGAAGCGTGGCGATCGGGTCTGCCTGTACCTGCCGCAGATTCCCGAGACGATGATCGCGATGCTGGCCTGCGCCCGCATCGGCGCGATCCACTCGATCGTGTTCTCCACGTTCTCGCCCGGGGCGCTGCGCGACCGTATCGAGGATGCCGGCTGCAGCGTGCTGATCACCGCCGACGGCGGTGTACGGGCCGGACGCAAGGTACCGATCAAGGCCAACGCGGATCTGGCGTGCAGCCAGACCGACGCCATCCGGCGCATGGTCGTGATCCGGCATGCCGGCAGCGACGTCGACTGGCAGGACGGGCGCGACCTCTGGTACCACGACCTGGTGCAGGGTGCGTCCGCCAAGTGTCCGGCGGTCGAGATGAATGCCGAGGACCCGTTGTTCATCCTGTACACCTCCGGTGCCACGTCCCGCCCGAAGGGCGTCCTGCACACCGCGGGCGGCTACCTGCTGTACGCGGCGATGACCCACCATTACGTGCTGGACCACAAGGAGGGCGACGTGGTCTGGTGCGCCGCCGACCTGGGCTGGATCACCGCGCACACCTACGCCGTCTACGGGCCGCTGGCCAACGGCTCCACCTCGGTGATCTACGAAGGCAATCCGCGCCTGCCGGGCCCGGAGCGCTTCTGGCAGGTGCTGGAGCGCCACGGCGTCTCGGTGCTGTACACCGCGCCGACGGTGATCCGGGCACTGCGGGCGCACGGCGACGCGGCGGTCAAGGCGGTCGACCGTTCGCGCCTGCGTCTGATCGGCACGGTGGGCGAGCAGATCGATCCCGCCACCTGGACCTGGCTGTGGGAGACCGTCGGCGAATCGCGCTGCCCGATCATCGACACCTGGTGGCAGACCGAGACCGGCGGCGTGGTGCTGAGTGCCCTGCCAGGCGCCGCACCGCTCAAGCCCGGCGCCACCGGCCTGCCCTTCTTCGGCATCGAGCCCGCCCTGCTGGACGACAGCGGCGAGCCGCTGTCCGGGCAGACGCGGGGCCAGCTGGTGCTGTCGCGCTCCTGGCCCGGTCAGGCACGCTCCATCTGGGGCAACCACGAGCGCTTCGTGGAGCAGTACTTCGCCGACCGGCCCGGCCAGTACGTCACCGGCGACACCGCCTCGCGCGACGCCGACGGCGACTACTGGATCACCGGCCACCAGGACGACGCCATCGTCGTCTCCGGAGAACGCCTCGGCACGGTCGAGATCGAGACCGCGCTGATGTCCCATCCCGACGTGGCCGAGGCCGCGGTGGTGGCCTACCCGAATCCCGACACCGGCCAGGGGGTGTACGCCTGGATCACGCCCATGCACGATGCGGTGGCCGACGAGAACCTGAAGCAGGCGTTGCGCGAGCACGTGCGTGTCCGGTTGGGCGACAAGGCGACCCCGGACTTGCTGCAATGGGCGCCCGGACTGCCCAAGACCCGCTCGGGCAAGATCCTGCGGCGCATCCTGAAGAAGATCGTCGGCGACGATGGAGACGATCTGGGGGATACCTCGACGCTGGCCGACCCGTCGGTGGTGGACGGGCTGGTGGAGCGGCACCGCAAGCGGGATGCAGGCGACGACGACGCCTGAGCAGGTGGGCCGGGCGGCCTACCGTCGACGGATCAATCGACCAGGTCGCGAATCCGGTCCAGCAGTTCCTCGTCGTCCCAGTCACGCGGCCCCAGGGCGGCGTACACGATGTTGCCGTCGGCATCGACGATCAGCGTCGAGGGCAAGGCACGCAGCTGCCAGTTGGGCAGCGTGGTCGCGCCGTCGCCCAGCACCACCGGAAAGTCGATCGGGATCTTCTGCATGAACGCATCGATGGCCTCGGCACCTTCACCGGCGTTGATCGCCAGCATGCCCACCCCGTCGTCGCGAATCGATTCGAAGGCGGCGTTCATGGCCGGAATCTCTTCCACGCACGGAGCGCACCAGGTTGCCCAGAAGTTGACGATCCAGACCTTGCCGGCCATCGCCTCGGGGTTCCACATCGATCCGTCCAGGCCCGGCAGCTCGAAATCCGGCAGGCGCTGGTCGCTGACCTCGTCCAGCCGGACGTTCTTGACCGCCAGCGCCGGCGTGGCCAGCGCGGCGGCGCACACCAGTGCGACGGCCAAGGCGGCCGGGCGCGCACCGACCCGCATCACGAGCCCTGGTCCGCCTCATCGCGGGACGTGAAGTCCAGCGAGGCGGAGTTGATGCAGTAGCGCTGCCCGGTCGGTTGCGGCCCATCGGGGAACACGTGGCCCAGGTGGGCGCCGCAGGCGTCGCACAGTACCTCGGTTCGCCGCATGCCCAGCGTGTCGTCGTGCTCCTGCTCGATCGCCTGCTCGTCGACCGGCTGGTAGAAGCTCGGCCAACCGCTGCCGGAATCGTACTTCGCCGCCGAATCGAACAGCGGCTCTCCGCAGCAGACGCAAGCGTAGACGCCATCCGCCTTGTGGCCGTCGTACTCGCCGGTGAACGCGCGCTCGGTTCCCTTCTGCCGGGCGATGCGAAGCTGATCGGGTGTCAGCTGTTCGGCCCATTGTTCGAGCGTCTTCTGCACCTTGCGTGTCATCTCGGGCTCCTGGTCATTGGTCAATCGTTGATCGCTCCTATACTGGGGCATGAGCCCTCGGAAACCGATCACCGACGACGATCTTTCGCTGTTTCGCGCAGCCGTGGGCGAGGTCCGCCCGGTCAAGAACGATCGGGTGGAGATCGTCGGACCGCGCGCGCCGGTACGCGTTCGCCAGCGCGAGAAGGACGACCGGTCGGTCATGGAGGCCTTGCTCGACGACCTGTCCGAGAACGATTTCCTGGAGACCGGCGAGCACCTGGCCTGGACGCGGCCCGGGGTGCAGCGTTCGGTGCTGAAGAAGCTGAAGGCGGGACGCTATTCGGTCCAGGGCGAGATCGACCTGCACGGCTTTACCGTCGAGGATGCGCGCGCCGAGCTGTCCGGATTCCTGGCCGCGGCGCGCATCGAGCGCAGGCTATGCCTGCGCGTGATCCACGGCAAGGGGTTGATGCGCGGCAGCGGCGGTCCGCGCCTCAAGCCTGCGGTGAACGCCTGGCTGCAGCGCAGCAAGCACGTGCTCGCCTTCTGCTCGGCCCGCATCAGCGACGGAGGCACCGGTGCGGTGTACGTGCTGCTGAGACGCCCCGAGGACCGGGGTGCCGAGGGCGACGAACGATCGTAGCCTAGAGCCTGCACCGTGGCCTCAGGCCGGCAGGAAGACCCGCCCGCGCACGATGCGCAGCTCGTCGCCCGTCTGGCCACGTGCCACGGCGGCTCGCTGCATCAGCAGCGCCAGCGTTCCCTCGTCGATCGTGACGTTCTCGCCGCACGCGCGGCGCATCCGCCCGATGTGCCCGTGGTACGGCGAATCGACGATCTCCACCCGCTCGCGCAGGCTGCCGATTTCCACGATCTGTTGCATTCGAGCACCCTCCGGCCAAGTCCTTCGCGAATCAATGTAACCGCATCGGCACACCCGACGTTCAGCGGTCTGTACGTTCGTCGCGGATGCCGAACCACACCGACACCTTCCGCAGCGCGTTCGCGATCCGTTCGTAGGCGCGCCTGAGCAGACCGTAGCTGCCCGCGGAGCGCTCCGCCTCCGAGGCATCGTCGGCATCGACGGGCTGTTCCGGACGCCCGTCGTCGTTCGCCGCCACGCTTGCGCTCGTGTCCAGCTCCCGGCCGCCCAGGTCGCGGTAGACGATCTCCCGATCGGTCTTCAGCGAGCTGGCCGTCAGATCGGCCGTCTCGTCATCGGTGCTCGGCCGATCGAACGCCAGCGATTGCTCGTGGAACGCCTTTTCGTCCGCCTCGTCGATGACCGGCTCCTGCGCCGCGATCGCGGGACGCATCGGCGGCACGACGTCCTGATCGAAGTCCGGATACGGCGCACTGTCCGGCTGCTCCCGGGTCGGCCGCGGGCGCCGGCGACGCTCGCCCAGATCGATGTCGGGGCTGCGCTCGCGCAACGCCGCCCGATCCACCGGCAAGGGGGCGGCATCCTCCGTCGACGCCTCTTCATGCCCTTCCGGCTCGCCCAGGGACACCTGGATGAGACTCTCGCCGGGCTTGCGCACCCGCGGCTTCCGGCCGGCGTCGGGAGCGCCTCCCGACGGGACCGGCGGGTCCGGGAAGTCACCCTCGGTGACAGGCTCTCGCCCCAGCACCTCGTCGGCGATGCGCTGTGCGTCCGCGTCGCCTGTCGGCATGGCAGGTTTCGCCCGCGGGGCGCGTTCATCATCGTCCGGTGCAGGGCGCCGTTCGCGGCGGGTCTTGGTGTCTGTGGTCACGTCGTCGGTATCCGGTTCGCCGTCGCTCGGGCGGGGTGGCGCGACACCGACCAGGCGCGGATGCTCGCCCCTGACGCGTCGTTCCTGCCGATCGGTCGCGTTCCCTCGCGATGCATCCCCCTGTCTAGCCAGTCATGGTACGTCGTCGTCACGCTCCAGGGCAGGGGCATCGACCAGGACGGCTTCGGACGATGTCGGCGGGGCCGGCTCCGGCCCGGCGTCCTGCCAGCGAGCGTCCGCGCGCAGGTCGTCGCGATGCTCGGCGGCGAACCGGTCGATCACGCGACGCAGCCTTGCCTGCGGGTCCTCCCAGGCCTGCTCTTCGGGAGCGGTCACGGCGCGAGGCTCGGCCGCAGGATCAGGATCAGGATCAGGATCAGGATCAGGATCAGGATCAGGATCAGGATCAGGATCAGGATCAGGATCAGACTCGGGCTCGGGCTCGGGCTCGGGCTCGGGCTCGGTCGCAAGCTCGGATCCGGAATCGAAATCGGATCCGGAATCGAGCACAAGGTCCGAATCGGGCGCGGGACCGGATACCGTTTCCTCGCCCGTCTCGCCCGCATCGTTGGCAGCCGCACCGCCGGCGGCATCGCCCAGGTCCCCGGTGACGGCGGCCAGGGTGGGCTCCAGGCTGTCCAGGTCCTTGAGTTCGCCCAGCGGCGGCAGATCCTCCAGCCGTTTCAGGTTGAAGTAGTCCAGGAACTGGCGGGTGGTGCCCAGCAACGCGGGACGTCCGGGAACCTCCTTGTGCCCCACCTCGCGCACCCATTCCCGCTCCTGCAGCGTCCTGATGATGTTCGAGCTGACCGCCACGCCGCGCACCTGCTCGATCTCGCCGCGAGTGATCGGCTGGCGATAGGCGACCAGCACCAGCGTCTCGAGCAGGGCCCGCGAGTAGCGCGGTGGACGCTCCTGCAACAGCCGGGCAACCCACGGCTCCATCGACGAACGCGACTGCAGGCGCCAGCCGCTGGCCACCTCCACCAGTTCGATCCCGCGCCCCTCGTATTCGGACTGCAGCGACGTCAACGCGTCCAGCACGGCCGCGCGGTCGGGTCGCTCGCCCTCCGCCTGCGACCCGTCCTGCGCGGTCTGCTCCTCGGCTTGGCCGAACAGCGCCTGCAGCTGCGCCACGCTCATCGCCTTGCCGGCCACCAGCAGGCAGGCCTCCAGCACGTTTCTGATCTGTATCGGATCCATCGATGACTCGATTGTTCTGGGTCGGTGGCCGGGCGGTGAGCTCATCGCGATCCGGAGCCGGATGCGCCGTCATCGCTCGCGCCGACCCGTGCCTTGAGATACACCGGCGCGAACGCGGCACCCTGCACGATGTCGATCAGTCCTTCCTTGCAAAGCTCCAGGATGGCCAGGAACGTCACCACCACGCCACCCCGCCCTTCCTCGGGGTTGAACAAGGTCGAGAACTCGCACGTCTGCCCGATCTGCAGCGTCGCCAGCACGGCGCTCATGCGCGCCCGGACCGACAGCGCCTCGCGCTCGATCTCGTGATGCCCGTTGACACGGGCACGCTCGGAGACCGCCTGCAGCGCCACCAGCAACTCCTCCATCGTGACGTCGGGCAGCGGCGCGGTGCGCGCAAGGGTCGGCATCGGTACCCTGAGCTGGTGAAGCTCGCGCTCCAGACGCGGCAAGGCCTCCATCGTCTCGGCCGCCTCGCGCACGCGCTCGTATTCCTGCAGGCGCCGCACCAGCTCGGCCCGCGGGTCGTCCTCGTCCTCGTTCTCGGTGTCCACGCGCGGCAACAGCATGCGCGACTTGATCTCGGCCAGCATCGCCGCCATCAGCAGGTACTCGGCGGCCAGTTCCAGCCGCATCTCTTCCATCAGCTCGATGTAGCGCATGTACTGCGCCGTGATCTCGGCGATGGGAATGTCCAGGATGTCCAGGTTCTGGCGCTTGATCAGGTACAGCAGCAGATCCAGCGGCCCCTCGAACGTCTCCAGGAAGACCTCGAGCGCATCGGGCGGAATGTAGAGATCGAGCGGCAGTTCGGTGACGGCCTCGCCCGACACGCGGGCAAGGGTCGCCGTCACCGGTTCGTTCATGCCTTGCCGCGTGCCGGACGCTCGGACAGGAAGTCCAGGCTGCCGCGCCCCTCGCGACGCACCTCGATCTGGCCGTCCTCGTCGATCGCCAGCACCGTGGTCGGTTCGGGACCGCAGTTGCCGCCGTCGATGATCAGGTCGACGTGCTTCTCCAGCACCGAGCGGAACTCGTCCGGATCGGTCTCCGGCTCGCCCTTGTCGGGCAGGATCAGCGTGCTGCTCATCAGCGGCCCGCCCAGGTCGTCCAGCAGCGCCTGGCAGATGATGTTGTCCGGGACGCGGATGCCGATCGTCTTGCGCTTCGGGTTCTGCAGCCGGCGCGGCACCTCGCTGGTCGCCTTCAGGATGAAGGTGTACGGTGCCGGCGTGAGCGATTTCAGCAATCGGTAGACGGTGTTATCGACCTGGGCATAGGTGGCGATGTCGGACAGGTCGCGACAGACCAGCGTGAAGTTGTGGTCCTTGTCGGTGCGCCGGATGCGGCTGATGCGCTCCATCGCCGCCTTGTCACCGACGTGGCAGCCGAGCGCGTAGCACGAGTCGGTCGGGTACACGATCACGCCGCCCTTGCGGATGATCGCGACCGCCTGGGCGATCAGCCGCCGTTGCGGATTGTCGGAATGGATGTCGAAGTACTGACTCAAGACGCGAATCCTCGGCCGTGGCCTTCCGATTGTACGCCCGGTCAATTGGCATGTGGCTTGCCGCTCCAAGGGGTCGCCGGATCCGGTGCCGTCCAGGAGTCCTCATGTCGAACCCTCACGCCGCCGGCAGCCTGCTGCTGGTCCTCGCGCTGGCACTGCCGGCTGCCGCGGCCCGCGCGGAGGCGGGCGAACCTGCCGAGGCGCACCGACCGGTGGTGCCGTCCCTTGGCGCTGCCGGCGTGTTCGACGCCGACGACGTCGTGGCGACCGTCAACGGGCGGCCGATCCCGGAGATCTCGCTGAGCACCGTGCAGGCCCAGCTCGACGAGGCGGGCCCGGACATCGACCGGACGGCGATCCTTGCCCGCCTGATCGACATGGAGGTGCTGGCCCAGGCGGCCGAACGCGCCGGGCTGGACCGTCGCGCCGACGTCGCCTCCGCACTGCTGCTGCAATACACGCAGACGCTGGCCAACGCCTGGCTGGCGGACCAGGAGGCGCAACTGGACTTCGACGACGATGCGCTGCGCCGGGAGTACGACGCCCAGGTCGCCACCCTTCCCGACAGCGACTACCGTGCCGCCCACATCCTGGTGAGCGAGGTGTCCGAGGCGCAGACGCTGATCGATGCGTTGCAGGGCGGTGCGGACTTCGGGGACCTGGCCGCCGAGCACTCGATCGATGCGAACGCGGCGCGCGGCGGCGAGTTCGGCTGGCTGTCGGCCGACACGCTGAGCCCGGCCCTGGCAGAGGCTCTGGCCGACATGGCGCCGGGCTCGACGAGCGCGCGGCCGGTGATCAGCGACTACGGCGCGCACGTGCTCCTGCTGCACGAGAAGCGTGCCGCGCCGCAGCCTGCCTTCGAGACGGTGCGCGAGCCGCTCGAGGCACTGCTGGCACGACGCGCGCTGGGCGAGCGCACCGCCGAGCTGCGCGACCGGGCCGACATCCGGCGCCGCTGAATCGAGCTTCGGCCGAATCGAGCCTCAACCGCAGCCGGCGATCGCCAGGTCCATCACGTTGGTGCCGGTCGGACCGGTGCGCACCAGCGAACCGGCCGCTTCCAGCCAGGGTCCGCTGTCGGCCGCCGCCAGCCGCACGGCCAGGTCCACGCCCGCCGCGGTGCCCCGTGCCAGGCTGTCCGGATCGACCAGGCCGCCCGCGGCATCGGTGGGCCCATCGGTGCCGTCGGTGCCGCAGACCAGCACGGCGACGCGAGGGGCGTGCCTGAGCGCCAGCGCCGGCGCCAGGCTGGCGGCCAGGTGCTGGTTGCGCCCGCCTCGTCCGGGCACCTCGGGCAGCGTCAACGTCGGTTCTCCGCCCCAGATGCGCACCGTGCCGGGCCGATCGGGCAGATCCCTCTCGATGCGTGCCCGCGCCTCGTCCAGGTCCCCGTCCAGCGTGCCGTCCTGATCGAGCACCGCATAGCCGAGCGAGACGGCCGCCTCCGCCGCCGCCCGGCGGGCGATCGCGTTGCAGGCGATCAGCCGCGTATCGACCCGCGCCGGCGCACCCGTCGTGCTCCCGGCCGCCTCCGGATCGACGAACGGGCCCGACGCGATGTCGGCGACGAGGTCCCCCGGCACGTCGCTGATCAGCAGCTGGGTGACGCCGCAATCGCCCAGCGCCCGCAGCGCCCCGCCGCCCTTCAGGCGCGACAGGTCGCGCCGCGCCCGGTTGATCTCGCCGATCGACGCTCCGTTGGCGAGCAGCCCGGCGGTACGCGCCTTCAGGGTCGCCAGGTCCACGCCCTCGACCAGCGCCTCCACCAGCGAGGAGCCACCGCCGGAGATCAGCACCAGCAGGTGCTCGTCATCACCGATCGCGCCCAGCCGTCGCAGCAGCGCCTCGCCCGCCGCCAGCGAATCCTCGTCCGGCAGCGGGTGCGAGGATTCCAGGCAGCTCAGGCGGGCATCCGCGCAAAGAATCCCGCTCAGGTGCCCGTGCTTGCTGATCACCAGGGCATCGCGCACCTGCTCGCCCAGCGCGTCCAGCGCACCCCGGGTCATCGCCTCGGCCGCCTTGCCGAACGCCACCAGCCGGATCGGCGCCCGGATCGTCAGCTCGCAGCAGGCCCGTCGGGTCGCGTCCCGGCCGCCGACCGCCGCGATACCGGCATCGAACATCGCGCGCAAATCGGTGCGCAGGTCCCGTCCGTTCGCTCGCTCGTTCACGTGGGATGGCGGCTCCGGTCAGACGGCGGCGAGCGCCACCGACAGGTCGCGCTGCAGATCCTCGACGTGCTCCAGGCCGACCGCGATGCGAACCAGGCTCTCGCCGATGCCGGCGGCGGCCCGGTCCTCGGCGGTCATGCGGCCGTGGGTGGTGGTCGCCGGATGCGTGATGGTGGTTCGCGTATCGCCCAGGTTGCCGGTGATCGAGCACAGGCGGGTGGCGTCGATCAGACGCCAGGCCTGCTCGCGACCTCCGTTGACCTCGAACGCCAGGATGCCGCCGAAGCCGCGTTGCTGGCGGGCCGCCAGCGCGTGCTGGGGATGATCCGGACGGCCCGGGTAGTGCACCCGGGAAACCTGCGGCTGTCCGGCCAGCCAGTCGGCCAGCGCGGCGGCGTTCTCGGTGTGGCGCTGCATGCGCAGCCCGAGCGTCTCCAGCCCCTTGGTGAACACCCACGCGTTGAACGGGCTCAGCGACGGGCCGGCGCTGCGCATGAAGGCGGTCAGCTGATCGATCAACTCGGCCGAGCCGCACACCGCACCGCCCACGCAACGCCCCTGACCGTCCAGGTACTTGGTGGCCGAATGCGTCACGATGTGCGCGCCCAGCGCCAGCGGCTTCTGCAGCGCCGGGGTGCAGAAGCAGTTGTCGACCACCAGTTGCGCGCCACCGGATTCGGCCACCGCGGCGATCGCGGGGATGTCGGCCACCTCGGTCAGCGGATTGGTCGGGGTCTCCAGATACAGGTAGCGCGTGGTGGGCGAAAGCGCCGCCGCCCAGCCTTCGGGGTCGAAGCCGTCGACCCAGTCCACCTCGATGCCGTAGCGCGGCAGGAAGTTCCTGAACAGGTTGACCGTGCTGCCGAACATGTTGCGCGTGGCGATCACCCGATCGCCCTGACGCAGCGTGCCGAGCATCAGCGCCGCGGTGGCGGCCATGCCCGAGGCGGTGCCGATCGCCGCCTCGCTGCCCTCCAGCGCGGCCAGCCGGCCCTCGAAGGCCTGCACCGTGGGGTTGCTGAAGCGTGAATAGATCGGCCCCTGCTCGGTGCCCGAGAAGCGCGCCGCGGCCTGGGCGGCGTTCTCGAACACGAAACTCGAGGTCGCCATGATCGGTTCGGCATGTTCATTGAAGCTTGAACGGGTGAACCCGGCACGCACCGCCAGCGTCTCGTCGCGCAATGGGGTGTTCCCCGCATCGGCCTGGAATCGCTGGAACGGGGGGAGGTCGTCGTCAGGGCCGGTCATGACAGATCACTGGGCTAGAATTGCGTGACAAGCTTCACTTTTCTCAAGTTCACCTTTCTCGGGGCAGGTTTCACGGTGCCGTCGTTCGACCCTGCTCGTTCATCGCTCGTGAAGGCCGGCGCAACGCTGCTGCTATGCCTGGCTTCCACCGCGCACGCCGAACCACCGTCCCCCGCACACGCTTCCGGACCGGACTGTGCCGGCGAACTGGACCGGCACGTGGCCATCGCACGGGCGGGCGACCTGCCGGGTGCCGAGCGCGGACTGGAGGCGTTGCTGCCACAGTGTACCCAGCTCCCGCAGATCCGGCATGGCCTGGGCAGTCTTGCCGCGCGGCGCGGCGACTGGGAGGAGGCGGTCGTGCAGCTGGAGGCGGCGATCGCGCTCGATACGCGCACCGCCGACACGGTCGAGTCGGTGCGCAGGATCCAGCGCTGGCGCGCCGCGCAGGCCTACGCACGGGCGCTGGGCGAGCCGCCTCCGACGCACGCTCCACCGGTGCCCGTGCTGCACGACTCGCGATGGCGCAACAGCCCGGGGCCGCCCGACGGCGCATCCGCCGACGGGCCACGCGAGGAGGCGGTGCTGGACACCACCCTGAGTCGTTGGTGGAACAGCGCCTCGAGCGATCGGGCGCACCACCGCAACGCGCACTACGCCACGGACTTCCAGGGCGGTACGCTGGCATCATCCTCGCTCGCGGCGAGTCGCCCCGATTGGAGCGCGGTGAACCGCGACATCACCTTCGCAGGACCCGATGCCGTGGCGCTGGTGCGCTGGCGCGACCTGGACGACGTGCCGCAGGGGCGACTGATGCTGTTGCGCCCGACGGGTGCGGGCTGGACGATCTACGAGGAGCGTGCGTTGTGAGGGTCAGCAAGTTGCTGCGCGGGTCGGCACTGGTGCCGGCATTGATCGTGGCGCTACTCGCCGGCCCGGCGAGTGCCGCGCCGCACATCCCCCGCCACAGCATCGAGGCGCTGGACCGGCAGACCGGCGTGTTGCTGGGGCAGCTGGCCGAGGGTCGGCTGCGCGAGGCCCTGGTGCTCTCCACCGATCTGGTGCGACGGCATCCGGACTTTCGTCTGGCCCAGCTGGTGCAGGCCGAACTGCTCAGTGTCCAGGCACTGGACGCCGTTCGGCCGTTGTCCGCCGCCCACTGGCCGGAGGAGCTGGTCGATCTGCTGCTCGAGGCGCGCACCCGGCTGGCCATCGCCCGACGGCCGGTACCCGGCACGAGCGAGCCGATGCTGCCGCGTGCTTTGGTGCAGCTCGGGCCGGATGTCGGCACCGTGCTGATGGTCGACCTGTCGCGCTCGGAACTGCGCCATTACCGGGTGCACGGCGGTCGGGCCACGCTGGCCGCTCGTCACTACGTGTCCAGCGGCAGCGCCGGCTTCGGCAAGTGGCGGGAGGGCGATCGACGCACGCCGCTGGGCGTCTATCGCATCGAGGCGCTGCACGCGGACGAGGCGCTGCCCGAGCTCTACGGCGCAGCGGCTCTGACGCTGGATTATCCGAACGCGCTCGATCGAGCGTCGGGACGCACCGGATCGGGCATCTGGCTGCACGGCGTGCCGCGCGCCCATCCCAGTCGCGCACCCTGGTCCAGCGAGGGCTGCGTGACGATGTCGAACGAGCATCTGCTGCGTCTGATCGACGGGCTGGACCGGCAGCGCACCCTGGTGGTGCTCACCGATCGCATCGAAGACGTTCCCGCGTCGGCCCGGAGCGCACTGGCGACCCGCTACCGTCGGCAGCACGGTGTCGGGCACGACAGCACGCTGATCGAGGTCCCCGTACGGGGACCGGCGAGCCATGTCGCGGTGTCCGGCCCCACCGCTCCGCAGCTGCGGTTCGTGGCACTGGATGGACAAGGGAGCATCGCGCAACGATCGCCCTCCCCCTGATCGTCCGTCGGCTCGTCCATCGACCTGCCCGGTGGTCCGGGCACGGCTCAAGCTCTGTACCGGCGCGCCGCTGATTGGTTGACGGGGAGACCATGACGGTCTCGGCCGAACGGGGACGAGGCGCAGCCGACCGTGTTCAAGAACTTCTTCAAGCAGGCCGAAGCGCCGAAGCGTCGTCCGAGACCGCGTGACGCGGCGCCCGAGCGCGAGCGCGAGCGAACCAAGCGCACCCGGGTGCTGCACCGGAAGATGGACGTGAAGGACCTGCGCGTGGGCATGTTCGTGGTCGAGCTCGATTGCCCCTGGGAAGACTCGGTGTTCATGTTCCAGGGCCTGGAACTGAAGTCGCCGAGCGACGTGCTGGCCATCCAGAACGAGTGCGCGTACGTGTTCGTGGATTACGACGAATTCTCGCTCGGCGAGAAGGTCGACGCTTCGCCGAGCCCCCGTCCGTTCGCCGGCGCCGGCTCCATCCTGGACGGCGTGATGCCCGTGGAGGAGGAGATGGATGCGGCACGCGAGGTCCACTCGCTCGCCAGCGAAGCCATCGGCAACCTGTTCTCCGAGATCCGCATGGGTGCGCAGATCGATGGCGGCAAGGTGAAGCTCGCCGTCAACGGTTGCGTGGACAGCATCCTGAGAAACCCGGACGCCTCGGTCTGGCTGACCCGCATCAAGGCCAAGCACGAGGATACCGCGCAGCACTCGATGAACGTCTCCGCGCTGAGCATCGTGATGGCGAAGTCCATGGGCATGACCACGCGCGAGATGGAGGACGTGGGCGTGTGCGGCATGCTGCACGACGTCGGCAAGACCAGCGTGTCCAGCGAAGTGCTCGATCGGGTCGGGCCGCTGTCCGAGGCCGAGATGGAGGAGATGCGCAAGCACGCACGCTACGGGCGCGACATCCTGATATCGACCAAGTCGGTCATGTCCGGCGCCGCCGACGTGGCGCACTCGCACCACGAGCGTCCCGACGGGACCGGCTACCCGCGCAAGCTGGCCGGCGAGAGCATTCCGCTGTTCGCCAAGATCGTGGCGATCGCGGAGGCGTACGACACGATGACCACACGGCAGCTCTACCGGGCCGCCATGTCACCCTCCGATGCGCTGCAGGAGCTGTACGCGCTGCGCGACAAGCAATTCGACGAGGACCTGGTCATCCGTTTCATCGACGCGGTGGGCATCTTCCCGCCCGGCAGCGTGGTCGAGCTGACCAACGGCGAGGTCGGCATCGTGCTGTCGAACAACTCGGACAAGCTCAAGCCGCGGGTGATCCTGATCCTGGACGCGGCGCACGAGCCGGTGTCGCAACGCGTGGTCGACCTGTTCAAGCTGGACATGGACAACGAGGGCAAGGTCTACCAGATCAAGACGACCCACAGCGACGGCAGCTTCGGCATCGACGTGGGCGACTTCCAGCGTGCCGGCCTGCGCCTGATGTGACCTGAGCGGCGTGGTGCGGTCGCACGATCCGGGTCCGCGCTTCATCGAGCGGCTCCTTCTGGTAAGGGCCTGTGAAGGAATAAGGGGATGTACCCTTTATTCCTTCACAGGCCCTTACCATCGGCGCAACCGGAGCTCCAGCCCACCATGCCCAGCCTGCTCGGCATCGACAGCGGCCTGACCGTCACCAAGGCGGTCCTGTTCGATGTCGACGGAACACCCCTGTCGATCGCGCGTCGGCGCCTGGCACCGTCGATGCCGCGTGCCCGGCACGTCGAGCGTGACCTGCCGACGTTCTGGCGTGCCACCGCCGAGGCGATTTCCGAGGCGCTGAGCACCGGTGCTCGTCCGGCCTCGGACGTGCTGGCGGTAGCGCCCACCGCCCACGGCGACGGCGTGTACCTGCTCGATGCGGACCGGCAGCCGCTCGGGCCCGGCATCCTGTCGCTGGACAGCCGTGCCGAGGACCTGATCGCCGCCTGGCGGCAAGGGTCGGTATCGTCCGAGGCGCTCGCGCTCAGCGGACAGGTTCCCCACGCCTCGGCACCGTCGACCCTGCTGGCCTGGCTGCGGCAACACCAGCCGGAACGGTTCGCCCGCATCGCGCACGTGCTCGCCTGCAAGGACTGGCTGCGCCATTGCCTGACCGGCACGATCGGCACCGACCGGACCGAGGCCAGCACCGCGTTCACCGATGTGCGCACCCAGCGCTACAGCGACCGGGTGCTGGCGCTGTTCGGGCTGAGCGCCCTGTCCACGGCGCTGCCGCCGGTCGATCATTCCGCGGCCCTGATCGGCGAGATCACCCCCGAGGCAGCCGCCGCGACCGGCCTGCGCCCCGGTACGCCGGTGGCGGCCGGCCTGCACGACGTGACCGCCTCGGCGCTGGGCATCGGCGCGCACGTGCCGGGCGTGCTGGGCGTGATCGCCGGCACCTACTCGATCAACGAGATCGTCTCGGACTCGCCCCGCGTGGACAGCGGCTGGTTCTGTCGCAACGCGATCGAGCCCGGACGCTGGAACAGCATGGCGATCTCCCCGGCCTCCACCGCCAACTACGACTGGTTCATCGACACACTGTGCGCGAGCGAACGCGACCGGGCGAGCCAAGCCGGCGAGACGATCCATGCCCGGCTGGATCCGGAGATCGAGGCGGCGCTGCAACGCGACTCGACCCTCCTGTTCCATCCCTATCTGTTCGGCTCGCCTCACGGCGAACGCGCCAGCGCCAGCTTCACCGGCCTGCACGGCTGGCACGAACGCGGCGACCTGCTGCGTGCGGTGCTCGAAGGCGTGGCCTTCAACCATCGCACCCACATCGATGCGCTGCGCCGCGGTTTCCAGGTGCGCGACGTGCGGTTGACCGGCGGCGTCTCGCGCAATCCCGCCTTCGCGCAGCTGTTCTGCGACACGATCGGGCTACCGGTGCAGGTGCCCGACATCGACGAGGCGGCCGCGCGTGGCGCGGCGCTGTGCGCCGGCGTGGCGGCCGGCGTCTACCCCTCGCTGCAGCAGGCACCGCCGCTTGCCGACGGCAGCGTTCGCCTGCACCGTCCCGACCCGCACCGGCAGGCCCGCCTGGAGCGGCGGTTCGAGCTGTTCACGCGAATCGCCGAGACCCTGCGCGGACACTGGTCCGAGCTGGAGGCGCTGGGCGCCCCGGCCGCCACCGATGAGACCGAGCCCTCGTGAGCGCGCCCGTTCGCCTCGACCCCCTGCAGCGCCTCGCCGGCCTCGAGCCGCAGGCCGACGTGGACGTGCTGATCCTGGGCGGCGGCATCAACGGCGCGGGGTTGTATCGCGACCTGTGCGAACAGGGCCTGCGTTGCCTGATCGTGGACAATCGGGACTTCGGCTCAGGCACCAGCGCCGCCCCCTCGCGGCTGATTCACGGCGGGTTGAAGTATCTGGAAACCGGCGAGCTGGGGCTGGTGGCGCAATCCACGCTGGAGCGCAACCTGCTGCTCAAGAACGCGCCTCACCGGGTGCGCCCGTTGCAGACGGTGATCCCGATCTTCTCCTGGCTGCGCGGCATCCCGGCGGCCGTGCGCACTCTGTTCGGTTCGGTCACCGCCCCGCGTGCGCGCGGCGCCGCGCTGATCAAGCTCGGCCTGTCGATGTACGACTTCTACGGCTCGCGCGACCGCACGCTGCCCCGGCACCGGCTGCTCCGCCGGCGCCGGGCGCTGTCCTGGCTGCCCGCCCTGACCCCGGACATCGTGGCGGTCGGGGTCTATCACGACGCGATGATCGTCAACCCCGAGCGACTGGTGCTGGAGCTGGTGATGGACGGACTGCGCGCCTCTCCGGTCTCGCTGGCGGCCAACCACGCAGCGCTCGATTCGGTCACCGACGGCGTGCTGGACTTTCACCGCGCGGACGGCACGCGCTTCTCGGTGCGCCCGCGGATCGTCGTCAACGCCGCCGGCCCCTGGATCGACGGCGTCAACGCCACGCTGGGCGAGAAGAGCGAGCTGATCGGCGGCACCAAGGGCTCGCACCTGCTGCTGCGCAACGAGGCCCTGGTGCGACAGCTGGACGGGCGGATGATCTACTTCGAGGCGGACGACGGGCGGATCTGCTTGGTATTCGACTACGAAGGCCTGGCCCTGATCGGCTCGACCGACATCCCGGCCGACGATCCGGACACGGTGCACTGCGACGACGAGGAGATCGACTACCTGCTGCACAGCGTCTCCGGCCTGCTGCCGGGGGTGGACGTGGCGCGCGAGCAGATCGTGCACGTCTACAGCGGCATTCGGCCGCTGCCGAACTCGGCGGCCGACCTGCCCGGCCTGATCAGCCGCGATCACTCGGCGCCGGTGCTGGAACCGACCGCCACCCGGGCCTGGCCGATCGTCTGCCTGGTCGGTGGCAAGTGGACCACGTTCCGCGGCTTCGCCGAAGAGGTGAGCGATACGCTGCTGTCGAGGCTGTCGCGGCGGCGCCTGACCAGCACCCGCTCGCTGCCGATCGGCGGGGGACGCGACTTCCCGGTCACGCCGCCCGAACGCAGGCGCTGGCTGGACGAGCAAGCCGCACGGGTACCGGTATCACGCGAGCGCCTGGACACGTTGCTGAGGCGCTACGGCACGCAGGCGCTGGACATCGCGAACGCGCGGATCGCTGGCCGGCCGGACGAGCAGCGCCTGCCCGACGCCACCACCTGGAGCACCGCCGAGATCGCCTGGATGGCCCGTCGCGAACTGGTCGGCACGCTCTGCGACGTGGTATCGCGACGAACCGATCTGGCCATCACCGGCGCGCTGACGCGGGCCGACCTTGCGTGCATGGCCGCGGTGCTGGCCGAGGAGCTCCACTGGAACGCATCGCGCCGGCGATCCGAGGTCGATGCCACGCTGGACGAACTGCAGGGGCGTCACCTGATGAGGCTGGGCGACGGGACGCCGCTACAGCATCAGTAGGCCGTCCTCACCGGCGGCGCCCTTCGCACCGTCCGAACGTGCGCTCTGCAGCGCGTTCAGGTAGTCGTCGGTGACGTCCCCGGTGATGTACTCGCCGGTGAAGCATCCGGCCTCGAAGTGCTCGATCGGGCGCTTGGCATAGCGCACCGCCTCCTCCAGGTCGGCCAGGTCCTGGTAGATCAGCCAGTCGGCGCCGATCATCCGCTGTATCTCGTCGACCTCGCGTCCGGCGGCGATCAGCTCGGTAGTGGCCGGCATGTCGATGCCGTAGACGTTCGGATAGCGCACCGGCGGCGCGGCCGAGGCCATGTAGACCCGCCGGGCACCCGCCTCGCGCGCCATCTCCACGATCTGCCCGGAGGTGGTGCCGCGCACGATGGAGTCGTCCACCAGCAGCACGTTCTTGCCGTTGAACTCCAGCTCGATGGCGCTCAGCTTCTGGCGCACGCTCTTCTTGCGCAGCTCCTGGCCCGGCATGATGAAGGTGCGGCCGATGTAGCGGTTCTTGATGAAACCCTCGCGGTACTTGACGCCGAGGTTGAACGCCACCTCCAGCGCCGAGGTGCGGCTGGTGTCGGGAATCGGGATCACCACGTCGATATCGTGGTCCGGACGCTCGGCCAGGATCTTCCTGGCCAGCGTCTCGCCCATGCGCAGCCGTGCCTTGTACACGGACACCTCGTCGATGATGCTGTCCGGGCGTGCCAGGTAGACGTACTCGAAGATGCAGGGCACCAGTTGCGGTGCATCGCTGCACTGCGCGGTGTGCAGCTGCCCGTCGTTGTCGATGAACACCGCCTCGCCGGGTGCCAGATCCCGCATCAGCTCGAAATCCAGGCCGCGCAGGGCGACGCTTTCGGAGGCGACCGCGTACTCGGTGCCGGCCTCGGTGCGCCGCTGGCCGATCACCGCCGGCCGGATGCCCAGCGGATCGCGGAACGCGAACACGCCGCGCCCCACCAGCATGCCGATCACCGCGTAGGCGCCGCGACAGCGCTTGTGCACCTGACGCACGGTCTGGAACAGCGCATCCGGGCTGAACCGGGCACCGGGCGTGGTGGCCTGCAGCTCGTGGGCGAACACGTTCAGCAGCACCTCGCTGTCCGAACGGGTGTTGATGTGCCGAAGGTCGGACTCGAACAGCTCGGTCTGCAGCTCGGCCGAATTGGTCAGGTTGCCGTTGTGACCCATGACGATGCCGTACGGGGAGTTCACGTAGAACGGCTGCGACTCGGAGTCCCCGGAGCTGCCGGCGGTCGGGTAGCGCACGTGGCCGATGCCCAGGTTGCCGGTCAGGCGCTGCATGTCGGCCGGCCGGAACACGTCGCGCACCAGGCCGGCGCCCTTGCGCAGGATCAGCCGGCCGGCATCGCAGGTGGCGATGCCGGCGGCATCCTGGCCGCGATGCTGCAAGAGCGTGAGCCCATCGTACAGCCGACTGGAGACCGCATCGCTGCCGACGATGCCGATGATGCCGCACATTCTCTAGCCGTCCGTCCGCATGATCAGGTGGTTTCCTGGAAATCGAAATGCTGGGCCACTTCCAGCGGAAGCTGGCCGTGAATGGCCCGCGCCATGTCCTGGAACTCGGGCAGCAATTCGGATTCGCTCCACCAGCGTTCCTGCTTGAGTTCCGGCGCCAGATTGGCCACCAGCACGATGAGCGCCACGATGACCACGCCACGCGCCAGCCCGAACACCACACCGATGATCCGGTCCACCAGCTTGAGCCGTGCGCCGGCAAGGATACGCCGTAACAGGAAGTTCGCCAGTGCGCCGACCAGCAAGGTGCCCAGGAACAGCACCACCGAGCTGACCGCCAGGCGTGCGCTGGGGGTGGCGATCGCCTCGACCGGGATCAGGCTGGCGAAGCGGGACGCGAAGCCGAGCGTGATCAGGATCGCGCCCACCCACACCAGAAGGCTCATGGCTTCCTTGAAGAAGCCGCGAAAGTAGCTGATCGACGCCGAGAGCAGCACCACGACGATGATGGCGATGTCGATGCCTGACACCGGCCTTCTCCTTGGGGGTTCGGTCGGCGAAGTGTAGTCGCTCGCTCAGGGATAGCTCACCAGGATGGCCTCGCGGCCGGTCAGCGCGGCAACCGCGCGCTGCGTGTCGCGGGCCGCGTTCTCGTCGATCATCGGTCCCACCCGCACCCGGAACAGGGCCGGAGCCTCGTCCTGCGCGGTCACGAAGCTCGGATAGCCGGCACGGCGCAAGCGATCGCGCACCGCCACCGCGTTGGTCCGCCTTGCGAAGCTGCCCGCCTGCACCACCCAGGCATCGAGCTCGGCGTTGCGCTCGCGCGCACGCAGCGTCCGCGGAGACGGGGTAATGCGCATGTAGTCGGGCGGGTCGTCCTCGCCGATACGGATGCGCGGCACCGCCGTCGCATCGATCGAGGCGGACGTCGTTCCCACGCGCGCCTCATCGCGGCCGGAGTCAGGACCAGGGGCGGGTCCAGGGTCGGGCAAGGCATCCGGCAGGCGAATGGACGCAGGCTCCGGCCGACCATCGATGCCCAGCACGCGCGGTGGCTCCTCGCGCAGCCGCTCCACGCGGCGGAACTGGCTTTCGCTGCCGGAGCCGTCGAGCACCAGCGGCAACAGGATCACCAGGATGGCGATCAGCACCGCTCCGCCCCACAGCCGCTGTCGCAGCCGCGCGGCACGATCATCCTCGTCTCGCAACCGGCTCATTGCCGATCGAGCGCGTGCACGCCCACCCAGGCGCCCACCGTGACGAACGAGCCGGCCACCAGCACGCCCCCGCCCTCATCACCGGCACGGGCGAAGGCCAGCGCCGAGGCGTCCGCCACCGAGGTGCAGGCGCTCACCGGTACCGTCCGATCATCGAGTGCCGCGCCGACCCGGGCGGCCAGCGCCTCGCCGGACAGCGCACGCTCGCCGGGCAACGACGGACAGGCGAACGAACGGGCGATCGGCGCCAGCGCCTGGACGATGCCGGGGATGTCCTTGTCAGCCAGGGCGGCGAACACCAGGTGCCAGCCCGCCGGCCCGACATCTGCGCCCGTGTTCGCGCCCGTGTCCGTGACGGCTTGGGCGGCAAGCGCGCTTGCCAGTGCCGCCGCCGCGTGCGGATTGTGCGCGACATCCAGGCAGACCTCGATGTCCCGGAGGCGAAGTCGCTGCATCCGGGCGTCGATCCGGGCGGCGGACAACCCGCGCCGCAGGTCCGGTGCCGACACCGGCAGTCGGTCGTGCAGCCGGGCGACCGCCTCGACCACGCAGGCGGCGTTGCGGCGCTGGTGCTCCCCGGGCAAGCCCAGCTCGCCGGGCACGGCGGCCAGCTCGGCCGGTACCAGCTCGATGTCGTTCGCCCGTGCGAACGGTGCCAGCGAGGCCGGCGCGGGCCATTCGCCGACGATCAACGCACGCCCCGACCGGGCGATGGCGGCCTTCTCGGTCGCGATCACCAGCAGGTCGCTGCCCAGCCACTCGGCATGATCGAGCGCCACGCTGGTGAGGATCGCCAGATCGGCGTCCCACAGGTTGGCCGCGTCCAGACGCCCCCCCAGACCGACCTCCAGCACGATGGCCTCGACCCCGGCATCGCGAAAGCAGGCCATGGCGGCCAGCGTGGCGATCTCGAAGTAGGTCAGCGTGTCGGGAACGATGAACGGCTCGATGTCGGCGATGGCCGCCAGGATCCGCTCATCGGGCACCGGCGTGCCGTCGATGCGGATGCGCTCGTTGAAATCCACCAGGTGCGGCGAGGTCGAGGTGCCGACGCGATGGCCGGCCGCCTGCCAGACGGAGGCCAGCATCGCCACCGTCGAGCCCTTGCCGTTGGTACCCGCCACCGTCACCAGCGGCACCGTGACCCGATCCAGCCCGGCCCGTACGGCGACGCGCCCGAGGCGCTCCAGCCCCGGGTCGATCGCCGACGGATGCGCGGAGGCGATCCGCGCTAGCGCTGCGTCCAGCGGCGTATCGGCCAAGCGTGCGCTCTCCGGTTCACCGAGCCGCCGCGGCGGCAGGCGCCACGGCGGGTGCGGCAGCGCCGTCGGCGGCACCCTCGGTGCCGGCGCGCTGGGGAAACGGCGTCGGCCGATCGCCCAGCTTGCCGAGCAGGCGGGCGAGCGTGTCACGCATTTCGCGTCGATCGCAGATCATGTCGATGGCGCCGTGCTCCAGCAGGAACTCGGCCGACTGGAACCCCTCGGGCAGCTTCTCGCGCACCGTCTGCTCGATGACCCGCGGACCGGCGAAACCGATGCGCGCGCCGGGTTCGGCGATGATCACGTCGCCCAGCATGGCAAGGCTTGCCGAGACGCCGCCCATGGTCGGATCGGTGAGCACCGAGACGTAGGCCAGGCCCCGATCGCCCAGTCGCGTCAGCAGGGAACTGGTCTTGCCCATCTGCAGCAGCGAGAACAGGGCCTCCTGCATGCGCGCGCCCCCGCTGGCGCTGAAGCACACGAACGGAATGCCCTCCTCCAGGCAGCGGTCGCAGGCACGGCAGAAGCGCTCGCCGACCACCGAGCCCATGGACCCCGCCATGAAGGCGAAGTCGAACACCGCGACCACCACCGGCGAGCCGTGCAGCGTGCCCCGCATGACCACCAGCGCATCCTTTTCGCCGGTCTCCTTCTGCGCCGCCGTCAGGCGATCCTTGTAACGCTTGCTGTCCTTGAACTTCAGGATGTCGACCGGCTCGATGTCGGCGCCGATCTCCTCGCCGCTGCCCGGGTCGAGCAGGCGTTCGATCCGGACCCGGGCGCGCACGCGCCGGTGATGCCCGCACTTGACGCAGACGTCCTGGGAGCGGTCCAGTTCGGCGTGATAGAGCACGTGACCGCAGTCGTCGCACTTGACCCACAGCCCTTCGGGCACGTTGCCCTTGGCACTCTTGCCTTCCTGCCGCGCACCGATGCGGGCCGGGATCAGCCGTTCGAACCAGCTCATGCGCCGCTGCGCGCTGCCCGGCGCCTTGGGCGGCGTGGCGTCCTTGTCCTCGGCCATGATTCAGCCTCTGCCGGTCGGTGACGGGATCGATGGCGGAGTCGGTGACACGGCGTCCATCGCGCGGCGCATGCCGCCCACCAGCTCGCCGATCTCCCGATGCAGGGTGGGCGCATCGTCGCCGTGCTCGCCGATCAACGCCACCAGCGCGCTGCCGACGATGACCGCATCGGCGGCGGCGGCGATCGTGGCGGCCGATTCGGCATCGCGGATCCCGAACCCGACCGCCACCGGCAGGTCGGCCATCGACTTCAGATGCGTGACCCGGCTGGCGACCTCGGTGGTGTCGAGCTTCGCCGCCCCGGTGACGCCCTTGAGCGAGACGTAGTAGAGATAGCCCGAGCCCAAGGCGGCGACCCGTGCCAGGCGCTTGTCCGAGGTGGTCGGGGACAGCAGGTAGATCGCGTCAAGGCCGACCCGCGCCAGCTCGTCGCCGAGCGTGCCGGCCTCCTCGGGCGGCAGGTCGACGGTCAGCACGCCGTCCACACCGGCCGCGATCGCCTGATCGGCGAAGGCTTCGTAGCCGAGCCGTTCGACCGGATTCAGGTAGCCCATCAGTACCACCGGGGTGTCGTCGTCGTTTTCGCGAAAGCGCCGGACGGTCTCCAGCACGTCGACCAGCCGGGTGCCGGCGCGCAGCGCCCGCTCGCAGGCCAGCTGGATGACCGGACCGTCCGCCATCGGATCCGAGAACGGAATGCCGAGTTCGATGATGTCCGATCCGGCCTCCACCAGCGTGTGCATCAGTGCAAGCGTGGTATCCAGGCCCGGATCGCCGGCGGTGATGTACGGGATCAGCAGCTTGCCACCGTCACGCGCGGCGAACCGTTCGGCGATACGTCGCCGATCGCCGGTGTCCGTGCCGGCCACGTTCGCGGCCACGTTCGCAGCCTCGCTCACAACGTCATGCCCTCGAGGGTGGCCAACGTGTTGATGTCCTTGTCACCGCGGCCCGACAGGTTGACCACGATGTGCCGGTCCTTGCTCCAGGTCGGTGCCAGCTTCACCGCATGGGCCAGCGCATGAGCCGATTCGAGTGCCGGGATGATGCCCTCCAGCCGGCACAGGGTGTGCGTGGCCGCCAGCGCCTCGGTGTCGGTGGCGGCATCGTAGATGACGCGTCCGATGTCCTTCAGCCAGGCGTGCTCCGGCCCGACGCCCGGATAGTCCAGGCCGGCCGACACCGAATGGGTCTCGATGATCTGGCCTGCCTCGTCCTCCATCAGGTAGGTGCGGTTGCCGTGCAGCACGCCCGGTCGCCCCGCACTCAGCGGGGCGGCGTGTCGACCGGTCTCGACCCCGTCACCGCCGGCCTCGATGCCGTACAGCGCCACCTCGGGATCGTCGATGAACGGGTGGAAGGCCCCGATGGCGTTGCTGCCGCCACCCACGCAGGCGATGATCGCATCGGGCAGGCGCCCGAAATGCTCGTGCGACTGCTCCCTGATCTCCTTGCCGATCACGCTGTTGAAGTCGCGCACCATGGTCGGGTACGGGTGCGGTCCGGCCGCGGTGCCGATGATGTAGAACGTGTCGTCGACATTGCCGACCCAGTCGCGCATCGCCTCGTTCAGCGCATCCTTCAACGTGCGCGAGCCGCTGGTGACCGGCACCACGGTCGCGCCCAGCAACTTCATGCGGAACACGTTCGGCGCCTGGCGCTGGATATCCTCCTCGCCCATGTACACGATGCACTCCATGCCCCAGCGCGCGCACACCGTCGCGGTGGCCACGCCGTGCTGCCCGGCCCCGGTCTCGGCGATGATGCGTTTCTTGCCCATGCGACGTGCGAGCAGCGCCTGCCCGACCGTGTTGTTGATCTTGTGGGCGCCGGTGTGGTTCAGGTCTTCGCGCTTGAGCCAGATCTGCGCACCGCCCAGCGACTCGGACCAGCGTCGCGCGTGGTACAGGGGGTTCGGCCGGCCGACGAAGTTCTTCAGCTCCCACTCGAATTCGGCGATGAACGCGTTGTCCTGCCGATAGCGCTCGTAGGCCTCCTTGAGTTCCTCGACCGGATCCATCAGCGTCTCGGCGATGAAACTGCCGCCGTAGATGCCGAAATGACCGGTGTCGGTATTGACCGCCGAGCGGTCCACGCCGCCGCCTGCGTTCGGGTTGCTTGCCATGCTGCTCCGTTGCTCGTGTGTCACGTAGTCGTTGTCGGACGTCTTCAATTCTCGGGAACTGCCCCGCCGATCGCCTGGTCGGCCGAACGGACCGCGGCCATGAACGCGTGCAGCGCCGCATGGTCCTTGATGCCCTTCGCCGACTCTACCCCGGAGCTGACGTCCACCGCCCAGGGCCGAACCTGTCGCACCGCCGCCTCCACGTTGCCCGGGTGCAGTCCGCCGGCCAGCACCAGCGTCCGGGCATCGGACCCACGGGCGGCCAGCGCGCTCCAGTCGAAGGTCTTGCCGGTCCCGCCGAGCTCGCCCGGCGCGTGGCTGTCGAACAGGAAGCCGCAGGCACCGGCGAACGCGTCGAGCACCTCGTTCCCGGGCAGGGTGCCGGTCGATCCGACCCCCAGCGCCTTGAGGTACCGTCTGCCGAAACGCTCGCAATCGGCGGCGGATTCCTTGCCGTGGAACTGTGGTACGAGCTCGGGCCACGCCTCGATCGTTCGTCGCACCAGCGCCTCGTCCGGATCCATGAACAACCCGACCGGTGTCACGAACGGCGGCAGCTCGGCGGCGATGCGATGCGCCGCCTCGGGCTCGATGGCGCGGGCGCTGCGCGCCACGAACACGAACCCGATGGCGTCCGCGCCGGCGCGCGCGGCGGCCAGCGCGTCGTCGCGTCGCGTGATGCCGCAGATCTTGACTCGGGTGCGTGCTGCCATGGCGGCGGACCTTATCAGACGGCGCCCCTTCTCCCTAGGGAACCTCTGCACAATGCGCCACCCCCTGCATCGTGCAGAGGCTCCCTAGCCGTACGACAGGACGATGTCCGTCATTCGGGGCGCCAGACCGCCCGTTGCTCATCGCTGAAATCGGGAATCCCGAACCGCTCGGGATAACCCGGTTGCACGAACACCAGTCCGCCTGGCGGCGCGGTGGCCGCCCCATGCGTGCGATCGCGCGCCGCGAGCACCTCGGCGACCCAGCCCGGCGACCGATCGCCACGTCCCACCGCGACCAGACAGCCGGTCACGATGCGCACCATGTTGTGCAGGAATCCGTTCGCGCTGATGTCGATCGTGACCTGTGGACCCTGCCGGCTTACCCGTATGCCCAGGACCGAACGCACGGCGTGCTTCGCCTGACACTCGGCGGCGCGAAAGCTCTGGAAATCGTGCTCGCCGACCAGCGCCTGGGCGGCCCGGTGCATCAGATCCGCATCCAGCGGCTCGCGGATCCAGCCGACCCGTCCGGCATCCAGACCCGGCCGGGTGGCACGGTTGAGGATGGTGTAGCGGTAGCTGCGCGATACGGCCGAGAAACGCGCGTGAAAGTCCGGAGCGACCGCCTCGGCCCAATGCACCGCCACGCCGGCATCCAGGTGGCTGTTCACCCCGAAGCTCCACGCGCGCAGCGGCCGTGCGACCGGCTCGTCGAAGTGGCACACCTGCGCGGCGGCATGCACGCCGGTATCGGTCCGCCCCGCACAGTTCACCGTCACCGGTTGCCGCGCGATACGGGCCAGCGCCTCCTCCAGTGCCTGCTGCACCGCGCGGCAGTGCGGCTGGCGTTGCCAGCCGCAGAAGCCCCGGCCGTCGTACTCGACGGCCAGAGCGATGCGTCGCAGGACGGTCGACCCGCTCAGGAAATCTTGCGAAGCAGGGTCTCCGCCTCGGTCACCTGGTCGGGGTTGCCGCTCTTGACGATCTCGCCCAGCGTGCTCGACGCGGAATCCTTGTCACCCATGTCGATGTAGGCCTTGGCCAGATCCATCATGGTGTCGACCTCGTCGGCATCGCCGACCAGTTCGGCCTCGTCGGTCAGCAGATCGTTGTCGGCGGTCAGGTCCGGGATCTCGAGCATCTCGGTGCTCTCCAGCGCCAGCTCGTCGGACAGCTTGTCCAGGTCCAGCGTCAGGTCGTCCTCCAGCGCGTTCGGGGACTGCAGTTCCGGCGCCTCGATACCGGTCATGCCGCTACCCGCCCCGTTTCCGGGCGCCTTCTCGTTCGACGGTGCCGGTCGATCGATCGGCGCGAAGGCCTGCTCCGCGTCGAACTCGATCGTGTCCTTGTCCTCATCGAGCACGATCTCGTCGGAAAGCGTGGAAAAGTCGCCGGTGGCTTCCAGGTCACCCGCGTCGAACGCGAACGCCGGATCCAGGCTCTGGTCGAACAAGGCCGGGTCGTCATCCTCGCCCGCCAGCGGCTCGGCGGCCGTCTCACCGGCGGCGAATGCCGTCGACCCGGGCTGCAGCTCGCGCCCCATGACGGCGATGGCCGGCCAGTCCGGATGACTCGTGCCGCCGAACCGGGCCTGCCAGTCGTCAGCGGTCATCCCGAAGGCTTCGGCGTTGCCCTGGGCGTGGTAGGTCTCCAGCAGCTTCTGCACGTAGGCCGGGTTGTTCGGATCCCGCTTGATCGCACGGCTCAGCAGCTCCTCGGCCTGACCGTGCAGGCCGTAGGCGAGATAGACGTCGACCTCGGAGATCGTGTCGTCCTTGTCCAGGCTGTCCTCGCCCAACCCGGCCAGCTCCGTGGCGGTCTGGTCCGAGGTCTGCAGCGCCGGATCGTCGACGGCGGACAACGTCGTGTCGTGGGTGTCGTCCCGCTCCTGCGGCTCGTCGAACACGGCGGCCGCCTGGACGCGGGCAGGATCGGCCGCGTCCGTATCGACGATCGGCTCGTCTGCATCGTCCTCGAGCCAGGCGTCGGGATCGTTCTCGCGACGACGGCGCCACAGCAACGTGCCGAGCGCTCCGAACAGTGCAAGCGCGCCCACGCCGGCAATGGCCAGACGGGCCGGGTCGGCCAGCAACGACTGGTACCAAGGGCGCGCCTGCTCGATGGCCCCGGCGTCGGTGGCCGCATCGGCGCCGGCCCGTTCGGCAGCGGCCTCGTCCGCGGCTTCAGGATCGACGGCGTTCGGGTCTTCCTCGATCGCCTCGGTGGACTCCTGCAGCGGATCGTTCGCCGCCAGCGTCTCGTAACCGTCGACGGGATCGACGCCTTCGAAGTTCGTGCCATCGGACGGCAGGGCATCGCGGACCGCCTGACCGGCCTCGTCGCCGGCCGAGCCGATGGCATCCATTCCTTCGGCCAGCGAATTCCCGACCGCATCCTCGCCGGCCGCTCCGTCCAGCCCTGTCGTCGAGGTATCGTCGCCAACCCGCACGCCGTCGAGCGCCCCGTCCGGTCCGCTAGCGGACGCGTCGGCGGAACCGGCCGGATCGACCGGCGGTTCGCCCGGCGTCAGCGCACGTTCGCGCGCCTCTTCCAGCCGGGCTTCCAGCGCCGCGATGTCGTTCTGACGCAGCGCGATCAGCGAATCGAAATCGGTCGTCGTGCCGCGCAGCTCGGCGGCCTGGTCGCTCAGGTCCCCGGCTTCCTGGCGGCTGGAGGCGAGCTGCTCCCGCGCCAGACGAAGGCGCTGCTCGATGGCGTTCAACCGTCCGGCATCGTCGACCGCCGCTTCGTTGCCATCGCGATCGGTGATCGCGTCCTCGCCGACGATGCGCAGCTGCTCCAGCTCGCGGATCTCTCGCCTGGCCTCTTCCATGATGGCCTCGGCGCTGGCCGTCAGGGCATCGTCCCGCGCCGCGGCCTCATCGCTCGTTCCGGACACGTCTGACGCGTCGGTCAGCTCGTTCGTGCCGACCGGATCGGTCGCCTCCGGCTCGGCGTCGCCGGCCGGAATGCCGGCCAGTCGCGTTCCGCCGGCGGCCCGTCGGCTGTCTCGATATTCCTGCCAGAGCGTGGCCTGCTTGCTGACCTCCGCCGCGGCCTGCGCCTGGGTGATCCGGCGCGTCGCCGTGGAATCGGGGACACGCAGGATGGCGCCGGCGCGCACCAGGTTGATGTTGCCTTCGATGAAGGCCGATTCGTTGGCCGCCAGCAACGCAAGCATGGTCTGCTCCACGCTGACACCGTCGCCCTGCAGCTCCTGGGCGATGCGGAACAGCGTATCGCCCGACACGACCTCCCGTTCGGTGATCGCCTCCGGCCTGGCGGGGGCAGGCGTATCGCGCGTGGCGGGCACCGGCTCGTCGAGCAGTTCATCCAGGGAGACGACCTGACCGGCGTCCGGCGCATCGGCACCGACCACCTCGTCGGCAACCTCTTGCGTTCCGCCGATCAGCTCGACATCGAAATCGAACCCGGGCGTGGACCGCGCGTCGGTGCCGGTGTCGGTGTTGGGGCTGGCCAGGTCGCTCAGCGCCACGACCTCGCCTTGCTCGGCAGCCCGCTGCGGGTCTACCGCCTCGGCCGCACCGGCCAGTTCGTCCAGCGAGACGGCTTCGCCACCGTCCGACGACCGGTCGCGTTCGATCGGTGCCGGGGCGAGCAACGCGCCTTCATCGCGTCCGGCCAGGGAAACGCCGTCTTCCAGTGCGCCGCGGCCCGATGCGCTCGGTGTCATGAACACCGGTGGATCGAGCAGCACCGTGTACTCACGCACCATGCGTCCCTGCGGCCAGTCGATCTCGATCAGGAAGTTCAGGAAAGGTTCGACCACAGGGGACTGGCTGGTGATGCGGATCGTGGGTGCCGCGCCGCTCTCGTCGACGGTGAACCGCAAGCCGGTCAGGATCGCCGAGCGCTCGATGCCGGCGCGGGCGAAGGCCTCGGGTGAGGCCAGCTTGACGATCATGCCGTCCAGTTCGCCCGGTTCGACCGACGTCAGGCGGATCTCGGCGTTCATCGGCTGATTCAGCGCCGAACGCATCTCGATGTCGCCGAGTCCGAGCGCGAATGCACCCGGTGTCGCGAGTGCCAGGCTTACCGCAGCTGCCAGTCTAAGTTTTCGCACGTTCATCCTGCCCCGTATTGTCCGCCGACGGGAACGAATTCGCCGGATGGCGGATGCGCACGTCGTGACGGACAACTGTCGACTTGCCAAGAGCTTGAAGTTATAGCTCAAGAATTCATGTGCAGTCCGCTACGAATGGCGCTGCATCATGGGCCCTGGAGATGGTCTCGAACCAGGCATTCCGCGATCTGGACACTGTTGAGCGCGGCGCCCTTGCGTACGTTGTCGGACACGATCCACAGATCGAGACCGCATTCGGTACTGATGTCCTCGCGGATTCGCCCGACGAACACCGGATCCTGGCCTGCCGCATCGGTCACGGCGGTCGGGTATCCGGCATCGGCGCGCTCGTCCATGATGACCACTCCCGGTGCGGCTTCCAGCAACTTCCGCGCCCGCATGGCGGACAACGGACGCTCGAACTCCACGTGCACCGCCTCGGAATGGCCGTAGAACACGGGCACACGTACGCATGTCGGATTCACCCGGATGCGCTCGTCCTCCATGATCTTGTGCGTCTCCCACACCATCTTCATCTCTTCCTTGGTGTAACCGTTGTCTTGAAACGTGTCTATGTGTGGCAATACGTTGAACGCGATCTGCCGCGGGTAGACCTCGGCCGTCACGTCCAGCCCGTTCAGCAGCCGGGCGGTCTGCTGGCCCAGCTCCTCGATCGCCTCCTTGCCGGTGCCGGAGACCGCCTGGTAGGTGCACACGTTGATGCGGGTGATGCGCGCCTCGTCGTGCAACGGCTTGAGCGCCACCAGCATCTGGATGGTGGAGCAGTTCGGGTTGGCGATGATGCCGGTGCCCTTGTAGCGCTCGATGGCGTGCGCGTTGACCTCGGGCACGATCAGCGGCTTGTCGTCGTCGTAGCGGAACTGGCTGGTGTTGTCGATCACCACGCAGCCGGCCGCGGCCGCCTTCGGCGCGTAGACCTTCGAGACGCTGGCACCGGGGCTGAACAGCCCGATCTGCACGGTGGAGAAGTCGAACCCGTCCAAGTCCTGCACCACCAGCTGCTTGTCACCGAACTCGACCCGCTTGCCGGCCGAGCGCGCGCTGGCCAGCGCGTGCACCTTGCCGACCGGGAACTTGCGCTCGTGCAGGATCGACAGCAGGGTCTCGCCGACCGCGCCGGTGGCGCCGACCACGGCGATATCGAAGGTCTTGCTCACGCTGGTTCTCCTGCCGACGGCCGGGCCGTCGATTCTGTCGTGGTGTCGTCGCGAAGGGCATCGAGGACCGCCTGACCCATGTCGCGGGTGCCCACCGTGCGTTCGTTCCCGGCTCCGGAGGCGCTCGTGCCGGGACCGGAGGTTCGGGCGATGTCGGCGCAGCGCAGACCGTCGGCGATCACTCCGGCGACCGCTCGCTCCAGCGCCAGCGCCGCCTCGGGTTCGTCGAGCGTGTAGCGCAGCATCATCGCCACCGACAGGATCGTGGCCAGCGGATTGGCCACCCCCTTGCCGGCGATGTCCGGTGCCGAACCGTGCACCGGCTCGAACATGCCCTTGCCGCGCTCGTCCAGGGATGCCGAGGGCAGCATGCCGATGGAGCCTGTCAGCATGGCCGCGGCATCCGACAGGATGTCACCGAAGATGTTGCCGGTCACCACCGTGTCGAACTGCTTGGGCGCACTCACCAGCTGCATCGCGGCGTTGTCGACGAACAGGTGCGACAGCTCGACGTCCGGGTAGTCGGCACTGACCTCGATGACCACCTCGCGCCACAGCTCGGACACTTCCAGCACGTTCATCTTGTCGACCGAGCACAGCTTCGCCCCCCCGTCCGGCTTTCTGGCACGCGCGATCTCGAAGCCGCGGATCGCGATTCGGCGGATCTCGTCCTCGTCGTAGACCATGGTGTTGAAGCCGACGCGCTTGCCGTCGCGCACCTCCAGGCCGCGCGGCTGACCGAAGTACAGGCCACCGGTCAGCTCGCGCAGGATCATGATGTCCAGCCCCGCCACCAGCTCGGGCTTGAGCGACGAGGCCGCCGCCAGCTCCGGGTACAGCACCGCCGGGCGCAGGTTGGCGAACAGGCCCAGCTCGCTTCTCAGGCGCAGCAGGCCGCGCTCGGGACGCAGCTCGCGCGGCGCGGCATCGTACTGCGGACCGCCGATGGCGCCGAGCAGGATCGCGTCCGCACGGCGGCAGGCATCGAGCACCGCCGGCGGCAGCGGGTCGCCGTGCGCATCGTAGGCGGCGCCGCCGAAATCGTGCTGCTCGAAGCTCAGGCCCAGCTGGTGGCTTTCGTTCAGGGCCTCGAGCACCCGTCGCGCCTCGGCGACGATCTCGGGACCGATGCCGTCACCGGGCAGGATGACGACGGTGCGTGGCGTGCGGCTCATGAGGGGTTCGGCTTGCGGGTGGCGTTGGCGGCGTGCACGTCCGGGGTGTCGAACAGCCACGGGGCGGCGGCGCGCCGCTTCGCCTCGTAGTCCTCGATGCGGTTGCGCTGCTGCAGGGTCAGCTCGATGTCGTCCAGCCCGTTCAGCAGGCAATCCTTCCTGAACGCATCGACCTCGAACGAGAACACCTCGCCGAAGGGCGTGGTGACGGTCTGGGCCGCCAGGTCGATGCTCAGCCGATAGTCTTCGCCGGCCTCGCATTCCTTTGCGAGCCGTTCGACGATCGCCTTGTCCAGACGGATCGGCAGCAGGCCGCTCTTGAAGCTGTTGTTGTTGAAGATGTCCGCGAAATCCGGCGCGATGACCGCCCGGAAGCCGTAGTCGTCCAGCGCCCAGACCGCGTGCTCGCGCGAGCTGCCGCAACCGAAGTTCTCGCCAGCGATCAGCACCTGGGCGCCCTGGTAGCGCGGCGCGTTGAGCACGAAGTCCGGGTCGGGCACGCGCGTCTCCTGCGCCTGACCGGGCTCGCCGTGATCGAGGTAGCGCCACTCGTCGAACAGGTTCTTGCCGAACCCGGAGCGCTTGATCGACTTCAGGAACTGCTTGGGAATGATGGCGTCGGTGTCGATGTTGTCGCGCAGCAGCGGTACCGCCAGCGCATCCAGGGTCTTGAACTCTCGCATGACCTAGAAGCTCCTCACGTCGACGAAATGGCCGGCCAGCGCGGCGGCGGCGGCCATGGCCGGGCTGACCAGATGGGTGCGCCCGCCCTGCCCCTGACGGCCCTCGAAGTTGCGGTTGCTGGTCGAGGCGCAGCGCTCGCCGGACTCGAGCCGGTCGGCGTTCATCGCCAGGCACATCGAGCAGCCCGGCTCGCGCCACTCGAAGCCTGCGTCCAAAAACACGGTGTGCAGCCCTTCCGCCTCGGCCTGGCTCTTGACCAGTCCGGAGCCGGGCACCACCAGTGCCTGCTTGACGCCGGCGGCCACCTGCCGGCCCTGGATGACCTCGGCGGCGGCGCGCAGGTCCTCGATGCGCGAGTTGGTGCACGAGCCGATGAACACCCGGTCGATGGCGATGCCGGTCAGCGGGGTGTCCGGCTCCAGCGCCATGTAGGCCAGCGCGCGCCGGGCGCCTTCGGCCTGGCTGCCTTCGAAGCTGTCCGGATCGGGCACGCGGCTGCCGATCGAGCCGACCATCTGCGGCGAGGTGCCCCAGGTGACCTGCGGCTCGATGCCGGCGGCATCGAGGTGCACCACGGTGTCGAATTCCGCGTCATCGTCGCTGTTCAGGTCGCGCCAGGCGCCTTCGGCCTGTGCCAGCGTGTCGCCCTTCGGGGCGAACGGGCGGTCCTTCAGGTAGTCGATGGTGGTCTGGTCGACGCCGATCATGCCGGCGCGCGCACCGGCCTCGATCGACATGTTGCACACCGTCATGCGCCCTTCCATCGACAGCGCGCGGATCGCCTCCCCGCCGAACTCGATGGTGTGGCCGTTGCCGCCGGCGGTGCCGATCCTGCCGATGATGGCCAGCACGATGTCCTTGGCGGTGACGCCGCGCCCGACCTGACCGTCAACGCTGATCAGCATGCGCTTCGAACGCTTCTGCAGGATGGTCTGGGTGGCCATCACGTGCTCGACCTCGGAGGTGCCGATGCCGAATGCCAGCGCGCCGAACGCGCCGTGGGTCGAGGTGTGCGAGTCGCCGCAGACCACGGTCATGCCGGGCAGCGTGGCACCCTGCTCGGGCCCGATGACGTGCACGATGCCCTGGCGCGCATCGTTCATGCGGAACTCGGTGACCCCGAAGGTCTCGCAGTTGGCGTCCAGCGTCTCCACCTGCAATCGCGACACCGGATCGGCGATGCCGGCGGCCCGGTCGGTGGTCGGCACGTTGTGATCGGCCACCGCCAGCATGGAGCCGGCGCGCCACGGCGTGCGCCCGGTCATGGTCAGGCCCTCGAAGGCCTGAGGGGATGTCACTTCGTGCACCAGGTGGCGGTCGATGTAGAGCAGGACGGTGCCGTCCTCCTGCTCGTTCACCACGTGGGCATCCCACACCTTGTCGTACAGCGTCTTGCCGGCCATGTCGCTAGCGTGTCCTAGGGTATGAGCGGATTCTACGGCCGCACCGGACATAGCTCAAATGCATCATGGTGATGATCAACATTCCTTGCTGGAATGATTTTGACCGTGCTGGAATACCTGCATGGACTTCACCGCCCTTTCCACGTTCGTCGCCATCGCCGAACGCGGTTCGTTCTCGCTGGCCGCCGAGGCACTGTTCACCACTCAGCCGGCGGTCAGCAAGCGCATCGCCGCGCTGGAGCGTGAGCTGGATGTGCGGCTGATCGACAGGCTCGGCCGGGGCATCCGCCTGACCGAGGCAGGCGAGACGTTCCTGACGAGCGCGCGCGGGCTGCTGGACGATGCCGAAAGGGCGCGCGAGGCGGTGCGTTCGCTCGGCGAGCACCCCAGCGGCCGGCTGCGCCTGGCGACCAGCCATCACGTCGGCATCCACCGGTTGCCGCCGATCCTGCGCACCTTCGTCGCCGCCCATCCGGCGGTGGAACTGGACCTGGTGTTCATGGACTCGGAGCAGGCCTGCGAGGCGGTGGCCGAGGGATCGCTGGAGCTGGCGATCGTGACCCTGCCGGACGACGGGTCGGACCTGCGTCCGGACACGAGACTGGACACCCGGCTGGTATGGCCGGATCCGCTGGTGCTGGTGTGCGCGGCGGACCATCCGCTGGCGGGCCGGACGGCGCTGCCACCGGCAGCGTTGGCCGATCACCGCGCCGTGCTGCCCGGACGCGGCACGGTGACCCGGCGCATCCTGCTCGATGCGCTGGCCCCGCACGACGTGTCCATCATCACCGCGCTGGAGACCAACTACCTGGAGACGATCAAGATGCTGGTGTCGGTCGGGCTGGGCTGGAGCGTGCTGCCATCGCACATGCTCGACGACTCGGTGGTCGAGGTGCCGATGCGCTCGCTGTCGATGATGCGCCGCCTGGGGGTGGTCACGCGGCGCGGGCGCACGCTCGGGCGTGCTGCCCGGGCGCTGGTGACGGCGTTGCCGGAGGGCGAGGATCGCTGACGGCGGCCCGTCGCTCATGACGGATATCGAGGGCGAAACGGTGTCTACGCCCGCGACTGTGGACGGAAATAGCCGACATAACGAGTCGGACACAAAATTTCAGAATCAGGGTTTCCCCCAATAGCCCCGGACAGCGGCAGTCCGTACGGTCATCAGCTCGGCGAGTGTCGACAACTCGCGCTTGGGAAGACCATGAATGGGTGCCGAACACTCGCTGTCATGGCCTGAATGGGCCAGCCTGAACGTTTCGCGCGGCTGTCCCGCGCACGAACTGCTGGACATCCTGACCGCCAACGGCTTCGCGCACGACGAGGCCTGCCGGATGCTCGGCCTGTCACCGGGCCCTATCGAGCAACCTTACCTGCCGACGGCCATGCGCCTCGATGCGCCCGATATCGAGATCCACGGCATCGACGGCTTCCTGTCCGAAGAGGAATGCGTTCGGCTGATCGGCCTGATGCGCGATCGCCTGCGACGCTCGACCACGACCGAGGAGGGCGTATCCGATTTTCGCACCAGCCGTACCTGCGAGCTGGCAGCGCTGGATGATCCGTTCGTGCAGGCGATCGACGAGCGCATCTGTCGCTACATGGGCATCGACCCCACCGGTTCGGAGGCGATCGAGGCGCAATGGTACGAGCAGGGCCAGGAGTTCAAGGCGCATACCGATTGCTTCGATCCGCACAGCCCGGGCTACGAGGATCAGATCGAGACGCTGGGTCAACGGACCTGGACCTTCATGATCTACCTGAACACCACTCGCCGTGGCGGCGCGACCCACTTCCCGGAGTGCGGACTCACCGTGCAGCCCCGGGCGGGCACCGCGCTGGTCTGGAACAACCGGCTGGACTGCGGCACACCGAATCCTGCCACCCTGCACCACGGCACGCCGGTCGAGGCGGGCTACAAGGCGGTGATCACCAAGTGGTTCAGGAGCCGCGATGCCGGGTTCGGCTACCGGAAGACGGTGGCCGAGCACCTGACCCCGCTCACCCGAGACGGCTTCCTGAAGCTGCCGGTACCCGAAGCGCTGCACCGACGGCTGCTGCAGGCGTATCGCCAACGGCGTGACGAGCGCACCGACGAGCGCACGCCGGACCCGGACCATGCCGGCGCCTCGCAGGTGCCGACCCGGCTGACCGAGCTCGATGGTGCGCTGCGCGCCCACGTGCACGAGGCGCTGCAGCCGATCGTCGAGGCCTGGGTGGGCGATCACCTGCAACCGAGCGTCGTGCACGGTATCCGCGAGTGCGGGCGCGGCAGCACGATCGGCCTGCACCGTGACCCGATCCGGACCCACGCCGTCGGCGTCCTGCTCGACATCGATCAACAAGCGCGGGCCCACTGGCCGCTGCACATCGAGGATGACGACTGCCGCGCCCACGAGGTGGTGCTCGCGCCCGGCGAGATGCTGCTCCACGAGGGCGCACGCCTGTCACACGGCCGCCCGACCCCCTGCCCTGGCGACGGTTACGCCGACCTCCTCGCACACTTTCGCCTCGGAGCGAGCTCATGACGACCATCAGCAACCTTGCCCGGTCGGTCCGGATCGATGCGCGCGCCGCCTCCGACGAGGCATCGCGCGGCGGGGGCGAGCTCGGCACCACCGCGCAACGCCTGCTCGGCCAGACGACGGAGCTGGACCGCCTTCGACAGGCACCCGGCACGTTCGAGCGCATGACCGGTCGAACCGCAGCCGATACCGCCGCGCGCTCCGCACCCTCGCCGCAGGCGTTGATCGATGACCTGCAGGCGAGCGTGGAAAACGATCCGGAAGGCCTTCGCCGGGCGCTGACCCAGGCCTTCGGCGACAAGGCGGACGCCGCGACGCTCGATCGCCTGGCGAGCCGGATCATGACGAACGGGCTGCCGATGCCCGCGGCCATCGCCTTCGTCGAGCCCGGCACGCTCGGTGACGCCAACCGGGGCGCCTACGATGCGGCCGACGGCGGCACCCTGCTCCTCGACCGGCGCCTGCTGGAGGAACCGCAACGGTTGCACGCCGTGTTCGCCGAGGAGATGGGGCACCACCTGGACGCCACGCTGGGCGGCGAGGATGCCGCCGGCGACGAGGGCGAGATCTTCGCCCGCTCGCTGCTCGACGGCGGCTTGGACGCGGGTACCCTGACACGGCTGCAGGGGCAACTGGATCACGGCTTCATCATCCGCCACGGACTGCGCACGCAGGTCGAGTTCCACGGTGCAAGCGCCGGCAGCACGAGCACCTCGCCCACGCCGAACCCGCATGCCCCTTCGCCGTCGAGTTCGCGACCCTCGCCAAGTCCGAGCACCTCGCCCACGCTGAACCCGCATCCGCCTTCGATACCGCCGCTGGACAGCTCGCCTACGCCGAACCCGCATCCGCCATCCGTCCCACCGCTGGACAACTCGCCCACGCCGAACCCGCATCCGCCATCAGTACCACCACTGGACAACGCACCTGATCCCGAACTGGACGGTGATCGTCCTCCGGCTGATGCCGGTGGCGGACGCTGGTGGTCCAATGTCGGTCACTTCGTGCTCGACGTCCTCGGCCTGGT
>ENA-ORXU01000390-ORXU01000390.1-marine-metagenome-genome-assembly--contig:-NODE-390-length-51834-cov-14.762100_pt1 | contig 51834 bp, 41 predicted proteins | sample MGYA00237869_ERZ511484 | MGnify/ENA metagenome assembly ERZ511484 | reverse complement strand
AGCTACGATCGGACAGGATAAACGCTGAAAGCATCTAAGCGTGAAGCCCCTCCCAAGATGAGTTCTCACTGGATACTCGATATCCCTGAAGGGCCCTCGGAGACTACGAGGTTGATAGGCCGGGTGTGGAAGCGTAGCAATACGTGAAGCTAACCGGTACTAATTGCCCGTGAGGCTTGACCATATAACACCCGAGCGGTCTTGCGAATGCAAGAAGCCGCTGGTGTCATGTAGCGACGTGTGACGATTGATGTACTTGCATCCATCAGGATGCCGACTCTTCGAATTGGAATGGTTCGCCGCAGGGTGGCGTGCCGTTCAACCAGTTATCCCGGCGGCCACAGCGTTTGGGTACCACCCGATCCCATCTCGAACTCGGAAGTGAAACCATTCAGCGCCGATGATAGTTTGGGGCTTCCCCATGTGAAAGTAGGTCACCGCCGGGTTTTATTTGTCAGAATGGCCACCCTTCGGGGTGGCCTTTTTGCGTCTGCACGATCTCGAATGGTCGTTTCCGCGGCTTCCATCGTATCGTTGCGTGTGGGCGTTTTCTCGTCCGCACTGCCCCCTATCGACGTGAACCGAGATTCCTATTCGGATGCTGATTGCCGACATACTCAGACACAAGGGCGCCGGTGTCGAAACCGTCGATGCTCAGGCAACGCTTCAGGACGCTGTCCAGATCTTGGCGCGTCGGCGCATCGGGGCTTTGCTGATCAGCAAGGACGGACGCCATATCGATGGCATCCTCAGTGAGCGCGATGTGGTGCGCGCCCTGGCCGAAGAGAACGTCGATTTCAGCGCCACGCGGGTGTCCGAGCTGATGGTGACCGACGTGCACACCGCCGCACCCAACGCCTCGGTTGCACAGGTCATGGCGCTGATGGATGAGAAGCGGATTCGGCACGTCCCCATCGTGGTGGACGGCAACGTCCTGTCCGGTGTCGTGAGCATTCGCGATATCGTCAACGCCCGGCTTCAGGAAGCGGAGACCGAACGGGAACAGATGGCCGACTACATCGCCAACCGCACCTCCAGCTAGTGGTCCTGGCACCGGCCCGTCTTCGCCAAAGATGCGACGTGTGCTCGGCTCATTCATCGAACGCTTACACTGACGCTCGATGGGGTGCCGTCGTCACGGCACTCGGCAACGCGGGAGTATGAAGTATGAGCCTGGTCAAGACGTTGGGGCGCATGGCGCTCGGTGTGGTCGTCGCCAAGGGTGTCAGCAAGATGATGTCCGGCAAGAGTGCCGGCGGCAGTCCCGCAAGCGGCGGTGGCCTGGGCGGTGGTTTGGGTGGCATGCTGGGCGGACTGCTCGGTGGACAAGGTGCGGCAGGGGCCAACGCCGGTGCGGGTGCGTCGTCGCGTGGCTCGGGGGGGCTGGGCGATCTTGGATCGTTGCTCGGTGGGCGTTCCAGCGCCGGTTCGGGATCGAACAATCCCCTGTCCGGAGGCGGACTGGGAGGCTTGCTCGAGAAGATCGGTGGTGGCAGCACCGCCACGGGGACGAGCTCGTCATCAACGCCGCCTCCGTCCAATGGCAGCCTGGGCGATCTGCTCAACCGTGCGTTGCAGGGCGACAGCGTGCCTGAACCCGACGCCGGTCAGGAGTCGCTGGCCCGTGTCCTGATCCAGGCCATGATCAATGCGGCCAAGTCGGACGGCACCATCGATGCGCAGGAACGCGACAAGATCGTGGAACACCTGGGCGATGACACCTCCGCCGAGGAGCGAGAGTTCGTGCTTGGCGAGATGCGTGCTCCGCTCGATGTGGAAGGGTTCCTACGCACCGTGCCACGGGGCGCCGAGCGACAGGTCTACACCATGTCGTTGATGGCGATCGAGCTGGACGAGCCGGCAGAGGCACGCTATCTCGATTCGTTGCGCAAGGGGATGGATCTGTCCGAACAGGACGTCGACGCCATCCATCGGCAACTCGGTGTCGCCACCCTGTACAGCTGAGTCGCGTCGCGGCCCGCCATCGTCTTCTCATCGACGGTGGCGCGCGCCGAGTCCCTGCGCTCGAATCATCATTCGACCACGATGGCGCGATTCTGCGCGCCGAGCCCTTCAGGGCGGTCTACTCTCGTGACACCGGCGCGCGCCGACCACCGCGGTACCTCAGGCCCATGGCGTCGGATCGCAGGATCGACCTCGAGCAGTTGATCGCCTGTCCCGCCTGCGATCGGTTGCACCGACGCTTGAACCTGGCCCGTGGAGAGACAGCGGACTGCGTGCGCTGCGGGCATCGGGTACAGACCGCGCTTGTCGACAGCATCGATCGTTCACTGGCCGCCGCGTCCAGCGGCCTGCTGCTGCTGCTGCTGTCCGTCACGCTTCCCTTCCTGTCGTTGTCCCGTGCCGGTATCGGAAGTCAGATATCGGTGCTCGATGCGTTCTCGGCCTTGTGGAGCAGCGACTTTCGCTGGCTGGGCGTGGTCACGCTGACGTTGATCGTCCTGCTGCCCCTGGTGCGATTCTCGCTGTTGATCTACGTGCTGTTGCCGCTGCGCATCAATCGGTGCACGGCCCATCGCGTCCGCGTCGCCTTTCGCTGGGCGCTGGCCCTGCAGCCCTGGGCAATGGCCGACATCTTCATGGTCGGTGTGGCCGTCTCGCTGTTCAAGGTCGGCACCGTGGCGCGACTGGAAATCGGACTGGCCTTCTGGGCGCTGCTGGCCACCATCGCGGTGTCCTGGTACCTGTCATGCGTGCTGTGTCGCGACACGGTATGGCAACGGCTTGCCGCCGACGGATGCCGTCGGTGATAGCGGATACCGATGCCGACAAGCACCTGACCGCCCGTCATGCCGGGTTGGCCAGTTGCCGCGCCTGCGGAACCCTTCACCGCAAGGCCGATCGCATCGTCTGCCGGCTTTGCGGTGCCCGCGTCCACTCGCGCACACCGCGTAGCCTGCAGCGCGTCTGGGCGTTCCTGCTGGTCGGCGTGCTCGCCTACGTGCCGGCCATGACGGTGCCGGTCATGCTGACCCGCTCGCTCACCACGCGATCGGAGGACACCATCATGAGCGGTGTGCTGGAATTGATGCGTCAGGGCAGCTTCGGCATCGCCGCCATCATCTTCGTGGCCAGCGTGTGCATCCCGGTCATCAAGTTCGCCATCATCGGTGCACTGGCACTGAGTCTGCAGCGCGGCTGGCCGATGTCCGAACACGCCCGGCATCGCCTGCATCGACTGACCGAGTTCATCGGTCGCTGGTCGATGATCGATGTGTTCGTCGTCGCCGTGCTGACCGCATTGATCCAGCTTGGAACCTTCATCACCATCACGCCTGGCCGCGGTATCGAGGCGTTCGCGCTGGCGGTCATCTTCACGATGCTGGCGGCCAGCTCTCTGGACCCGCGGCTCTTCTGGGATCACGATATCGATGGCAGTTCACGAACCCGCTGAGCCGACCCGTCGCTCCGCACCGGCAGCGTCATGGCGACAGCGCATCTCGCTCGCCTGGCTGCTGCCCGTGGGTGCGGTGCTGTTCGCGCTTGCCGTTCTGTGGCAGAGCATCGTCGACCGGGGTCCCCTGGTCTCGATCGGTTTCGACGAGGCCGGCGGGGTGATTGCCGGGGAGACCCGAATCCGTCGAAACGATGTCGTGGTGGGCACCGTGGAGGCGGTGCGATTGGCCGACGATCTGAATTCGGTGGTGATCGAGGCCCGGCTCGATCCACTGGTCGAATCGTACCTGGACGGTACCGCGCGCTTCTGGATCGTCAACGCACAGGTCAACACCACCGAGATTTCCGGCCTGTCCACGCTGTTGTCGGGGGCCTACATCGGCGTGGACTGGGATGACACCCAGGGTGAGCGGGTGGACGAGTTCGAGGGCCTGGAGGAGGCGCCGCTCACCGGGCGTGCCACTGCCGGGCGGCGCGTCACCCTGTCCGCCGACGAGGCCGGCTACATCGTGGTCGGCTCGCCGGTGTTCTTCCGGCAGATCGAAGTCGGACGGGTCGAGCGTCGTCGCCTGTCGGAGAATGCAACCCAGGTGCTGTTCGACGTCTTCATCGAGGATCCGTATCAGAACTTCCTGTACCCGGAGTCGCGCTTCTACGGTGTGACCGGCCTGGATGGGCACATCGGCCCCGATGGCGTGTCCGTCCGGGTCGAGTCCATCGCCGCCTTCTTCACCGGCGGTGTCGCCTTCGTGAACCCCGACGTGCTGGGCACGCTCGATCCGGTCGCCAGCGACGGTTCACGCTTCACGTTGCATTCGGGGCGTCGGCAGGCGCTCGAGACCTTCGTGCAAGGCGAGGAGGACGAGCGATTTCGCTACACCGCGCTCTTTCCCGGATCGGTCAAGGGGCTCAGCCGCAACGCGCCCATCGAGTACGCCGGGCTGCCGGTCGGCCGGGTCGTGGACGTCTCGCTGCGCATACCCGACCAGCCGGGCACGCCCGCGGATGCGGTGGTCGTGCTGCAGCTGCAGCCGCGCCGTCTAGGCATCGCCGATGCCGATCCGGAGCGCGTGCTGGACGAGCTCGAGTCTTTGGTCGATCAGGGTCTTCGTGTGCAACTGGCGACCGGCAACCTGCTGACCGGCTCCTTGGTCGTGAAGCTGGTGGACGATGATTCGGCCACGCAGGCGGCGCTGGATCGCGCAGCACGTCCGTACCCGGCGCTTCCCACCACGGATTCGAATGTCGAGGCGGTGACCCGGGACGTCGAGCAACTGATCAGCAAGCTGTCCGAGTTGCCGCTGACCGATCTGGTCGAATCGGCCACCGGCCTGTTGCGCGACGCCCGGTCGCTGGTCGGTTCGCCCGCCGTGGATGCCCTACCTGGGCAGCTGGCCGCGTCGCTGGAGTCGATCGCAGGCTCCGCTGCCCGTGTGCAGGTTGCCGCGGATGGGCTGCCGCAGCTGGTGGGCGCCCTGACCAGCGCCTCGCGCAATGCCGACGATGTGCTCGACGGCCTGTCGCCCGATTCGGAGATCTACATCGAGCTATCGGCCGCGGTGCGCGAGCTGCGTCAGGCAGCACGCTCGATCGCAGGCTTTGCCGAGTTGCTGGAAGACAATCCCTCCGCTGTTTTCACAGGACGCCGTTGACGATGTGCCATCCCTTTCGCCTGGCGAAGACGATCCGCATCGGCAGGTCGCTTGCTGCCCTGTCACTGTGCGCCAGCCTCGGCGCCTGCCTGTCGGGGCCGCCGCCGGTACGCTACCTGCTCGAGCCGACCAACGCTTCTTCCTCATCGGTCCCGCAGGCCGGTCGGCTCGAATCGCTGGGCCTGGCTACGGTCGTGCTTCCAGGGTACGTCCGCGATTCGGCGATTACCGGTCGCGGGGAAGGGCGACGTCTGGCCATCGATGAAGGCGCCCAATGGGCGGAAGCACCCGACGTGGCGGTCACGCGCGTGCTGGCCGAGAGCCTGCGACGACACTCGGGAGCCGATGTGCTGATCGAGCCTCTGCCGCGCGGGTTCGATCCGCAATCCCGTGTCGAGATCGTGTTCGATCGGTTGCTGGGCAACCGACGGGGCGGCGTGGACATCGCCGGTCAGATTCGCCTGATCAGCGGTAACGGACGTAAGCTTGACGGCGTGTTGCCGTTCCGCTTCGGCTACCGGGCGCCGGCCGACGGTCATGACGGCTTCTTCTCCGCGCTGGCCGTCGGCCTGGACGATGCCGCCAAGCTGATCATCGACGCCCTGGACCCGCCGCCCGCCTAGCGAGCCTCTGCGCTGCGCAGCCGGCCACGGCTCGTGAAGCAGCCTGCGCTCAATCGAGCCACAGCCGCGTGCCGAACGGCGTCGGCCGGTCGCTGTCGCGCGGTGTGGCCCAGAGCACCGGAAAGTCCGGCGGATCGCCCGCCGGGCCGTCCAGGTCGGTCAGCACGATGACCAGGTCGGGACGGTGCCCGGCCGCGGCCGTCAGCAAGGGGCGAAAATCGGTTCCCTCACCGCCGGCCATCGGCAGGTCGGTGAAGGGCGAACGGCCGATTCGCACCAGCCGCTCGTCACGCACCCGATCGTCGCCGGCGATGAGCCACAGCGCGGCGCGGTGCAGGCGTTGCACCCGTGCGATCTCGCGGCCGAAGCGTTGCAGCTGCAGCTCGTCCACCGAGCCGGACACATCGATCAGCAGGACCAGTCGGGCCACCGCGCGCTGGCTGGCCACGCCCGGCTCCCACGGCAGGCGTCGCCCCGAGGCGGTGCGCCCGCGATTCGCCAACCAGCTGCGCGAAGGGCGTGACCAGGACAGTTCGGGCTGATCGTTCAGCGCACGCGCCAGGCGGGTGCGCAGATACGGTTGCCAGGGAGTACGCGTGGGACGTTGATCCGCGCCCAGCTCGCGAAGCATCGACTGGGCACCATCGGCCACGTGCGCCCGACCGAGCCGCTGTCGCCAGTGGCGGTCATTCTCGGCCACCGCTTGCGCGGACTCGTGCTGACCGGACAGCAGATCCGGCAGCAGCGTGGCGAACAGTTCGCGCGCCGCTCGAGCCCGCGGCCCATCCTTGGCCGGAGCTTGCTCGTCCGGTGCCGGTGTCTCGCCGCTCGGTCGCTCCGCCGTACCTGCACCGGCGCCCGACGAAGGTCGTCCCCGCCGCCCCGCGGCACCCTGCCTGTCGCGGTCATCGATCGCCCGGTACAGCGATTCGGTGTCCCAGCGCTGCAGGCTGGCCGCCAGCGGTGCATCGACGCTCAGGCTGCGCACCAGCAGTTCGTCCAGCCGGGCCGAGCCGGCCGGCAGCTCCATCCAGTCCAGGTGCGACAGGCTGGCATTGACGATCGCGTCGGCCACGCCGTTCCAGAGTTGTTCATCCAACGGACCGATCTGGCGGGCCAACGTCTCGCGGCGGGACACGTGTCGCAGCGCGACGTGCAGCACCTGGTGGGCCACCAGCGCGGTCTGCTCGCGCAGGGGAAACTCGCTGAAAGTGGGCAGGTAATACAGGGTCGTCCCGTCATTGGCCACCGGAGAGGCCAGGGGGCCATGCCCCGACATGTGCATCCCCGGCATGGCATCCACGTCGCGATGCTGCATCCACAGGGCCAGCGATCCGGTGCACGGCGCATACTCCACCAAGCGGCGCACCGCCGTGCTGCCGCGGTGTCCGTCAGCGCCGAGCTGATAGACGATCGCGTTCATGGCGCTCTTGATAGCGTTGCCACGCGGGGCTCTCGAACACCGCCGCATCCAGGCCGTGGGCCACCGCCTTCTCCAGCAGCAGCTCCATCGCCAACGTGGCGGACTCGGCGGACGGCAGGTGTCCGGGCAGGGCATCGAACTGCTCGACGACGCCGAACGCCCGATCAAGCGTCGTGGGTGAATCGATGAGCGCCACCAGACCGTGCACCAGACCGTACAGGGCATCCAGCGAGCCGGGCAGCAAGGCCGCGGTGGCGCTACCGGGTTCGGCATCCAGCAACGCCTGCACATCGACCCCCGCCTGGATCTCGTCCAGCACCCCGAAGAATTCGGCGGCGTTGGCCGCACCGATGCGTCCCTGCACCAGCAGCCGCTTGAGCGGCATGTCCAGCGGCGAGCGCAGGACGTCGGACACCGCTTCCCAGCCGCGGGGGCTGGCGCCGACCAGGTGGTCCTGCGCCAGCTGGGCCGCCGTGTCGTCCAGCCGATCCGGGCGCACCTGCAGAAAGGCCATCACCTGCGGCGCCATCCGGTGCGCGATGCCGTAGCTGACGAAGGCGGGCAGGCTGCTCTGCACGTTGAAGTGAAACAGCCGGTCGGCCAGCGCGGTCCCCATGTCGTGGCTGAGCGCGCCGTGGTGCGCCGCGTTACCGGCGGCGATGATCATCCAGCCATCGGGCAGTCGGTAATTGCCGACGCGGCGATCCAGGATCAACGAATACGCGGAGACCTGAAGGCGCTGATCGGCGGCGGTCAGCTCGTCCAGGAACAGGATGCCGGCAGGCACGCTGTCGTCGGGCAGGAACTCGGGTGGAAACCACACCGTCTGGCGGCGTTCGTCGTCGGCAAACAGCGCTCCGCGCAGATCGACCGGCTCGATCGTGGTCAGGCGCAAATCGATCAAGGGCACGCCGACGGTGTCCGCCAGCTGCTGCACGATCGAGCTCTTGCCGACCCCGCGCGTCCCCCACAGCATCGTGGCTCGCCGGCGTAGTGCCGGACTTGCATATTGTTCGCCCAGCGCGCGAGCGACCGCATCGATGGATACCGGCGGGATGTTGAGCGGATCGCTCACCGGGTGGCGGGCGCCGGCGGCGTCTCGTCGCCGCGAGTGCTCAGGATGTCCCGGGCGGGGCGGGGGATCGCCGCCAGGCGGGGGGGCCATTCCATCACCGGAATCTCGCGCGCCGACATCGCGATCATGCCGACCATCAGCAGCGGCGCGATGCCCAGCAGCAGGGGGTGCAGTTCGACCCCGCCGCGCGAGGTTGCCAGCCAGGCGATCGGCATGACCGCCAAGATGGCACCGAGCATCATCAGCGGCTTCAGCCGTCGCACGAACACTCGCCGCCGGCGGTCACGGTGGCGTGCGTGCCAGTGGTGCGGATCCTGGACGATGTCCATCAGGGCGTTCCGCGCCTGCTCGGCCGCCGTGTCGAGCGCCGTCAGTCGCTGCCGACGTGGCAGCGCCAGTGCCCCCTTCCAATGGCCGCCCTGCCAACGCAGGATGCGCCAGTCGACGCCCTGCACGGCCAGCAGGTCATCGGGCAGCAGGTGAAGGGCGGCACGCAGTTCGTCCGATGGACGACTCGCCGATTCGCTCACCGAGGCGGGACGCTGGACCGCGGGGCGCCTTGCCCGGTCCATGACCTGCACCGCCAGTCGGGCGGCGGGCGATACGGCCGGATGCACCGCGCCGCTGGCCAGGGTATCGCGCACGCTCGATGCAGGCGCATCCATGTGCCACAACCGGATGTCGGCCGGCGTGGCGGCGCTGGTGCTGGCATCGACGTCCAGTACCAGCGGCGGGCATAGCACGCGCACCGCCCGGGTGGACAGGGCGGCGGCGGCGCTGTCGCCGCGCCCCACCGCGCGATGCGGCAACAGCACCTGATCCAGCACGGACAGCGCTCGCTTGTCGGTGGCGACGCGCTGTTCGTCGGGCGAGGCGCTCATCACCTCGACCAGCGCGTCCAGCTGATCCAGCGGTGCGCGCGCGCACAACGTGGAGACACCGGGGTGTGCCGGTGCGCCGGGGCAGGGCCAGGCGGCCGCGCGGGTCAGCTCGATCGTGTCCTCGTCGATGGCGTCGAGCACCATCACCGGTCGTGCCCGTGCATCGAGGGACGGCTCGCGAGGCAGGCAGACGATGCGGCGCTGTTCGCGCGAGCCCAGTGCCGGATCGATTTTCCAGCCACGTTCGATCAGCGGCCCGGCCAGGCGCAGTATGTCGTGGTGCGTCAGCGGAGTCACTTCGCAAGCTTGTCATGGAACGCGCTTGCCCACAGCGATGGTTTGTCAGATGTCACCCGATTCGACCAAGCTTTCCCGCCTGCCGGGCACCGACGCCCAGGCGATGCAGCGCTTGCAGCGACTGGGGCGGTTCATGGACAGCTCGATCCGCCTGCCCGGTGGCTACCGAATCGGCTGGGATGGACTGATCGGCCTGATTCCGGGCATCGGAGACCTGGTCGGCCTGCTCGTGTCCAGCGGCATCCTGGTGGCCACCGCCCGACTGGGCGTTCCGCGCCCGGTACTGGCCCGCATGGCGCTGAACATCGGCATCGAGACCCTGGTCGGCAGCGTGCCGATCGTCGGCGACCTGTTCGATCTGGTGTTCAAGGCCAACGAGCGCAACCTGGCGCTGGCGGTCCGGGCCATCGATTCACCGACGCCGACCGCCCGCCGCAGCGGTGCGGCACTGATCGCGGTGGCCGTCGCCCTGTTGCTGATGGTCGTGCTGCTGGGCTGGGCGGTGGTGGCGATCATCGGCGGGCTCATCGCGCTGATCGGCTGACGGCGCGGGGTCGCCGGACAGGCCGGTGCCCCCGGCTCACCGGCCGCTTGAGAAAACATCACGTGCAAGGCCGTCGTGCGTGTCTATCCTTCGCGTACCCATCACCGCCTGGTCCGCATGCCTTCCACCAGCCGTCCGTCATCGGTGCCGCCCGCGCTGGGTGACCGCATCGCCTGTGCCCGTGCCATCGCGATCCTGGGCATGATCTACGTGCACGTGCCCGGCGCGGAGGAGCTGATCGTGGCCGGTGGACCAAGCGGCATCACGGCACAATTCCTGGTCGACGGCATCGGTCGCGCATCGGCGGCGCTGCTCGCGGTGGTCTCGGGTTGGCTGGTGGCCACCGCGCTGCTGGGTGCGCGGACCTCCCCCGGTGCCCTGATCCGGCGTCGTGCCGGTACCACCATTCGACCGATGTTGTTCTGGGCGGCCATCACCGTGGTGCTGTACAGCGCGGTGTCGCTGGCGCGTCCGACCTTCCTCAGCGTCCCGTTCCAGAGCGGGTTCGAGCTGGTCGTGCGGTTTCTGGACACGGTGTTCTTCGTCACGCCAAGCGTCGTCGGGCCCACGGTGCACCTGTCCTTCCTGCGCGATCTGTTCATGTGCGTGGTGCTGGCCTGGCCGCTGCTTCGCCTGTTGCGCACCGTGCCGGGGCCGACCTTGAGCGTGCTGGGCGCGATCTACCTGTCGCAGATCGAGATCTACCTGATCCTTCGACCCTTGGTGCTGTTCAGTTTCGCGATCGGCATGTCGCTCTCGCTCTACCATGTCCGGCTGGATTCGCTGGACCGCTGGTGGCCGGCGTGGCTGTCGGTCGGCTGCGTGGCCACCGCCGCGATCGTCGCCGTGCGCGCCGGTGCCGTGAACCCTTCCGCAGCGACGATGCCGGGGCTCGTCCAGGTCCTGCCCGGCTGGCGGTTCGATCTGCTCGAATCGGTGCTCTACCCGCTGACCCGGCTGTGCTGGACGCTCACGTTGTGGTGCGCAACCGTGCACCTGGTCGCGCGGCCGATCGCCGGGTTCCTGCGTCGGCAGTCGCCGTGGATCTTCACCACGTTCTGCAGCCATTTCCTGACGCTGACGGTGCTGTGGTCCCTGACGATCGCCCCGCTGTCGGGGCGGCTGTCGGGTGCGGCCCTGTCGATCACGCTGGTCGCCTGGTTTCTGGTGGCACCGCTGCTGGCCTTCGCCATGGCGTACGCCCTGATGCGCATCATGGCGACCCTCTCGCCCACGCTGGCGGTGCTGGGCGGCGTGCCGCCGTCGCTTTCACTGCTCCCGCGGCGGCCGATCGAGGCGTCGGCAGGCGACTCATGCCCGGCGCCGACAGCCGGCATTCGGCCATCGCGGCCGTGGATGCCGGCCGTGCTGTCCGGCGTGCCGACGCTTCCTGCGCCGGGCACCGCTTCGGCTGCGATGCCGCGGGTACCGGCTGAGGCGATCGACTCAGGCGAGCGTCACCGAGACACTGCCGAGCGCGCCGAAGTCCGCGAACAGGCGGTCGCCGGCTGAGACCGGCAAGGCGCCGGTGCAGGTGCCGCAGAAGACGAATTCGCCGGCCTTGATGCCACGTTCGCTCAGCTCGGGTTGTCCGAGCAGCCAGGCGGTCATGGCGAACGGGTGACCGGCCAGGGAATCGGCGCCCGATCCGCTGGCCACCGCTTGATCGTTGATCGCCAGCATGGGCTGCACGGCGGCCGGGTCGTGCTCTCGGTGGGCACCGTCGCGCGGCGTGCCGAGCACGGTGGCGACGTTGGCAGCGGCGTCGGCCACCAGCGCGGTGCCGTTGCCCGGCTGCGTCATGTCGAAGCGACTGCCGACGAACTCGAAGCCGGGTGCGACGTACGCCACCGACTCGGCCACCCGTTGCACCAGCTGCGGCGGCATCTTCCGAACATCGTGCGCATGCGGTTCCAGCCTCAGATCGGCATCGAACCCGACCACGAACTCGGTCTCCACGTTGACCGGGTGGGCGCGCGGCAACGCAAGCGTGGCGTGATCGTGGTGATGATGATCGGCCCGCAATCGGCCGTGGAAGGGGGCGTCCAGCGCCAGGGTCGTCAATGCGCCCTCCAACGTGGCGCCGATCTTCAGACCGACGATCGGCGAGCCGTCCAGGGCATCGAGCGCCTGCTGCACCGCATAGGCCTCGCCCAGCGAGCCAGGTCGGATCAGCGGCACGCGATGATCTTCGCGTCGGGCAGCGTGCAACCGGTGGGCAAGATCGTCGGCGAAGTCCGGCATGTCGGTGAGCGGTGGAACCTGGGGTGGGCGAAGGCCGGAGTCTACCGGCCCACGGCGACCCGTCATGCATACCGGTCAACCGATGTGTAAATCCGCGTTGACGCAAAGGCTCGCCGGACGCGGCGGCGCATCATCGAAGCGATTCGCGGATCTCACGGTCGCCTGCGCGACCGCACGATCGCCCGCCCGAGATGTCGTCACGATGAATGACAAGCGCAAGAGCTGCCTGGTCTGCTACCTGAGCCACTATCTGGAATTGGAAGACCTGGATCACCAGCTGATCGCCGGGCTCGAGAAGGACGAACGCTCGGTGTCGGCGCGCAGCCGCGTGGTGTCCCAGGGAGATCCGGCACGGATGCTGTTCGTGATCAAGTCCGGTTGGCTGTATCAAGAGACCGACCTGGCCGATGGCCGACGACATCTGGTCCGCACGCTGCTGCCCGGCGATGTCTACGGGCTGGGCGAGCTGGGCAACCGGGTGGCCTCCACCCACCTGACCGCCTGTACCGATGCGGTGCTGTGCCCGTTTCCGAAGTCGGCGCTGAGCGAGATCCTCCAGCGATCGCCGCGCCTGAGCGCGCTGCTGCTCGACCTGTCGGCGCGCGATCAGGTGCTGTACGTTGATCGATTGCGCGCCGCCTCGCGCATGTCGGCCAAGGCGCGGGTGCTGAGTCTGGTGCTGTGCCTTCTCGATCGACTTCGTGTGACCGGTGAAGGCCGCGACGATGCGCTCGAGCTGCCGCTTAACCAGACCGAGATCGGTGATCTGCTGGGATTGACCAACGTGTCGGTCAGCAAGGCGATGGTCGAGCTGGAGCAAGGCGGCATGATCGAACGCCACCGAACCCGGCTGAGCCTGCTGGACATGGCGCGAGCAGCCGCCTCGGTCGAGCACGTCGATCGATACAGCGAGCTGGACACCAGCTGGTTCCCGGCGCTAGCCGGGTAGGCGTCCGGCGCGGCCTCGGCCGCGGATCGGCTCGAGCGGTAACGAGTTCAATGCGCGCAGCCCGGTGCGGCGCGCCCAATCGTCCGATCGCGCTCGCGCGCCCGAGGCGAGCCGCGGCTCCAGCTCGGCCAGCTGCTCGAACACGCTGGTCGCCTCGCGCACGGCCAGCTGCATGCCCAGGCAGGCGTGCGTGCCCGATCCGAATCCCAGGTGGCGAGCCGCCGGGCGGTGCAGGTCGAGCCGCTCGGGGTCGCGCCAGACGGTGTCGTCGTGATTGGCGGCGCCGACCAGCACCGCCACCGTGCTGCCGCGCACCAGCCGGTGCCCGTCCAGCCGGGTGTCCTGCACCACGAAGCGCGGCTTGGTCAGTTCCACCGGCGAGGTGAGGCGGACCAGTTCGCCGATGTCCCGGGCCGCGGGCCGAGCGGGCAGGGCGGCCAGTCCGGCATCGCCGAGCAGCAGTTCGCGCAGTGACAGAGAGAGCAGGTGCGTGGTGGTCTCGTGACCGGCCAGGTACAGCATGAACACCATCGCCACGCTGTCCGCCTCGTCGAACCGGTCCGCCGAACCGTCCGGTCGCGCCAGCTCGCTAAGCAAGTCCTGGCGCGGATGGCGCCGGCGCTGCGCCAGCTCCTCCGACATGACTCGGGCCACATGCCGCAGCGCGGGCAGGGCACGGAACACGCCGATCGGTCCGCGGATCGTCGACAACCGCTCCAGCGATCGCCCCAGCGGCGTGCCCGGAGCGCTGGCCTCGGCGTCCAGTCCGAGCAGGTCGCTGATGACGCCCAGCGGCAACGGGCGAGCCACATCGCGCACGAAGCAGGGCGCCTCCGATCGGGCCAGCGTGTCCAGGCAGCGAGCGGTGCGCTCATCGATCACCGGCTGCAACCGATCGAGCGCGGCGCGTCGGAACGCGTGATCGACGTGCCGGCGACGTCGCCGGTGCGCCTCGCCCTCGTGCACCAGCAGGTTGTCGGCCAGGCGGGCAATCGATGGCGGTATCCACCAGGCGGTGCCGGTGCGCGATGCCCGGCCCACCCGGGTCGCATCCACGGTGAAGCGTGTCTCGTCCTCCAGCACGTCGCGCCCCGCGGCACGTCGCGTGGTCAGCGCCAAGGTTCCCAGCAGCGGTAGCCGGGCGCGTACCACCGAGCCCGAGCGTTGCAGCCGACGCCAGGTGCGGATGGGCTCCCGCTTGGTGGACGCGGCCGACAGGTCGAGCGAGACACGGGGCGGCAGCTCGGCGATGGCGTTCATGGCAGGCATGCCCGGGCGGGTGGACGAACACAGGGTGCAGCCGGCTTGCGATGATAGGCGGGCGCGCGCAGGATCGTGACATGAACTCGACCCTGCACCCGAACCTGGCGCCCGGTGTCGAGCCCGGTGTCGACTCCGATGCCTCGCCCGATGCCTCGCCCGATGCCTTGCCGCGCGTGCGGATCACCGAGCGCCGGCTGCTGTCGGCCGCCTGGGCCCGGCTGGAGGGACTGTCGCTGCGCTATCGCCGGCAGGACGGACGCCTGGACGATCAACAGCGCGAGGTCTACCACCGCGGGCACGGGGCTGCCATCCTTCTCTACCATCCGGGACGTCGCACGGTGTTGCTGGTACGCCAGTTCCGCATCGCTGCCTGGGAGGTCGAGGCGCCCCAGGGGGCGTACCACGCGGGGCACATCGGGCACGTCGGCCGTGACCGTCGAGGCACGGACGCCGAGCCCGGCTTCCTGCTCGAGGTGCCGGCCGGCATGATCGAGCGGGCCTCCGGCGCCGCCACCATCGCCGCCGAGGCCCGCGAGGAGGCCGGCGTGGACATCGGCGAGCCGCACTTCCTGTTCGCCGCCTACGCCAGCCCTGGCTCGGTCACCGAGCGGCTGCAGTACTTCAGCGCCCCGTACGCAGACGTCCAGCGGACCGGCGATGGCGGCGGGCTGGCCAGCGAGGGCGAGGACATCGAGGTGGTCGAGTTGTCCGTCGACGAGGCGTGGTCGCGCGTGCAAAGCGGTGCCATCCGCGATGCCAAGACCATCCTGTTGCTGCAGCACGCGCTGCTCGGGCCCTTGCGGTCATGATTCACATTTGCGCCGGCAGGGACTGCCTATACTCCATCCCTGCGCATTTATGACCAACTGGTCATCGGTGGCTTGTCGTTGCTGTGCACCCGGTCACAGCGAGCGCCCCGCCATTGCTTGCGCGAATCGTGGGGATAACCGATGAATGACGTGACGCAGCCGCTGGTCCAGCGGCCACAGGACAGGCGGCCAGGGCCGAGCAGGCGCACGGCTGGCGCGTTGCTGGGACTGGCGATGCTGCAGGCGGGCGGGTTGCAGGCCGTCGAGATCATCGATCCGACGGTCGTGCAGGTGCCGGCGACGCCGTTTCAGTACGAGCAGGCCGGCGAATCCATCACCTGGGGCGCCGGTACCGATCGCCTGCTGGACAGCGTGACGATCGACGGCCGCGGCTTCAGCTACAGCGACACGGTCAGCCGGATCGCGCTCGAAGGTGGCCCGTCCGAGGGCACCCTGGCGTGCAACCTGTTCGCCGAAGAGGGCCTGTCCGCGCAACGGGACGATGACGCCGGTCTGCGCCTGGCGCCGAGCTTTCCCCAGCGGGCGGTGCCCACGCGCGACTGCGACACGGTGCAGGTGCTGCAGTCGCGGCATCTCAACCGCGGAGCGCTCGATCTGCTGAGCGACCTCGGGCCGCGCGCCGGTGGCCTGGAGCGCATCGATTTCCTGTTCAACCGTGGCGCGCTTGCCCCCTTCGATCCCGATCAGCTCGACGCGGCCGGGCACATCGTCGCCGAGCGCGGCGGCGACAGCGCGGTGGGCATCGCGGCGATCCTTGCCCTGGACGCGTTCGGGCGGCCCTCGCGCTACGGCCCGCTGGTGCGCATCGGTGCGAGCGGCTGCACCGACGAGCAGGTGTGCTACGTGCCCACCGGGCTGAGCCAGGGGCTGGCACTGCTGCAGTCCCCTCCTGGTCAGCCAGGGGGCGCGCCGGTGCTGGTGGAACTGGTCGCCGATACGCTGTCGATGGCGTTCGTCTCGGTGCGCCGGCTCGGGTTGCAGGCCGGGCAGCGCTACCACGGCTTCTCGCTGTTCGCCGCCGACGTGAACCCCGCCCGGCACGATCTGACCGATCCGGACAGCTTTCCGAGCGACAGCCGCGATGCGGCCGTCGATGCCGGCGGCGGGCTCGACCTGTACGGCGGGCTGGGCGGCTATTTCGTGGCGCACGACCTGTCCGGAGTGATCGGCACGGTATTTCTGGACGATGACGGGGACGGCCAGCCCGGCCAGCCCGGCGAGCAGGAAGCCGGTATCGCCGACATCGGGATGACGCTGTACCGCGATGCCGATGGGGACGGCGAACTGGACACCTCGGTCGACACCCTGCTCAGCGACAGCATCGACAGCGACACCGGCGGTGTCGTGCGCTTTCACGGCCTGCCGGACGGCATCTACTTCATGGTGCTCGACGCCGCCGACGCCGACCTGCCCGGCGGACTGTCCGCGGCGCCCGGCTCGACGCCCAGGCGCATCGAAGTGGTCTCGGGGCAACGCATCGACCCGCAACCCTTCCCGCTGGTCACCGCCGGCGACGCCTCGGAGACCACGGCGGTCGCGGACCAGTTCACGATGAACCAGGGCGCGGTGCTGGATGCGACCGTGCTGGAGAACGACACCGACGCGGCCGACCAGGGGCTCACGATCACCGCGGTGGGCGACTCGGCGAACGCCATGCTCAGGATCACCGGTGACACGGTGAGCTACCTCCCGAACCCGAATTTCGTCGGTACCGATACCTTCACCTACACCGTGCAGGATGCCGACGGTGCCTTGTCGACCGGTACCGTCACGGTGACGGTGTTGCGGTTCAGTGACATCAACGACAACAACCTGAACGATGCCGAAGAGTGCGCGGCGCTCGGCATCGTGTGCGATGACCTCTCGCTCGAGACCGGTGTGCACGGCTCGGGCATCGGTGGCAGCTCGATCGGCTGGCTGCTGGTGCTCGGACCGCTGGCCTGGCTGCGATTCGCCCTGCAACGGCGCGTGCCACGGCGCGTGCAACGGCGCGTGCAACGGCGCGTGCAACGGCGGGCGCGGCGCCGCGCAGCCGAAGCGATGCGGGTGAACGGTTCGCACCAGCACGGCCTGAGCTGGCGCACGCTCGGCGTCGCGGCCACGCTCGCCGCTGGCGTCTCGCTGGTCCCCTCGGCAGCGGGTTCCGCCGACAGCGGGCTCTACCTGGGCATCGGCGCGGGCGTATCGCGCCTGGATCCCGAGTCGCGCACCGAGGCCTTGACCACCGGCGATCGCACCGATACCGGGGTGCATGCCCTGGCGGGCTACGATTTCAACCGATGGCTGTCGGCGGAGGCCTACGTCGCCGATCTCGGCTCGGCCGGCATCGATTTCCTGGGCAGCGATGTCGGCGACGTCGACTATCGAGTGTACGGGCTGCGGGCGCTGGGCTACCTGTGGAATGCGCGCGCCGGCGTGTTGCCGGGCGGCGATGCCGATATCGGGCGAGGCGGGCCGTCGGTGTACCTGGGGCTGGGTATCGGCGGGCTGGATACCGACACGGAATCCGAGCTGTCGGTGCGCACCGATCACCGCGCCCACGCCTCGTTCGCGCTCGGTGCCGAGTACGGTTTCGCGCACGGCATCGCGCTGCGTGCCGAGCTGGCAGCCTTCGACACCGACGCCCGTTACGCAAGCCTGGCGCTGCTCAAGCGCTTCGGGAATCGCGGCCCGTCAAGCACCGCGAACCTGGAACCTGCAGAACCGGTAGCGCCGGTACCCGCACTCGCCAAGGCGGCGCCCGAAGGATCGTCAGCGGGCGATCGGCAGAATTACTTCCGACCGATCGTGCCGCCGTACCTGTACTTCGCGTTCAACGACGACCGGCTGGATGCCGGGTCGACGGCCAAGCTGGACGATTTCGTCGAGCAGCTGCGCAGCAGTGCCCTGGACATCGAGATCGAAGGGCACGCCGATGCGCTCGGACCCGAGAGCTACAACCTGGGGTTGTCGGAGCGACGTGCGCAAGCGGTGCGCGACTACCTGCTCGCGGTCGGGGTCGACGCGTCGCGTGTCAGCGTGCGCGCCACCGGCGAGGCGCGACCGCTGGAGAGCAACGCGACCGAGGCCGGCCGTGCGTTCAACCGACGCGCCGATTTCCGTCTGCGCTGATCTGAGCGGCGCTCGCCGCGGCGGGCGGGGACTGCCCGGCTGAATGGCCGTGCTGTGGGAGCACGTCGACGGTGCCACGCGCTACAGCGTGCGCAGCCACGGCGCCTCGATCCGCCTGTACGCCAACGGGGTCTTTCACAGCCAGTGGAACCCGGACCGCCCGTTCGCCGGCGGCATCTGGGATTGCCTTTCGCTGCCGGTGCTGTACCGCGATGCGGATGCCGCCTCGCGCGTGGCGCTGCTGGGCGTGGGTGGCGGCGCGGTACTGAAGCAGCTGGGGGTGCTGCTGCCCAGGGCACGCTGCCTGGGCGTGGAGATCGATCCGGTGCACGTGCAGGTGGCCACCCGATGGTTCGGCGTGGATCCGGCACAGGTGCGCCACGACGATGCGATCCGCTGGCTGGCCGGGCGACCGGCACGCGCGTTCGACATCATCATCGATGACCTGTTCGCCCACGAGCAGGGCGAGCCGGTGCGGGCCGCCGCGCTGGAATTCGACTGGGTGGATACGCTGGCACGTGCGTTGGACCAACAGGGCCTGCTGATCGTCAACGCGATCACCTCGCGGGAGTTGAAACGGGCTGCCCCGGTGTTCGCCGATGCCGGCTTTCGATACGGTCGCCGCTGGGCCCTGCCGAACTACCAGAACGCCATCGGGGTGCTGTCGCGCAGCCCGCTGCATTCGCGCGACTGGTCTCGGCGGCTGGACGATGCCGCGCTGTGCGCAGCCGATCGGCAGCGGGCGCGCAACTGCCGGATGCAGCCGTTGCGCGGTCTGGATCCGGGCTGAGGGTCTGCCCGGTTCCGGCCAGCGCGACCCGGCTTCCGGGCAGCCGATCCGAGCCGGACCTGCCGCCTCAGAACGAGAAGGCGAGCTGGGCGCCGAACTGGCCCTGCTCGGGGCCGCTGAGGCGCCCACCGATCTCGAGCGGCCCCAGCTTCACACCGGCCGAGACGGCAGCGCGGTCGTCTTCGCGGCCCAGGTCCGCGGCGATGCCGGCACGCAGGGCGAACAGCGCGGAACCCAGTTCCACGCCCAGCGCGATCGGCTGGGTGGGAATGCCGTCCACGTCCGCCTCGTTCAGGGCCAGGTCGGCGGTGAATCCGGCGTTGCCGCGCTGCAGCTGCGCACCGACGATCAGCTGCGGATCGGTGTCGAACGCGAAGCCGGTGTCGGTCTCGATCGATTCGGGGATCAGGTTGCGCACCACGGCCGCAACCCGTATCGGCACCGCCGACAAGGTGGTGGCCGCGCCGATGTCGACGGTGAACGAGGATTCCTCGGTCTCGGTGTCCTCGATCTGGTCGGCCAGCGATTCGCTGGTGTCGTCGAACGCATCCGACAGCTCGATCCGGCGCCCGTAGGCGGTCAGCGTCGAGAATTTCGTGGTGACTCCGAGGTCCACGCCGCTGGGGCCCAGATCGAGCCGGGTGGCCAGCGAGACGCCGAACTGGGCACGCATCATCGCCGCCGCATCGGCGGTGGAAGTGATCACGTCCGAGGGTTCGACGAAGCTGATGGTGCCGCTTTCCACATCGAAGCGGGCCTGGTCGGCCAGATCGCCGTCGCGGATCTCGCCGGCGGTCAGATCATCGCTGAACGCCTGCACCAAGGCATCGATGTAGGCACGATCACCGTCTCCCACGTCCGCCCGGCCACGTCCCGTGCCGCGGGCGAGCGCGTGCACGCTGAACGAGAACGCAGGAACGGTGTAGGCGATGCCCGCCAGGGCTTCGCCCAGGCCGCTGATCGGCTCGCCGTCCACATCGTCCAGCAGCCGCAGGGCGTCCCTGGCCAGCGTGGCCAGCGTATCGGTGCCGGCCAGGCAGACGGTATCGTCCGGTGGATTCTGAGTGAGGTCGCAGCTGATCGACGATCCGGACAGGCGATCGATCTCGGCGTCCAGATCGTCCGCCAGGTCCTCGGTGCGATCGTCCTGGGCGGTGTCGATCAGGCCACCATGGTCGCGGGCATCCAGCGCGCCACCGAGCGTGAAGTGGAAGCGCTCGCCGCGACGCTGCATCAGCGCCAGCGAGGCCGGATTCTGCAGCGCACCGTGAACGCCGCGCCCGTCGGCGACGGTGGATCCGCCCAGCGCATAGGTTCGCGCATCGGCGGCATCGGCCGGCGCGCCGATCAGGACGCTGCCCATCGCGGTGACGATGGCCGCGTACAGCAGGCCGGGACGAGCGACGATGGGCGATCGGGTGCGGATGGTCATGCTTGCCTCGGTGGACGCGCAGCGCCACGAAATCGGGTCGTTCGCGTCCGCTTGCAGGAAGCGTTCCGCTGCCATCCGGTAACGCTCAGCTTAGCGACCGCGCGCTTGTCTGCGCCGCCGCGCTCGCCGCCTTGCCGGATGCCGTGGCCGCGTGCGTGGCCCGCAGGATCGCGTGCCGGATGTGATCGTCCAGCACGCGACGCGCCTCGTCCTCCAGGCGCTGCAGCCGATCGGTCGGCGCCAGTCCGGCCTCGGTGTCGCGCACGTAGTCCAGAGCGATCAGGCGTTCGATCAGCGCCTCGAACAGGTGCTTGTCGTGCAGGTCGAGGCGGTTGCGCCCCTCGGTGCTCTCCAGTCGCTCGGCGCCGGCGGCGCAGCGTCGCGCCAGCTCGTCGCGCGGCAACGGGTTGCCTGCCCGAACCAGCAATGCCGAGCACAGGTAGAAGCGTTCCAGCGCCGGCAGCACGGTTTGCGCGAGCCGCAGCAGCGAGACCGCCTCCGGCGTGCCGCCCGGTGCCCGGCGCCACAGCTCGCCGTGGCGCTCGATCAGTCCCTCGCTCTCCAGGGCGTCCAGCGCGCGGACGATCGGCGCATCGTCCCCGCGCTCGCGCATGAACAGCTCGCCGTGCAGGAACGGCAGCGCGACCTGGGCCAGTTCGCGCACCTCGACATCGGTGCAGCGGCGGCGGCTGCCGAACGCGCTGGCCAGCAGGGCCGGCAGGGTCAGAAGGTGCAGGATGTTGTTGCGAAAGTAGGTCAGCGCGGCCGCCTGGTTGTCGCGCAGAGACACCAGCTCGCCGATCGCATCGACGCTCACTTCCAGGTAGCCCAGCGCCACCCCGTGCTCGATCACCGCCTCGCCGTTGCCGGACTGCAGGTCGGGCACCTCGACGTGCGTGCCGGCGTGGGTGATGCGCAGCAGCGCACCGTACAGCTCGATCTGGCGGGCCAGCTCGGCACGACCGAGCCTGCCATGAGTGGTGGCCAGGATGGCGCTGGCCAGCAGCGACACCGGCGTGACGCTGGCCGCCTCGTTGATGCGGCGCAGCACGGTCGTGCCCAGCTCGTCGATGACGGGCTTCAACCAGGGCGGCCGCTCGCTCGGTGGCGGCTCCTCGCGCCAGCCCGGTCGGTGGCGCTCGAGCAGCGCGTCCAGCGCGACCGGCTCGCCGATGTTCACGTGCACCCGACCGTAGCGTTCGCGCAGACGCTTGAGCGAGCCGAGCAGGCCGAGCAGGCTTTCCTTGCGCTTCTTGCCGCCGGCCAGTTCGCTGGTGAAGGCGCCGCCTTCGAGCAGTCGCTCGTAGCCGAAGTAGATCGGCACGAACACCACCGGGGTATCGGGCTGGCGCAGGTAGGCCTGTGCGGTCATCGCCAGCATGCCGCCCTTGGCCGGCAGCAGGCGGCCGGTGCGGCTGCGCCCGCCTTCGATGAAGTACTCGATGGCGTGGCCGCGGCGAATCAGCTGTTCGAGATAGGCGCTGAACACCGAGGCGTACAGCGCGTTGCCGCTGAAGCTGCGTCGCAGGAAGAACGCGCCACCGCGTCGCAGGATGCCGCCGACCACGGGCAGGTTCAGGTTCACGCCGGCGGCCACGTGCGGCAGCGAGAAGCCTTCCTTGACCAGGATGTAGCTGAGCAGCAGGTAGTCGATGTGGCTGCGGTGGCACGGCACGTACACCAGCTCACGGCCATCGGCCACCGCGCGCAGCCGCTCGATGCCGGACAGCTTCACGCCGTCGTAAAGCTCGGTCCACAGCCGGGTCAGCAGGCGATCGAGGATGCGGATGGTGGCGTAGGAGACATCGGCGGCGATTTCTCGTGCATAGCCGTGCGCGCTGCGTTCGACCCGCTCGCGGTTGCGTCCCTTGTCCACCTCGGCATTCACGCTGCGGCGTACCGACGGGTCGGCCAGCACCTGCGAGAGCAGGGTGCGCCGGTGAGAACGGTCCGGGCCGAGGGTGGCGATGCGACGTTGTCGAAAATGCACCCGCAGCACGCGCGACAGCTTGCGCGTCAGGCGCTCGGCATCCACGCCCTTCAGGTTCTCGGTGCGGACCAGGGTCTCCAGCGATAACGGTTCGCTGAACTGCACCAGCGTGTTGCGGCCATGGATCAAGGTGGTGACCAGCTTCGCCACCCGGCCGCCGAGCGCCCAGTTCTCGGCGAACAGCAACCGGAACAGCGAGGCGTCCTTGGCCGGCGCGCGTCCCCAGTACACCGCCACCGGCACGATCTGCAAGTCGGGTAACGCTTCTTTCGAGGCGATGCGGGCCGCTACCAGGCGGGTGAGCCGACGCGAGATCATCACCTGTCGCTTGCCGAATCCCAGGCCCAGCCCCGGTCGGCGGGTGATGACGTCGATGCCGCTGCGCTCGCTGCTGCCGGCATAGCGCAGCGGCTCGCGGGGCGAGGGCAGGCCCGCGCTGCGGGTGGTCAGCGACAGCGCCGTGCGATCGGCCAGGCCCCCGACCTCGAGCAGGTACAGCACCGGGCGCGACGGATCGACCCGCTCGGCCGGCTGCCGCGGCAGCACGTCCGGACGGATCCAGCTCGACAGCACCCGCGCCAGAGCGGTCTCCAGCCACGGCATCAATGTCATCATCCGGCCTGATTCGTCTTGGAGGCCGAGCATACCGTGGCCCGTCTACCCACCCGTGCGCTGGATGCCTTGCAGCCCGAGACCCGTCGTGCGCTGGAACCGGTCATCGCGCGTGGGCCGCTGGCCGATGTGTGGTTGCAGTTCGCCAACAGCGAGCCGGCGCTGCGCGCCTACCTGGCGATGGAGGTGGCGCTCGAGGGCGGTGCGCTGAGCGCGCGCGAGATCGAGGCGATCAAGCTGCGGGTCAGCCGCATCAACGATTGCGGCTTCTGTCTGGGGGTGCACGCGGCCAAGGGTCGACGGGTGGGGCTGGGCCATGCCGCCCAGGCGGCCATCGCCGCCGGCACGTCGCTCGACGAGCCGCGTCTGGATGCGCTGCTGGCGATCGTCACCGCCTTCTTCGAGCGTCCCGGCACGCTGCCGGAGCCGCTGATCGATCGGGCCCGTGCCGCCGGCATCGACGATGTGACCCTGATGGACCTGTCGATGGCGGTGGCGGCGATCTTCTTCACCAATATCGCCAACCACGTCAACGCCACCGGCGCCTGAGCGCCGTTGCCGGCCCGGTCGGCGGGCACGACGCTCACTGCGTGAACAGCAACCCGGCCAGCGCCATCACCGGCAACGTGCGCAGCAACGGCCAGCGGGCCCACAGCAGCAGGGCCGCCGCCCCCAGCGCCAGCGCCACGCTGGCAGGCTGCAGGCTCGACAGGTCCGGCGCCCACGGCATCAGCGGACCGAGCGGGATGCGCGCCACCTCATCGAAGAACACCTGCAGCGCGAACCACAGCGACAGGTTCAGGATCACCCCGACGATGGCGGCGGTGATGGCCGACAGCGCGGCACGCACCGTGGCCGAGGCCGACAGCCGATCGATCCACGGCGCCAGCGCGAAGATCCACAGGAAGCACGGCACGAACGTGGCCCACAGCGTGATCGCAGCACCCGCCAACCCCCACCAGAAACCGCCTTGCGCGTGCGCGGCCAGGAAGCCGACGAACTCGGTCACCAGGATCAGCGGGCCGGGCGTGGTCTCGGCCAGCCCGAGCGCGTCCAGCATCTGGGTGGCGTCCAGCCAGCCGAAGCCGTGCACCACGTCCTGCACCATCCAGGCGAGCAGGGCATAGGCGCCGCCGAAGCTGAGCGTGGCCAGCAGGGAGAAGTAGCTGCCCAGTTGCCACCACAGCGGCGTGGTGGTGAGCGCCGCCACGCCCAGCAGCGGTAGCCACCAGATCAGCAGCCACAGCCCGGCGGTGCGCAAGGTCTGCTTCACGGTGACCGATTCGTACGCTCGCGCAGGCTCTGCCGCGGGCGGTTCGACGCCGCGCCGCGCGCGCACCACACCGAGCGCGGCGGCCAGCAGGATCACCACCGGGAACGGGACCGCCAGTGCGAACAGGGCGACGAAGGCTGCAAGGGCGATGAGCCGGTCCAGCGTATCGCGAAGCGCTCGCCCGGCCAGCTTGATCAGGGCATCGATCACGATCACCACCACCGCGGCCTGGATGCCGTTGAATAGCGCCTGCATCCACGGCAGCGTGCCCAGCTGCGCGTACAGCGCCGCGAGCGCAAGGATCACCACCGCGCCCGGCAGCACGAACAGTCCGCCGGCGATCAGGCCGCCGCGCACGCCGTGCAGGCGGCGTCCGGCCAGCGTGGCCAGCTGCATCGCCTCCGGGCCCGGCAACAGCATGCAAAAGCCCAGCGCGTCCAGGAACTCGCGTTCGCTGAGCCAACCGCGCTGCTCGACCAGCGTGCGGTGCATCAGCGCGATCTGGGCGGCCGGCCCGCCGAACGAGAGCAGGCCGATGCGCCACCACACCGCGATGGCCTCGCGCAGGCTCGGCGATGTCGGTGCGGTGATCGGGGGCGGGATCGATGCGGCGTCTGTCGCCCCGGGTGACGTGGCGCGCGACTCGTTCATCGGTGTCCGGACGGTTGGGCGTGGCAGGTGGACACGATGCTGGCGTGCCGGCTTGCGCGCTGTCAATCGTGGCGGATGACACGACGCCAAGCGGTGCGACGCCCGTGTTCACGGCTTGTAACTTGTTCCCTGCGCACCCGGCTGGCGGCACGTAGGGCGGCTCGAGGCTGACGCTGGGCGGCGAGCCGGGCATCATTCGGCATCAGCGATGCGATGTGTACCGGCGCAGGCGGCGCGATCGAGCCGCGGCGGGCGCGTGATCGCGCTTGTTTCCACTACCGGGCCATCCGATGTCAGCGCGTACCCCTTCCGAGATCTCTTCCAACCGATCCGCCGTGCATCACCCGGCGAACGCCGTCGCGCCCGATGGGCCGGACCTGCCGAGCGACGGACGCGGCCGGGCGATCATCGAGAACGTGCAACCTTCGGTGGACGGTGGCCGCTTCCCGTGCAAGCGCGTGGTCGGCGAGCGGGTGCGCATCACCGCCGACATCTTCACCGACGGCCACGACCAGCTGGCGGCGGTGGTGCTGCATCGCGCGCCTGGCGAGTCTGGCTGGCAGGAAGTGCCGATGCACCCCGACGTCAACGATGCCTGGTTCGCCGAGCTGACGCTGCCGCGCGTCGGGCTGCACGCGTTCACCATCGAGGCCTGGGTGGATCGCTTCAAGACCTGGCGCCACGACCTGGCGCGCCGCGAGGAGGCCAGCGACATCGCGGTGCACCTGCTGGAAGGGGCCAAGCTGTTCCAGGCCGCCGCGCAGCGGGCCGGTGGCAAGGGGGCGGCCGAGCTTGACGCCCGCGGTGCCGAGCTGGCCGATACCGAGCGTGACGTGTTCGAGCGCCGCGACCTGGCACTGGACCCCGGCGTGGGCCGCCTGGCGATGGCGCACGGCAATCGCGCCTGGGCCCAGCGTCCGGCGCAGCCGCTCACCATCCGCGTGGACGATGCGCTGGCAGGCTTCAGCACCTGGTACGAGTTCTTTCCGCGCTCCACGCTGGCCGCACCGGGCGAGCGGCAGCCCGGCGGTGACGAGCCGGTGCCGCACGGCACCTTCGAGCAGGCGATCGATCGATTGCCCTACATCGCCGCGCTGGGCTTCGACGTGGTGTACCTGCCGCCGATCCATCCGATCGGCAACGCGCACCGCAAGGGCCGCAACAACCGCTTGGATCCGGAGCCTACCGATGTGGGCGTGTGCTGGGCGATCGGTGCCCCCGAAGGCGGTCACCTGTCCGTGCTGCCGGCGCTGGGTACCGAGGCGGACTTCGTCTCGTTCATCAACGCGGCCGACGAGCACGGCCTGAGCATCGCGATGGACATCGCCTTCCAGTGCTCGCCGGATCATCCCTGGGTGACGGATCACCCCTCCTGGTTCCGGCATCGACCCGACGGCAGCATCCAGTACGCCGAGAATCCGCCCAAGAAGTACCAGGACATCTACCCGATCGATTTCGAGAGCGATGACTGGCACGGGCTGTGGAAGGCGCTGCGCGATGTGTTCCTGTATTGGGTGGAGCGGGACGTGCGGGTGTTCCGGGTCGACAACCCCCACACCAAGGCCTATCCGTTCTGGGAATGGTGCATCGGCGAGGTCAAGCGCGCACAGCCGGACGCGATCTTCCTGGCCGAGGCGTTCACCCGACCCAAGGTCATGCACCGACTGGCCAAGGTCGGCTTCACCCAGTCGTACACCTACTTCACCTGGCGCAACGGTCGCGAGCAGCTCACCGAGTACCTCGAAGAGGTCTCGAACGGGCCGGGCAACGAGTACTTCCGCCCCAACTTCTGGCCCAACACGCCGGACATCCTGCACGAGACCTTGCAGCACGGCGGTCTGGAGGCGTCTGCCTATCGCTACGTGCTGGCCGCGACCATGTCGTCCAACATCGGCATCTACGGTCCGGTGTTCGAGCTGGGCGAGGTCGCGCCGCGGCACGAGGGCAGCGAGGAGTACCTGGATTCGGAGAAGTACCAGCTGCGCCGCTGGCAGCTGGACGGGGTCCCGACGATCGCGCCGCTGATCCAGCAGGTCAACCGCATCCGCCGCGAACAGCCGGCGCTGCAGGAAACCTTCAACGCCACGGTGCAGGGTATCGACAACCCGCAGCTGCTGTGCTTCAGCAAGCGCGTGGTGCGCGGCGCGGCGCGGCAGGCGCCGACGATGCTGATCATCGTCAACCTGGACGAACGGTTCGCCCAGAGCGGCTGGACCTCGCTGGACCTGGCGGCGCTGGGCCTGCCCGACGGGGCCTCGTTCACGGTCGAGGACCTGCTTTCCGGAGAGAGCCATCGCTGGAACGGTGCGCACAACTACGTCGAGCTGCACCCCGGCCTGCGACCGGCGCACCTGTTCCTGATCCGGGCCGACTGATGGGAGACGACACACAGCCGGCAGCGAGCCGGGCGGTGACCGGCACGGCGAGCGCGAGGGCTGCCGGCGAGGACTGGTACAAGGACGCGATCATCTATCAGACGCACGTCAAGGCGTTCGCGGACAGCAACAACGACGGCACCGGCGACTTTCTCGGCCTGACCGGCAAGCTGGATTACATCCGCGACCTGGGCGTCAACGCGGTGTGGCTGCTGCCGTTCTACCCCTCGCCGCAGCGCGACGATGGCTACGACATCGCCGGCTACCAGGACGTGCACCCGGATTACGGCACGATGGCGGATGCGCGCCGCTTCATCCAGCAGGCGCACGAGCGCGACCTGCGCGTGATCACCGAACTGATCATCAACCACACCTCGGACCAGCACCCGTGGTTCCAGGCGGCCCGGCAGGCCCCGAAGGGTTCCCCGGAACGCGACTTCTACGTGTGGAGCGACGACGACACGCCGTACGCCGACAGCCGCATCATCTTCACCGATACCGAGACCTCGAACTGGGCCTGGGATCCGGTGGCGGGCCAGTACTACTGGCACCGCTTCTTCTCGCACCAGCCGGACCTGAACTTCGACAATCCGAAGGTGCTCGAGGCCGTGCTGGAAATCATGTATTTCTGGCTGGACCTGGGCGTGGACGGGCTGCGCCTGGACGCGATTCCCTACCTGATCGAGCGCGAGGGCACCTCGTGCGAGAACCTGCCCGAGACCCACGCGGTGCTCAAGCGCATCCGCGCCGCGCTGGACGAGAAGTACCCGGACCGGATGCTGCTGGCCGAGGCCAACCAATGGCCCGAGGATGTGCGCGAGTATTTCGGCGAGGGCGACGAGTGCCACATGGCGTACCACTTCCCGGTGATGCCGCGCATGTACATGGCGGTGGCCCAGGAGGATCGCCATCCGATCATCGACATCATGGCGCAGACGCCGGACATCCCGGACAACTGCCAATGGGCGATCTTCCTGCGCAACCATGACGAGTTGACGCTGGAGATGGTCACCGACACCGAGCGCGACTTCATGTACCGACGCTACGCGGCCGACCCGCGCATGCGCATCAACGTCGGCATACGGCGTCGCCTGGCGCCCCTGCTGGACAACGACGCCGGCAAGATCAAGCTGATGAAGAGCCTGCTGTTCTCGTTGCTGGGTACACCGGTGCTGTATTACGGTGACGAGATCGGCATGGGCGACAACGTCTACCTGGGTGATCGCAACGGGGTGCGCACCCCGATGCAGTGGAGCCCGGACCGCAACGGCGGCTTCTCGCGCGCCGATCCGCAGGCCCTGTACCTGCCGCCGGTCATGGATGCCACCTACGGCTTCGAGGCGGTCAACGTCGAGGCCCAGGCGCACAGCCCGGCCTCCTTGCTGAACTGGACGCGGCGCATGATCACGGTGCGCAAGCAGCATCCGGCCTTCGGGCGCGGTGCGCTGCGTTTCCTGACACCGGGCAACCGCAAGATCCTGGCGTACGTGCGCGAGGTCGATACCGCCGATGGCGGGCGCGACGTGGTGCTGTGCGTGGCCAACCTGTCGCGTCACCCGCAGCCGGTCGAGCTGGACCTGGGCGAGTTCGAGGGCGCGGTGCCGGTCGAGCTGACCGGCCGGGCGGCGTTCCCCCCGATCGGCAAGCTGCCCTACCTGCTGACGCTCGGCGGTCACGGCTTCTACTGGTTCTCCCTGTCGAGCGATGCCAAGGTACCGGCCTGGCACAGCGATGCGCTGGCCTCGCCGGCGCTGCCGGTATTCGTGATCGGCGAAGGCTGGCAGAGCTTTCTCGATGATCCTTCGAGCAGCGATCGAGCCGGCACCCTGCAGCGACTGTTCGATGCCGCGCTGCGCGAATTCCTTCCCCAGCAGCGCTGGTTCGCCGCCAAGGGCGCATCGATCGGCGACATCGTGCTCGAGCGCCACGAGGTGCTGGCGGCCGAGTCGGGCGGCGGGCACGGTTGGTTGCTGACGTGGCTGCGAGTGAGCCTACCGGGCAAGTCGGAGGCCAGCGCGAGCGAGCACCGCTATTTCCTGCCCCTGTCGCTGGCCTGGGACAGGGCGGCGGACGAGGTCGCGGGGCGCGTGGGCGCGGCGGCCCTGGCCCGGGCCAGGCACCATGCCCGCATCGGCATCGTGTTCGACGCCTACCTGGACCCGGACTTCTGCCGGGCGCTGGTGGGGCGCATCGGCCGACAGCTGTGCAGCCCGTTGGGCGAGGGTGAGCTGCGGGCCTACCGCACCGATGCCTTCGAGCGCCTGCTCGGCGATGCCGTCGACCTGTCGGACGTGGCGGTCGAGCCGGCCGCAGCCCCCGGCAGCAATACCGCGATCGTGCTCGAACGCACCGTCGAAGGCGTTGCCCAGCGCGTGTTCCTCAAGGGGTATCGCCGGCTGCGCGACGGCATCAACCCGGAGCTGGAGCTGGGGCGACACCTGACCGAGCGCTCGGCCTTCGATCGGATCGCCCCGTTGGCCGGAGCGATCGCCTGGCACCACGAGGGCCGCGAGTCGGCGCTGGCCAGCCTGCAGGGCTACACGCCCAACCAAGGCGATGCGTGGACCTGGACCCAGGATTACCTGGAACGCTTCGTCGCCGATACGCGTCCCGCCCTCGGGGCGACCGATCGCGGCGACACGTCCGAGGTGTCCGGCGCAGGCGATCCGGCCGAGCGTGCCCACGGCCCGTTCCTGATGGCGATGGCACTGCTCGGCAACCGCACGGGTGCGATGCACGTGGGATTGCTCGACGAATCCGACGCCGCGTTCACGCCCGCCAGCGTCGATGCGCCGGCGTTGGCGCGGCTGGGGTCGGACATCGACGCCTCCTTGAGCGAGGCGCTGCAGGGGCTGCAGGCAATCGTGTCGGCGTGCTCGCCAGGCGATGCAGCGTTGGCCGAGCGGGTGCTGACAGGGGAGGCGGCGCTGCGCGAGCGCATCCGGGAAACCGGTTCACGCCTGGATGGCGAGGTGATCGGCACGCGCGTGCACGGCGACTATCACCTGGGCCAGGTGCTGGTGGACGACAGCGACTTCATCCTCATCGACTTCGAGGGCGAACCGGGCCGTACCCTGGAGGAGCGCCGCGCGAAAACCTCGCCGCTCAAGGACCTGGCCGGCATGCTGCGTTCGCTCGACTACGCCGCCTTCAGCGCCCGTGCGCGGGCGTTGGAATTCGATGCCGGCGACGAATCGGTGCTGTCCGAGTTGCTCGAGGCGTGGCGCTGTGCCAGCGCGCGCGCCTTCCTGCGCGGCTGGCATGCGGCGGTGGACGCCTCACCGGTGCCGTTGTGGCCGCCGCACGGCGGCCAGGCATTGCTCGAGCTGTACGTGCTGGAGAAGACGGTCTACGAGCTGCGCTACGAGATCGGTCACCGACCCGATTGGGTCGGCGTGCCGTTGGCGGGACTGATCCGGCTGTTGGAGTAGGTCGACCGGCAACGGCGGGTGTCTGCGGGAATCAGCGTGTCGGCTGCGCGGCGCCAGCTCGTCGTCCGGCAGGTCGTAGGCCCCCCGCCCCAGGCTGGCCCGGGCGCCGCTTTCACCCCGCCGGGTCATCGATGTGACCCGGGTGGGGCACCCATCACACCCATCACGGCGATGGCGACCGGAGTCGACCTTGTCCACGAACGAGCCGAAGAACCTGCTGGGCGAGACGTTGCAGCCGTGCGGCACCGATCCGATGACCGGCTTCTACCGCGATGGCTGTTGCCGCACGGACGAGGCGGACCGTGGCTCGCACACGGTGTGCGCGGTGCTCAGCGCCGAGTTTCTCGCCTTCACCGCCGCGCAGGGCAACGACCTGTCCACGCCCCGGCCCGAGTACGGCTTTCCCGGGCTGGGCCCGGGTGATCGCTGGTGCCTGTGCGCCCTGCGCTGGCTGGAAGCGGACGAGGCCGGCTGCGCACCGCCGATCGTGGCGGCGGCCACCAACGAGGCGGCCACCCGGCTGGTGCCGCGCGAGCGGCTGATCGCCGCGGCGCGCGATGCCCATTGAAAAGCGTCCCCGAGGCGATCGGCGCACCGCGATGCGGCGTGCGCGGTCTCAGCGCTCGGGACGATTCGTCTCGGCCACCGAGCGCAGCAGCGTCTTGCCGATGCCCAGCGCCAGGTGCCGCGATTGGCTCAGCCGCGCACGCCAGCCACCGCTGCTATGGGCCCGGTCGAGGCGGCGTCGGTTGAGCTGAGTCGAGGCGGCGGCCTCGGTCAGCAGCGCCAACGTGGCGATCACGGTGTCGAGGTTGTAGTTGTCCTCGCCGCTGTCCAGGCGTACCGGGATCGAGGGCGTGGCCTCGTCCAGCCCGGTCTGGCGCCGCGCACTGGTGAGCGCGGCGATCAGGTTGCCGCGCTTCTTCTCGCGCGCCGGATCCGGATCGGGCGAGGCCTGCGGATCGAGCACGTACGGCGGTGACCAGTGCGTGCGCGGCGACAGCTGGTCCACGTGCGTGAGCACCAGCAGCGAGGCGGGCGGGCGGCGTTCCGGATGCGCCTCGAATCGCTGACGGATGGTCTCGTGCAACGCGGCGTCCACGGCCCGGCCGGGGCGGGTGGCACGGGCGACCCAGATCAGCACGTCGGCCTGCAGGGCTTCGTCGCTCAGCGCGCGTCGGTGATCGGCATCCTCGTCCAGGCCGGCGGTATCGACCAGGTGCAGCGGTGGCAGCCCGTCCAGCGTCAGGGCGTGCACCGTGGTGCGGTCGGTGCTGGGCAGCGGATCGGTCTCGGCCTGGAGCTCGCGCGCCAGCGCATTCACCAGGGACGACTTGCCCACACCGATCTGACCCACCAGCAGGATGCGCAGCGGCTCCAGCGGCTCGGCGGCGCGCTGCGCATCCTGGCGCAGAGCCCGGCTGCGGTAGCCGGCCAGCTCCCTGTCGGCCACGCGCAGCCGTCCGCTGTACAGGTCGATCGCCACCTGCGCGATCTCCTGCAGCAGCAGGCGCATCAGATCGCGTTGCAGGGTGCGGCTGACGCTCGAGAACACCCGGCCGGTGAACTGGTCGCGCAGCTCGCCGACCACTGCCGCCACCGGATTGATCAGCCGGCCGCCGCGGCGCACGGTGTTCAGCCAGCTGGCACCTTGCTTGATGGTGCCGCGGTTCTCGGCAACGGTGGCCAGCGTGGACAGCCGGATGCGATCGGCGAACGGCACATGCGTGAGCACCAGCTCGCGATAGCGTTCGCTGACCGTCTGCACCAGCAGCAGGGCTTCGGGCAGCGTGAATCTCAGCCGCGTGTCGCGCTGCTCGCCGTGATAGGCGACCGAAACGAAGGCGGCGACCTGCATGGCCAGCTCGCGCAGTCTCTGCCAATCGGTGTCGTCCTCGATCAGCGTCTCGATCCGGCGGCAGGCGTCCAGGAACACTTCCCGATCGCGCGGGCTCCAGTCGGTACCCGTCGCCAGGCGAGGGGGCAGGGTGGTATCGGCGTCGGTGTCGGCCGGCGCCTTGTCCTGGTCCAGATCGTCCCCGGTGACGGCGGCCTCCTGCAACGCCTTCGAGGCGCGTCGGCCCGGACCGGCCACGAACAGCGCGTAGCCGATCAGGGTAACCGCCAGCCAGCCGACCACCACGAACAGCAAGGTGCCGTCGCGCCACAGCCAGATCAGCCCGGCCAGCATCAGGCTGAGCGCGGGCACCACCACCACCAGTCCCAGCCACCATACCGCGCCGACGGTGGCGTCCAGGTAGCGCAGCCATTTCACGATCCTGTCTCCTGCGCGGCGACCGGATCGCCGGGCGGTTGCTTGAACGCATCGCGAAACGCCTGCTGCAGGTCCTGGCGCTCCACCGGCTCGCCGGCCGAGCGGCGGTACAGGTACAGGCAGGCGGCGCGGCCCAGCGCGTAGGTGGTGGCGAAGCTGATGCCGGCCGCGGTGGCCGCGCCCGCGGTCTGGCCGTAGACGGGAATGAACTTGACCAGCTCGCGCCCCAGGAACGACAGCAGGTAGCGGTACAGGAAGCTGCTGCCGAGCACCGCGGCGAAGTCGCGCGCCACGGTGCGGTTCCACGGGTGCGCATAGCGCGCCGCCAACGCGTGCAGCAGCTTGCCCTGCACGCTGGGCACCCCGACCAGGCCCACGCCGGGCACCGCATCGATGGCCCCGGCCGCCGAGGCGTAGCCCAGCACCTCGCGCCGCGCCGCCAGCCAGGCATTCTGCTCGGCATCGCCGGCTTCGCGCAGGGCCAGCGCCTCGCTCAGGGCCGGTACCAGGTCGATCAACGCCGTGCGCAGCTCGGCAAGTCCCAGATCGGGATCCTCCAGGCCGTCGTCGGGGTCGCTGAAGTCGATCGATACCTGGGGCGCGGTCCGGCCCAGCGCTGCCGCCACGCCATCGCGGTTGTGGGCGATCGAACGCCGGCGCGCATCGCCGGTCTCGATGGTGTGCAGCGCGGAATGCAGGTGCAGCGTGGCCAGCGCGTCGGCCTCTCGACCGAGCCGTTCCAGCGCGCGGTGCAGCGAGGACTGTTCCGGGTCATCGACCCGGGTGAGCACCAGCAGGGCGTGGCTGCCGCCCAGGCAGGCGGCCAGGTCCTCGTGCGGGTCGTAGCCCGCCTCGCCCAGTCCGCGCGTGTCCAGGAAGCGCATCACCGGCGCGCCGGCGGGATGATCGTACAGATCGGCGCTGCGGGTGCACGGCTCGTAGCCGTTGCCGATGCGCGCGCGCGAGTCGCCGGTGAGCCGCTGCACCACCGAGCTCTTGCCGGCGCCGGTCTTGCCCAGCAGCCACAGCACCGGGACCTGGGCGCGGCGGGCGGCCAGCGCCGCCTCGATCGATGGCGAGGCGTCGGGCGAGACCAGCGCCTGGAGCCAGCGTGACAGCATGCCACGGCCGGTGGGGGAGTCGCTGCGGCTCACGTATGATCGGTGCCCCGTCGGCTGTCCCGAGAAGCTCGTCCCATGCGCGAACTCGTCGAGTTGCAGACTGGCCAGGTCGCGTTCATCAGCGGTCTCATGTCCGGGTTCTCGCTGTCGGTGGCCGCGCACGTGCTGCGCTATGGTATCCGCAGCCGCGTGGCGCAGCTGGTGTTCGTGCTGCTGTTGCTCTGCTCGTTGTGCTTTCTGCTGGCGCTGTACATCGATACGCGTCTGGCGATCGAGCTGGCCGGTGTCGAGCAGCTGGACGCCTCGCTGGCCGAGCGGGTATCGCGGGTGAGGGCGATCGGCACCATGGGGGCCACCACTGCATTCTTCGTGTTCGTCTGCGCGATCGGCCTGCTCGGCTGGCTGGCACGGCCGTTGATTGGAATCATCAGCTCGCTGCTGGCGATCTCGTTGCTGTGGGTACTGGGCAGCGCCTGGGGCGAGATCGGCAGTATCGCCGAGGCGATCGGGAAGCTGCCTTGAGCGCGAAGCGTGGGTCGGAGCCTGCGCCGGTGTCGAAGGGCGAAGCGGGGCAGGTGCGCGTCGGCGGACCGCTGGCACGCCTGTTCGACTGGTTCGAGCAACGCATCGAGCCGTTTCCGGAAGGTTCGCCCACCCGCCCGCCCGATCGCCTGCTGCCCTTCCTGTGGCACTACGCGCGCGACATGTGGCCGTGGCTTTTGCTGATGTCGCTGCTGACCGCGGCGATCTCGGTGCTGCAGGTGCTGCTGTTCGCCTTCCTGGGCAACATCGTGGACTGGCTGGGTGGGCAGGACCCCGCGCAGGTGCTGGCCGAGCAGGGCGGACGGCTGGTGTGGATGGGGGCGGTCGTGCTGGTGCTGCTGCCACTGCTGGTGTTCGTTCAATCGGCGGTGCTGCACCAGGCGGTGCTGGGCAACTTCGTGATGACCATCCGCTGGAAGGCGCACCGCTGGATGCTCGGCCAAAGCTACGGTTTCTACCAGGACGAGTTCGCCGGCCGTGTGTCCACGCGCGTCATGCAGACCTCGTTGGCGGTGCGTGACGCCACGCTGAAGGTGCTCGACGTGCTGGTGTACGTGGTGGTGTACTTCGGCGGCGCGGTGTGGCTGATGGGCACGTTCAGCCTGTGGATGGTGTTGCCGTTCCTGGCCTGGTTGCTGGGCTACACGCTGATGCTGCGCTATTTCATGCCGCGGCTGAAGGCGCTGTCGCGGCGTCAGGCCGATGCCCGCTCGGCGATGACCGGGCGCGTGGTCGACAGCTACACCAACATCATGACCGTCAAGCTGTTCGCCCACGCCGGCCAGGAGGCCGGCTACGCCCGCGACAGCATGCAGCGCTTCCTGGGCACGGTGCACCCGCAGATGCGCCTGGTGACGCTGCTGAATACCACGCTGGACCTGCTCAACGGCGTGTTGCTGTTCGCGATCGCCGCCGGTGGGGTACTGCTGTGGTCCAAGGGCCTGGTGGGGGTCGGCGCGATCGCGGTGGGCGTCGGGCTGGTGCTGCGCCTGCAGGGCATGGCGCAGTGGATCATGTGGGAGCTGTCCGGGCTGTTCGAGAGCGTGGGCGTGATCTACGACGGCATGAGCATGCTGTCCAAGCACCGCCGGGTGCAGGATGCGGACGAGGCGATCGATCTGGCCGTGCCGACCGGACGCATCGACTTCGACGATGTCTCCTTCGACTACGGTCGCATCGATGGGCCGGGCGCACCGCAGCCGTCGGCGAACGATGACCGGGCCGGGCCGGGTGGCGCGGATGGCGAGGGGCAGGTGTCGCGGGCCCGGCCCGGCATCATCGATCGGCTGACGCTGCGCATAGAGGGTGGCCAGAAGATCGGCCTGGTCGGACGCTCGGGCGCCGGCAAGACCACCGTCACCAACCTGCTGCTGCGCCTGTACGACGTGGAGGGCGGAGCCGTGCTGATCGACGGGCAGGACGTTCGCGAGGTGCGTCAGGAGACGCTGCGCCGGCATGTGGGGGTGGTCAGTCAGGATTCCGCCCTGCTGCACCGATCGGTGTTCGAGAACATCGCCTACGGGCGGGGCGACGCCACCGAGGCGGACGTGATCGGCGCGGCCGAGCGGGCCAACGCCTGGTCGTTCATCCAGGATCTGGAGGATGCCGCCGGACGGCGCGGACTGGCGACCCACGTCGGCGAGCGTGGCGTGAAGCTGTCCGGTGGCCAGCGTCAACGCATCTCGATCGCACGCATGTTTCTCAAGGATGCGCCGATCCTGGTGCTCGACGAGGCCACCAGTGCGCTGGACTCCGAGGTGGAGGCCGCCATCCAGGAGAACCTGGCCGAGTTGATGCACGGCAAGACCGTGATCGCCATCGCGCATCGCCTGTCGACCATCGCGGCGATGGATCGGGTCATCGTGATGGACGCCGGGCGGATCATCGAGGAGGGCACGCACGCCTCGCTGAGCACCGGCGGCGGGCTGTACGCGCAGCTGTGGGCGCGTCAATCCGGAGGAGCCGCCACCGGGCCGACGAGCGAGCTGCCGAGCGAGCTGTCGGGCAAGCTGTCGGGCGGGCTGTCGGGCGGGCAGGCGAGTACCGGCACCGGGCCGGTCGGGGGCCGCTGAGCCGCCTCGGCGCTGCGCCTGCGCTGTGATACCGTCGGCGACGTCCGATGGCGCCGCGAACCGCGATCGGGTCCGCATCCGCCGTCGAGCGGCCGCGTCCATCAACGCCATCCGGAGGCCCCCCCCATGAAATTCGATCGTCATCTTCTCGCCGGCGCGGTCACGCTCGCCGTCGCATCGCTGCTCAGCGCCAACGCCGCGGCCGATTGCGGCATCGAGGCCGAGTCGGCGGACGTGAACGTGATCGGCAACGAGTTCCCGGCCATTCAGGCGCTGTTCGCCAAGGCCTCCGAGTGCGCCACCGATTCGATCCAGGTCAGCGGCAACCTGACCAAGGAGCACAAGGAGATCCACATCGCCGCGCTGAGTGCCGACCCGTCCGAATACTCCGCGGCGCTGGTCGCCAACGGCACGCTGGTGACGCTGATGAACGAGGCGCTGGTGCGTCCGCTCAACGACCTGGTCGAGCAGTTCGGCCAGGACATCCCCGACCGGCAGAAGATCGTCATCGATGGTGACATCATGGCGATCGCCTTCATGGCCAACGCCCAGCACCTGATGTACCGCCAGGACATCCTCGAGCAAGCGGGGGTCGAGGTGCCGACCAGCTATGAAGAGGTGCTGGCGGCCGCCAAGCTCATCAAGGAGCAGGGGCTGATGGACTACCCGCTGACCGGTACCTTCCAGGCCGGCTGGAACCTGGGCGAGGAGTTCGTCAACATGCACACCGGCTTCGGTGGCGAGCTGTTCAAGCCCGGCACCGCCGAGCCGAACCTGCAGAGCGACGAGGCGGTCGCGACGCTGGAGATGCTCAAGGCGCTGAGCGAGTACATGAGCCCGGACTTCCTGACGTTCGATTCGACCGCGGCGGTGGCCGAGTTCGAGGGCGGCAAGGCCGCGATGATGAACATGTGGGGTTCGCGCGCCGGTTCGGTGGTCGACGATCAGGGTGCTGCCGAAGGCGTGGTCGAGAACGTCGGCTTCGCCGCGGCACCCACCGTCGGTGGCGGATCCATCCCGGCCACCACGCTGTGGTGGGACGGCTTCACGATCGCCCGCAACGCCTCCGATGCGGATGCCGCGGCCAGCTTCCAGGCGCTGGCGACCGGCATCACCTCCGAGGTGGCCAACGCCAATCCCGAAGCGGCCGTGTGGCTGGCACCCGACTACGACCCGGTCGGCACCGCCGAGGGCGTGCTGGCCACCGCCCGGGCGGGTGCCCGTCCTTACCCCATGCTGCCGTACATCGGCCTGATGCACACCGCGCTGGGCAACGAGCTGGTGGAGTACCTGCAGGGTTCTGAGGAGGCATCGGCGGCGCTCGCCGATGCCGAGGCGGCCTACGTGGCGGCCGCAAGGGAAGGCGGCTTCCTGTAAGGCCGGTCCCCGGACGATCGTCCCGGGCATCGCGCCCCGGGCGATCGTGCGGGCCGCGCCCGCGCCCGATCGACCGTCGCACCGTCGACGCACCCATCCCGCACTCCTGCCCTCGGACCCGCGCCGATGCCCCATCGCACGTTCTGGCTGTTCATCGCCCCCTCGGGCATCGCGATGCTGCTGTTCATCGCGCTGCCGATCGTCTCGGTCATCGTGCAGTCGCTGCACATCGAGAACGAGAAGATCCTGATCGTCAGCGAGTCCTGCGGGCCGTTCGGTTGCACCGAAAACGTCAAGGTCGACGACCAGGCGACCGAGCGTCTGAATGCCGAACGCCCGCTGGGCCGCTTCAACGGGATGGGCACGTACACCAACCGCAACCATCTGGCCTTCGACGAGGTGGGCGCCGCCTGGCGCGAGCGAGACAGCCTGGGCGACTTCTTCTCGGGCGTGATGAACCTGCCGTTCTACAAGGCGCTGGCGTTCACGCTGACCTACACCTTCGTGTCCACCCCGTTCGTGCTGGTGCTGGGGTTCCTGCTGGCGCTGGCGATCAACACCCTGCACCGGCGGCTGAAGGGAGTGGTGATCTTCGCCACGCTGCTGCCGTTCATCATCACGCCGCTGATCGGATCCCTGGTGCTGTTCTGGATGATCGATGCGGACGGCATCATCGGCAAGACGTTGCAGGTGATCTTCGAGGATCCGGACCTGTCGTTGAAGGCCTCGCCCACGCTGACCTGGATCACGCTGATCGTGTACGGCATCTGGCACTCCGCGCCGTTCGCGTTCATCGTCTTCTACGCCGGCCTGCAGACCGTGCCGGGCGAGACGCTGGAGTCGGCGATGATCGACGGGGCGACGCGTTGGCAACGCACGCTGTACGTCACGATTCCCTACCTGTCGCCGCTGGTGCTGTTCGTCATGCTGATCAACCTGATGGATGCGTTCCGGGTGTTCGAGCCGATCGTGGGGTTCAGCGCCGAGGCCAACGCCCAGAGCCTGTCGTGGATCATCTACAACGACCTGGCGCAGGAAACCAAGCTGTTCGGCTCCGCGGGCGCGACCTCGATGCTGACCATCATCGGCGTCATGATCCTGCTGTCCCCGGTGATCTGGCGCACCTGGCGCGACTACCGCGCCGGATGAGCCGGTCCGACTTTCCGCTGCCCGCGCCGCCCGGCGCCGCGACAAGAGACGCCCGGTCATGAGCGACGCCACCGCCGCCGAACGCCGCTCCACCCCGCTGCTGATCGCCACCAGCGTCTTCCTGATCGTGTGGCTGCTGGTCGCCGCCTTCCCGTTCTTCTGGACGATGTGGGGCTCGTTCAAGGTCCAGGCCGACTTCTTCTCCAAGAGCGACTGGACCCACGCGATCACCGGTGTGCGCACCGAGGCCCGCTACGGCGAACCGTTCACCGGCGTGGCCTACCAAGGTGCCTGGATCCAGGAGGACTTCTGGCGCGCCGCGCTCAACTCGCTGATCGTCACCGTCTCGGTGGTGGTGATCTCGTTGACCTTCGGCACCTTGGGCGGCTACGCGCTGGCGCGCTCCACCGCCAAGTACGCGTTCGCGCTGCTGATCGTTGCGCTGATCTTCCGCGCTATGCCGCACATCACGCTGGTGTCCGGCTACCTGCTGCCGTTCTTCGAGCTGAACGTGTGGGGCTTCCTGCCCACCGCGATCATCGTGCTGGTGGCCATCAACCAGCCGTTCACGCTGTGGATGCTGCGCTCGTTCTTCATGAACGTGCCGCGCGAGCTGGACGAAAGCGCCATGGTCGACGGCTGCACGCGCATCCAGGCGTTCTGGCACGTGATCATGCCGGTGATGTGGCCGGGCGTGATCACCACCGGGCTGTTCAGCTTCCTGCTCGCCTACAACGATTTCGCGGTCACCGCCACGATCCTGAGCCAGCAGAACCAGACCATGATTCCCAAGATCGCCAGCTTCCTGGGCACCACCCAGACCGAGGGCAACGTGATGTTCGCGGTCGCCTCGGTGGTCAGTGCCACCGCGCCGCTGTTCGTGCTGGTGATGGTGTTCCAGCGCAACATCGTCAGCGGTCTGACCACGGGCGCGGTCAAGGGCTGACCGCTCTCACGTGCGTTTCGTGTCCGAGCGTCAGCCCGGGCCCGTCACGGCGATCCATCGACTGCGCCGCTGCCGGTCGTTCTTGACGGCGATCCACAGGCGCCCGTCGCCGCTGATCAGGGCATCGAGCACCGAGAGCCGGTCCACCTGGTCGTCGGCCAGCGTGCGCAGCCTCGCGACGATGGTTCGCGCGCAGCAGCGGTACTCATCGCCCGAGCGCTCCTCCAGCCATTCTTCGCCATCGCCGAGTTCGTTCAGCGCGCGGTAGCGGCAGCGATGGCCATCGTAGTCGACCATCTCGATCAGGCGTGGAGGCCCGGACGAGCCGGCGCGGTGCAAGACCCCGTCCACCCGACGTGCGCAGGCACCGATGGAGCGGGCAGGGGAGGCCAGCCAGCGTGGTCGCAGGCAACGGTGGTCGGTCAGGGAAATCGGCATGCGGGGCAATCCCGGTGAGGCGTTCAGCCATTGAACGGCAGCACCGGGCGCAGATCCTGTCGGTAAGCGGGAGCGATTCTGATCAATTCGGGCACCGGCCGGGCGCGGTGTCAGGTCGCACAGCGCCCAGGCTCAACTCTTCTGGCGCGCCACCCAGTCGATATGACGGCCGACCGCGTCGTCCTCGCGCAGGGCATCGAGCGTGTTGAGCTGTCGAGCCAGCGTCATCTCGTCGTACAGGCGGTGCAACCCGGTGTGACAGCGTCCGCAGATGTCGATGCCGGCGTTCAGGGTCTGTCGCGAGTAGCGTTTTCGAAAGTGCGGCCGCCGGTGCATCTTGCGCGGAATCAGATGGTGGAAGGTCAGCGGAACGCTGCGCCCGCACAGGGCGCAGGGGCCGTGCTTGGTGCGTGCCATGGGGAATATCGGACAGGGCTCGCCACAGCACACCCCAACGACCGTGCGCATCGAACCGTCTTGTCGAATTTTCGAACGCCGACGAGGCGCGTTCGCTCGCCAGCATCCTGATACCCACTCCCGGCGCGAACGCGTCCGATGCCCTGCCGCCGAGCCGTCGTAACGGCACCGATGCGGCGTACCGCTCATCAACGATCTGGTTGCCCGCCCGCATGAAAGCCCTTCTGTTCGGATCCATCGGTGTCATCGTCGACTCCTCCCAGCTGCAGCTGGACGGCTACAATCGGGCCTTCGAGGAGGCGGGACTGAACTGGCACTGGGAGCGGGAGGACTACGAGCGGCTGCTGTTGCGTCCGGGTGGCAAGCAGCGGCTGCGCGACCAGGCGCGGGCGCGAGGCGACGAGGCGGTCGACGAGGCGATGATCGACCGGCTGCACGCCCGCAAGAGCGAACTGTTCCAGCAGGGCCTGCGCGAGGCATCGCTGTCGCCACGTCCCGGCGTGACGCGCCTGATCAAGCAGTGCACCGCAGCGGGCATCAAGCTGGGACTGGTCACCAGCACCGAGCTGGACAACGTGCGGGCCACACTGGGCGCGGCCGGCGATGCCGTCGAGCTTGCGCACTTCGATGTGGTGACCCATCGTGGCGTGGTGGCCAAGGAAAAGCCGGACCCGGCCGCCTGGCATCACGCACTCGATCGACTGGCCTTGACGGCCGGCGACGCCGTGGCGATCGAGGACACCGCCTCGTGCGTGCAGTCGGCGGTCGACGCCGGCCTGTTCACGCTGGCCACGCCGAACAGCTTCGCCGGCGGTCAGGACTTTCGCGCCGCCCACGCGATCGTGGACTGCTTGGGGGATCAACGGCGAGCGGCGCGCCAGCTGGCCGGCCGACAGGTCGTGGCCGACGAGCTGGTGACCATCGATCGGCTGCGGGAGCGACACGCGCAGGCGGCCTGATCGCCCGGACACCTAGATGGCCGCCCGGACGGCCGCCCACACGGCCATCGCCCACACGGCCATCCCCACGGCCACCCCCACGGCCACCTCGACCGGGAGCGTGGCGGGTCCGGCGGTCATCGCCCCGGCGCTGAACCGCGTCAACCTGCGCAGCGATTGCATCCGGCTGGCCACGCTGGAGCCGCGTTTCGAGGTGGTGCTCCAGCGCCTGGGCATGCCACCGCTGTGGCGGCGTCCGGCCGGTTTTCGCACGCTGGTGCAGATCGTCAACGAGCAGAAGATCTCGCTGGCCAGCGCGCGAGCGATCGGTGATCGGGTGCAAGCGCTGTGCGTGCCCTTCACGGCGCGCCGGTTCCTGTCGCTGCCCGTGCCGGCGCTGCGCCGAGCCGGCATGAGCGGTGCCAAGATCGACTATTGCCGATCGATCGCGGAGTCGATCGTTGCCCGACGCCTCGTGCTGGCCTCGCTGGCGCGACTGGACGATGTGCAGGCGCAGGCCGCCCTGACGTCGGTGCGCGGTATCGGACCCTGGACCGCGAACGTCTACCTGAGCATGGCGCTGGGACGGCGGGATGCCTGGCCCAGCGGCGATCGAGCGCTGGCGGTGGGGGTCGCCGAGCTGTTCGAGCTGGACGCGGTGCCCGACTATCCGACCCTGGATCGACGTGCCGAGGCCTGGCGTCCCCACCGGGGTGCGGCGGCCCGGCTGGTGTGGCACGCCTACCTGGCGCAGCGGGCGATACCATGACCGGCCAACCCGGGGCACGTCAGCATGACTCACTGGACCGCCGTGCTGACGTTGTTCGCCGGAGGCTGCACGCTGGCGCTGCACACCGGCAAGGCCCCGTCCGCGCTGCCGGCGCTGCGCGAGGCCTTTTCGCTGTCCCTGACCGCCACCGGTGCGCTGGTATCGGTGTACGCCGTGTTGATCGCGCTGGGCGGGGTGCTGTCGGGGGCGCTGGTGGCCCGTTTCGGCTACCTGCGTTTCGCCGTCGGCGGCATCGCCCTGGCGGGCGTGGGCAGCCTGCTCGGCGCCTCCACCGATCGCTACGGTGTGCTGCTGGCCAGTCGCGCGCTGGAGGGTGCCGGCTGGATCGTCGCCGTGGTGGCGTTGCCGGCGCTGATCGCCGCGATGAGCAGCGAGCGCGATCGACCGTTGGCCCTGGGCCTGTGGGGAGCGTTCGTGCCGATCGGTGCGGGCGGCATGTTGCTGATCGCACCGCTGCTGCAGAGCCTGGGCGGCTGGATGCTGTCGTGGCAGGTGGCGGGCGCGGCCTCGCTGCTGGCGGCGCTGGCGGTGGCGGGGGTCGGTCGCCGCCACGCCGAGCGATTCGCGCCGTTGTCCGTGCGGGGCGACGCCCCGCGGTGGCGCGACCTGGGCTCGGCCGCCTCGCTGTGCATCGCCAGCAGCTTCTTCCTGTACTCGTTCCAGTTCCTGGCGGTGACCGCGTTCCTGCCCACCGTGCTGGTCGAGCTGCACGGGCTATCGCTCGGTAGCGCGGCGACCATCGCGGCGCTGGTGATCCTGTCCAATGCCCTGGGCAACCTGGCGGCCGGTCGGTTGCTGCAGGCGGGCATCCCGGCGGCTCGACTGCTGGGCGTGGCGGCGCTGCTGTCCTCGTGCGCCGCGGCGATCGCCTTCCTGCCGGGCGTGCCCTGGCCCCTCCGATCGTTGGCCGCGCTGCTGTTCGCGATGATCGGTGGGGTGATTCCCGGCACGCTGTTCGCCAGCGTGTCGCGCGTGGCCAGCGTGCCCGCCTCGAGCGCGCTGATCGTCGGGCTGATGTTGCAGGGCTCGGGCGCGGGCCAACTGCTCGGCCCGCTGTCCCTGTCCTACGCGGTCGAGACCAGCGGCCGTTGGGCAAGCGTTGCCTGGCTGAGCCTGGGCGCCGGGGTGGGCGGTGCCTGCCTGGCGATCTGGCTGGACAGGCGATGGGACCCGATCGCCGACCGGCCGTGAAGCACCTTCAGCGGCTCAGCGCTGCGCCAGCGAGGACCCCAGGGTGCGCTGCACATGCTCGACGAAGCGATCCGCCGACTGGAAACCGACCACGCGGGCGGCCGGCAATTCGTTGCCGGCGGTGTCGAAGAACACGATGGCCGGTGGGGCGAACAACCGGAAGCGCTCCAGCAGTTCCTTGTCGTCGGCATCGTTCTCGGTCACGTCCACCTGCACGGTGACCGCCCGTGCCAGCAGCGCCTGGACGCGCTCGTCGGTGAAGGTGAACGCCTCCATCTCCTTGCAGCTGATGCACCAGTCGGCATAGAAGTCGAGCATCACCGGACGGCCGTCGGCACTGGCGCCGGCCACCACGCGCTCGAGCTCGTCGAGCGTGGCGACACGGCGAAACGCCAGCTCGTGCGTCTCGCCCGCCGCCTCGCCGCGCGCACCGCCGTTGAACACCGCCAACGGGCTGAGCAGGCTGCTGCCACCGCCCAAGGCCCCGACCAGCACCGCCACCCCGTACAACGCGATGGCCAGGCCGCAGCCCTTGGCCAGGCGGGGCCAACCGCCGCTGCTGGCATCCAGCCGATCGGTGGCGCCCAGCCAGATGCCGGCGGCCAGGGCCAGCAGGCCCGTCATCAGCGCGATGCTGGCGGCCGGCATGAACCGCGACAGCATCCACACGGCCATGCCGAGCATCAGGATGCCGAAGCCCTGCTTGACCCGGATCATCCAGGTGCCGGTGCGCGGCAACAGGCTGCCGGCCGAGGTGCCGACCAGCAGCAGCGGGGTGCCCATGCCCAGTCCCAGCGCGAACAGGGCAACGCCGCCGACCAAGGCGTTGCCGGTATCGGCGATGAACAGCAGCGCACCGACCAGCGGCGCGGTCACGCAGGGGCCGACGATCAACGTGGACAGGAAGCCCATCGCGATGACGCCCCGATACCCGCGCCCGCGTTGCGCGTTCGAGGCATCGGTGAGACGCGCCTGCAGCGCGCGCGGCAGCTGCAGTTCGAACGCGCCGAACATGGCCAGCGCGAACAGCACGAACAGCGCGGCGAACGCGGACAGCAGGATCGGGTTCTGGAACCACACCTGCACGTTCTGCCCGGACAGGGCCACCAGCACGCCGGCCAGGGCGTAGGTGCTGGCCATGACCAGCACGTAGACCGCCGACAGGCGGAACGCGCGCAGGCCACTGCCGGCGCTGGGTTCGCCGTCGCGGTTCTGCCCCACGATCAAGCTGGACAGGATCGGCACCATCGGCAGCACGCAGGGCGTGAACGCCAGCAGCAGGCCCAGTCCGTAGAAGGTGATGCTGGACAGCCACAAGCTGGAATCGGCCAGCAGGCTGGACAGGCGGTCCTGCTCGCTGCGCACCGGTGCGGCGTCGATGACCGTGGCCGCGGCGACCGGTGTCAGCACAGCGGGGGTCGACGGCCGAGCACCGGGCTCGCCCTGACTCGATGCACTGGACGCGTCACCGGTCGCGGCACCGGTCGCGGATCTGGACCCGTCGCTCGTCGCGGCCGGCGCGGCGGTGGCGATGAAGTCGATCTCCAGCGTCTCGGGCGGAAAGCACACGCCGATGTCGGCGCAGCCCTGGTAGTTCAACTGCAGCGTGGCTTCCTCGTCGGCGTCCGGGCCGTCCGCCTCGAAGGCGTAGACCGCCTGCGCACGATGTCGCAGCACGGCGGTGACGCCGAAGAAGGCATCTTCCTGCTGCTGGCCGGGCGGCAGCGAGACCAGGGTCAGGCCGTCGATGCGCGAGCCGTCGGCCAGGATCAGGTCCGCCGACAGCTTGTCGCGGTACAGGTAGTAGCCGGGCTCGATCGTCCAGTCGATCGACACCTGGCGGGTGGTGCCGTCCAGCAGGGTCGGCCGATAGGCCTCCTGCGGGCGCAGCAGTTCGGGCTCGCGGGTCGTGCCGGCATCGCCGAACAGCCCGCCGAGCGCCGATCCAACCTGCTTCGGGGCCGACCGGGCGAACAATCCGTCGGCGCTCGCGCCTTGCCCGATCGAGGTGCCGGGGGGCACCTGCACGCTGACGCGGGTGGTGGTCGGGGGGTAGCACAGGCCGATATCGGCACAGCCCTGGAACGTCACCGCGATGTCGAGGTTGCCCGCCGCGATGCCGTCGGGCAAGGGTGCGCGTGTGGTCGCCGAGCCGCGATACACCGCCTGCTGGCCGAACCAGTCGTCGCTGATGATCGAGGCGTGCGAATGCTGCAGCGCACCCAGCGATGCCCCGAGCGGCTCGGACGCCGCGTCGATCATCACCGACAGCTTGTCACGGTAGAGGTAGTAGCCCTCCGCGATCTGCCAGTCCAGTCGCAGCGTGTCCGCCGGGTCCAGGGTGGCCGACGGCACGAAGGCCTCGGCCGCTGGCAGCGGTTGGCCGTCCACGTTCGCCCCGGCCGCGGCGAACGGGCCGAGCAGGGCGAGCAGGGCGGCGAGGACGAGCGAGGGAGTCACGACAGGTGGGGACCTCGGCGGGCAGTCGGCGGCGGTGCAAGGGTAGCGGCCGGCAAGGGCCATCGCATCATGCGCAAGGCTCCCTTGTACGAGCCTGCACTCGTCGATAGGTTCAGCAGGATAACGGAGCGCCTGATGCCCATCCTGTTTCTGCTGTTCGTGGCCGTGCCCATCATCGAGATCGCGGTCCTTCTGCGGGTCGGGAGCTCGATCGGCTGGCTGTCGACGCTGCTGATCGTCATCGGCACCGCCGCCTTGGGCACCTGGATGCTGCGCCAGCAGGGGGCGCGCACGCTGCAAAGCGCCCGGTCACGCCTGGATGCCGGGCAGCTGCCTGCCGACGAGTTGCTGGAAGGCGTGGTGCTGCTGTTCGGCGGAACGATGCTGCTCACGCCGGGGTTCGTGACCGATGCGGCCGGCTTCCTGTGCCTGTTGCCCGTCAGCCGCCGCTGGTTGGCGCAGCGCATCGGACGGCAAGCGATGACCCGGGCCGGCGTCACGACGTTCGGCGCGGGCCGGGCAGGGCCCGTCCCTCCGGACGCGAAGGGCCGGGCGGACGCCTTCGATGGCGCGGCGAACGAGGTGCGCAAGCCGGCCGGTCCCGGCGCGCGTGGCAAGGGCGGTGATGTCATCGATGGGGAGTACGAACGGATCGACTGAATGATTCGTCGTCCGATGGGTTGAATTCCCGAACAGCATCCTTACAATTGGCACTCGTCGAAGGTGAGTGCTAACAGCATGCGCCTTCGGTGACTCCGGAATCGCTCGCCGAGGCAGGCTGTCACGCAGCTCTCCCGTCGAACGGTCCGGTCAATCAACCTTCACTTTCGGAGACGTAAATCGATATGAACATTCGCCCGTTGCATGACCGAGTGGTCGTCAAGCGCATGGAAGAAGAGCGCACGAGCGCCGGCGGCATCGTGATCCCCGACTCCGCTACCGAGAAGCCGGTGCGTGGGGAAGTCATTTCGGTGGGCAAGGGCAAGATCGCCGAGAACGGAGACGTGCGCCCGCTGGACGTCAAGGCCGGCGACCAGGTGCTGTTCGGCAAGTACTCCGGCACCGAGATCAAGATCGACGGCGAGGAAGTGCTCGTCATGCGTGAAGACGACATCATGGGCGTGTTCGAGTAGGCGCGACGACCCGCCGCCCGCTCCACGCCTACATACCCACTCAATTACAGGACCCCTGATTCATGGCTAGCAAAGAAGTCCAGTTTTCCGATTCCGCTCGTCAGCGCATGCTGCGTGGCGTAGACGTTCTCGCCAACGCGGTGAAGGTCACGCTGGGCCCGAAAGGCCGCAACGTGGTGCTCGACAAGAGCTTCGGTGCTCCCACCGTCACCAAGGACGGCGTCTCGGTCGCCAAGGAAATCGAGCTGGAAGACAAGTTCGAGAACATGGGCGCCCAGATGGTCAAGGAGGTCGCCTCGCAGACCTCGGACATCGCCGGTGACGGTACCACCACCGCCACGGTACTGGCTCAGGCCATCGTTCGTGAAGGCTTGAAGTCGGTCGCGGCCGGCATGAACCCGATGGACCTGAAGCGCGGTATCGACAAGGCCGTGGCGGCAGCCACCGCAGAGCTTGCCGACATGTCCAAGCCGTGCAACGACACCAAGGCCATCGCTCAGGTCGGCAGCATTTCGGCCAACAGCGACGAGTCGATCGGCAAGATCATCGCCGACGCGATGGAGAAGGTCGGCAAGGAAGGCGTCATCACCGTCGAGGAAGGCAAGTCGCTCGACAACGAGTTGGACGTGGTCGAAGGCATGCAGTTCGACCGTGGCTACCTGTCGCCGTACTTCATCAACAACCAGGACGCCATGGCGGTCGAGCTCGAGGAGCCGTACGTCCTGCTGTTCGACAAGAAGATCAGCAACATCCGTGACCTGTTGCCGGCACTCGAGGCCGTCGCCAAGTCGGGCAAGCCGCTGCTGATCATCGCCGAGGACATCGAAGGCGAGGCCCTGGCCACGCTGGTCGTGAACAGCATGCGCGGCATCATCAAGACCTGTGCCGTCAAGGCGCCGGGCTTCGGTGACCGACGCAAGGCCATGTTGCAGGACATCGCGATCCTGACCGGCGGTCAGGTGATCTCCGAGGAAGTCGGCCTGTCGCTCGACAAGGTGACCCTGGAGGATCTCGGTACCGCCAAGCGTGTCACCGTGGACAAGGACAACACGACCGTGGTCGACGGTGCCGGCGAGAAGGCCGAGATCGATGCACGCGTCGAGCAGATCCGCACCCAGATCGAGCAGGCCACCTCCGACTACGACAAGGAGAAGCTGCAGGAGCGGGTCGCCAAGCTGGCTGGCGGTGTCGCGGTCATCAAGGTCGGTGCGGCCACCGAAGTCGAGATGAAGGAGAAGAAGGATCGCGTCGACGACGCCCTGCACGCCACGCGCGCAGCGGTCGAGGAAGGCGTGGTACCGGGCGGTGGTGTTGCTCTGGTACGTGCCCTGTCGGCGGTCGACAAGGTGAAGGGTGACAACCACGAGCAGGACGTCGGCATATCGATCGCCCGTCGTGCCATGGAAGAGCCGCTTCGCCAGATCGTCGGCAACGCCGGCGGCGAGCCGTCGGTGGTGGTGGCCAAGGTGCGCGATGGCAGCGGCAACTTCGGTTACAACGCGGCCAATGGCGAGTACGGTGACATGATCGAGCTGGGCATCCTGGATCCGACCAAGGTCACGCGTTACGCCCTGCAGAACGCGGCATCGGTTGCCGGCCTGATGATCACCACCGAGGCGATGATCGCCGATTCCCCGTCCAAGGACGACGGTGGCCATGGCGGCGGCATGCCGGACATGGGCGGCATGGGTGGCATGGGCGGCATGATGTGATGTCGGTCTGACCCCGGACGCACCCGGCGAGCGATTGCCGGGTGTTCCGACATCGGTCTGCGGCGCGGCTTCATCGCGCCACCGATCGCTCGTCGAAGCCCCCGCCTGTCGGGGGCTTTTTACGTTTTGGGGGTGGTGCGGCGCTTCAGCGGTGGTGGGGGCGGCCGATAGTGATGGCCAGGGAGCAGCTTCCGTCGCGCTCTGCACCGCCTCACCCGGACCACCGACTTGTCGCCCAACCAGCTCCTCGACACACTGAGAAGTTCAAGCAACGCCCGGGTCCTGTCGGGGACGGTGTTGATCGCGTTGCTGTGCGTTCAGCTGTTCTTCGTGGTGCCCACCGTCATCGCGCGTGCGCAGAGCTCGATCGCCACGTTGGAGCGGGCCGAGCAGGCCAGGGTGCAGGCGGCCTTGCGTTATGCGGACATCGACCAGATCGCCGCGGCCGGCGACCTGCTGGGCGATGCCCTGCTCAGCCTGGAACTGATGCGCGGCGACGAGCGCCTGCTGCTGGTCGACTCGCGGGGGCCGGGGGTCGAAATCGACGAAGGGGTGGGCCATGGGCGGCCGATCGACTGGACGCTTCGCACCCCGAAGGGCGCGGTGCATGCGCGTGGCTGGCTGGACCTCTCGGGACCGCATCGCGCGATGGCCGGCGATGCGCTTCGCCTGATCGGCTTTGCGTTGCTGGCCGCGCTGGCCGGTGTGGCCGCGGCGCTGATCGGCGTGTGTCGCCACTTCATCAGACCGCTGGACGGTCTGGTCGATGCGCTTCGGCGCAGTCGCGAGCAGTCGGACGGCACCGCGCCCGAGCTGATCGACATCCCGGATGCGGGCGATCTGAGCGAGCTGGCCGAGGAGTTCAACAACCTGATCGATGCGCAAAGGAAGGCGGCGCGTCAGGTCAAGGTGAAGCAGCAGTACCTGGAGTTCGCCGCGCACAACGACCCGCTGACCCATCTGCCCAATCGCCTGCGATTCGAGGAGACGCTGCGCGAGACGGTGCGCGAGGCCGGCCTGGACGGCTCGGGGTTCGCGGTGTTCCTGGTCGATCTGGACAACTTCAAGTTCTTCAACGATCAGTACGGGCACCTGATCGGCGACAAGATGGTGACCGAAGTCGGCAACCGCTTGAAATCGATGATGCGCAACATCGACCTGGTGGCGCGCCTGGACGGTGACGAATTCGTGGTCATCCAGAAGAGCGTGTCGGATCGCACGACCGCCGCAGGCATTGCCGAACGCCTGATGGCGGTGGCCACCGCGCCGTACGAGTACCGGGGCTTCACCTTGAAGGCGGCGGTCTCGGTCGGCATCAGCTGCTTTCCGCTGGACGTGCATTCGGGCCAGGACGAGGAGCTGCTGGGCGAGGAAATCGTCAACAATGCAGCCGTGGCGCTTCAGGAGGCCAAGAGCAACGGCAAGAACCAGGCGCAGCTGTTCAACGAATCCATGCGCAGCCGACTGACCGCACGCATCCGCCTGGAGCAGGACCTGAAGCTTGCGATGGTGGAGGATCAGTTCGAGGTCTGGTACCAGCCCAAGGTCAACATCCACACCCGCGAGGTGACCGGTGCCGAGGCGCTGGTGCGCTGGCGGCATCCGGTCAACGGTTTCATATCGCCGGAGATCTTCGTGCCGGTGGCCGAGGAGGCCGGCATGATCATCGAGCTGGGCGAATGGATCCTGCGCACCGCCTGCCGTCAGACGCACGAGCTGCAGACCCGAGGCTACCCGCGTCTGAACGTGGCGGTCAACATCTCGGCGGTGCAGTTCACCGACGGCAACCTGCTGCCGATGGTCAGCCGCGCGCTGGCCGACACCTCGCTCGATTCGGACTTCCTGGAGCTGGAGATCACCGAGAGCGCGGTGATGCACGATCCCGAGGAAGTCATCCACTCGCTGCACGAGCTGTCCCGGTTCGGCATGCGGCTGGCGATCGACGACTTCGGCACCGGCTACTCGTCGCTGGCCTACCTGAAGCGATTCCCGGTCGATACGCTCAAGATCGATCGCGCCTTCATCACCGACATCTCCAGCGACAACGATGACGTGGCCATCGTCGAGGCGGTGCTCGGACTGGGCAAGCATTTCAACATGAAGGTGGTGGCCGAGGGCGTGGAGGACGAGGAGCAACTGCAGTTCCTGCGCTCGCAGGGCTGCGACCTGGCCCAGGGCTACTACATCTCCAAGCCGATGGCCTTCGAGCAATACGCCGATTGGCTGGCGCGTTGGCCACACGGGGTGCAGGGGGTTGCGCGCCGCGGCAGCGCAAGCGCCAGCGAGGTCAAGGTGGTGGAAATCGGCGCACAGGCATCACGGCGCGCGCGCGGCTAGTGGCCCGTTCGGGAAATAAGGTGACGCTCAGCGAGCCTGTCCGCCGGGCTGGCAAGGCGTTCGGGCGAAGGC
>ENA-ORXU01000386-ORXU01000386.1-marine-metagenome-genome-assembly--contig:-NODE-386-length-52327-cov-3.808191_pt1 | contig 52327 bp, 51 predicted proteins | sample MGYA00237869_ERZ511484 | MGnify/ENA metagenome assembly ERZ511484 | reverse complement strand
CCATCACGTGCTCATGAATAAGGGTCACACCCATTTTTTCGGTTTCGATAAGACCGTTTACGGTCATTATTTGCGCATACGACCTACTCGGAATTAAAATCCAAAGAAGTATCGAGACATAGATGACGGCCCATTTCATTTTTAGATATTTTAAAAGTTTCTTTTCTTGATAGAAAATGCGTTTTTGGGGTTTTCAATAGTTATTTGGCGTATTTCGCTATCTGAGTAGCCTATTTGTCGCAGTTTCGGAATCAAATCAGTTAGTATCGCATGGTATTCTCGTATTTCACCTCCTCTCGGAAAAGAATTACCGTCATGAGAAAGCAAAACCTTATGCAGTAATTCATGTTTTTTGAATAAATTCAGTTTTTCGGTATACTCCGTAATATTTGATGCATTGACACCATCTAAAGAAATCCAAGCCCCTTTCTTTGCGGCCGATATCAACAATTGGGTATCTTCTACTTTATTGGCGTGTACCCATACCCAGGCATTAGGTTTCACGCGGTACTTTTCCAACAAATTTAATTGCTCTTCTACAGCCTCGGTATTATTTCCGGTATGTACGACCATGGTCAATCCCGTTTCCAAATGTGTTAGGATTCCGGCCTTGAAAAGCTTCAAGTCTATTCCAGAAGGTTCGCCGGCATCAAAGGCTAGTTTAATGAATCCGGGTTTAATGCCCGTGTCGTCAATACCACGCTCAAATTCAGAGATCCATAGTCGAGCTATTTCTTCCGCAGTAGCGTCGTAAGCTAATACCGGTACATATCGGTCGTCTGCTGCACCATAAAACCCTGTATTCGTGATGAGTTGTACCCCCGTCTGTTCCGATATTCTTTTCAAGAGTTGTACGTTCCGACCGAAATAGGCCGTCGTGCAATCAAGAATAGAGGTGATCCCCAATGATTTTAGTTTTTTAAGGTAAGGAACGACCTGTAGCATTAAAGAAGCTTCATCGTATTGGGATGCGCTTTTTGGGTCTGCACCGAAATTAGACATCACGTGTTCATGCGTCAATACAAAACCCAACTGTTCACTTTCGATTTTTCCATTTACCGTCTGTGCAAGCCCACTATCTAAATGTTGACTTGAACAGGACAGTGATAACAACAACAGAATCAATTTCATAAAAAAACCAAACCGTTCTAAAAATTGTTTTTTTGCGGGTTCCATAAAGTAAAACTTACCTCTTAAAAATACTACAAATCGTAGTGGCAATAAAAATCTATACATAATCAACTTATAGGCTATCCTGTCGTTGCCATGTTCATAAACCCGTTAAAAACTAATCACGATCGTAAAGTTAGACTATTGGCTAATCGTTATCTTTGAAGTGATATAAACTTTCTCCATTTGCTAAAAAATTGTTCTATTTAGCCTGTTTTTCATCTTTTTTTCTTTCCATAGCGATGCTATGCAACGCAAAAAAGCCATCAAACAGACAAAAAATAGTTAATTTTTGCTTCAATGCAGAAAGTTTAAATCACTTCTTTATAAAAACCAATTTGATGAGCGATAGATCCCAAAATCTTCTCCATATCCGTCCTGAAATTCTTTCTGCCAAAGTAACCGAGAATATGAGTGATGAAGAACAGTTTCAAAACCGTACGTTACGACCGATCATTAAATTTCAGAACCATATTTTCGTCTCGGTGTTTAAAAATTATATTTCTAAATACAAGAATTCCTTTTACGAACTTACCCTGGAAAAACGTTTTGAGTATATCACAAATGCTGTTCAAAAGGACATGAAATTCAGAAATGCATTAAAAGGAATGATAATCGGTCACTTCACATCCGAAGAATATGAAATCTATATTAAAAACGCATCTGCATTGAACAAACGGATGATGCGTATGGTCACCAATCGTTTGAAAGACCAGATTCAACTTTTTGAGATCGAAGTTTTAATTTAACAACGATTCTCCATTTAGGTTGGTGGTCAAGACATCGCTCATATAATCGAAATAGGGCCGTATTGCTTCGAACGATTTTTTTACTTCATCAATAAATTTTGGCGATAGTACTTCTTTGTCAGAAAAATTACGGATGAAGATAAACTGTTTCCTTCTGATTAAATCGATGTTTTCATGCGTTTTGTCAAATCCCTTTGGTGCTGTTTTCACGGCATCGCCCTGCATTTCGCCCCATATTTTTTGAAATGGCTTTTTATTGATAATCGACCTTATATCAGTGGCATCTTCTTCGAATTCTTTTCGAATACGCAGCAGGTCCTCTTTGTTAGGATTCCAAAACCCCGTGGCGATAAAGGTCTCCTTAGGTTTAATCCGAATATAATAACCACCTCTACGTTCGGCACCCGCTCTAGCGAAAGAACCGGCAAAATGTGACTTGTACGGTGTTTTATCATTTGAAAAGCGTACATCACGATAAATACGGAACATCTTCATCTTTTCGATCTCATCGTGTTCACGAAGTCTATCCATAACCAAGCTGTAAAATCCTTTTACAGCTGCTTCATGTTGTTTGAACGTTGCTTTATTTTCGGTAAACCATTCACGTGTATTGTTCTTGTTCAACTTGTCAAGAAAATGTAACGCTTCTTTAGTAATTACAGGATGTAACATACGACCTAGATGTTGTTATTTATGCTAAAGTTAACCATTTTGCCAAATTGACTTTTGCAATTATGCCTATTTTTGAACTTATTAGGAAATAAATATGGACAAGAATTCAGTCGTCGATAAAATCAATCGCCATAAGAAGCAGCCCAACTTAAGATACGAGCTTAAAGAAAAAGTAGAAACGTTCACGAACCTACTTTTCTACACCTTGTTCGATATCGATACCGCCGTTGCAAAGAACTTGGATAAGTTAGAATCACAATTTGATGGTCTTGTCGCCCTCGCCTGTTGGGATGTCGACAAATCTTGTAAAAAGGTCTGGGAGGGCTACGTAGAGAAACTACCCGAAATATTGAAACGACTTAATCTCGATGCCGAAGCTACGGTGAATTGTGATCCTGCATCACTATCCATCGAAGAAGTTTACATGGCCTACCCCGGCTTTTATGCCATTGCCATTTATCGATTGGCCCATGAACTTTACAAAGAAGGCTTTCCTTTGGTGCCACGCTTAATGACAGAATACGCGCATCGCCAAACTGGTGTCGATATCAACCCGGGCGCCCAAGTCGGCGATTCTTTTCATATCGATCATGGAACGGGAGTGGTCATCGGAGAAACAGCCATCATAAAAAATCACGTAAAAATTTATCAAGGTGTTACGTTGGGTGGCTTATACGTCGCCAAACATCTTCAGAAAACCAAAAGACACCCTACCATCGAAAATAATGTTACCATTTATGCTAACGCGACTATTCTAGGGGGCGAAACGGTTATCGGTGAAAACTCGATTATTGGTGGAAATGCTTGGTTGACCGCATCGGTGCCGCCCAACTCTACAGTTTTTCACTCACCTGAAATAAAAATCAAAACATTACCGCATGTCTCATAGCATTCTCGATTTGATCGGCAATACGCCCCTAGTCAAATCTAAAGTATTGAATAACAACCCTAACGTTACCCTATATTTTAAGCTTGAGGGCCATAACCCCGGCGGTAGCGTAAAAGATCGTGCAGCTTTTAATATGATAAAAAGTGGACTTGACCGTGGTGATTTCGATGCGAAATCTAAATTGATCGAGGCAACTAGTGGAAACACAGGCATTGCCCTAGCTATGATTGCTGGTATTTTTGGACTAAATATTGAATTGGTTATGCCAGAAAACGCCACAAAAGAACGTGTTCAGACCATGCGGGCCTACGGAGCCAAAGTTACGCTAACCCCTTCGGATGTTGGTATTGAAGGCGCACGTGATTATGCCGAGGCCAAAGTCGAAAACGAGGGTTTTGTTATGATGAACCAATTTGGCAACGATGATAATTGGAAAGCCCACTACCACACAACAGGACCTGAAATCTGGGAGGCTACCGATGGAAAAATCACACATTTTGTCTCCGCGATGGGTACCACCGGAACTATTATGGGCACTTCAAGCTTTCTTAAGGAGAAAAATGAAAAAATTCAAATTGTAGGTGTTCAGCCCACAGATAATTCTAGTATACCCGGAATTCGAAAGTGGCCCAAAGAATATCTGCCAAAAATTTTCGATGCAAAAAAAGTCGACAAGACCATAGAAGTCAGCGAAGACGATGCGCGCCAAATGGCCAAAAGACTGGCTAAAGAAGAAGGTATATTTTCGGGTATGAGTAGTGGCGGAGCCACGACCGCTGCCTTGCGATTGGCGGAGACGCTAGATAGCGGAGTAATAGTTTCTATTATCTGTGACCGCGGTGATCGGTATCTCTCTTCGGGTTTGTTCGAATGAAAAAGTTATAGGTTATAAACAAGCATCATTTTATAAAATGTTTACTTTTCATTTAAATTCAACATCTCTATTGTGTTCTGAACCTTTAATCTAAGGCCTCTGCCATTCCATTTTTAAAAACCTCGAAATCTTGCAAGTAATTATGTCCGCCACCTTCGATAGAAAATAGTTCTTTATTATTTCCGGGAATGGACTTGAATAATTTTTCTGCGGATTCATACGGAATCACGACATCTTCCTTACCGTGAAAAATATAAATAGGGCATGTGACATCTTGTAGATACTCGTGGGATGGAAACCGATATTCTGACAACCAATCTTGGTAGAAAAGGAAAACGATGCTTACCTAAGGCCACGGCACTATAGAACGGAGATTCTAGAACTAGCTTAGCGGGTTTATTATTTGAGGCCAACCAAGAGGCGATCCCCGTTCCGAAAGAACGGCCATAAACTATAATCTTGCTTTCATCATATTTTTTGGCGGCATAATCGTAGAATAGTTGAGCATCATTGTAAAGTGCCTCCTCACTGAGCTCTCCCGTGCTTTTTCCATAGGTTCTGTAGTCAATCAAGATAGATTCGTAACCCTTTCTGGAAAAAAGGTTGGCCACATGAATAAGGTGCGAAATATTACCCGAATTTCCATGAAAGTACAATATCGCCCCTTTGGCACTATCTTGTTTAATATATGCGGCATTTAAATCTGCACCGTCGTCTGTTTTAATAAACAATTCCTCATAGGGCTGACAAAAATCATAGACATGGTTCATCGGCATTTTGGAAGGAAAGAATATCAACTTTTCTTGGTACGTATAGGAGAGAACTGTAATCAAAATATATAAAAGAAGCAATACCACGCCCCATTTTTTAAGTCTACGCATTTACAATCGTCATTTAGATTTATGTCGAAATTAGCTATTGTATGGCTATATGACGGTATAAAAAAAGTGCCTAAAAGCACTTAAATTATATTGTTATTAACAATGGGCTAGCTCTGAAGACAGCGTAATTGAGGTTTAGAAACTAATCGCCGTACTTTAGCAAGCTCAGCTACCGCGATACAAAAACCAAAAACTTGCCCCGCCTACAGGCGGACTAGACTTTTTTGTCTTGGCCTCTGCCTAATTCTCGATTCTAATTTCTTTGAAACCCTACTTGATTATATCGATGCTACACCCTATTCGCCGTATTCCGTCTAGGGTGGAGAGCCTTGCGGGATTCCATGATTAAAACTACTGAATGGGGTTATGTTTGTCAAGAACCAATTGAAGCACTTTTCCTTTACTATCTGTAATGACAATTAATGAATTGAGCCTTTCTTGTGAAAATTTCTTTCCATTTTTAAGGTTTAGGTATTTGCTGTTCTCCAGAGCCTCGAATATTTCATCGTCATTGGTTCCGAAGAGAAAATCTTTATTGGCGTCAGACGAGTAGGTAAACTTTATAACCTCGTCTTGGTATTCATCGGCATCGTTATCGATACTTATTGTTTTTGAGATTGTTTTCGGAGCAGCTACTCTACGGCCATCGACCTTATCTTCGTCTTCTTCTGCAAGTTTGATATCTTGTTTGATAGCTGTACGAATCTCAATCGATTTCTTGACAAGCTGACCATCTTCATACATTTCGTATTTCTTTGTGGTAGTCTCTTCAGCTATTTCCCTGTGCGCACTTTGCGAATACATCGACCAGGTGAGCAAAAAACAAATATTCAATAGTACCTTTCCTATAACCTTCATCTATTCTAATTTTAGTTAGCACAACAATAACATAACGAAGAAAACGTGTTCATATTGGCTCTTTTTACCGGAATGCAGATTCTACTGTAAAGTTTCTCATCACATTAGATGACTTTTTTGAAATATGTTGTTAAAATTGTTATGATTACTTTTCCTGCTCGCCGGCCGGCAGGGATGAAGAAGTGGGCAAAATTTGAAAATTGTGGGTAAAAGAGAAATTCAAAACGAGTTCACTAATCGTGATATTTAAAGCCAATTCTTTCTTTTGAAATAAACCATCATACCAATAAACAGAACTACCATTACACCCCAAACCATATAATATCCGTATTTCCAATGTAGTTCGGGCATATGATCAAAGTTCATACCATAGATACCGGCAATAAAGGTAAGCGGTATGAAAATCGAGGCCATTATGGTAAGCACCTTCATGACCTCGTTCATTTTATTGCTCATATTGCTCATGTACATTTCCATAAGGCTCATCGACATTTCACGGTAAATCTGAAGGCTCTCATTAATTTCCAATGAATGGTCCAGAACATCTCTCAAGAATATTTTCGTATCATTTGTTATTAACTGATTTTCCGAATCTATCAAACGACTAACCAATTCTTTTACGGGAAAAATCCATCTTCGAACTCTTAATACTTCTTTTTTTAATTCTTGTATTTGTTGGGCAACTTCTGGTTTTGGATTAACATACACTAGTTCTTCCAGGTTTTCTATTTTATGGTTCAGATGTTCCAAAACCACGAAATAGTTATCTACTATAGCATCTAGTAGTGCAAAAAACAGGTAGTCCGCACTTCTGGTTCGAATTCGACCCGATTTCATCTCAACCCTTTGTCTCACCCCGGTAAAAACATCATCTTCTAATTCTTGAAAAACGAGAACACAGTTTTCCAATAGCACCATGGCGACATGTTCGTAAATCAGTTCGTTTTCGCCATTGATATATAACATCTTAAAAACCCCGAATATGTAGTCTTCGTACTCATCGACTTTTGGCCTTTGATGCGTATTGACAATATCTTCCATAACCAATGAATTCAATCCGAAGCGTTTGCCAACTTTGTCTATAAAGATTTCATCGCTTAAACCGACGACATCAATCCAAGATATCTGGGGAGGCCCTTTGTGGGAAACTATTTCATCAATGTTTCCTGGTGCATGAACTTCAAATTTACTATCGCTATATTCCAAGATGTTCACAACGCTTTCACCACCTGCCCGACCACCCATATAGGTAATCGTACCAGGCGCAGTACCCATTTTTTTTTCAAACTTAGAGGGCCTCTTGGGCACAATCTTACTTAGCGGTCTTCTCCTACCCATGATTGCATTTAGTTTTTATAAATATAATAAGAAGTAACCGTCAAAATTTGGCATTATTGAAAATCTAGTCTATGCAGTAACAAACCAGAAGCCGGAGCTACGAATGTGAGTTCGAGATTATTATCTTCCTTCAGGGAATATTGAATATCGGCAATGGTAAGTTCGCCCTTGCCGAGTTGTATCAAGGCACCCATTATCATTCGGATCTGATACCGCATAAAACCTTCGCCCTTAACGTAAAGCGCATAACTTTTAGTTGGAAAAAAATTCGCTTTCAATAACTCATTATCCTTTAAATCACAAGAAATAATGGTTCTTGTCGTCTTGGTTTTTTCTTGCAGCTTGGCCGTATAAGTTGAAAAATCATTAGTTCCCTCAAAAAGTTTCGCTGCAGTTTGCATCATCTCTATATCAAGTTGTTCTAAAATATTGGCTAAAAAGGGAGCGCAAAAGGGATGGTTTTTTTCTCCAAATGAAAATAGATAGGCATACTCTTTTAGCTTCGCGTCTTTAATAATATTGAATGCAGCATTGACTTCCTTTACGCTCAAAGCCCGGATATCAGGAGGCAGGTTTATGTTTAAAGTTTCAAGAAAAATATCGGTATCGGCAATTGGGTCACCTTCTAAAAATAGCTCAAAGGCCATATCGAGTGCGGAAACCTTTGAATCTGTACGGCTAGCACTCAATATTTTCGTCTTTCCATCCGGCAGTACAAATTTTAAAGTTTTGCTGACCATGGCCTCAACGGTTTTCTGACCCGGTTGTATTTGCCAACCGCTATACCGAAATCCCAAGTACTGAAGACGTATTAAATACAAGTGCCGTTTTCTATGCATACCAAACTCTTTTATGACAAGCTACCTATTTTTTTGTATTTTGTATAGACAACCAATAAATATATACGATATGACAATTAATCTGAATAAACCGCCAGTTTGGTTTTGGATAGTAAGTGTACTCGCCCTACTGTGGAATCTGATGGGTGTTAGTGCTTATTTGAGCGATGCATATATGAGCGTCGAAGATATCGGTGAAATGACACAAGATTATCGGGCGCTCTATGAATCACGGCCTGCTTGGGTAACGGGAGCTTACGCTATAGCAGTTTGGGGAGGTGCTCTTGCCTCTATTGGCTTATTGATTCGAAAAAAATGGGCACGTACTTTGTTCTTGATTTCTCTTATTGGTATCATCGCTCAACAGGTGTATCAATTTTTCTTGAGCAATACATTTGAAGTTTTGGGTTCTGAAGCAGTGTTTCTTCCCGTTGCAGTAGTAATTATTGGCACCTTACTTCTATTGTTCGCAAAATGGTCCGAAAAAAAGGGTTATATATTGTAGAGGCATTAAAATCAGTTTCTTGCATATTTAATTAATATGCTTACTTTGCAACGTAAGAAATTACTTGAATAAGCACTTATAGTCGACTTTTGTTGCCCACACAAAAAAAGTTGCGGTTCATCGAATATTTGAAATAAACCAAATTCAGGGACGTTGATAGTAATATCGGCCTCGTACTAACCTTGATAGCAACTAATGAAATTTATATTACGCATATTACCTTGGAAAAAGACTATAACAACATCTATAGTTCTACTTGTGTTGTTAATAATTTTGAGTTTTTACGGTCTTTACACAAATACTTTCCCCGTAATCAAACCCGAGAATTTTGTTTTTCCGCTTTTGACTTCTATTCATTTTACTTTTCTATATGTTCTTTGGTTCAAAATAAAGGAAGAGGAAGGTACCGACCCTCAAATGCGAATTATTGAATATGCATTGTATGCAATTTTCTTCGTGTATCTTTTTAAGGCCTATGAAACTATTTTGGTTCTTACAACATATGCTGATTTTACAAACCACCTTATACCAGAATCGTTTTTCCCAATTGGGATTTTAGTATTGGTTTTACAGGCATTTCTCTTGGGAATTACACTTTTGGCCATAAAATATCGAAAAGATATGGTTGGCACGTATGAATTTGATGATATGAACCAACATATTGATTCTTGGGAATAATCATTTCATTTGATATAATTACATATGAAAACCCCGCTTTCGCGGGGTTTTACTTTTAAAAGATATTTGTTTGACAACTATCGAATAACAACCTTCTTTGTAACAGATTTTCCGTCAGCTTGACTTACCCGCAGTAAATAAAGACCTGCCGGTACGGTCTGTACGTTGAGAGAAACTCCTTTTTCAACTAAAGGTTTTAAGCCGTTTTTAATAGCGTTGCCCGTCACATCAAATAAGGAAACTTGTACTTCACGAGCATCAAATGTTGGTAACGAAACCTTTAAAACATTAATCGCTGGATTAGGAAAAACCTTAGCCGTAGTCTCTTCAATCTGAACCTCTTCCTTACGCACCACTTCAATAGCGTTCGAGAGATCATAGCAACCGACAAGATCGTTGGCGTTCAGTCCCATCTCGGCCCCTTCGAGCCCATCCTCGTATCTAAGGTGCCAGATCAGGCAAGTGCCCGCTCCCGCTCCGTCGAAATCTACGCCTTCAACAGCGCTAAGTGTCGGGGGAAGACCCAGGATGTTCCCTTTGTCATCGGTGATCACGAATATACTGTTCGTTCCCGAACGTGTTCCCGTAATAGCGATACCGCTTACCATATCGGGAGTACCGTCTACGGTGAACTCGAAAGGACCGCCTGTAAGCGTTCCCGCTTCCGGCTGGTTACGGTAAACCTTGATGGAATTTGAGAAATCGTATTCCCCGACCAGATCGGATACGTTGCTTTCTGCTTCCAGTCCTTCCAGACCATCCGCATAGCTTAAATGCCATATCAAACAGGTACCTGCGCCCGCTCCGTCAAAGTTGACGACTTCAGGTGTTGGTGGAAGTCCTAATATCTTTCCGGACTCATCTGTAATTACCCACTGGGAGTTTACTGTATTATTACATTCCAGTTCGACTCCAGCGACGTTATCCGCTATTCCATCACCTACGCAAAACTCGAAAGGTCCGCCAGTAATCGTGCCTCCATCGATGGTGTATACCGTAATGGGTTCCTCATTCGCCAGCGCATTGGGTACGGCAATTAGCGATATGAGCGCAAGCAAAAGGATAGACCACCCAAGGTAGATCGGCCTGTCGGTTGCATTGTTGTAAAAAAGTAAAGTTTTCATCATCATATATGTTTTTAAGATTATTAAACAAACTAAAGATTATATGAGTAGAAAGTAATCACAAAAGCGTAAAGTTTTAAATCGATTTTGTTAGGGTTCTGTGAACTTTTTTTTAATTATCAATTGACTGTTTTTGAGCTAAATACCAATAAATATGGTAAGTCTGAGTAGAAATCATAACCCACATCCATACGAAATTTTCCGTGATACTTTTGTGATACTTTGAAATTGATCCGTAATCAAAATAAAACCTTCTTTTGAATCATTGACTTGGTTTATCTCAAATTGCCATTCCAGCCCACAAAAAAAGACCCGGCCATCATGGCCGGGTCTTTCTTAATACCCTATTAATAAACTACATGAACTATTTAGCAGTGCTCGAAATGGTTACTTTGATAACATTCACACCTGCAGGAACATTTGATTGGTCAGCTGGATCGATAAATCGCACATTCATGTCAGGATCAGCCTCTCCTGAATCACCCTCACCTTGTCTTATTACCTGAGATAATCCAGCTCCTGGATATTCGTCTGCCTCCGTTCCTGAATCGTATAGGAATATATATTCCGTTACATCACCTTCTCTTGGAGCACCATCTTCGAAGAGTGCTATACCCTTTGGCGCAAAAGAGTAAAACCAATCGTTACTTTGAACGAACATGGTGGCCAATGAAAGATAATCTCCATCGGTGCCCTCGCATGTGAATTGATAGCTACCACCTGGGCCGATAGCTCCAGGACCGTCTGCTCCCACGGGCGTATCAAAAGCTCCTGAAAACTTTACCCCGGCTTTTTCGGCCAATGAAGCGGCCAACATTGTCGGTACGCCATCTTCGGCCACGGCTTCAAGACCTTCGCCAAAATCGGGTGAATCTATATTGTATAGCGGTAGAATACCGTCTTCATGTATTGCCCATGCACCTGGCGATAGTGGAACTATCAAACCAGTAGCGGCCTTGGTATCCATCGCCAATGCTTCCGGAAAACCATCTTCGGCTATATTTTCAACACCTTCGGCACTGCCAACAAGCCCTGCACCTGCAGCAGCTTCACCTTCGACAAAGAAAGGTGCTGGCATAGTGTGTACGGCATATACCCCTGGCGAAACCGGTACCGGTGCCGTGGCATCCTCACCTTTGGCAGGAACCGCAATAGTAGTTGCATCGGAAACATTCTTGATTCGGACCTTGAACCTTGCAGGACCCACATATTCAATGGTTACCTTAATAACTTCACTTGTTTCTGGTAATACATTTCCAAAAGAACAACTGTTATTGGTAATTTCCGTCACCACTCCGTTTTCATCCTCGCCTTGGTCTTCTGCATCCGGTGCCTGTTGTGGTTTTTGGTTAGGGCCGCCAGTAGTCTCGTTGACCTCTGTACCTGCATCCCAAAGCAGTACTTGATCGGTCACGTCTAACTGACCATTTCCACATATCGGACTCCCGTCTTCATTATATAATGCGATACCCTCTTCATCCGGTGCAAAAAACAAGTCGTTGGATTGTACGAACATTGTTACAAAGGAAAGTCGTGTTCCTCCATCGCCCGGCAATACATGGGGTCCGGCATCAATTTCAAACTCATAAGCATCTCCGGGAAACAAGGGAGCTGGGTCGCTTCCTCCCACCGGAACGGCAAAAACTCCGCTCTGAAAAATAGGTTTTGGAGTAACCACATTTTCAACGGTAACCGTAAAATCTGCCATCGCCAGATTTTCTTGAACATTCTCTCCATTTGTTTCGCTAACTGTTTCCGGATTAGGATCAATAGCGCTTTCCTCGATTGCGACATCTGTTTCGCTACAAGCTGTAAATGCAAGTAATGCAGTGCCCAAAAGAACTAAATTCAATTTTTTCATTTTCATTATTATTGTTTTTATATGGTTAATTCAACAAACTAAGCATAAAGAGATAACAGGGGTATCACAAAAAGATCAAGTTTTCAAAACATCTTACGGGCAATTATCTTGGGGTATGGGCAATATTTTAGTTTGCTTTTGAAAGAAATCCTTTGTGATGCCCGTTTTGAGGGATTATGTACCGGGTTACACATCAATTGCGTAAATTGTGATAGTTGTGTGATACTTTTTAACTTCATTCGTACCCTATATTATGAAGCAGATATTGATTATTGAAGATGATCCAGAAATCATCAAACTTCTTGAAATTCATCTAACCGATCTTATATACAAGACTTCCAAGGCTCTGGACGGTGCCGAAGGTCTTAGAATGGCATTGGAAAATGAATATGACCTTATACTGTTAGATTTGACACTACCGGCTATGGACGGTGTTGAAATTTGTAAAAAGCTCCGTGCAGAAAAGAATACTCCGGTCATTATGTTAACGGCAAAATCCGAAGAAATCGACCGGGTACTAGGGTTAGAAATTGGGGCCGATGACTACATCACGAAACCTTTCAGCATAAGGGAATTGTTAGCACGTATCAAGGCAGTAATGCGAAGGGCAAATACAAAACAGCCCGAAGAAGAGAATTCTTCTACAATGAACTTTGAGGGACTATTTATCGATATTGATAAACGAAAAGTAATACTTGACGATAAAAAAGTAGAGCTTTCCCCAAAAGAATTCGAGCTATTGATTTTAATGGCATCAAATCCCGGAAGAAACTATTCAAGAACTGAACTATTGAACATAATCTGGGGCTATAATTTCGATGGATATGAACACACCGTCAATTCACACATTAATCGGTTACGGGCAAAAATAGAATCAGACATGGCAAATCCAAATTATATTTTAACGACCTGGGGCGTAGGTTATAAGTTTAACGAAGACATTACGGTATGAGCAAAGCAGAAACAACATTGACCCCGAAACTGGTCAAAAAATTATGGATGGCCTTTATTCTTCTCGTTTTCTTGATGGGAGCATCCTATGTTTTTATTACCGGGTATTTTGCCAATAAATACAGCCAAGAGACTACGCAACAAATCAATGCCGATGTTGCCGAACACGTAATAGCCGAAAAGTTTAAAGATGCTTCCCCATTTTTGGAGGATGGCAGTGTGAACAAACCACTTTTTGGTGATTTGATGCACGATATGATGGCCGTTAACCAAAGTATCGAAGTGTATCTTTTGGGCGAAACCGGTGAAATTCTCTATTCGGTGGTATTAGATCCCGAAGATCGTGATGCCGCTAAAAGTGTCGCGCTTGCGCCCATTGAATCTTTCATTAAAGATGGTGGAAAGAACTATATTTTGGGTGATGACCCTAGAAACCCCGGGGAACAGAAAATATTTTCGGCGGCTCCATATAACGTCGATGGCCACGAGGGATATATCTATATTGTACTCGCCGGAAAGAAATTTCAAGAAGTCAGTGATAATTTATTGGGACAATATTTTACGAAATTAGGTGTCGGGGCGACCCTGTTGACCATGGTATTTTCTGCTATAATCGGGTTGTTGGCGATATGGTTTTTAACGAAAAACTTACGATTAATAACACAAACGGTCAGAAAATTTCATGAAGGTGATTTGGATGCACGAATAAAAAATCCCGAAAGTTCGGATATTGAGGTTTTCGCTAAATCTTTCAATGATATGGCGGATAGTATTGTAGGTAATATGGATAAGATGCAATCGGTCGATTTGCTGAGAAGGGAATTAATAGCCAACGTTTCTCATGACCTAAGAACCCCCCTCGCCATTCTTAAAGGATATATTGAAACTCTCCAGATGAAAAGGGATTCCCTTTCCGAGATGGAGAAGCAAGAATACTTACAAATTACCCATGACAATGTGGATAAGCTTTCAAACTTGATCAATCAGCTTTTTGAATATTCCAAATTAGAAGCAGAACAGGTCGTTCCCGTAAAGGAACCATTTTCAATTACGGAGCTATCACATGACTTAATCGCAAAATTCAAGGTTATTGCAGAACAAAAAAACATCAAACTTCAATTGGATAATCCCAAGGAAAACAGTTTGGTCTTCGCCGATGTAAGCTTGGTCGAAAGAGCCTTACAAAACCTTATAGAGAATGCCATAAAGTTCACAGAGCCCGACGGAAAGGTTACCCTTTCTTTACATAAAAAAGGTAAAAATGTCGAAATCAATATTTCTGATACCGGAACAGGAATACCTGTTAGCGAACAACCCTTTATTTTCGACCGTTACAAGCAAGTGGACAAAGGCACCAAAAAACAGGGCTACGGATTAGGACTTGCCATCGTTAAAAAAATTATGGACCTACACGACACCACCATTACCGTTTTGAGCAAGCCTCGCGAAGGAAGTTCTTTTATATTCAACCTACCCGCCCATCAGGTATAACGGGAAAGAGATTGCTATGAAAAGCGAAAGACCTAACAGGTTTTACTTGTGCTGAGTTTGCCGAAGTAAAAACCTGTTAGGTCTCTTCGTCTCTTTCGATTACAAGCCACTAATAAAACTACCGTAAAGGTCTTTAAATTGATATCCTTCCGAAAATCGGTTCTTATTTAGTTTTTTATGTGAGACCAAACCCCAAAGAACCATTTCCTTCAAAAAATAGGCGTCTTCTTTAGAAAAGTCCGGTTGATATTCTTTCAGCAACTGATTTAGTTCGGGGATACTGTCCAAGGTTCTTTTGTATTCTTCGTCGGTAAAGTCATCGAGCAGTTCAAAACCTTCGCCCTGAAAGAACCAATGTAACAACGCGTCATATGGAGTTTCGGCATCTTTCTTTTCCAACTTATTGATTTTCGGGAAATACTTGGGAAATAACGATTTTACCGCATCATCGATTAAGATTTCCGCTACGCCGTCTGCGCCTTCTTGTTCGCCTTCATAGACCAATTCGATTTTTCCGGTTATGGCAGGGATTACTCCTAAGAAATCGCTCAAGCGCACCATTGTTTTATCGGCGCCGGTAATCAATGCCCTACGCTCAGCCGTACTTAGCAAGTTTTCAAAAGCGGTGATGCTAGTTCGAGCACTCACTCCGCTTTTGGCGTCCACATATTCACTATTTCTAGCCTCAAAACTTATCTGTTCGAGAAGATCTTTCGCAACATCCGGTACATATACCGCCTCAGATTGACGTTTGTCAAGATAAGCTTCCTGTTCCGTAATTTTTCTTGCCGTCTCGATATCATCGGGGTAATGGGTCAAAATCTGAGAACCTATCCGGTCTTTCAAAGGGGTTACGATACTTCCGCGATTGGTATAATCTTCGGGATTGGCGGTAAATATAAACTGAATATCCAACGGCAACCGTAACTTAAACCCACGAATCTGAATATCACCTTCCTCCAGAATATTAAAAAGGGAAACTTGTATACGCGCCTGTAGATCAGGAAGTTCGTTAATAACAAAAATACAGCGGTTAGCTCGGGGGATCATTCCAAAATGAATTACCCGATCATCCGCATAAGATAGTTTTAAGTTAGCCGCCTTTATAGGGTCAACATCGCCTATCAAATCAGCCACAGTGACATCAGGAGTCGCCAATTTTTCCGCAAAGCGGTCGTTACGATGCAGCCAAGAAATAGGAGTTTTATCCCCTTTCTCTTTAATCAATTCAATAGCGAATCTGGACATGGGCCGTAATGGATCATCATTGATTTCTGAACCTTCAACAAACGGAATCCACTCATCTAAAAGGTTTACCATGAGTCTGGCCAATCGTGTCTTCGCCTGTCCACGTAATCCCAAAAGATTGATGTTGTGGCGTGATAAAATAGCACGTTCTAGCTCAGGAATTACGGAGTTTTCATAGCCCCACACACCAGTAAAGCTTTCTTCGCCCTTTTTTATTCTCTCCCGTAAATTATCACGGAGTTCGTTTTTGATGCTTTTGCTTTGGTAACCTGCTTTCTTAAGTTCTCCTAATGTGGAGATTTCTTTGTAGTCTGTATTCATGTAATTTCTTTCTCAAGTAGTTTTTAGAGTAATTCAGCATTTCGAAAAACACCCCTAAAGTCCCCTCAAGGGACAATTCTTAAATTTAAACTTTCGGACGTCATAACTTTAACTTTCTAACTTCACTTTAACAAAAAGTCCTCACCTAGTCCCTACAGGGGAGGGAGAATGCTCTTATAGTTTTCATTGTAATCTAACTTCAGATTAAATTTTGTCTTATTTTTTTTTACCTTGTGCTTCATAAATCGTACCTCCAACCACGTAAATCATTTTAACTTTTTCCTTCTATTGTTCTCATAATCTTCAAATATCATCTCACCCAAACCTTTTAATCCTGTAAAAAATGCCTTGCCTTTGTTTGCCTCCGTGAAATGTCGGATAAATTGCATTAAATACGGGTCTTGGGCAATCATGAAGGTAGTTATAGGTATATGTAACTTTCTAGCTTGTCTGGCCATATTGTAACACTTCTCAACGATATAGTCGTCTAGCCCAACACTATTTTTGTAATAATTGCCATCGGGCAGCCGCAAACAACTGGGCTTACCATCGGTAATCATAAAAATCTGTTTATTAGTATTGCGCTTTCTACGGAGCATATCCATCGCCAGTTTTAAACCTGCGACGGTATTTGTGTGGTAAGGTCCGACTTTGAGATAAGGTAGTTCTTTGATGGAAATGGGCCATGCGTCGTTTCCAAATACTAAAATATCGAGGGTGTCCTTAGGATATCGAGTAGTTATCAATTCGGCCAATGCCATCGCTACCTTTTTCGCTGGAGTTATGCGGTCTTCCCCATACAAAATCATACTATGGCTGATGTCGATCATCAAGATGGTACTCATCTGGGCCTTATATTGCGTGTCTTCGACTACCAGGTCTTCTTCCCGTAATGAAAAACTGCCGATACCGTTATTGATCTGTGCATTTTTCAAACTCTCGGTCATGGATATATGCTCCAAGCCGTCGCCGTAGCGATATTCCCTAAAATCTCCAGTGTGCTCGTCGCCATGGCCCGACTTACCAGTTTTGTGGTTTCCGGCCCCGCTACGCTTTAGTTTCCCGAATATCTGATCCAAAGCCCGTTGCCTGATGATACGCTCCATTTTTGCCGTAATGGAAATTTTTCCTCCCTTTCCGTCGCCTTCATCACCTTCGCTTCCTTCTTCTCCAATTTCGCCTCCGCCATCTTCAAATTCTTCCCGAATGTATCCTTTCGCTTTTAGTTCTTCTATAAAGTCATCAATAGTGTAATCGTCATCGGTAAGTTCATATTCTTTGTCGAGTTCGCGTAGCCAATCGATAGCCTCATCAAAATCGCCGGAAGTGTGCGTAATGAGTTCTTGAAAAATATCGAAGAGCTTTTCAAAAGGAGATTGATTCGGTGCCTCGTAAGTTGAAAAACGAAAGCCTTTTCTTGTATTCATAGCATATAAAAATAATCTTTTTCGCTGTGAACATAGCTATTTTTAGGAAATGTTAACGGTTAGAAATAAGAATGGATCGGCACATTGCCGATCCATTACTTCAACTATTTTCTAAATTACCCTATAATAGCAAGAGCCTCAGTATCTTTCCAAGAACCTCTAGTAAAATCAGGAAATTCTTGAGGTGCACCATTTGCGGCCACCGATGCTTCGCTCAATGGACCAACGGCACTCCATAGACATCCTTCGTAAAGGTTTTGGTCTAAAGGTTCGCCATTACGCAGGCATTCTACCATGCGGTATAACATCATAAAGTCCATTCCGCCATGACCGCCCATTTTCGTAGCAAGCTCGCCAAGACGTTTATATAGCGGGTGTTCATATTTTTCATAGATTTTTGCCAGTCCTTCACCTTCCGCCCATTCGTGATGGTTTTCGGTTACGCCGGCTACGCCACCTTCCAGTGCTATTCGATTGGGAAAGCCAGCTAAAGTTCCTTTTGTGCCTTGAATCAAGTTATGTCTTGTATAGGGGCGCGGACTGGTTTCATCCCACTGGACCATTATCGTACGGCCCATGGTAGTTTTGATAATCGAGGTACTCATGTCTCCCCCTTTGAAATCCAACTTATTCCATTTATGGTCCGCCGGAAAGTTCTTTTCTGCATAAAGCTGCCGTCCCTTGGCAGGTGAAGAAAAAGAGTTCATGAACTGAAAAGTATCCTCGCCTCGACCGATATTCATGTACTGTGCAACAGGCCCCAAACCGTGTGTCGGATAAAGATTTCCGTTGCGATGTGCATAATGCGGTGTTCGCCATGACCCCGTACCGCGTTCTACTTCGTTCATCTGACCGCGTAGTTCATGAACGTAAGCAGCTTCGCCATGAAGCAGTTCTCCGATTACACCTTGCCGGCACATATTGAGATACAACAACTCTTCACGTCCGTAATTGACGTTCTCCATCATCATACAATGCTTTTTGGTCTTTTCCGAGACATCGACCAGCTGCCACATTTCTTCAACGGTCAGTGCCAAGGGTACTTCGACGAAGGCATGGGTGCCTGCGTTCATGGCACCGATGGCCATTGGGGCATGAAGTTCCCATGGTGTTGCAATGATTACGGCATCGGGTTTTTGCTCTTCCAGCATCTTTTTCCAGTCATTTTCACCATCGGTATAAAGTTTGATTTTTTTATGCCGTTGGCCTTTGCCTGCTTCTTTACAAGCGTCTGCAGATTTTTTGGCCAAATCTTCATATAAATCGGAAATAGCAACGATCTCCGTACCCTCGATTGACGCAATTTGCTTGGCGTGGCCCGAACCACGTGCGCCAACCCCGATAAATGCAAAACGAATCGTATCAAGTTTAGGGGCCGAAAAACCACCCATATATGCAGCGGTAGAAGGGCGATTTGTGGCAAATAAGTTTGCTTTTGAAATGCTAGGTGTCAAAGCCAATCCGGCACCCACCAATGATGTTTTTTTGAGGAAATTTCTTCTGTTCGAATTCATATGTTCTGATTTGTTAAGTACTATAGCTAAATTAATAGTCTTTTCTTAGTGACAAGATAAAGAAGTTTTTGCAAAATATGACATTGTTGTCAAAAAGGGATGCACGGGAATTTACTATTCCAGTGAATCTATTCACCTTATTTGAAAGTTAGAAGATATCGGTCAAAACAAAGTAGCAAGAAAAAGTGTGAAATCCTTTCGAAAGGACCTCACCCGGAATCGCTCTAGCGATTCCGACCTCTCCCAAGGAGAGGTATAAAAATAGTTTAACAAAGAACCTTTTAGATTTTTCCATATAGATATAGCAACAGTTTCCCTCATCTTGCACCCGACGAGCGACTTTGGAACGAGAGGAATACATGGATTAAAGCCCGCCCGAACGGTACGGGCGGGAAGGTCTTTTCAAAGAGATGCCTCTCGTTGGGACTAGCCCGTATCAAGTGGCGGGGACGACTCTTACAACAATTAAACCGAACAATTATTATCAGTGACTTTTACAAAAAGGGCAATTTGAAGTGAAGGGTTTGAAAACAATTTCAGCAACTATCACATACCTTAAATCATAGATAAGATACGGTTCATTTTTGTAGGTTGTCGCTATTCCCATATTTTCGTAATCTATGATTTATGAGCAATGTATCGGCTTTCTTAAAACTCCTCCCTTATGGAACAATAAGCAATTTGGCATACAACAATTTGAGTTCCCTAGTTTTACGTTGAATAATTTTGAGGCCAGCCCGATTTCCTATAAAATGAGACTCGGCCATCAAATGGAAGCTGTGTTTAAACAACTGATCATACATTCCTCCAAATATGAACTTCTATTACATAATCTTCCTATCAGGGAAGGTAAAACAACTATGGGCGAAATCGATTTTATCCTTAAACCCACCTGCCCGACGGGCAGAGAAATCGAAACTTCGAAACTTGTACACGTAGAACTGACCTATAAATTCTATATCATCGATATGGCTATCTCTGAACCGATTCATCGTTTGATAGGCCCGAACAGAAGGGATATGTTCTTTACCAAGATGGAAAAGATAAAGCACCGGCAGTTTCCCCTATTACATTCTTTAGAGGGAGCCGAAGCATTGTTGCAAAATGGAATTGACAATAACAATATCGAACATCAATGCTGTTTTAAGGCGCAATTATTTATCCCATTTGGTCATACATCAGTTCACATTCGTCCTTTGAACAAAGACTGCGTTTCTGGATTTTGGATACGATTCGATGATTTCAACACTTTGGAATTTAAATCGCACCAATATTACATCCCCTATAAGTCAGAATGGGTCGTTCGGCCTAATAAAGATGTCAAATGGCAATCACACTATGAAATTCTTATGGACATTAACCTGCGAATGCTCAAGGAAAATTCACCTTTGGTCTGGATAAGAAAATCAGAAACCGAGATTGAGAAGGTTTTTATCGTTTGGTTCTAGAATCCGGTTAATTTTTCAATCTGTAATTCGCCTGAAGTTTTTGTATCTTTCATGTAATCAAAGAATTACAGTTATCAATCAAAATCAACGTTCATGTCAAAGTCAAAAACTGGAAGAATCCAGATTATAGATGCACTACGCGGTATTGCACTAGCAGGAATCGTAATCTGCCATATGGTTGAGAATTTTATTGGTGCTCCCGCGCCCGAAAGCTTTAATACCGCGGTAGCCCCTAGTATCATCGATAGTATTGTTGATGGTTTGATATTCTTTTTTCTTCGGGGTAAGTTCATTGCTTTATTCTCTTTTTTATTCGGTCTTAGCTTTTTTATTCAAATGGATAATGGGGCAAAGCGGGGTAAACCTTTTGGCGGTCGATTTTTATGGCGATTGATCATTCTTCTTGCCATCGGCTATGTTCACAGTCTTTTTTATAGAGGTGATATTCTAACGATTTACGCGATACTCGGTGTTTTCTTGATTCCGTTCTATAAATTATCCGACAAAATAGTGTTGGGTCTGGCCGCACTGCTATTTTTAGGCTTGGGCAGATATATTGTATTCTTGATTACAAATGGCGATAGTATTTGGGGAGGAATTATTGATGCAAGCCCAAATGCACAGTGGGTCATCGAATATTATGACATCATTAAAAATGGAAGCTTATTGGATGTTTTCAAGTCGAATTCGGTAGATGGGCATCGCACCAAAATGGATTATCAGTTCAGTATCTTCGGAAGGGGCTATTTTACATTTGCCTTTTTTCTTGTCGGATTGTACGTAGGCCGTTCCGGTTTTTTTAAAAGGTTTAGGGAGGAAAAGAAATTTACCAAGCGTATATTGATCTGGTCGATTGTTGGTTTCGTCGTGGCTATGGGTTTGACAGCATTGGCCTTTGTAAGTCTTGGTGAAGAAGTGAAGTTCGACAACTGGACCGCAATGTTAGGACTCTCGGCAATGGATTTGGCCAATACCGCAATGACCTTTATTTGGATTACCGTTTTCGTAATCCTTTATCGCAAAATAAAGCCTGAAAAGTGGTTATTGAAATTTGCTCCATACGGGCGTATGGCCTTGACTAATTATGTATTACAAAGTATTATCGGCACCGCAATACTTTATGGTTGGGGATTCGGACTTATTGGCGGGTTACGGCATCTGTTCACTTTCGGCATTGCTGTCTTATTGATCATTTTACAAGTATGGCTTAGTAAGTTATGGTTGAACCATTTTACATATGGCCCCTTAGAATGGCTTTGGCGAAGTTTGACTTTTTTCAAGACATTTCCGATGAAGAAAGAAATAGCCGGATAGGTTTCAATGATATTATTGCTGTAGTACATCGAATTATAGGCTTTCCCTCCAATATATTGGTTTATACTTGCGTTCGGTTTCATAGACAAATACCTATTAATACTGTATCTATGATAGCGATTTCGCGAAAACTACAAACTGGCACTCTTTTTTTAATACTACTTCTATTAACCGCATATTCTTGTAGCGTCGACTCCAATGTTCTTGTAGATTTAGAAACTGAAGAGGCTATTGATAACGAACAAGGAGAAGAAGATGAAGAAAAAGAACAAAATGAAGAGGAAGAAGATAAGTCAGAAACAGAATCCACATCGTGTACCGACCCATTAAATTATGTATTTAACGAAAGGGATGGTTTGTTATTTGCAGAATTCGAGGATGCTAAATTTTCAGAGGATTGGAAATTGAAAAGTGACGGCACTAGTTATTCCGGGGATGGCTATATGGTTTGGGAAGGCTCACAACATTTGGGTAATCCCGGAAACGGAACTGCGACTTTCAAAATAAAGATTGAAAACTCGGGAACCTATCAATTCCTATGGCATTCCGCTGTAAAGACTGGAAATAGTGGATCCGACCACAACGATACTTGGCTTCGTTTTGCAGATGCCGATGATTTTTATGGCCAAAACAGTGAGGGAACCAGTACCGTATATCCGAAGGGAACGGGAAAAACGCCAAACCCGGAAGGCGCTACCGCTGATGGTTGGTTCAAAATCTATAGAAGCGGCAATAATCTCGACTTCAAATGGCAGTCTTCAACATTCGACAACAATAGCCACGACATCTTTGTCCAGTTTGATAACCCAGGTACTTATTTGATGGAGATTTCGGCACGGTCTTCCGGACATGGCATAGACAAATTTGTTCTTTTTGATGACTCCATGTCAAAGGCCGATGCTGTTGCAAGTACCGAATTGAGCACAATTAGTTGTGATTAAAAAGTAATTCAATGTATAAAGTACAAGGTGCGAGGTTAAATTTATAGTTATGTAGTTTCAAACCGACCCGCAAAACCTATACCTCCATTACCAACTTGTAGCCTACTCCTCTAATGTTCGCAATTTTCACATTTGAATCGGCTTCGAGTTTCTTACGCAGTTTAGAGATGAACACATCCAAGGTTCTACCTACATAGTCCCCTTGATCTCCCCAGACCTTGTTTAGAATAACTTCGCGTTCAACGGTTGTGTTGACCATATTATATAGTAGAAGTAATAGGTCCGCCTCTTTGCTAGTCAATTCTATTCGCTGTTGATTAATTAGAAGTTCGGTATTTCGCTTGTCAAAATGGTATTCCCCTAAAGGAATCAAATTTGGGTCGTTTTGGGTCGCTTTCCTGCGTTTCCAAAGAAAAAACAACATTCCGGATAGTATGACGAAAAGTGAGGCGATTATACCATGATTCATAGCACTACTTTCAGAAGTAACAGGAATTATAGCGGTCTCAGCCTTGTCTGCCCCTAATAGTTTGAACATTAGGGTATAACAGGCTTTGGGTTGTATTCTTCCTCTACAGGGGATGATGTCCGATTGCTCCAGATCGTCCATTTTAAAACTATAGACCACCGCCCCTGTTTCACATTGTTCGACTTCCACTATATAGCTGCTTGCCAAATTGGTTGCCGTTGCAACGCTATCAACGAGCGAAACCAAATTGGAAGGTTCGAATTCAAATTCCGATTCGAATTGAATTCTATAGTGTCCATCTTCTTTTACGATCGGTAGTACGCGAGAAGTACTATCTTTTGAACTGAGGAGTACTTGATGGCCAATCATCCGTAGGGCGACTTCAATATTTTTCCCTTCAGGGGAATCCTGGGCATTCCCTCTTGAAAATACCACCAATAGGCAAACAAATAGAGAAAATGTGAATTTGAATTGTTTTGACCGCATGCTACAAATCTATTTGAATCTAGGGCAAATTGAGAATGATTTACACGAAATTTACATTGTTTTACACTTCAAATACATAACATAGGAACTATCAGCGTTAGTTTTGGATAGAAATTAATCCATAAATATAAAAGCTATGAAACGACGTATTTTAATTTTTTGCACGGTGCTTGCCGCTTTAGGGCTAACAGCTTTCAAGGTTGTAAACTGGAACGATTATGAAACGAGTCGACCAAAGGCGACAACAAATGAGGCGGTATCCGTTAACATGCCAGTTCTGGGACCGAAAGAGAAGGAAATCTTTATTGATTTTAACTATGATGTGGGGACAAGATTCAACCCCATTGAAAAAACGGAACTTGATAAGGCAAGAACCATAGCTGACTTCTTGGATGCTGAAGTAATAGCATCTATAGTTTCATTACAATCAGTACATGTTGTTCTTGTTGAAAATGACAAACAAACCGATATTTTTGAAAACGGAACTACCGCAGCCTTAACAGATGGGCAATTGCAACTATTAAAATCTTTCGACTATTCTACCAATTTCATAGTTCGAGCGCATTTTAGGAAAAAAAATGGGAATACAGGCATACTTGTAAGTGATTTCAGAAGTCCGCATTTAACTATTGTTCCAGAAAAGCAGGCGGTGTACTCGCATGGTAAAGAAGCACTCTTAAGCTACTTCAGGGAAGAAAGCAAAGAAGTTGGGGCCAATGTGGATTCCGAGAACTTAAAAGCTGCAAAGCTTTCCTTTAGGGTGACCGAACAAGGAGCAGTTGAAGTTATTGAGCTAGAATATTCGTCTGGTTATCAGGAAGTCGATAAAAAAATGATGGAATTGATTTCTAATCTGCCCGGTTATTGGAAACCAGCTGAAAACGCCGCAGGCCAAAAAGTGACTCAAGAATTTGTAATTTCTTTCGGAGCGAGAGGTTGTTAGATAATTGAATTAATCTACTGGATAAACCAGATTTGAAATGCTCCGACGCTTACGCCTAAATAAAAGTTGATTTTCTTATTAATGCCATTTGGGCTTGCCCCAAGGTAGTTTACTTAAAAGGCTGTTTTGCTTCGGTAAAAGAGCCTCTTTGAATTGATGATTCCCCCTTTAATCATTGAGTAAGAATGTACATAACAATGCCCATACTTCAGCCCAAAAGTATTATATCCAAAAAAATCATCACGATAGCATAGCCTTTACCGTTTTGAACAAGCAAAAATGAGAAAAAGTATACTACTTCTACTATTAACGACCTTGTCATTTTACGCCTGTGGGCAAAGTCACAAAACAACAACCGACAAAGAGGTAAATGCCACAAAAACGGTAGCTAAAAAAACAAAGTATAAAAGTGAAATTAAGACACACGGTTTTACCAGAGCCAGCTATCTGCATACCGAAGCTACTTATACGGATAAAACTGGAAAAGGCATTATTATTCAAAACAGCTATCCAAGAGGTGGCCCTATTAACACGCCTGAAGGAAGATATGGACATGCAGTCTTTTGGTCGCGTGTTATAAACAAAACCGATACAGCAGTAGACTTAAACCTAAAATTCCCTGCGGATTCTATAGTGGTTAAACCAGCAACAAATACTCACTTTAAACTATTAGTACCACCGGACACTATGACACCGGATAAAGTATCAACATTTGGTTTTGGACTAGATTACATAGAAGATTTCGTAGCTGAAAACTTCTATAAATCGAGTCAATATCAAAGAACAATTAAACCGAATGAAGATGCAATGTTCTATGTTATTTTACTGAGTCGCTTAGCGCCAACGGATAAAGCCGTGATTCGAACAGGTCTTTTTTTAGAAGGACAAGATCTTGTTTATAAGTTAGAAGATTTGGACTCACAGCGCGATAAGTTCGTACCAAATGGGTCGATATCTTTTAAAGATTAAAACAGTAATACTCAAGTTAAAAGTTCTCAGAAATATATTCCCCGCTCCCGCTAGTCTACGACTAGTGGCGTTCCGAGTAAGAAATCGAACTCAAAACATATAACCAAAGTTAAAAATTTGCCCATGCCGGGCACACACCTTGTATAAGCGTTAATACGGGCCGAACGTCTAAAAAAAATATCTTGCAATCCATAAAATTATGGTAAATTGGAAGTAAATACTTCAAAATGCCTTACTATGCTTATGCTTGCCGTAAGCCTCAATTGAATTAAGATGAACGTTGAAAAAATAGCCTCTAATATTAAAAAAGCCGAAAACGGCATTTATTATTCAAAATCCGATTCAAGTATATCGTACCCAGAAGAAGGTAATGAAAATTTTATGCTAATTGAGCAAGATAGCTTTTGGTTCAATCATAGAAATAACGTAATAGCGGAAAGCGTACAAAAGCATAGTCCTGAAAAAGTATTCTTCGATATCGGTGGAGGAAATGGATTTGTATCAAAAAGGCTTCAAGATGATGGCATAGCAACTGTACTTGTTGAACCGGGTAAAATAGGCGCGATCAATGCATACAAAAGAGGTATTAAAAATGTTCTTTGTTCAACGCTCGATGATGCTAATTTCATCGCTGAAAGCATTGATTCCGTTGGCCTATTTGACGTTGTAGAGCATATTGAGGATGATTATTCTTTTTTGAAGAATATCAATAAATATTTGAAGCATGATGGTTATATCTATATCACTGTACCGGCCTTTAATGCTTTATGGTCTAATGAAGATGTAGATGCCGGTCATTTCAAAAGGTATTCAATTACCGAATTGAGTGAATTATTAAAAAAATGTGGATTTAGCGTAATTCAATCTACTTATATATTTTCTATTTTACCGCTTCCTGTTTTTCTATTTCGATCACTTCCAAGCAAATTGGGCTTAAACAAAAACTCCAATGAATTAGAAAAACATCAAAAGGAGCATAAACAAAAAAAAGGCATCCTAAATAATTTTATGCAACGAATCTGGAAATGGGAGCTGTCAAGAGTTAATAGAAATAAAAAGATACCTGTTGGTGGCAGTTGCTTTATTATTGGCAAGAAAACAGGTAATGTCGACTATCGCTAGTACGGTTTTATACTAAATGAATGTCAGTAGTATTTATAGAAGTCCGCCTAGCCCCGATAGTCATTGCCAAGTGGCGTTCCGAATAAGAAATCGAGCTCAAAATATATAACCAAATTTTAAAGTTTAAAAGACATTACAGCCAGTAGAACAAACTGGCGGTAGCGGCGCGGCAATTGGCTAATTTCAACCTAACTCAGGCCCGGCGATCAAAAATTGATTTTCTAATTGTTTCGTACTTATGTTGTTCTTTAAATACATTCTCATAAAACTTCGTTGCGCAACAAAGCCAATTGAAATAAGCCAATCAATAAGTTCGTATTGTTCCATTAAAACATCTACCAATACTGGTTTCCCTGATATGTTTTGAAGTACTTTAATCAATAATATTTTGGCTTCAGCGGTAGATTTTGCTTGTAAAGGCCCAATTTGAAGATGTTTACTACCTATTCGGCAAAAAACATATCCCCTTAAACTATTGTCTTGGGTAAGACACCAACAGTTATGATTTTCTTGCTTCATTAGAAATTGAAACAATTCCGAACGGTTAATGCCATAAAAATGGTGGTCAAGAGCCGATACTTCGTTAATGTTTGAATCATTTACGGGTTGAATTACGTAATTCGAATTATCAGTTTGCGCTTTTTTATCAAATGATAAGGCAGGTGTGGTCATTCTACAAATTTCATACTCGGCTGTAAAACCTAATTTAGTATAAACAGGAATACCTGCTGTAGTTGCATCAAGCTTTATGGCATTACAGTATTGCAGTTTTTCAATAATTGCATTCAAAAGTAATTTGCTAATACCCTGACCACGAAAGGCCGCCGCAACTAACATCATACCTATCCATGCCAAATTGTTGCCATACTTCATGGCAGTTACAGTGCCCACAATTAACTCTCCATTACAAGCAACGAGACAATAGTGCTGATTTTGGTTGATTAGAAAGGCCCAATCCTGTTCTGTTTGGTTCCAAGATTCCGCATTTTTTAGCCGCATTAAATCGGGCATGTCACTAAGCACCATTGGTCTAAGGCTGATTGTGTTTAAGGTGGTTGACATATATGGTGTGTTTTAAGTAATAAAAGTATGAATTGCCTTATTAGTGAAAACTGTTTTTCTTTTTATTTGAGAAAATAATCAAAACCCTAGCTATAGTGAATTGGATTATCAATACGCAAGATTCGTAGTCTTATTTTTATTAAATTCAATTATGCTAAATTGGTAACCCATGAAAACTAAAACAAACATAAAACTAGAGCTATCTGATTCCGAACGCAAAAACATGCGCAAGAACAAAATAAAAATAGCTGAGATTTTAGACTTTGCTGCGGATGAATTAGGAGAATTACTTGGTGTTTCAAAAATAAGGGCGAAAGAAATCTATGCGCTGGCCGATTTTCAGCGTATACCCTCAATAGGCATCAAATTTGCAAAAGATTTAGTCTTTTTGGGTTATTATCAGATTACCGAATTGCAGGGAGAAAATGGTGCAGACCTCACCAATCTTTATGAAAAAAAGAAAGAGTTTAAAACCGACCCCTGTGTAGAGGATCAGTTTCGATTGGCCGTAGATTTTGCCAAAAACGAAGACTATTCAAAACAGTGGTGGGATTTTACCAAAGAGCGAAAGCAATATAGAACCGAATTTGGCTACCCGTTAGACCGACCCAAAAAGAACTGGACGGAGGTGTGAAATTCGCGACCACCAATTACTTCCAATAATTATATGGCCGGATGGTATCGAAGTCCCTAGCTTTTGTAATTTTTTTAACTCCTTACTAAGTTCAGCAACGCAACTAGCCCTTCGATTACGTTCAAGATGACATTCTCAAAAGAGCAATTTCAAATTTAAAACCTCGTACCCCGTACCTCTAACCTCGTACTTTTTTTCTCCTTCAGTGCAACTATTCTAACTTCGCATTGTCTTTTATATTAAACGACCCAAAATAAGCGTCCATATCATTGGAAACCAATATCCGTTTTACGCATCGCGATCTTGTAGAAAAATGCAAGACAGGCCATAGCAGCTCGCAATACCAGTTGTATGCGCTCTATGTGGATGCTATGTACAATATTGGTATGCGCATGTTGGACAATAAAGAGGATGCCGAAGATATCGTGCAAGACAGTTTTGTCGATGCTTTTAAAAATCTGGCAGGCTTTAAATATGAGAGTACGTTCGGAGCCTGGTTAAAACGGATCGTCATCAATAAAAGCATCAATTACTTGAAGGCCAAACGGATTGCGGTAGTACCGATGGAAGACCACGAGTTTCATTTGCATGACGAACCACCGGAAACTGTAGAAGAGATCGATATCAAAAAAGTAAAGCTCAGTATCGAGAAACTGCCTTCAGGTTATAAACAGATTCTTTGCCTCTACCTGATCGAAGGCTACGACCATAATGAAATTGGGGAAATATTGGACGTTTCGACATCAACCTCGAAATCACAATATCATCGGGCAAAGAAAAAATTAGTTGAAATTGTAAATACGTTATAATGGACGATTTTGAAAAACACATACGGGAGAATGCCGCGGAGTTCGACGAACATAAAGCAGACCGTGCAAAAATGTGGGCGAATATTGCTTCAGAACTCAAGGCCGAAGCACCCAAAACGATTCCTCTTTGGAAATCGCCGACACTCAAAATAGCTGCCAGTATTGTGCTTTTGGTTGGTCTCGCAGGAGTTATCGGATTATCCGTATTTGGGTCCGGTTCAGCTACGGAGACGCGATATGCCTCTAAAGAACTTTTAGATATCGATATGCACTATAAGAGTTTGGTCTCGTACCACGTGCATTTGGTAAAAGACCATCCGAAATTATCGGAAGAAGATAAGATCGAGTTTTTATCCTTTATGGATGAATTAGACGAGGAATATGAACAGTTAAGAGTAGAAATGCAGAAAAATCTGGACAATGAATTGGTATTGGAGGCCATTGTTTCCAACTACAAACAACGAATAGAACTCATCGAAAAGCTATTGAAACAGATAAACGATTCTAAAATACAAGACGAAGATTATGGATACACTTTGTAAAAAACTACTGTGGGTGGCGCTGACGCTTGCCCTCGGGCAAGGGGTTATCGCGCAAGAAACCGTATCTAAAAAGATAGAAAAGACCTATAAAATGACCGATGCGGGCGAACTGCATTTGGAGAATAAATATGGGAACATCAATCTTTATGGATGGGACAAGGATGAAACTTCCGTAGTCATTTCGGTAATGGTAAACCATCGCAAGAAAGAAACTGCCGATGACTTATTGCGTAGGATCGATCCTATTATACGCGAAAGCGATGACTTTGTTTCTATCGGTTATGAAATAGCGGACAAGAGTACCGGTTGGTTCGCCAACTTTTTTGAAAAGGCGAATCCCTTTGATTATGACCGAAGTAATTTACAGATCGATTATACGATTTACATGCCTGCGAATGCCGAACTACATGTAAAAAATACTTTTGGTGACGTCTTCATCGAAGATTGGATAGGGAAGTTAAAAGCGGATGTCGAGCACGGAAATCTCTGGATCAACGAAAACCTGAACAGGGTCGACATCGACATGAAATACGGGAAGCTCCGAGCGAAAGCTATAAACTACGGAACGATCAACCTTAAAAATGGAGCGCTCCATATGGAAAATGCCAAGAGTTTAAAGGTGACTAGCAGCGGCACTGATATTCAAATCGAGAAAGTAGCTTCCCTTGAATTCCTTTCGAATAAAGATGAAGTTATTATAGATGAAGTCGGTACCATATATGGTAACACGAAATTTTCGACTATCGAAGTTAGCCGATTGACCAAAGACGTCGACCTTACCTTAAAAATTTCCGATTTTCGGGTATCAAAAATTTTAGACCCAAAGGCAGATATCGCTATCGATCAAGAATCGTCTGAAATCAGTCTTAACATTACGGATTTTTCGCATCGGTTCGAAGCCACTTTGGAAGAAGGCCTGGTACGCCTACCGAAATCATTTGAAAATGTCGATTCAAAGCTATTGGATAAAGGAGATAAATTACGGGAAATCAATGGCACATACGGCAAAGACGTACAAGGTAAAATTTCCATTACCGGAAGAAAAGGGGTCGTGCTTTTAAAAGAACGCTAAGCGTAAATGGTAGCCTAAAAAAAATATGTTTATAAGTGCAACTATTAACTAATTGCCTTGTCTATTAGGTATCAACCTGACTTTATAAAGAAAGGCTTAAAATTCATTCAAAAATCAATCAATGATTTCCGTCTTCACGGAAATGACAACAATCGTAAATATATCAAAATGAAACAGTTCAAATCAATCGTTCTTTTAATATTATTAGGAAATCTATTTTCCGGGTTTGCCCAAGATCGGCCAAATGACGATTCGGGCGATTACCTCGAATTCAACGACCGTAATAATGTTGTCCATGGGGTTTACTTAGGCCTGACCACACATTTCGGAGAAATAGAAAATGACGACACGTATTTCGTAGGCCTAAAGGTCGCGTATGTTGCCAACCAGCAGTTTGAAGTAGGTTTTGCCGCTAACGTATTTTATTCCGAACAAGAATTTCTCGATGTCGGAAATATTGAAAATGATTTGATCGGAGCTTATGCCGGATTACATTTAGAACCCATACTCTTTAGCAAGTCGAAAGTAAACCTGTCGTTTCCGCTACTAGTCGGTGTCGGGGCGGTGGGTTACATCACTGATGATTTCGACGATTTCGATGAAGACTTTATCGATGACGAATACGACGATGTCGATGCCATCTTCGTTCTAGAACCGGGTATTAACGCCCTCTTCAATGTCTCGCGTTATTTGCAGCTAGAGGCAGGGGTAAAATACCGGTTATCGAATAAAATCAAGCTTGCTACCAGCCCCATTGATAGACTCAACGGCTTTTCAGCGGGTATAGGTCTCAAAGTAGGTATTTTCAACATGGGTCGAAACCGTTACAAAAAGAACGTACAATGAAAACCGAGCCAGATATATTCTGCAGCATCTGCCACGAGGTAATACGCACCCAAGCTATTTTCTTTGATAATAATCAGGTATACCTAAAAAAGAATACAGCCGTTAGTTCTCAAGCGAAAACAGAAAGCGATGAATGGTTTCCAATAAATTTTCAATGGATTCCGATTATTCATCTCAATCAAAATTTAAATCATCAATCAAATATATCATCAAGATGAAAACAATAACTTTTTGTATCGGACTCATCCTATCCATAGGATTATTAGCTTCTTGTGATCATGAAACAATTAGAGCTTCGGGAGAAATAACCTCAAGGGAAATCTCATTTTCAGACTATTCCGGGTTGAAAGTCGCAAACGCCTTTAATGTATATGTAACTTTTTCGGATACTGAAGAAAGTATCCGAATCGATGCAAATGAAAATATACAGGATAGAATTCTTGTTCAAAAGGATGGTAATGACTTGGTCATCAAACTGCAAAAATTTACCAACATAAAAGGTAATGCCACTTTGAATGCCTACATCACTACCAAGAGTCTGTCTAAAATTGATCTTTCAGGGGCTACCGATTTGACCTTGGAAAACGAATGGGTAGCAGAAAATGCTAAAATTGAACTCTCAGGAGCCTCCGGTTTTTTAGGAGAAGTAATGGCCGACAACTTGAACCTAGATATGGGCGGCGCTTCAACGGCCAATATCTATGGAAGCATCACTGCTTTAAACGCGAACTTATCAGGAAGTAGCGATATTCGTGATTATGACTTATCGGTCGAAAAGCTTGACATCAATCTTTCAGGAGCCAGTGAAGCTTTTCTATCCGTGAACGATGCGATTGATATTAGGGCATCTGGGGCAAGTGTTCTATATTATAAGGGCAATGCTACTGTAAACAATAAAAGGCTTTCAGGAGCTTCTGAAATTAAGAATAGAAATTAAATAGTAGTTTGGTTCCCCTCGTAATTCTAGCTACCCTGTACACACAAATATTTGTATGGTGAAGAGCATATGGGTATTGGATATTCAGGCGGAGTAAATGTTCCTTCCCCTGAGAAGGGGAAGGTGGCAATAAGCCGATCTGCCGCAAGCAGTTCCGGCGAAATTGACGGAAGGGGTGTGAGAAAGGGTGAAGCAACATAAAAAGTTGCAACAATAGAGTATTATGCAATGGTCGGTTTATAAAGCTGAGGTTCGGTACGAATTTCGATGTCTCGGGCTCAACCCCTTCCGACCCTTCACGGCGTTAAGGCCAACTTCCCCTGCCAAGGGGAGGAACCTCTCCCATGTATTTTTTAAACTGTAAAAACTACTTGTGTCTTTTCTTAAGTTCGGCCTCAATATCTTTCAATATAAATCCTTTTGCTTGAAGCAAAATTAAGTAGTGAAATAAAAGATCTGCACTCTCGTACAAGAAGAGTTCGTCGTTGTCATCCTTTGCCTCGATTACGGTTTCGACAGCCTCCTCACCTACTTTCTGTGCAATTTTGTTGATGCCTTTTTCGAAGAGCGAAGCTACATAAGATTTGCTTCCGTCCGATGATATGCGACGCTGCTCGATGACTTTTTCCAGCTGCGATAGAAACCCGAAATTCGATATGTTTTCTTCGTTCCAGCAAGTGTCACTACCGGTATGACAAGTAGGCCCAATAGGGTTTACGGAAATCAAAAGCGTATCATTATCACAATCGTTTTTGATATCGACCAAGTTCAAAAAATTACCGCTCTCTTCCCCTTTCGTCCATAGCCTTTTTTTACTGCGGCTGAAAAAGGTGACCTTTTTAGTTTCTTGTGTTTTTTTTAAGGCGGCCTCGTTCATATAGCCTAGCATCAAAACGTTTTTGGTATTCGCGTCTTGGATTATTGCGGGGACAAGAGCCCCCTCTATCTCCCCCCAAAGGGGAGGTCTAAAATTCTGCTCTTTATTCATTGTAATTTATTAATGACTACTATATTATTCCCGCTCTGGGGGTTAGGGGGTTTCAGTTCATTCGTAAAAGATAAATCGGAAATCCCAAAGCTTCTTCTTTGTTGAAAATTTTCAATCCGAACTTTTCATATAGTCTTACATGATTCTTCGAGGCCGTATCGACTATAACCGGTAATTGGTTATTCTTAAAATCTTGAAAAACTTGCAGAATAAGTTTTGCTGCAGTAGCAGTGCCCTTGTAATCAGCTTTTACCGCAAAAATCATGGGACGAATATATTTTCCATTCGGATAATTTCGCTGCACAATCTTTTGTCGCCTCAAGACTTTTCCCACTCTTTCAATGCCTATACACATAAAAGCCAACCTTAAATTTGCAAACATCTTGGCCAGCCCTGATCTGTCTTTATGTGCATAGCTTACCAATAGGCAGCAGGCCCGATTATCGGATAAAAAAACCTCTCCCGAACGCATAGCCTTATCAAAGAGGTAACCCATTAAGATATGCATTCGTTGTAAACGGCGCTCATCTTGTTTTACTACAAAATTAATCGAATTATCATCATCGAGCGGTTCAAAGGCTTCCACCAAAATATCGATTACTAGTTTTTTGTCTTTTAAACCTGCCCTTATCAATGTATGAAACCGTTTTTTTAGATTCGGACAGGAATACCATTTTCCTGTAAATTTTCTTTTAAATCCTTAATGGCGATTTCCTTAAAGTGAAAAACGCTTGCCGCCAAAGCGGCATCTGATTTTCCTTCTACAAAGGTATCGGTAAAATGTTGCATGTTTCCCGCCCCTCCGGAGGCAATTACAGGAATATTTAGTTCTTCGGACAATCTGGCCAGCGCCTCGTTTGCGAATCCGTCTTTGGTACCATCATGGTCCATTGAGGTAAACAAAATTTCTCCCGCTCCTCGCTCTTCCACCTCCTTGGCCCATTCGAAAAGTTTGCGTTCTGTCGGAACCTTTCCCCCTACCAGATGTACGATCCATTCCCCATTAATTTGTTTGGCGTCGATAGCAACGACAATACATTGAGAACCAAACTTGGCTGCCAAATCATTAATCAATTGCGGATTCTTGACCGCCGAAGAATTAATGGAAACTTTGTCCGCCCCATTTTGCAATAGGATATCGACATCTTCAACAGAAGAAATTCCACCACCTACCGTAAACGGAATATTTACTTTTTCCGCCACATGGTATACCAGTTCGGCCAGTGTTTTTCTCCGTTGTTCCGTTGCCGAAATATCCAGAAAGACCAATTCATCGGCACCTTCCCTACTGTAGATTTCCGCCAGTTCGACAGGGTCACCGGCATCGCGTAAATCTACAAAGTTAACTCCCTTTACGGTTCGGCCGTCTTTGATGTCGAGACAGGGGATTATTCGTTTTGCTAACATATTATTCAGTATTAAGTAATTAGTAAAAAGTATTTAGTATAACTGATTTTCCGATTCTCAGGGCTATTTACTAATTACTTACTACTTTTTACTATATATTTTTCCAACTGTTTTAAACTAATTTTATTTTCATAAATCGCCTTTCCGATAATAGTACCTTCGCAGCCCATTTCGGCTAATTTCGGGAGTTCTTCGAAAGTAGAAATTCCGCCTGACGCGATTAAATTTAGCTTTCCGATTTGTTGGTCTTCAACTGTACTTCGGCTGCGCTCAATATAATCGCTCAGACTGACACTTGTTTTTGTAATTATCTTTTTATATAAATCAAATGATGGCCCTTCGAGCATACCGTCTTTAGAAATATCCGTACAAATAACATATTTAATTCCTTTTTTTCGATATGCTTCTATAAACGGAATCAACTCTTCCGATGACTCTTCTTGCCAGCCGGAAACCGCAACTTTTTCGTTCTTGGCGTCGGCTCCTAAGATTATTTTATCCGCACCATAGGTCTCGATCCAATTGGTGAAAGTTTCTTTGTCTTTTACCGCAATGCTTCCTCCGGTTATCTGTTTTGCACCACTTTCAAAGGCTATTCGCAAATCATCATCGGTTTTCAAACCGCCACCAAAGTCGATTTTTAAGGTTGTTTTTGCGGCGATTTTTTCTAATATTTTATGGTTGACGATGTGCTTCGATTTTGCGCCATCTAAATCGACCAAATGTAAATATTGAATACCATGCGCTTCGAAATTTTTAGCAACTTCCAGAGGGTTCTCGTTATATATCTTTTTCGTATCGTAATCGCCTTTGGAGAGCCTTACACACTTACCTTCTATGATATCTATTGCGGGGATAATTCTCATTTTCTGTAATCAGTATTATGTACTTACTCGGTCGGACACTCCTAAAGTCCCCTCAAGGAGACAATACTCGGAAGTAACTTTGATATTTAAATTCAGTTTTGTCTTTTTAACATCCATGTTTCTGGGTCATCGATATTTTTAAATCCATAGTGCTCATATAGGCTATGGGCGTCTTTTGTACGAAGACCAATTCCGTTTACGTTCTGAAGTTCCGGAAATTCCATAATATGTTGTATCAACATTTTGCCTAATCCTTTTCCTTTAAAGTCATCTATTACAAAAACATCCATTAACCAAGCAAAGACAACATAATCGGTTACTAATCTCGCAAAGCCCACTTGTTTATTTGTTACGTCAAATACTCCAAAGCAGATAGAATTCTCCATCGATTTCACTACCAGTTGCTTGCTTCTACCTTTTGCCCAATACGATTGATTTGAAAGATAATCGTGAATAAAATCAACATCCATCTTAGACGAATCCCTAGATACATAAAACCCTTCAAGACTCATAATCTCAAGAAGTTTTCTAATATTTTTGAGCCTACTTCACTACTCTTCTCCGGGTGAAATTGAGTCCCATAAAAATTATCCTTTTGCAAGGCGGCACTGTATTTTAGTTCATACTCCGACTCGGCAATGGTTTCGCTACAAAGTGGCGCATAGAAGCTGTGTACCAAATAAATATGTTCGTTTTCTTCCACTCCTTCAAAAAGCCCGGACTTCAAATTAGAAATTTGGTTCCACCCAATTTGAGGAACTTTTACTTTGTTTGAAAATTTGACAACATCGGTATCGAAGATGCACAGCCCTATCGTATCTCCCTCTTCCGACGAATTACACATCAACTGCATACCTAGGCAGATGCCCAAAACGGGTTGTTTTAGCTTCGGCACTATTTCGTGCAATCCACTTTCACGTAACTTCTTCATGGCACTACTCGCCTCTCCAACACCCGGAAAAATGACCTTGTCCGCCTTTCTTATTTCATCAATACTATGACTTAATACTGCCTCATAACCCAGTCTTTGGATTGCGAATTTAATACTTTGGATGTTTCCGGCACCGTAATTTATTATTACAATGGAAGCCCCCTCTAGCTCCCCCTCGGGGGGAGAACTCTTACTCTGGCGATTGTTTTGATTGTTCATTGTTCTTTACTGATTAAATTCCTTCCCCTGAGGGGAGGCTAGGTGGGGCCTTTAAAGAACTCCCTTTGTGCTTGGCAACACCATTTTCTCAACATCCCTTTTCACAGCCATTTTTATGGACTTCGCAAAAGCCTTGAAAATAGCTTCTATCTTATGATGTTCGTTCGTGCCCTTTGCCTTTACGTTCAGATTTGACCTTGCGCCGTCGGTAAACGATTTGAAAAAGTGATGAAACATTTCCGTTGGCATATCACCTACCTTTTCTCTATTAAACTCAGCCTCCCAGACCAACCAATTTCGGCCGCCAAAGTCTATGGCCACTTGAGCCAAACAATCATCCATGGGTAAACAGAAACCATAGCGTTCGATACCCATTTTGTTGCCCAAGGCTTTGTGAAATACCTCACCCAAAGCGATTGCCGTGTCTTCAATTGTGTGGTGTTCATCGACCTCTAGATCACCGTCGACTTTTATTTCTAAATCCATTTGTCCGTGCCGGGCAAGTTGATCCAACATATGGTCGAAAAAGGCCAATCCAGTTTTAATATCACTTTTTCCGGTACCATCTAAATTTATCTTGATGTAGATATCGGTCTCATTGGTTTTTCTATGGATTTCAGAAACTCGGTTCTCAAATTTCAAAAACTCATAAATTTCCTCCCAATCATTGTTCTCCAACGCGATAACCGTGTCCAATTCCTCTCTTTTAACGGTAATCTCGCCAGTTCCGAGGTTTGTATTATCGTTAATAAAAATGCCTTTGGAACCTAGATTTTTAGCCAATTCCATATCTGTCAAGCGGTCTCCGATAACGAAAGAATTTTCCAAGTCATAATCCTCAGAAAAATATTCGGTCAATAATCCCGTACCTGGTTTTCGCGTATCCGCATTTTCATGAGGAAAAGTGCGGTCTAAAAACACCTTATCAAAGACCACACCTTCATTTTCAAATGATTTCATGATGAAATTATGTACGGGCCAGAAAGTCTCTTCAGGAAAAACATCGGTACCCAAGCCATCTTGATTGGTAATCATAACCAATTCGTAATCCAGTTCTTTGGCGATTTTACCCAAATACGCAAATGCCTTCGGATAGAAAATCATTTTTTCGAACGCATCGATTTGCTCGTCGACTGTCTCTTTGATGATGGTACCGTCACGATCAATAAATAATACTTTTTTCATCATAATCTTAATTACAAACCCTGAAACAGGTTCAGGACTTTAGATTTTGTAGCGCATTGACCAGTTTAATGTTCTCTTCGGCAGTACCCACCGTAAATCGCAAGGTATTTTCACAAAGTGGTTGGCCAGTACGATTTCTTACGACCACTCCCATTTCTAGCAATTGTTCATATCGCCGATTTGCATCATCGACCTTTACCAAAACAAAATTTGCATCAGATGGGTATACCTTTTCAACAAAGGAAACTTTAGGTAATATTTTTAAAAGTAGTTTTTTCTGTTCCAATAGTTCAGACACCTCAGATTTTATGCGCAGATGATCAGACACTCGTTTCAAGGCATGCGCTTGCGTGAGTTCGTTAACATTATACGGAGCTTTAATTTTGTTTAGCACAGCTATTATTTGTTCGGAAGCCATACAGATACCCAAACGGATCCCTGCCATTCCGAAAGCTTTTGAAAGGGTTTGAGTGACAACTAGATTCGGAAATTTCGACAACTTCGATACCGAGCTTCGCTTACCGGAAAAATCAATATAGGCTTCATCAATAACCAACAAACCATTGAAATTATTCAGTAACTTTAAAATCGATTTTTCGTTAAAACTATTTCCAGTTGGATTATTTGGAGAGCAAATGAAAAGTAATTTCGTATTGAAATCGACGGTATTCAGAATTGCTTCTACATCTAGTTGATAGTCTTTGGTCAATAACAGTTCCTTGTTTTCAACAGCATTGATGCCTGCGAGTACTTTATACATTCCATATGTTGGGGGCAGCGTGATAATATTATCTTCGTTCGGCTCGCAAAAAGCCCTGAACAAAAGGTCCAAGACTTCATCACTACCATTACCTAACAGCATATTTTCCGGTTTCACACCTTTTTGTTCTGCTAATATAGCTTTCAAGTTTCGCTGCTGCGGGTCAGGATAGCGATTTACGCCATTTTCAAACGGATTCTCGTTCGCGTCTAAAAAGACCATCCGAGAACCATCGGAAACATATTCATCGCGTGCCGAAGAATAAGGCTTTAGCCCTTTTACGTTTTCTCGGGTTATATTGTCTAAGTTGAAACTCATCTATAAATTTTTAGCTCTTTGGGCCAACCCTTTTTTCATTTGCCTACGACGACTGCAACGAGAGGAAGGTGTAGTGGCGAAAACCTGAGGGGTTTGGTGAACGTATCTAGAAAGTTGAACCTTTCCAGTTCCTAAGTTTTACCACCCCGCCTTGGAAATAAGAAGGGGGACCTACTTACTAACCTATATTTTATTCTTTTAAACTATTCAACCTTAAAGTCACCGCATTTTTATGTGCTTGTAAACCTTCCGCTTCGGCCATAGTTTCTATCGCTTTCCCTATTTCCTGTATACCTTGTTCGGTTATTTTTTGAAATGTCATACTTTTTAAAAAACTATCTAAATTTACGCCACTATATTGTTTGGCATAGCCGTTTGTCGGTAGCGTATGATTGGTTCCCGATGCATAATCTCCCGCGCTTTCGGGCGTATAATTCCCAATAAAAACAGAACCCGCGTTAAGGGTATTTTCGATATAAAAATCCTCATTTTTTACACAAACTATATAATGTTCGGGGCCGTATTCATTAATCAAATCGATTGCGGCTTTGTCATCGGCTACATAAATTAATTTACTGTTGGCTATTGCTTTTTGCGCGATTTCTTTTCGAGGTAACTTGTCGATTTGTTCCTCCACTTCTCGCTCCACCTTATCAATCATCTCTTTGGAAGTCGATACTAGAATTACCTGACTATCAATACCATGTTCTGCCTGACTTAAAAGATCGGAAGCGACAAAAGCCGCATTTGCCGAATCATCCGCTACTAATAAGAGCTCACTAGGGCCCGCAGGCATGTCGATTGCCACCCCATATTTGGTAGCGATCTGCTTTGCTACCGTAACATATTGATTCCCGGGTCCAAATATTTTATAGACTTGCGGAATAGTTTCGGTGCCAAAAGTCATGCCCGCAATTGCTTGTATGCCTCCAACTTTGAATATTTTGGTCACTCCACATAAATCTGCTGTATACAGTATTGCTGGATGGATTTTCCCTTCCTTATTAGGTGGTGAACATAAGACCACTTCTTTACAACCTGCAATAGATGCGGGTACCGCCAACATTAAAATCGTCGAAAACAAAGGTGCGGTTCCACCGGGAATATACAATCCTACTTTTTGAATCGGACGTTTTTCCTGCCAGCAAAGCACACCACTTACAGTTTCTACTTCTACTTTTTCGGTTTGCTGTGCCTCGTGAAAGACCTCGATATTAGTTTTGGCCAGTTGAATGGCCTTTTTCAACTCTTTGGAAACTAATTGTTTGGCTTCGTCGATTTCCTGTTTCGAAACTTTCAATTCGTTCAATACTACCCTGTCAAACTTTTCGGTATATTTCTTAAGCTTTGTATTGCCGTGCATTTGCACCTCCTTAAAAATAGCAGTAACCGTGTCTTCAATATCGGCTACTGTTTGGGTAGGACGTTTTAATACGGCCTTCCAATCTTTTCTATCTGGATTATATATTTTTTGCATTGTTACAATTGTTTCTTAAAATGGTATGCAACCACTTCGTAACCCTGTTGTTTCCAAAAGCGTTGTCCGGCTTCATTTTCGGTGTAGCAATTCAGTTCCGAGGCGACGCAACCCAATGACTTGGCATATTCAAAAATCCAATTCATTAATCGCCCTCCTATTCCCTTGCCCTGATATTCAGGAAGAATAAAGACGTTATCTGGCTCTATATGTTTACCTATGTAATATTTGGTCAATATCCAGATTCCTGAAATCCCAATCAACCTCTTGTTATCAAAAATCCCGACACATTTGTATCCCTGCACTATCATTTCATTCAGGCGGTTGCCGAGTACTTCATTTGATATCTTAGGGTTCAATTGCGCCAATAGGGGAACAATCGAATTTAACTCTTCTTTAACGATAAGGCGGATATCTAGATCCAATTTCATATTTGAGGTTCAGATTCCCGCCTTCGCGAGAATGACAAATTATATAGTTATAGTACCATTTTTTCTATCGGGCAGACCAAAATACCTTCAGCACCGGCTTGTTTCAGCTCATCGATAACCTCCCAAAACTTATCTTTATTGATAACCGTATGAACCGAGCTCCAACCTTCTTCCGCTAAGGGCAATACCGTAGGGCTGCGCATGCCCGGCAACAAGACTAAGATATCGTTAAGCTTATTGTTCGGCGCATTTAACAAAACATATTTTGACTTTCTTGCCTGTAAAACCGATTGAATCCTGAATTGCAATTTTTGTAAAATCTCTTTTCGTTCTTCGGATATTTTTGGGGAAACCGCAAGAACCGCCTCACTTTTCAGCATTACTTCGACTTCCTTCAAATTATTCTTGAAAAGCGTACTTCCACTTGAAACAATATCACAAATGGCGTCTGCAAGACCTATATTCGGTGCAATTTCAACCGACCCGCTAATGACGTGCAAATCGGCAGAAACTCCTTTTTCCTTTAGATAATTCCGCACCGTATTGGGATAGCTTGTCGCGATCCGCTTGCCTTCAAAGTCTTTTACGGAATTATATTTGATCGATTTTGGCACAGCCAAGGATACCTTACACTTAGAAAAGCCTAGTTTCTCGGCAATAGAAATATCTTCTCCCTTTTCGACAAGCACATTTTCGCCAATAATGGCAATGTCTACGACACCATCTCGTAAATACTGCGGAATATCACCGTTTCTAAGGTAAAAAACTTCTAAAGGAAAATTTCTTGAGGAAGCCTTTAATTGATCTTTGCCATTGTCTATAGAGATTCCGCAATTTTTTAAAATTAAAAGGGATTCTTCATTTAATCTTCCCGATTTCTGTATGGCTATTCTGATTTTCATAAGTAAAATTTTTTTTCTGTCATTCCCGCGAAGGCGGGAATCTCTCATCTTCTCAATATTATCTCAACACATCAAATAAACTGTTCAACAAGGTTTCAACAGATTTCCATCTTCATGGAAATGACAAAATTATACTAAAAATAAAACCCGCTTGATTGCTCAAACGGGTCATAAATATCTTGTAATACTACAATACATTTTTACCTCGCTTGAGAGCAAGTATAAAAATGATGGTGTGTATTTCTATTTTTCATTATAAGCGTAAAATTAAAATTTAATTCCGAGCGACCAAACTTATTTTAGTTATTTCCTAAAATCAGCGGAAGACCAGCTTCTCCACCCCCTACGATTACCACTTTGGAATTAGGAGATTTTGAAAGTTCTAAAGTTGCGTCGATACCTTTGTCCTGAAGTATTTTATCTGTCAAAGAAGCACTTAGAATTCTATTCGCATCAGCCTTACCTTGTGCTTCAATCGTTACTTTTTCAGCTTCCTTTTGAGCCGTGACCAATCTAAATTCATACTCCAAAGATTCTTGCTCTTGCTTCAATTTACGCTCAATGGCTTCTTTAATCGTGGCTGGCAAGGTCACATCGCGTACCAATACCTCGTTCAACTGAATGTACTGGCCATCGACTATCTTTTTGGTTTCCTCAAAAATCTCGGCTTGAATCGCATCTCGTTTGCTTGAATATAATTGTTCCGGCGTATACCGGCCCACAACGCTTCTTGCAGCAGATCGTATAGTCGGTAATAATACTCGTTGAATATATTCAGTGCCCTTTTCTTGGTGTAATTTACCTAAAAACTCGCGCTTAGGCTCGAACCATGCCGAGGCATCCAATTTAATTTCCAATCCGTTAGAGGAAAGCACTTGCATTTTTTCAAAAACCTCTTGTTGTCTCACCTCATAAACAAAAACCTTATTCCAGGGCGCCACAATATGAAAACCTTCTCCCATGGGCGCTTCATCGGTTACGACCCCGCCTCCAAATGTTTTATATAATACTCCTGCTTCCCCAGATTCAATTGTAACCGCAGATTTAGATATTAAAATAGCCAGTACGATCAAACTGAATATTACTGGTAATGCAATTTTTGGTAATTTATCCATGTGTTCTGTTTTAAGTTAACCCGTTATATTTTCTAATGAACCATTCGAAAGCCAAAGCTATGGCCAAAATGGCCAATAGTATTCGAAAATCTATCAAAGGTACGACATTTTGCTTGCTTTTTTGGGTAGGTAAAAATCGGTTGTTCTCCAGTAAAGTGTTTACTAATTCATCTGTTTGCGAAGGGGAGAAAAGCGCGCCTTTGGTATTTTCTGCCAAGCGGGATAGTTTCTGATCATCGGTCGATAAAAACTGTTTTTCAACATCGAAGTCCAAAATAGTAAAACTCCCTGATTTGGACAGTTTTTCGTTTTTAACGGAGACCGTAAAAACATATTTGCCCGCGGTGAGATTGCTTAAGTCCGATTCATAATAGTTGCCTTTTAGCAGCATTGGCATTTCCGTAATCTTTTCTGAATCAGCGTTTTTGATTTTTATGGAAATACTGGCATTAGAATCAAAAACAAAGGTTTCATCAAAATAAGTTGCCGATATTTTGGCTTTGTTACTTCCTTCAAAAACCGATTCGTAGTCTAGCGTCAGTCTTTCTTTCGCTTTATTGGTCGCTAAATAGAGCATCACTTTCCCGATGAAATCGTCGAAATTTTTAAAGTCTCGTTCATTTCTAAATGATTGTATGCGCCACTTCCAGCTGTTTTCGCCAAAAAGTACGGCCTCTCTTTGGGTATTGGTTCCGAAAAATACCAACAACGGTTCTTTTAGCTCAACACCTTTTATCTTTTGGTTTAACAGCACATCACCTCTCGTATTCAAAACAATTTCTCCTAGATTGTTTTTTAAAGGCGGAAAATCGGTGATAGAAAAATCGCTACTATTAAAAAGATCAAAGCCTTGATTCAGCAACGGAAAAACCTCTTCCGATTGGTTGTAGCTGTTTTTGGTAAAAGTCGTTTGAACTTTGTTCAAGAAGTTCCAATTCGTCTGAGCCCCTGTGATCGTGAAGAGATTCAACTTTTTTTGTTGGATGTAATCATATACGGTTTTAAAGGACGGGTCGGGCTGGTATAGAATAAAAAGATCTACGTCTTGCCAATCTTTTGCGCTACCATTAGGCTTTTTTATGGAGACCGAACGCTGTTCATTCCGTTCTATCGCTTTTTTTAAAGTACCGATGTCCGGATGTAAAATGTTGGATACAATAGCAATATTCGTCTTTTCATCGATGACCTCTACGGCTACTTCCCTTTTATTGTTTACACGGTTTCGTTCGTTTGGAAGCATTCCGATGGATACCGTCATGTTTTTGACACCCACCGAATTAGCTTCGATCAGTGCATTTACAACTTTCGTATTGTTTGAATTCGATAAAGAGACCGCTTTATTAAAAACCGTTTTTCCGTTCAGCGAAATCTTTACCTCCGATTTGACCTCCCCTGTACCAGTGTATGAAGTATATATTTCAACAGGGAATCTATTTTTGAGAAATGCATATTGGTTCGTATTGACCTGAGATATAGCCAAATCTTCATACCGCGTAGTATCACCAATTGCGACGGGGTACATAGGAAAATTACTTTCTTTTCCGTAGAAACTATAATCTCGCCCGATGGTCTGATTGCCGTCAGATAGTAAAACTACTGTGGAGTTCGTTCCAGAATAGATTTCCTTTAATCCTGTCAACGCCTTATAAATATCCGTATTTTTTTCAATGAAAGATAAGCTATCCGAGGCTTTAAGGGACGAACCAAAACTATATCGTTGAAAATTAAAGCGTTCTTTGATTCTCTTATTTTCCGCTAAATTGTTTAGAACCGTCTTGAGATCTTCCTTGTAGGGGGCAACGGACGTTGAGTTATCGACCAACACGATAAGATTTGCCTTTTCGGTGGTGTATTCGTTCTTGGTAAACTTCGGATTGATCAACAATAAGAAAGCCCCGAAAAAAGCCAAAAAACGCAAAAACGCCAGTAGCAGACTTAACTTTCCATTTGACTTGGTTTTATAGTAGTATTGAAACAGCGCGATTCCTAAGGCGACTGTGGCGGCTAGGATTATGAGAAGAACCGTTTGAATTTGCATTATTAAAGAGTTAGTAGGGACACAAAATTTTGTGTCCTTACGTCAGCATTCCCCCATCGACATTCAGTACCTGCCCGGTAACGTATGCAGAAAGTTCAGATGCAAAGAACAAACAGGCGTTGGCAATATCTTCGGGACTGCCGCCTCTTTTCAACGGAATACCATCGCGCCAGCCCTGTACCGTTTTTTCGTCAAGTTTATCGGTCATTTCAGTCTCTATAAATCCAGGGGCGATGGCATTGCATCTAATATTTCTAGACCCCAGTTCTAAAGCCACAGACTTCGTAAAGCCTATCATACCTGCTTTCGATGCCGCATAGTTGGTTTGCCCAGCGTTACCTTTAACGCCAACCACACTGCTCATATTTACAATAGAACCTTTGCGTTGCTTCAACATAGTGCGTTGAACGGCCTTCGTCATATTGAAAACAGATTTCAAATTGATTTCGATGACACTATCAAAATCATCTTCTGACATACGCATGAGTAAATTATCTTTAGTAATACCCGCGTTGTTTATTAGAATATCGATACCCCCAAAGTCTTCCAAAACTTGAGCGACTAATTTTTCTGACTGCTCAAAACTAGCCGCATTACTTTTATAAGCTTTGGCTTTTATACCTTTTGCTACAAGTTCTTTTTCTAGAGCCAAGGCAGGTGCTTCACTTGAACTATAGGTAAAGGCCACATTCGCACCATGTTCGGCAAAGACTTTGGCTATGCCGGTTCCTATTCCCCTGCTTGCTCCTGTAATGATAGCATTTTTTCCTTCAAGAAGTTTCATTCAATTAGTTGTTTTATACTTGATAGCATCCTTTTGGCAAATATATCAAAATAAGAACCCCACCATTGTATCCACTGGGTTTATTTGTTTGAAAACATCAATCTTTAATAGGTATCGGTTTTTCAAAATTGAAAAGATAGTCGACATCAATTTCTTGAACCTTACCTAAACGTTCAAGTGCTTTCACATCAAGGTCTTTCTTATTGCCAACGACCATGACATCATACTTACCACCTTTAATGTTCTCGGTGAAAAAATCCTTTAAATCATTCAATGTCATGTTTTGAATGTTATCATAAATTTCTTTTTGATTATTTTCTGTTATCCCCTGTTTTTTCAATCGCTCATAACTCCAAAAGATATTAGTTTTATTCGTTCGTTCCGCCGCCATTTGATTGAGCGTCGATTCTTTTGCCGCTTCGAAGTTTTGCTCGGCCTCGGGCATGTTGTTCATTAAATTCATCATTGCATCAACCGCTTGATTCAATTTGTTCGCTTGGGTGCCAATATAGGCATAAGTAAAATTAGGATCACCAGCTTTAGATGCATTATTATATCTAGAAAATGCGGAGTATGCCAAAGATTTCGACTCCCTAATTTCTTGAAAGACAATTGAGGATAGACCACTACCAAAATAGGTGTTAAATAGGTCGGCAGCAGCCATTTTTTTTGAATCAAAAGTATCCCCTTTTGATAAAAATAACATTTCGGCCTGAACCATATCGTAGTCTACAAAGTAAACATTGTCACCTGTTTCTTTAAATGGGTATTCTTTTTTTTCAGGATAATCTTTTAATTCTTTTTGAATCGTATGATGTGCTGCAATCGCTTGCTCAGCTTCCGATTTATCTTTTCCGTAGTAAAAAATTCGATGCTTGTAATTTTTAAGATTCTTAATCGTTTTCACCAATTCATTTGGATCCATTGCTTTCAACTCAGCAATAGAATAAATATCTCGCAGACGAGAATTTTCGCCGAATTGGCCATAATTAAATAGACCATTCCATAATATTTGGCCCTTATTAGATTTTACATCTTCTCTGTCTTTGGCGATTTTAAGCACATATTTATCATACGTTTCTTGGTCGGCCCGTGCATTAGACCATAGATTTTCTAACAACGCCAACCCCTTATCTAAGCTTTCTCTTAAGCCGGATAGGTAAATTGTAGTTTGATCATTTCGTGTTCGAACGCCATAATTGATGCCAAGTTTATAAAACTCCTTGTTCACCTGATCAGGGCTCATGGTATCCGTACCCAAAAACTCTAGATAATTAATGGCAATAGCCAACTCTTTATCATTATCGTTGCCCATGTCAAATATGATATTCAACTCGGCCAAATCGTTCAATTCATTGGGTATGTACGCTAGTTCAAGGTTATTTTCTAAGGTTGATTTTTTTATGGAAGCCTGATAATCGACAAACTCAGGTTTTAAATCGGGGCTGACCATTGTTTCAAAATTCTTGACGAATTCAGACTTTTTTTCTCTGTTTAGTTCGATGGGTGTAATGCCAGGGTTTTCGACTTTTACTAAATCGGTAATTTTACCTTGGCGCTTATAAACAACGGCATAGTTATCTGTATAATATTTATTGGCAAAGTCGACCAATTCTTGTTTGGTTACTTTTTTCATTTTGTCGAACATGCTTATTCGACCTTTCCAATCTTGAAAATGTACAAAGGCATTTACATAATCATATGCTACGTTTGATGCATCTTCGTAACTTTTTATTTGTCTTAATTTTAAGTCGTTGATGACTGCATCGATTAACCATTCGTCGAAATTTCCCTTTTTAACTTCTTCAATTTGACCGAGGATTAAATCTCTTACCTCTTCTAAAGATTGTCCTGATTTCGAGTTTCCATAGAATGTATGTGTACCGTAATCGTTAAAAAAACTTGGGGACGAACCTGCTTGTTGTACTTTTTGCTTTTGGTTCAAATTTAAATCGATCAGACCTGCCGTTGAATTATTCAGGATCATATCGATCAACCTAACCTTGACCTCATCATCAGATCCAATACCTTGAAATCGATACGCCATATTGACCCTTTCGTTTTCAGGTCCGAACACCTCGCTTTCGACAATTGCTGTCATCGGCGCTTCAGTTGGTCTTTCGGGGTGTGTTACTTCTTGGTGTTTAAAAGCACCAAACGCATCGTTTACTTTTTTAATCGTTTCTTCAAAATCAATATCGCCCACAAGAATTACAGCCATATTATTGGGCACATAATATTTTTCAAAGTAATTATGAATGGCGACCATAGATGGGTTTTTTAAATGGTCTGAAGTACCAATAGTCGTTTGTTGCCCATATGGATGGGTGGGAAATAGCGCGTCGTTCAGTGCATAGCTAGCTCTTCTGTAATCGCTATCTTGAGATCTATTGAACTCTTCATAGACCGCTTCAAGTTCTGTGTGAAAAATTCTAAGAACCAACTTGCTAAATCTTTCGCTTTCAACATGCAACCATTTATCAAGAGCGTTTGACGGAATTTTATTTACGTAAACAGTTTCTTCGTGCCATGTCCAAGCATTTGTGCCTTCCGCGCCCAAAGACGATATCATCTTATCATATTCGTTTGCAATCGAAATCTTTGATTCTTCTAAAGAAACCTTATCAATTTGACCATATATCTTCTCCTTTTCATCACTATTTGTTTCTGCTTTATGCAATTCATAAAGATTGCTTATCGAGTCGAGCAAAATTTTCTCTGCCGCCCAATCTTGCGTACCGAACTTATCTGTGCCCTTAAACACCATGTGTTCTAAATAGTGCGCTAAGCCTGTATTATCTTTTGGATCGTATACAGATCCTGCCCTAACCGGAATAAAGGTCTGAATCTTAGGCTCGGCCTTGTTTTGGCTCAAATAGACTTTAAGACCATTATCCAAAGCGTATAAGCGTAATCCGGTTGGATCGTCGGAAACGGTTTCATATTCGAAACCATTGCCATCGGTATGTGTCGTGACTTCAAATGTAGCTTTTTCAGTTTCTTTTTCACATCCTACGAAAGCCAATGTAAATGACAGAACGATAAATCCGAATTTTCTCATAGTGATCGTATTTAAATAATAGTTAAAGATAAAAAAAACCACCAATCGAATCAATTGATGGTTTGTTAACCTGTGAAGTAATTTCAACCTCCTGCGTTTAAATCACTTCAGTCTTAAAAAAATTAGGATAGCTATCCCATTACTTCTTTAACCTTTATACCAATTTCCGCTGGAGAATCGACTACATGAATTCCATGCGCGCGCATAATTTTCTTTTTCGCCTGGGCAGTATCATCGCTTCCACCAACAATAGCACCAGCATGGCCCATCGTTCTTCCAGCAGGTGCGGTTTCACCGGCAATAAAACCAACTACGGGTTTCTTACTCCCACTTTCTTTATACCATTCCGCGGCATCGGCTTCTAAATTTCCACCAATTTCTCCGATCATAACAACACAATCGGTTTCAGAGTCATTGATTAAAAGTTCGACAGCTTCTTTCGTAGTAGTACCGATAATCGGATCTCCACCAATACCTATTGCTGTTGTGATACCCAAACCTTGCCGGACTACTTGGTCAGCCGCTTCATAGGTCAAGGTTCCTGATTTTGAAACGATTCCCACATTCCCTTTTTTGAAGACAAAACCGGGCATGATACCTACTTTTGCTTCACCGGGCGTAATAACACCTGGACAGTTTGGCCCTACCAAACGACAGTCCATATGTTTTATATAGTTCGATGCCTTTACCATGTCGGCTACGGGAATACCTTCGGTTATAGTTATTATAACCTTTATTCCCGCGCTTGCAGCTTCCATAATTGCATCGGCCGCGAAGGCAGGCGGTACGAATATTATTGTCGTATCGGCCCCGACTTTTTCTACGGCTTCTTCTACAGTATTAAATACCGGTCTGTTCAAATGCTCCTGTCCACCTTTACCGGGCGTGACGCCACCGACTACATTGGTACCGTACTCAATCATTTGTTCAGCGTGAAAAGTACCTTCACTACCGGTAAAACCTTGTACTATTATTTTTGAATCCTTATTTACTAAAACGCTCATATTTCTGTGTTTCTAGTTTTGTTTTTGTGGTTATGAATCAGTATTTGTTCAAGTGTCAAAAAGATTCTCACCTTTACTGAAACCAGTTCAGCACAAGCCCGGGAATGACAATACTAATTCTTATTGGCAAAAATATAGGTTTGCGAACGATTTCTGAAAGATTAGCTATATATTATTCTTCCAATTTTTTTAATATGAAGGGAATTTTTTTAACATAGGCCAATTGTTTCAACTTTTCCCGAGATTCCTGAATGGGTGTTCCAAAATAGCTTTTTCCGCCTGCAACAGACTTTGTAACGCCTGTTTGCCCCATTATAACCGCTTTTTTTCCGATCGTAATACCACTGTTCGTGCCAACTTGGCCCCAAAGCGTAACTTCATCTTCTATAATTACACACCCTGCAATACCGGTTTGTGACGCTATAAGACATTTTTCTCCGATAACCGTATCATGACCTACGTGTACTTGGTTGTCCAGTTTCGTTCCTTTTTTAATGGTCGTGTCGCCCGTAACACCTTTATCGATTGTACAAAGGGCACCTATCTCTACGTTGTCTTCTAGCACTACTCTTCCGCCCGAATTCAATTTATCATAGCCCTCCGTCCTATTTTTATAATAAAAAGCATCGGAACCTAAAACAGAACCGGCATGTATGATTACATAATCCCCTAGAATACAATTATCATAAATGGAAACATTGGAATGTATTAGACAATTATCACCAATGACTACATTGTTTCCAATGAACGCATTCGGCTGAATTATAGTGTTTTTACCTATTTTTGCTGAAGTAGAAATTGAATCAACCGCTTTTTGAAACGGTTTAAAATATTGTGTCAGTTTATTGAAATCTCTAAAGGGATTATCAGAAATTAGAAGCGCCTTTTCCTCAGGGCATTCAACATTTTTATTAATTAGTACAACGGTGGCTTTACAGGCCAAGGCCTTATCATAGTACTTCGGATGGTCTACAAAAACAATATCGCCTTTCTCGACCACATGAATCTCGTTCATTCCCAAAACCGGAAAATCATCGGCACCGACATATTTACAACCGATCAAGGTCGCAATTTGTTTTAGGGTATGGGGAATCGGGAATTTCAATAGTAAAAAAGTTTATGGGTTTAGAAGTTTATGAGTTTATGAGTTTATCCGTCTGAGTATGAAAGTACTAAATGATTTCCCTGAGAACTGCAAACTGCAACTGCCTACTCTTTCACCCGCTCCATATACGAACTGCTAGCCGTGTCTACCTTTATTTTATCCCCTTCGTTGATGAACAGGGGAACATTTACTTCTGCGCCGGTTTCAACTTTGGCCGGTTTGGTTGCGTTGGTAGCTGTATTTCCCTTAACGCCCGGTTCCGTATAGGTGACTTCTAAAATGACACTCGCGGGCATATCTATTGACAAGGGCATACTATCTTCGGTATTGAAAAGAATGGTTACTACTTCACCCTCTTTTAAAAGACCGGGAGTATCTAAGCTACTCTCCTGTAATGTGATCTGATTGTAATCATCGGTGTTCATAAAGTGGTAGGTCTCACCTTCGGCATAGAGATATTGATACGAACGTGTCTCTACACGTACATCTTCAATTTTGTGCCCTGCGGAAAACGTATTGTCCAACACTTTGCCGTTGGAAACACTTCTGAGTTTCGTTCGAACGAACGCCGGGCCCTTTCCGGGTTTTACATGTAAGAACTCTATTATTTTATAAATATCGTTATTGTACCTTATGCACAATCCCTTTCTAATATCAGATGTTGATGCCATATTCAGTCGTTAGTCGTTAGTCGTTAGTCGTTAGTCGTTAGTCGTTAGTCGTTAGTCGTTAGTCGTTAGTCGTTAGTCGTT
>ENA-ORXU01000383-ORXU01000383.1-marine-metagenome-genome-assembly--contig:-NODE-383-length-52480-cov-3.876381_pt1 | contig 52480 bp, 53 predicted proteins | sample MGYA00237869_ERZ511484 | MGnify/ENA metagenome assembly ERZ511484 | reverse complement strand
CGACGATATCATGGTCAGCTACGCCACGGATGGCGGCGGCGTGGGCGCGCATTTCGACCAGTATGATGTGTTCCTCGTTCAGGGCCTCGGACGCAGACGGTGGGAACTTGGCCAGATGTGCGACGACAATACGCCGCTGCTCCCGCATGACGATCTGCGCCTGCTGGCTGACTTCGCGCCGGAGCAGGAATGGGTGCTGGAGCCGGGCGATATGCTCTATGTGCCGCCCCGCCTGTCACATCGCGGCACGGCGATAGGCCATGATTGCATGACCTATTCGGTCGGGTTCCGCGCGCCTTCGACCGGCGAATTGATCGAGGGCTGGTCGGACGAAGTGCTGGATACGCTTGTCGATGACGACCGCTATGGCGATCCCGATCTGGCGCTCCAGCTCAATCCTGGCGAGATTTCGCAAACTGCTCTGGACACGCTGCACGCATCGGTGACGGAACGGCTCACCAACAGGCAGGCTTTCGCGCAGTGGTTCGGAAAACTCGCTACCGCGCCCAAGAGCGCCAATCTCGACTGGCAGCCGGAAGAGCCGCTGGATGCGCGCGATGTGGAGCGGGTCCTCGCGGGCGGCGCTGTAGTTATCCGGAATCCCGCCAGCCGGTTTGCCTTTATCCGCACGGGCACAGATGCGGTGCTCCTCTCGGTGGATGCCGAATGCACCGAATGCACGGGCGATGCCGCCGCATTTGCAGAGGCGTTATGTGCCACGCCGCGCCTCGAAATAAGCAGCCCGGCTGAAACGGTGAGCGAAATGCTCAGCGCGCTCTACAATCGCGGCTGCATTGCATTCGAAGCAGACGACGGCGGCTGATCCGGCGACGCTGCTTACCCGGCCTAGACCTCACCCTCGACCGCGCTCTCGACCCAAGTCCCCGGCTCCAAACCTTCCAGCGTCCAGTCTCCGATAGCCCAGCGCACCAGTCGCAAGGTCGGGAAGCCTACCGCTGCCGTCATCCGCCGCACCTGCCGGTTTTTGCCCTCGCGGATGGTGAGGCTGATCCAGCTATCGGGCACGGTTTTGCGCACACGGATTGGCGGATCGCGCTGCCACAGTGCAGGCGGATCGATGCGCTGTGCCTCGGCAGGCCGCGTCACCCCGTCCTTCAATCGCACCCCGCGGCGCAGCTTTTCGAGCGCGGCCTCATCCGGTTCACCTTCCACTTGCACCAGATATGTTTTCGGTGTTTTGAACTTCGGATCGGAAATGCGCGCCTGCAACGCGCCATCGTCGGTGAGCAGCATCAGCCCTTCACTATCACGGTCCAGCCGCCCGGCGGGATAAACGCCCGGCACATCGATATAGCGCGACAGCGTAGGGCGCTGCGTAGGCGATTTACGGTCCGTAAATTGTGGCAACACGCCAAAGGGCTTGTTGAATAAAATGAGCTGCGCCATGACGCATCTTTGGCAGGGGCGCAGGCGGGCTGCAATGTTTTTGAGGCGCTGCAAAAATACAAATATGTATGGCATGGGGCAAAGGGACAGCGATAAAATGCAGCTATCCGGTTTCGATATAGACGCTTTTCTGCGCGAGGATTGGCAGCAGCGGCCACGGCTGTTTCGCGGCGCGTTTGCCGATTGGCGCAATCCGGTGGAGCCAGACGAGCTGGCCGGGCTGGCGCTGGAGCCGGAGGTGGAATCGCGGTTGATCGAACGCGAAAGCGGCGCATGGCACGTAGAGGATGGCCCGTTGCCCGAGGATAGATTCGCGCAGCTGGGCGCCAACCCATGGACGTTGCTGGTGCAGGCGGCCGATCATCATATCCCCGATGTCGCGGCGTTGATCGAACCGTTTCGTTTCGTCCCGAACTGGCGCATCGACGATGTGATGGTGAGCTATGCCAGCGACGGCGGCGGCGTTGGCGCGCATTATGATCAATATGATGTGTTTCTGATTCAGGGCGCGGGGCAGCGGCGGTGGCGCATAGGCCAAAAATGCGATGAGGCAAGCGCGCTGATACCGCATAATGATTTGCGTCTGCTTGCGGAATTTGAGGCAACGGAGGAATGGATTCTGGAACCGGGCGATATGCTGTATGTGCCCCCCGGCACTGCGCATGAAGGAACGGCAATCGGCGATGATTGCATGACCTATTCGATCGGCTTTCGCGCGCCATCCGCCGCCGATCTGGTCGATGGGTTCAGCGCGCATCTGCTCGATATGTTGACAGAGGATGATCGCTATAGCGACACCGGCCTGCCGCGGCAGGCCAATCCCGGAGAGATTACGCCCCGCGCGATTGATGGCCTGCGCCAGAAAATGCTAGCGCAGATCGGCGATCGTGATGCCTTCATCCGGTGGTTCGGACAGCAGAACAGCGCGCCAAAAAACGCCGAGATTGACTGGAGACCGGACGAGGCGATGACCCCGCCTCGAATGCGCAGCGCGATTGCGAGCCGCGCTGTAATCATCCGCAATCCGGCCAGCAGATTCGCTTTTGCCGAAGCCAGTGACGGCTGCGTGATATTGTTCGTCGACGGCGCAGCTTATGATTGCCAAGGCGAATGCGCTGCGTTTGCAAGGCAGCTTTGTGCGACCACAACGGTGGGGATACCACATGGGCTGGCGGCATCTAACACGGCGGTAACGCTGATCACTGCGCTGTATAATCAGGGCAGCATCGCGTGGGATGAGTAGCGCCGATGGTGCTTTCGCCGCGCCTTGCAATTTGGCGTGGTTCGCCTAAAGCAACGCGAATGAAACCAGCGTAGCGCAGCATCGCCGCGCCTTGGACAGCATATATCTGAAAGTTTACGCATGGCGCTTCACAGCAGCTTCAAACGCGATTGGCTAACCAATCCGAAATCGGAATTTCTGGCCGGGTTGGTGGTCGCGCTTGCGCTGATTCCAGAAGCGATTGGATTTTCCATCATCGCTGGCGTCGATCCGCGTGTCGGCCTGTATGCCAGCTTTTCTATCGCTGTAATCATCGCAATGATCGGCGGGCGGCCGGGAATGATATCTGCGGCAACGGCGGCGGTGGCAGTGCTTGTCGTGCCGCTGGTGCGCGATCACGGCGTGGAATATCTGTTCGCCGCGACTGTTTTGATGGGCATATTCCAATGTATCGCGGCGCTGCTTCGGCTGGATTTGCTGATGCGTTTTGTATCGCGCAGTGTGATCACAGGCTTTGTCAATGCGCTCGCGATCCTTATCTTCATGGCGCAGTTGCCATTCCTGACGGGGGAGAATTTTACCTGGACGACCTATGCGATGGTCGCGGCCGGGCTGGCGATGATTTACGGCATCCCGTATCTGACGAAAGCGGTGCCAGCGCCGTTGATCGCCATTGTCGCTATCGCAGCGGTTTCGATTTACTGGGCGCTGGACGTGACCACTGTAGGCGACACGGGAAAACTGCCCGATAGCCCGCCATGGTTCCATGTGCCGCAGATCCCGATCACTTGGGAAACGCTGCGTATTATTGCGCCTTATTCGCTTGCGATGGCCGCGGTCGGCCTACTCGAAAGCTTGCTTACCGCGAGTATTGTCGATGACATGACGGAAACGCGCAGCGACAAAAAACGCGAAGCATACGGGCAGGGTATCGCCAATTTTGTGACCGGCTTTATCGGCGGTATGGGCGGCTGTGCGATGATCGGGCAATCGGTGATCAACATCAAATCGGGGGGCCGGCGGCGGTTGTCGACCTTCGTTGCCGGCGTAATGCTGCTGGTGCTGATCGTCGTGCTTGGCCCAATGGTGGCGCAGATACCGATGCCCGCGCTGGTCGCGGTGATGATTTTCGTTTCGGTCAGCACATTCCGCTGGGCCAGCTTTACCGAAATACGCCATCATCCCTGGCCGTCGAATATCGTGATGATCGCCACTGTCGTCATGGTGGTTGCGACGCATGATCTGTCGATCGGCGTGCTGACGGGTGTGCTGCTGTCGGGTATATTCTTCGCCTGGAAAGTGCGCCAGCTGATGACGATAACCGACCATATCGAAGGCCGCACGCATCATTATGTATTTGGCGGTCAGATATTCTTCGGATCGGTTGATATGATGTATGAGGCGATGGAATTTAACGAAGACGGTATCGATACGGTCGTCATCGACGTGCATGACGCGCATTTTTGGGACATATCGGCTACCGGAATGCTCGATAAAATCGTCGAACGGATACAAGGCGAGGGCAAGCGCGTGGAAATTATCGGCCTGAATCAAGCCAGTGCAACCTTGGTCGAAAAATACAGCGATAATGAGCGGCCTTTTGAGAGTTTGGGAGTTGTTGGCCACTAGCTTATGGGGTAAACCCGGGTCGAATTTGTCGTAACAGTAGTGCCAACAGGGGCGCGTTTTCTGGGAGTTGATAACAATGAAACTACGTAATGTTCTTTTCGTAAGCTGCGCGGCGGCGAGCCTTGCAGTGGCGGGTTGCACCAAAACCGAGGATGGCGACACCGACGATACGGTTGTAGCAGAGACCGAAGAAGTGAAATGGGGCTACGGCGAGGATAACGGACCCGACAAATGGGGAAGCCTTTCAGAGGCAAACGCCACGTGCGATACGGGTAAGGAACAGTCGCCGATTGATTTGCCCGCAGCGGACAAAGCGAAGATTATATCGGTTTCGACCAATTACGGTGCAGCCGCAGCAGACGTCGAAGATACCGGCCTTGGCGTTAAGGTGAGCTTTGGTGAAGGCTTCACGCTGACATCAGGCGATAACACCTACAAGCTGTTGCAATTCCATTATCACACCCCGTCCGAAAACACGATCGAGGGCAAAGCATTCCCGCTGACCGCGCATTTCGTTCATAGTGACGATGATGGCAATCTGGCCGTGCTGGGCGTGATGTTTGAAGAAGGCGCAGCAAACCCAGAGGTGCAGAAGACGATCGACAATGTCGGCAAATCTGCCAACCTCAATCTCGTCGCGTTCATGCCGGGGGCGCTTGATGTCTACAACTTCAAAGGTTCGCTCACAACGCCGCCATGCAGCGAGGGTGTAAACTGGCATGTGCTGACAAAGCCCGTGACGGCTAGCAAAGAGCAGATTGATGCGCTGACAAAATTGCAGGGCAATAATGCGCGCCCTGTGCAGCCATTGAATGACCGCGAAATTTAAGCGCGTTTTGATAGGCGCTGAATGGGGCTGGCCGGGCGAAAGCCTTGCCAGCCCTTTTCTTTGCGCGCGCCGCATGGCAAAGGACCGGGGATGTCTGAAAACAAATCCATTCTTCTGATCGTCGCTGGCGGGATCGCCGCGTATAAATCGCTGGAACTGGTGCGGTTGATCCGGCGGCAGAATATCGATGTCCGCGCAGTGATGACGAAATCGGCGCATGAATTTATCACGCCGCTTTCGCTGGGCGCGATTACGGGCGAACGCATCTACGGCGATATGTTCAGCCTCGATGAAGAAAGCGATATCGGCCATATCCAGTTGAGCCGTCAATCCGACCTGATCGTCATCTGTCCCGCGACGGCAAATATCCTTGCGAAGATGGCGGGCGGGATTGCCGACGATTTGGCAACGACAGTGCTGCTCGCCACGGATAAGCCCGTTCTGGCTGTGCCGGCGATGAATGTGCGGATGTGGGAGCATCCGGCGACGCAGCGCAATCTGGCGCAATTGAAAGCTGACGGCATCGACGTGATGCAGCCTGACAGCGGCGGAATGGCTTGCGGCGAATTTGGGCCAGGGCGCCTGCCCGAACCGCCCGATATTGCCGCGCGGATCTGTGCGCTGCTCGGCACGCCGTTTGATCCCGCGCTGACAAAGGGCAACGCGCCGGGCACCGTGCCTGCCAATCCGGCCAGCGAAGGCGCGCTTGGCGCACAACCTGATTTTGCCCCGGCGCGGCACCGCCCGCTATATGGCAAGCATATACTCGTCACCGCTGGCCCGACACGCGAGCCGATTGATCCAGTCCGTTATATCGCCAACCGATCATCGGGACGGCAGGGCTTTGCCATCGCGCAGGCCGCAGCGCAGGCGGGCGCCGATGTGACGTTGATCGCCGGGCCGGTAAACCTTGCCACCCCGCCGGGCGTCATCCGCATCGACGTGGAAAGCGCGCGCGATATGCAGGCTGAGGTAGAAAAGGCGTTGCCCGCCGATGTTGCAATCATGGTTGCCGCCGTCGCCGATTGGCGCGCCGCCGATGCGTCACAGCAAAAGATAAAGAAGCAGAAAGACGATTCGCCCGCGCCATTGGTGCTGACCAACAATCCCGATATCTTGGCCGGGCTGGCACAGCATAAGCAGCGCCCCGCGTTGCTGATCGGTTTTGCCGCCGAAACGCAAAAGCTGATCGAACATGCGCAGGCCAAACTTGAAAATAAAGGCTGCGACTGGATTGTGGCCAATGACGTGTCGGGCGATGTGATGGGCGGCGCGAATAATGCGGTCACGCTCGTCACAGCGGGGGGCCATGAAGCATGGGACGATGCCCCCAAAGCGGTGGTCGCGCGCAAGCTGGTGGAACGTATTGCCGAACAGATTGGCGGCTCATGATGCCGGTTGAAGTGCAGATCAAACGTCTGGAAAATGGCGGCGGACTGGCCGTTCCATCCTACGAAAGCGCAGGCGCGGCGGGCATGGATATTTGCGCGGCGCAAGATACCGTGATTGCGGCCGGCAAGCGCGCGATGATCGCCACCGGTTTCGCCTTTGCCATCCCGGTAGGATATGAAATACAGGTCCGCCCGCGTTCGGGCCTCGCCGCCAAAAAGGGTATCACTGTGCTAAATACACCCGGCACGGTGGACAGCGATTATCGCGGCGAAGTGAAGGTAATCCTCGCGAATTTGGGCGATGAAGAATTTGCCGTCACGCGCGGCGATCGGATCGCACAGATCGTTGTTGCGCCAGTGATACAGGCGGCGATAACCGAGGTCGCGCAGCTCGATGAAACCGCGCGCGGCACCGGCGGGTTCGGCTCTACCGGAGTGTGAGGCTTTGCCACCAACTCCGTCATTGGCGGCAAAATCACCTTGAGCTTGCCGCGCAACTTCACCATGTAACCGGTGATGGATCTTACCGACAGACAAGTTGATCGCTACGCCCGGCATATCGTGCTGCGCGATGTGGGCGGCGGCGGGCAGGCAAAGCTGCTGGCGGCGCATGTGATGCTTATCGGCGCTGGCGGCATTGGCTGTCCGGCGATGCAATATCTGGCAGCGGCAGGCGTGGGCAGAATTACGGTGGTCGATGATGACACTGTGTCGCTATCCAATCTTCAGCGGCAGATACTGTATGGCGAAGACCAGATCGGAATGGCAAAGGTGGATGCAGCGCAGCAGGCCATCGCCCGGCTGAACCCCGATACAAATTTCTGCGGGCTGAAACACCGGATCGCCGCTGATACGTCTGCGGATATTCTGACCGATGTTGATATTGTAATCGACGGCAGCGATAACTTCGCGACCCGGCTGACGGTCAATGATCTGTGCCTTGCCGCGCAGGTGCCGCTGGTTGCTGCCGCGATCGGGCAATTTCACGGCCAGATCGGCACTTTCGCGGGTTGGCGTGATGACGCTCCGTGCTACCGCTGCTTTGTCGGCGATGCGCATGATCCTGAAGATTGCGATGATTGTGCAACCGTCGGCGTGCTGGGCGCGATGTGCGGGATGATGGGCAGCTTTGCGGCAATGGAGGCGGTGCGATTTATCACCGGCTTTGGAGACGAAGCCGTGGGCAAGCTGCATGTGTTCGACGGCAAGCGGCCTGCTATGCGCACGCTGACATTGCCCAAAGACCCGGAATGTGGAAGCTGCGCAGCCTGACGTTTGCCCGATCTGGCGCCTGCCCGATCTGGCGGTGGCAATCAGTCCATATCGTCCAGCATTTCGCCTACCCAAGCAGGCACCAGCTGCGTCGCGGCCCCATGGCGTGCTTCATCGAAAAGCGATGTTCCGCTGGATGGATCAAGATTCAGCTCCAGCGTTTTCGCACCGTTCATCCGCGCCTCCTGCACAAAACCGGCGGCAGGATAAACCGCGCCCGATGTGCCGATACTGACGAAAAGGTCGGCTTGGCTGAGCGCGGTATAAATCTCATCCATCCGGTATGGCATCTCCCCGAACCACACAATATCCGGCCGCATCTGCCCGGGTTGATCGCAAAGCGGGCATGGCGGACGATCAGCCAGCACGCCGGCCCAGCGCAAACGGCTATCGCAGCTTTGGCACCACGCGCTCATCAGTTCGCCGTGCATATGGATCAGATTTTGCGCGCCTGCCCGGCCATGCAGATCATCGACATTCTGCGTCACCAGATACACACTGCGCCCATCGCCGGTCCATTCGCGTTCCAGCTTCGCCAGTGCATCATGCGCCGCGTTCGGCTGCTTGTCCTGAACGGCGGCACGGCGCAGATCATAAAAGCCCAGCACAAGATCGGGATCGCGCGCAAAACCCTCTGGTGAAGCCACATCTTCGATTCGGTGATTTTCCCACAGGCCATCTGATGCGCGAAACGTATCTATCCCGCTTTCCGCGCTGATGCCTGCGCCTGTCAGGATGACGATGTTGCGTATCACGTTCATGTCCGCCATGAAGCACAAAAAGCAGAGGCAATTCAAGCATGACGCAAATCGGAATTATCGGCAGCCGGGGCCGCATGGGTGAAGCATTGGCGCAGGCGATTACAGACGCTGGATGCGAAATTGGCGGCGGCGCGGACAAGGGCGATGATGTAACCGCGTTGATTGCAGCATGCGACGTGATGGTCGATTTCAGTGCGCCTGCCGCGTTGGAGGGCAATCTCGATGCCTGTGTGGCCGCAAAGCGCCCCATCGTCATCGGGACAACCGGGCTGGAGGAACGCCACCATTATTTGATCGACGATGCTGCGCAAAGCATCCCGCTATTACAAACCGGAAACACCTCGCTCGGCGTCAATATGCTGGGCTTTCTGGTCGAGGAGGCGGCAAAGCGGCTTGGCGAGGATTGGGATATCGAGATTGTCGAGATGCATCACCGGCACAAGGTGGATGCGCCGTCGGGCACCGCGCTGTTGCTGGGCGAAGCTGCAGCACGCGGGCGCGGCATTGATCTTGCCGATCGGTCACAACGCGCACGCGACGGGATTACCGGCGCCCGCAAGACTGGCGATATCGGCTTTGCATCGCTGCGCGGTGGCAGCATAGCAGGCGATCACAGCGCGATCTTTGCCGCAGATGCCGAACGCATCACGCTGACGCACAATGCCGAGAACCGCATGATCTTTGCGCGCGGCGCAATAAAAGCGGCGCTGTGGCTATTAACGCAGCCTGCCGGACGGTATGATATGAAGGGTGTGCTGCAGCTTTAAGCAGCCCATCATATAGCCGGCGCCGCCCGCACATTGCCGCGTTTCCGCCAGCGCATATTCGAGGAATAACGTGGCGTTGAAGATCTTGCAACGGCGCCCCCTTCCCGGCGTTTGACCCGCCAGAAATTATTTTATGTTGCAAAAACAATGGATTCTGGCATAATAGCCCCTGATGCTTCCGTAGGTAACGCGGCGTAACAAGGGGATGCGAAAGCGATGTTGCTGCCAAATATTTACGTGCCGTCCCCTGATACTGCGCCCTATATCACCCGCTTTTACGTATTTGACGCGCCTTTGCCGAATGAACATGTGCTTACCGATTGGCTGCTGTCGGAAACACCGTTTATCCGGCTGCTCATTGCCGGCGAATGGGAAAGGCTGGACGGCGATGGCAACTGGGGCAGCTATAACCGGGCGTTGCTGTTCGGCATAAATACCCGGCCGTTCCCTGTCCGCGTAAAGGGCCGCTTCAGAATCGCAGGATTTGGCATTCGGGCCAGCGGATGGCGTGCGCTTTTCGAGCAGCCTGCCGACACGTTAAATGACCAGATGTTCCAGTTGAGCGATTATTGGGGCGATATTGCACACGGATTGTGGCGCGACGTGAAAGGATGCAGCGATGATCGGATGGTCATTAACGCTATAGAAAATGCTCTGCGCCGCAGACTGGACGAAATAGGACACCGCGAGATCGACGCGCAAATGGCGACAACCGAATATATCGCGCGCACCGATAGCACGCATGGTGTCGAGGAACTTGCCGAAAAAACCGGCCTGTCGATGAGCCAGTTTGCCCGCCGCTGCAAAGCGACATTCGGTTTGACGCCAAAGGCCGTTATGCGCCGCAGCCGTTTTCTGGATATGGCAACAGCGATGCGCGGCTTTACCCATCCAACCGAACAGCAATTGGCGGCGCTGCGCTATTTTGATGATTCGCATCGCAATCGAGAATTTCGGCAATATACCGGTATGACGCCGCGGGAATTTGACAGAGCATCAACGCTGCTGTTTACCGCTAGGCTCAAACTTAGGGCAGAAGCGCATGATCTGCGCCCGCCGGAGCGGTAGAACAAACATTAGAAAAGACGACATCTTCGAATTTTACCGGCGGCTGGCAGAAGGCAATCCTGAACCGGAAACCGAGCTGAATTATGGCAATGTCTATCAGCTTCTGGTCGCGGTGACATTGTCTGCTCAGGCAACCGACGTGGGCGTGAACAAGGCAACCGCTGCTCTGTTTGGAAAGGTCGAACATCCGCAGCAGATGATTGATCTGGGCGAAGATGCGCTGAAGGATCATATCAAGACGATCGGGCTGTATAACAGCAAAGCCAAAAATGTGATGGCCATGGCGCAGATTTTGGCGCGGGATTTTGCGGGAGAAGTTCCGGCCGATCGCGATATATTGACAACGCTGCCCGGCGTCGGGCGCAAAACTGCAAATGTAGTGATGAATTGCGCGTTCGGCGCAGAAACCTTCGCTGTGGACACGCATATTTTCCGCGTGGGCAATCGCACCGGAGTGGCGCCGGGGAAGACTGTGTTGGCGGTGGAAAAGGCGCTGGAGAAGAAGACGCCGCAGCCATTCCGGGTTGGCGCACATCACTGGATGATCCTGCATGGCCGCTATATCTGCAAAGCGCGCACGCCAGAATGCTGGCGATGTCCGGTCGCCGATCTGTGCCGCCATAAACCCAAAACACCGCAGCCGGGAAGCGCAGAGGCGAAAGCGGCCAAGGCAAAGGCCGCGAAACGAAAGCCGGCCGCCCGGCGCAAAAAGGCGGCTTAAGCAACCATTCATTGTCGCAAATGTAAACGCTCCATAATCTATGGCCCACCGAACTTTGATCTGTCGAACAAGGACACAGCACATGAAAAAATTGACACTGATAGCAGCAGCTACACTGGCCAGCGCAGGCATCGGTGCAGGCGCCACGATAGCTGTGGCCGGTGATATGCAGCCTGAAGCTGTCGAAGAGAAATTTGAACTGATCGGAGAGGCGGAGAATTGCGTGAACCGCAGCCTGATCAGATCCACCGATGTCGTCGATGACTACACGATCGATTTCACGATGGCGGGCGGCAAAGTATACCGCAATACGTTGCCGCGTCGCTGCCCCGGACTGGGCTTTGAAGATGCATTCTCATACCGTACGTCGATCAACCGGCTGTGTAATGTCGATATTATCCGCGTGATCCGGAATTTTGGTGGCGGTATCAATGAAGGCGCAGCGTGCGGCCTCGGCAAATTTCAGCAAATCCGCGAGATCGAGGATGTTGACAACGCCGGTTGATCTCGCCGTATAATAACACGCGGCCTTGGTATTGCGCTGTAAGCTCCCTATAATAGCCACATTCGGCGCATAGCTGCGCTGTTGATATGCGCGTTTAATCAGGAGCATTTTCTTGCCCGCCACCTATAGTCAGGCATCCTACATAAAGCTGACCCGCCCGTTTATGGCGCGGAGGATTGGCATATATTGGATAGACTTTTTCGGCTCATGGGCCGCGTTGCTGGTGGGCGGGGCGGCATGGCTGTTTGCAGGCGGGTGGCTATCGGTGGTTGGCCTGCTGATCGGTATCTACGCAGCATACCGGTGCGGCAGTTTCATGCATGAAATCGTCCATTTCAATCGCAAGCAACCCGGCGAAATGGCGTTCCGCAAGGCATGGAATCTGCTGTTCGGCATACCGATCATGTCGCCATCGGTATTGTATGATTCGCATCTGGAACACCATATGCCCGACAGTTTTGGGACAGTGCGCGATCCCGAATATGTGCCCATCCTGAACCGGTCATTCTTCGGCCTCGCCAATTTCGTGTTCGGACATGTGCTTGGCCCGATCAGCATGGTGGCACTGCGTATGCTGCTGAACCCGGTAATCTGGCTGGTGCCTTCGTTAGGCCGCAAACTCATGGGGGGCAAAGGCACTGCGCTGGTGATTAACTGGGATTATGTGCCTGCCGCAAAGCAGCAGCCATCGGCGTTTGATCGCTTTGCTATCGTGGCCGCGACGGTGCTGCTGTATACCTACATCATTCTGATTGCGACGGGCATCATTCCGCTGATCATCGCCGGCAAGATTTTGCTGCTGGTCATACTGTCGATGGTGATGAACGGCATCCGCACGCTCGTTGCGCATCGCTATGAGAATTACGACGGCGAAAGCGTGAACAAGCAGGCGCAGCTAACCGACAGCATCAACCTGATCGGTAATCCCGTAATCGGCGGCCTGTTCGCGCCTGTTGGCTTGCGCTTTCACGCGCTGCATCATCTGGTCCAGACCTTGCCATATCACAGCCTTGCGCCGGCGCATGCCAAGCTGATGGAGGAATTGCCTGCGGATGATGCGTATCGCACCGTCAATGTCAGCATCCATCAGGCGATGGCGGAACTAAAGCGGGGAGAACGGCTGGCTGTATCAACAGCAGCCTCTGCCTAGATACCAAATCACGCCGCTATGCCAAGCGCAGCTGCGTTACTTTCCAGTCCATTTGCCCGGGCGTTTTTCGACGAAGGCAGCCATGCCCTCTTTCTGATCTTCGCTGCCGAACAGGCCGTGGAACAGGCGGCGTTCGAAATTCACGCCTTGCGCCAGCGTGGTTTCATAGGCCGCGTTCACCATTTCCTTGGTCGCCATGGCAGCGATCGGCGCCATGCCTGCGACGGTTGCAGCGGATTTCAAGGCTTCATCGACCAACGTATCGGCAGGCACAATTTTCGCAACCAGCCCGGATGCCTCGGCCTCCTCGGCTTTCATATTCCGCCCCGTCAGGCACATCTCCATCGATTTCGCCTTGCCGATCGCGCGTGTCAGACGCTGCGATCCGCCCATGCCAGGCGTGACGGCAAGTTTGATTTCCGGTTGGCCGAACACCGCATTGTCACCGGCAATGATATAATCCGCCATCATCGCCAATTCGCAGCCGCCGCCCAGCGCATAGCCCGCGACCGCCGCGATCCACGGCTTACGCGTCTGGGTCAGCTGTTCATATCCGCCAAAGAAATTTCCGCCATACATGTCGGCAAAATTCTTGGGCGCCATCTCCTTAATATCCGCACCGGCGGCAAATGCCTTTTCACTGCCCGTCAGGACAAGGCATCGTTGGCTGTCATCACGATCATATTGCGCAAATGCATCGAGCAGATCAGCCAGCACCTGCGTGTTTAACGCGTTCAGCGCCTTTGGCCTGTTGAGCGTTACCAAAGTGACAGCGTCTTTTTGTTCCACGAGGATGGTTTCATAATCCGACATCTAAATTTCTCCTGAATATTTTCCGCAGTTACGCCTGCTTTACAGCGGCTTCCATTCTTCGCCTTTTGGCAACGGCGCGAATATCTCGTCGAGCATCGCATCGGTCATATCCTCCGGCGTGGCGGGCTGCCATTTCGGGGCGTTATCCTTATCGACAATCAATGCACGGACGCCTTCGATAAAATCATGCATCTGCACGACGCGCGATCCTATCCGGTATTCCTGTTTCATCTGCGCCGCGAAATCCGGCATGTCCAATCCTTCAGCCAGTTGACGGAGTGCCACTTTGCAAGTCTGCGGGCTTTTGCTGCGCAATGTCGCCAGTTCCTTTGCGGCCCAATCGCTTTCTGCGGATTCGAGCGAAGCCAGAATATCTTCATATGTGTTGCTGGCGAAATGGCGATTGATACGTTCGATATTCTCGGTAACGCGCGGCTCCGGCGGGCTATCGGAAAGCTCACCCAATATGCCTGAAATACGCTCCGGGTCCGATGCGATACGCTCCTTGGCTTCCTCCAGCTTTTCAGATGGCAGATAATGCGTGGCAATGCCCAGCGCCAGACATTCGCTGCCGTCGAGCCGTGCGCCGGTCAGCGCCAGAAACTGCCCCACGCGCCCTTCAAGCCGCGGCAGATACCAGCCGCCGCCGACATCGGGGAACAGGCCAATGCCCGTTTCCGGCATGGCAAACCGTGTATTTTCGGTGGCCACGCGGTAATCCGCAGGCTGCGATATGCCAACACCGCCGCCCATCGTGATCCCGTCCATGAAAGCAACAATCGGCTTTTCATATTCGAACATCAAATGATTGAGCTGATACTCTGCGTAGAAAAACTGGCGCGCCTGTGTGCCGTCCTTCATCCCTGATTCGCGCAGCATCGCAATGTCGCCGCCTGCGCAAAAGCCGCGGCCCTCGCTATGATCGACGATGACAGCTTCAACAGCATCATCGTTCGCCCAGCTTTGCAACGACGAAATCATTCCCTCGCACATTTCCAGATTGAGCGCATGGATCGCCTTTGGCCGGTTCAGGCTGATATGGCCGATACGGCCGGTTTGTTGGGTGAGAAGGTCGTCTGTCATTTGGTGTATATTGATCCCGTTATGATGTGTCGCAGCTTGAAAAATCGCTGTTTTTTATTTTAGGTTTTTTGTCGGAGCGGACTTGCCACGTGTCACTGCCGCAGCAAATCGCGACCGACGATCATGCGCATGACCTGATTGGTGCCTTCCAGTATAGAATGCACCCGCAAATCGCGCCAGAATCTTTCGATCGGATAATCCTGCAAATAGCCATATCCGCCATGAAGCTGTAGCGCCGAATCGACGATGGCACTGCCGCTGTCTGTCGATAGCCGCTTTGCCATGGCCGCAAATTTCGTCTTGTCCGCTGCGCCTTCGGTAACTTTCGCTGCTGCCATATACAGCAGAGCGCGCGCGGCTTCCAGATCGGTTGCCATATCGGCGAGCGTAAATTGTGTGTTCTGAAAATCGGCAATCGCCTGCCCGAACTGATGGCGTTCCTTGGTATAGGCGATCGCCTCATCAAGGCAGCGATGCGCGCCGCCGAGCGAACATGCACCGATATTAATACGTCCGCCGTCCAGCCCCGCCATGGCAATGCGAAAACCTTCGCCAATACCACCAAGCATATTATCGGAAGGCACCCGCACGCTATCGAAATTCACTTGCGCGGTTGGCTGCGAATTCCACCCCAGCTTTTTCTCCTGCGCACCGAAAGACACGCCCTCCATATCCTTTTCTACCACAAAGCAGGTCACTCCGCCCGCGCCAGTATCCGACGTGCGCGTCATCACCACGTAAATCTCATTCTCTCCGCCGCCGGAGATAAATTGTTTGCTGCCGGTAATCAGATAATCGTCGCCATCCTCTACAGCCTTCGTCTTGAGCGAAGCGGCATCGGATCCGGCCCCTGCCTCTGTCAGGCAATAGCTCGCCATTTTCTGCATCGGGATCAGATCGCCGAGATATTTGTCTTTCACCGCTCCCGTCCCATAGGTGTCGATCATCCAGGCCGCCATATTGTGGATCGAGATAAAGGCGCTGGTCGACGGGCAGCCATAGGCCATCGCCTCCATAATGATCGCCGCCTCTAACCGTCCCAGCCCGATTCCGCCCGAACTTTCCGAAACATAAATTCCGCCAAAGCCAAGCGCCGCCGCCTTTTGTATTGTGTCGCGCGGGAATATCTTCTTCTCGTCCCATTCGCTGGCATGCGGCGTGATTTCATCTGCAGTGAATTTGGCCGCCATATCCTGAATGGCGAGTTGATCGTCGGTAAGGGCAAACTGGTTCATGCCCGGTTTCCTAGAACAGCACCAGCAGGGGGGCAATATCGAAAGAATTAGGGGCAATGATAATTTCTGCAACTTTTCAGTGCCGCCTGCGATAGACTATTGGCGAAATACTGCTATTTCGCGCATATAACGTGCGGCTGCCGATGATCATGCCGCGCCAACGCACACCGCGTTTGAGCCATAATAAAAGGAATTGCCATGCCATCCGGCCTTGCTGCTTTACTCGACGATGTTGCCGCTATCACAAAATTGGCCGCCGCCTCGATCGATGATGTCGCTGCTGCCGCCGGACGGGCCAGCACGAAGACAGCAGGCGTGGTTATCGACGATGCTGCCGTTGCGCCGCAATATGTAACCGGCTTTACCCCCGACCGCGAATTGCCGATTATCTGGCGTATTGCCAAGGGCAGCCTGATCAACAAGCTGGTATTTATCCTGCCCGCAGCGTTGCTGCTCAGCGCGTTTCTGCCGTGGCTCATCACACCGATATTGATGCTGGGCGGGGCTTATCTGTGTTTTGAAGGCGCGGAAAAGATCATCCACAAATTCACGCATAAGGATAAACCGATTGAGGAAAAGGTCGCTGAAGTCGTCACGCCGGAACATGAAGAAAATATGGTGAAAGGCGCCGTGCGCACCGATTTCATTCTTTCAACAGAGATCATGGTGATTTCGCTGCGTGAAGTTGCAGCGGAATACAGCTCGATCTGGATGCAGGGCGGCGCGCTGATATTCGTGGCGTTCGGGATTACCGCCGTCGTTTACGGCGCGGTGGGGCTGATCGTGAAGATGGACGATGTCGGCCTACATATGGCCGCGCGCAAAAACGGGGTATCGCAAAGCATTGGCCGCGCTTTGGTAAAGGCCATGCCGAAATTGCTGACTGCGCTCACGGTGATCGGCACGGCGGCGATGCTGTGGGTTGGCGGACAAATTATCGTCCACGGCCTTGGGGGCCATCCCGATGAATGGATCGGCGTAACCGGCGGCGCGGCAGGCTGGATCGCGGATGCATCAATATGCGGTGTTATCGGGCTGGCGATTGGCGCGGTGCTGGTAAGCGTGATGAAGCTGCTGCCATTTGGGAAGGCCGCGCATTAAAGGATGTGCCTCGGCGCAAACAAGCGTCTAAGGCACCAGCACGGTATCGCGCGCCATATCCATCAGCTCTGGATAATCGGTATTATAATGCAGCCCGCGGCTTTCCTTGCGCGCCAATGCAGAGCGCACGATCAGCTCTGACGTCTGTAGCAAATTGCGCAGCTCAATCAGATCGGTCGTCACACGAAAATTGCTGTAATAATCCTCAACTTCCTTGGTGAGAAGATCAATCCGGTTCGCTGCCCGCTCCAGCCGTTTTGTAGTGCGCACGATGCCGACATAATTCCACATGAAGCGGCGAATCTCGGTCCAGTTCTGCTTGACCACCACCTCCTCATCCGAATCGGTGACGCGGCTTTCGTCCCATGGGCGGATTGCGGGCGGCGTATCGAATTCGTCCCACCGGGCCATAATGTCGCGCGCCGCTGCATCGCCGAAAACAAAACATTCCAGAAGCGAATTTGACGCCAGCCGGTTCGCGCCGTGCAGCCCGCTTTCGCTGACCTCGCCCGCTGCATACAGCCCCGGCAGATCAGTGCGCCCCGCCAGATCAATTAGCACGCCGCCGCAGGTATAATGCTGCGCCGGAACCACCGGGATAGGCTCTTTCGTCATGTCGATGCCCAGCCCGATCAGCTTGTCATAGATATTCGGGAAATGCCCGCGCACAAATGCCGGATCCTTGTGGCTGATATCAAGATGGACATAATCAAGGCCCAGCCGTTTGATCTCATGATCATTTGCGCGCGCGACGATATCACGCGGGGCGAGCTCTTCGCGCGGATCAAACTGCGGCATGAACCGCTCGCCCGTTGTCGGCAATTCCAGATGCCCGCCTTCGCCGCGCACAGCCTCGGTTATCAGGAAATTCTTGACCTCCAGATTATACAGGCAGGTCGGATGGAACTGCATCATTTCCATATTTGATACGCGGGCGCCCGCGCGCCAGGCCATGGCAATACCATCGCCGGTTGCGCCGCGCGGTGCTGTGCTGAACAAATAGCAGCGGCCTGCCCCGCCGCTCGCCAATATGGTTGCCTTGGCGGTATAGGTTTCGACGCGTCCGCTTTCCTGATCCAGCGCGTATACGCCCCACACCCGGCCCGAACCTGAAAATTTGCGTTCATGCCGTCCGGTCACCAGATCAATGGCTGCACGGTGCGGCATCAACGTGATGTTGCTGTTGGCCTGCGCTGTATTCAACAACGCCTCCTGCACCGCCCAGCCGGTTGCATCATCGACATGCACGATGCGCCGGTGCGAATGGCCGCCCTCACGCGTGAGATGCAGCGCGCCTTCATCGGTGTTGAACGGCACGCCCATCTGTTCCAGCCGCGCGATGGCGTCAGGTGCATTTTCGATGACAAATTCCACGGTTTCGCGCCGGTTCAATCCGGCCCCTGCGTCAATCGTGTCGGCGATATGATTTTCAAACGTGTCGCCCGCGTCCAGAACCGCCGCGATCCCGCCCTGCGCCCATGCTGTCGATCCGCCGGTGAGCGATCCCTTGGCCAGCACCAGCACCTTGTGCTTTTCGGCTAGGCTGATCGCGGCACTGAGCCCGGCCGCGCCGGAGCCTACAATAATAACGTCGTATGTATCGTTCAACGTATTCGCTTTCCTTCTAGCCACTTCATTTCCTTATCGCACGGTGCTTCCCACCGGCCCTCCATAAATGCGAACATATCCTCATTCACCTCCATGGCAAAGCTTACCCCTTTTTCCCGGTTTCGCTGCTGCACCCGCCGCCACCGTTCCTCTTTGCCGATATCTATCCAGTGCAATTCGGCAGGGCAATCAATCTGGCCGGCAAAACGCGCAAAGGCATTGCGATGCTCCGCCTGCGTAAAGCCAAGATCGAGCACGGATGAAATGTCACGTTCTGCAAGCTGCCTGATCTGCTGCTGAATTTGGTGCTCACACCTAGCTATTCTCGCCATGCTCCAATCAATATCCGGCGGAGATGGGCTATCCATCCAGAACAGCGCCTTCATCCAATCGTCAATCGAGAACCTGATCGCGCCGGTTTTCGCTGCAAGATCGATGGCGTAGGTTGTCTTGCCTGCCCCGGTTTGACCCGTAATGATAAATATGCGCGCTGGCATACGGCTATTTCGCATTTTCGCTGGTCAAACTCAGAAACACGTCTTCCAGATCCGCCTCCCGCGTGGTGACATCGATAATGTCGAGCCCCATTCCCTGCACGGCGGTCAACACTTCGCCTGCGTTTACGCGGTCCTTGTTGTAGGTGATTTCCAGCATCCGGTCGCCGGTAATTTCCGCGCGTTCGAACGCGGGATGCGATGGAGCTGCGTCAATGTCATTCGCCAGCGTCAACATTACCGCCTTTTCACGCGCCATATTCACCAATTCATGTGTCGGCTTTTTGGCGATCAGCTTGCCGTGATTGATAATCGCGATCTCATCACACAGCTCCTCGGCCTCTTCCAGATAATGGGTGGTCAGCACAACGGTCGTGCCTTCCTTGTTCAATTGGACCACATATTCCCAAAGCTGTTGGCGCAGTTCGATATCAACCCCCGCCGTCGGTTCATCCAGCACAACGATTGGCGGTGAATGCACCATGGCCTTCGCGATCAGCAGGCGCCGCTTCATCCCGCCCGATAGCGTGCGCGAATAGGCATCGGCCTTGTCTTCAAGATGCACGGCCCGCAAAAGCTCCATCGTGCGCCGCTGCGATTTGGGAACACCGTAATATCCGGCCTGCCATTCCAACGCCTCTTTCGGCGTGAAGAACGGATCGAACATTATTTCCTGCGGGACAATACCGATGCTGGCTTTCGCGTTGCGCGGGCTGGCATCAATATCAAATCCCCAGATACTTGCCGAACCGCTGGTTTTGCGCACCATTCCGGCCAGCACATTGATCAACGTGGATTTGCCCGCGCCGTTCGGGCCCAGCAAACCAAAGATTGACCCCTGTTTCACCTGAAAACTAACATCATCGAGCGCCTGTTTGCCGCCCGCATAGATTTTGGACAGATGATCAATTGAAATGGCCGCGTTTTCTATCATGCGATTGCCGATAGCGAAGGCCGCCGCCTCGCGCAACGATGGTGCGGATACATCCGCGCTGCCATACAAACACACATGACGGGATTTCATTCCGATACAATGAAATTGCAATTAACCCTATAGTGCAGGACATCTTTACGCATTGATCCCGTAGTGCAGCAATATGTGTGGGGCAAAATTCATTCGCCGGCTTCGTCGGACAATCACTGTGTGCAGCTTTGCGGCGTTGGGTATGGCTGTGCCTGCGCAGGCTGGCAGTTCGTCTCAACGATCAGAAGCCGTCGTTGTTACGCCGCTGTCCTTCATCGAGGTGAATGATTTGAAATTCGGCACGATCGTTCCCAGCACGACATCGGGCGGTGACGTATTGCTGGCGCCTAATGGCACGCGCACCGCAACCGGCGGTATTGTGCTGATCGGCAACAGCCACCAGACGGCAGAATTTGCGGGGCAAGGCACGCAGAACCAGATTGTCGATATTTCGGTCGGCGCGAATACCATCTGGCTGACAGGGCCTGGCCCGCGCATGCGGGTGCGCAGATTTCAGGTCGGCAGCACACCAACAACGCAGCTGACAACGAATCCTCAATATTTCCGTATATCATCGCCCAGCGGCATTTTCCGGTTTCCCGTTGGCGCAGAACTGCGCGTGGGGCGAAATCAGCCTGCCGGGCTGTATACCGGGACGTGGGATATTACGCTGAACTACAACTAATCGCAGTCAGAAACCGATCGGCGGATTGCAGGGCGATTGCGGCTTTGCTATTGGCGCAATGCATGAGCTTGATTCCCGAAACAATCCGTGTCCGTCAACCGCGTGTCACCTGCGACGGCAGCGGCGAAGTGCCTGCCGCGCTGGGGCATCCCAGAGTATATCTCGAGATTGATGAAAAGGGCTATGTCGAATGCGGCTATTGTGACCGGCGCTTTGTGCTGATCGGCGGGGCAGCGGACGGGAATAGCGCAGAATAGCCTTTCGCTCGCAGGCAAAGCGCCTATATCAGGCGCATGACATATACTGATCCCCGTTCATTCTTGTATCAACCCGGCTTGCTTGATCCCGATGGCGCGCGGCAATTGACGGCGCAGCTTTTGTCTACGTGTGAAGATGGCGAACTTTTCCTGCAATATAGCGCCGTGGAGAATTTCGGTTTTGACGATGGCCGGTTGAAGGTTGCGGATTATTCCACTGGCGGTGGATTCGGGCTGCGCGGCGTATCCGGCGAGATGACGGGGTTTAGCCATGCTAATGAGATAAGCGACGCAGCGATCAAGCGCGCGGGCGAAACGCTGCAACTTCTTGATCCGGCAAAGGCAACGCCGGCAGGTCCACCGCGCAAGAACAACCGGCATCTTTATACCGATGGCAATCCGCTGGAAGGTGTGCCGTTTGCGCAGAAAGTGGCGCTGTGTGAAAAAGTGGACGCTGCGGCTAGAGCGCGCGACCCCCGTGTAGCGCAGGTCAGCGTTTCGCTGTCAGGCAGCTGGAGCGTTGTGGAAATCGTCCGCGCCGACGGCTTTATCGCCACTGACGTGCGGCCATTGGTCCGATTGAATGTCAGCATCGTGGTGGAAGAAAATGGCCGCCGCGAAACCGGCAGTTTCGGATTTGGCGGTCGATATTTGTATGATCATCTGTTTGATGATGCGCAGCAACAGCGCGCGATTGATGAGGCGCTGGCCCAGGCACTGGTCAATCTGCGCAGCGTGGATGCGCCCGCGGGGGAAATGACAGTGCTGCTGGGCCCCGGCTGGCCCGGCGTCCTGCTGCATGAAGCGGTTGGCCACGGGCTGGAAGGTGATTTCAATCGCAAGGGCACAAGCGCCTTTACCGGCAAGATCGGCCAGCGCGTGGCGGCGCCGGGCGTTACCGTGGTGGATGACGGCACGATGCAAAATCGCCGTGGCTCGATATCCATTGATGACGAAGGCACGCCGACACAGGAAAATGTCCTGATCGAAGACGGCATTTTGAAAAAATATCTGCAGGACCGGATGAATGCCCGCCTGATGGGTGTTGAGCCGACAGGCAACGGGCGCCGCGAAAGCTATGCCCATGCGCCGATGCCGCGGATGACAAACACATTCATGCGCAGCGGGAACGATGATCCCGAAGAACTGCTCAGCCGGGTCAAGGACGGCATTTTTGCCAAAAGTTTTGGCGGCGGACAGGTTGATATCGTTTCCGGCAAATTCGTATTCAGCTGCACAGAGGCCTACCGCGTCAAAAACGGCAAGCTGGGCGATCCGATAAAGGGCGCGACACTGATCGGGGACGGGCCGACCGCGCTTAACAAAGTGACCGGTATCGGCAATGATATGGCACTGGATGAAGGCGTAGGCGTATGCGGCAAGGGCGGGCAGAGCGTGCCTGCCGGTGTTGGCCAGCCGACAACATTGCTAAGCGCATTGACTGTGGGCGGGACGGCGGGCTAGCCAATGTCTGCATGGGCGAATGATGTTCTGCGTTTCTGGTTCGATCATCTGGAACCACAGCATTGGTATGCGCCCACGCCTGAAATGGACGAGGACATACGCCAGCGGTTCCAGCCATTGTGGGAAAGCCTGCGCGATCAGGACGCGGTTACCTTTGTTGCTTCACCCGAAAATGCGTTAGGCGCGGTGATCCTGTTCGATCAATTCCCGCGCAATATGTTCCGCGATGATCCGCGCGCTTTTGCCACCGATCCTTTGGCACGCGATATTGCGCGGCTGGCCACCGGCGCTGGTCTTGATACCAATCTGGACGATGCTGAAAAACAGTTTCTGTATATGCCCTTCATGCATAGCGAGGATGCGGCTGATCAGGACAGGTCAGTGGAATTATTTGCCACGCTAGCCAATGAACAACCGCTGAAATTCGCGCAGGAGCACCGCGAAATGATTTTGCGATTTGGCCGATACCCGCATCGTAATGCCGTTCTGGGCCGCGAATCGACGCCGGAAGAGGACGAAGCCATCGCGCGCGGCGCAGGTTGGTAGGTCGCGGTATACCAACCGACCATACTGGCACTGCGCTAATTTACTGATAGGATATCCGCCATGGCATTAACCGAACTCGCACGATACCCGTTCGCCATGAATGCGGAAATTGGCAAAGGCCTGCTGGAATCGCACGGGATCGGTGCGGTCGTGTTCGACAGCGGCATGAATATCGCCGACAGCGCAGCGATTGCGATCCCCGTGCGGCTGATGGTTCTGGAAGAAGACCTGGCCGAAGCGCGGCGCATTTTGCAGGAAGCTGATCTGGCATGAGCGAAACATTGCGCGTCGCCACCTATAATATCCACAAAGGTGTTGGCACGGACCGCAAACGCGATCCACAGCGAATCCTGCGCGTGTTGAACGAAATCGATGCCGATATCATCACGCTGCAAGAGGCTGACCGGCGATTTGGGCAGCGCGAGACTTGCCTGCCTTTCCGCAATATAAATGATGAAACACCGTGGAAACATGTGCCGTTCAATATTCGGCCGAACGGGATCGGCTGGCACGGCAATGCGATATTGGTACGCGATGAATATATTATACGCAGTGGCCAGCCGATGGGCCTGCCGACATTGGAGCCGCGCGGTGCAGTGGTAAGCGAAGTGGATACGCCGATTGGCACGTTGCGGATTATTGGCGCGCATCTTGATCTTTCCGGCCTGTGGCGGCGGCGGCAGATCCGGCATTTATTGGGGTTTCTCGATGCCGAGCCGCGCCATCTGCCCACCGTTATTATGGGTGATTTCAACCAATGGTCTGATCGCGGTGCGCTGTCCGAATTTGCGTTTCACCGTCACCGCATCTTGAAAACACCGAAAAGCTATCATGCCTCGCGCCCGGTGGCGGCGCTGGACAGAATTATTATCAGCCATGATCTGGAGGCGGCGGATTGCGGACGCCATCAAAGCAGCCTCGCCAAAAAGGCGTCGGATCATCTGCCGGTATGGGCAGATATTAAATTTGCTTAATATTTAAGCAACAATTTGCGCCTGATTATTTTTTAGGCAAACTTCGCTAAGTCCTGCCCTTGCCTGCCATTGGCATTTTAGCCAAGCGATTGAATTACCGCCATTCACCCCCGACCGGCATTTTTTGGCACACCCTTTGCAGGTAGTTACTCTGCAAAACTATAGGTTGCAAAACAGCAGGGGTTACTCATGAAATATCTGATTGCGATTATCAAACCGCATAAGCTTGATGAAGTGCGCGATGCACTTACCGAGATTGGCATCGCCGGAATGACCGCGACTGAAGTAAAGGGCTTTGGCCGCCAGAAAGGGCAGACCGAAACGTATCGCGGTGCGGAATACACCACGAACATGGTGCCGAAGGTTAAAATCGAAATTGCATGTGCTGCCGATATTGCGCCCGCCGCGATCGAAGCCATTCAAACGGCGGCTGGAACCGGATCAATTGGTGACGGCAAGATTTTCGAAATGGAATTGACGAGCGCGTTGCGCATTCGCACCGGCGATTCCGGCGATACCGCGCTGTAATCACAACATTTATATAGACGGGGAAATGAAATGAAAAGAATGTTAGCAATCATGGGTGCGGCGGGGGCAGCAACGCTTCTTGCCACACCTGCCATAGCACAGGAAGCTGCACCCGCAGCTGAAGCTGTAGCAGGCGGCACCGCCTATATCCTCAACACGCTGCTGTTCCTGCTCGGCGGTTTTCTTGTCATGTGGATGGCAGCTGGCTTTGCAATGTTGGAGGCGGGCCTTGTCCGTTCCAAAAATGTATCGACGCAGTGTATCAAGAATATCGGCCTGTATTCGATTGCTGGCCTGATGTTTTGGATCATCGGGTATAACATTGCTTATCCGCATGGCGGCGAAGCATCGAATGCCATATTCGGCATGGCGGGTACGGTATATTCGATGCAAGGCGTTGGCATTGCTGATACCGATACCGGATATTCGGTGGCATCGGACTGGTTCTTCCAGATGGTGTTCTGCGCAACCACTGCCTCGATTGTATCGGGCACTGTGGCAGAGCGGATCAAAATCGTTCCTTTTTTCATTTTCGTCAGCGTGCTGACCGCGGTTATCTATCCTGTGGTTGTCAGCTGGGAATGGGGCGGCGGCTACCTTGATACGGTATGGGGCTTTTCCGATTTTGCAGGTTCGACACTGGTGCATTCCACCGGCGGCTGGGCTGCATTGATCGGCGCCATCATCATCGGGCCGCGTTTGGGCCGGTATGTCGGCGGGAAAGTAAACGTATTCCCTGGATCGAGCATTCCGCTCGCAACACTGGGTACGTTCATCCTGTGGCTTGGTTGGTTTGGATTTAACGGCGCATCACAGCTTGCCATGGGCACAGTGGGCGATGTTTCCGATGTCTCCAAAATCTTTGTGAACACCAATATGGCAGCAGCAGGCGGCGTTGTTACAGCGATCATCCTGACGCAAATCCGTTACAAGAAGGCCGACGTTACCATGGCGCTGAACGGCGCGCTGGCCGGCCTTGTATCAATCACTGCTGAACCATTAGCGCCCACAGTGGGCCAGTCGGTATTGATCGGCGGCATCGGCGGCGCGATTGTGGTGTTTGCCGTGCCATTGCTTGATAAGCTGAAGATCGATGACGTTGTCGGCGCCATCCCGGTTCACTTGTTCGCAGGCATCTGGGGCACGCTGATCGTCGCATGGACAGGTGATGCAACTTTTGTTGGTCAGCTGGTCGGCGTTCTGCTCACCGGTGTATGGGTCTCTGCTGCATCTGCGGTGCTGTGGCTCGCGCTGAAATACACGATAGGCATTCGTCCTTCGGAAGAAGACGAGATGACCGGACTGGACATCACCGAAGTCGGTGTGGAATCCTACCCCGAATTCTCATCACGAATGTAAGATAACGCTTCGGGCTGTGGCACATAGAACCGCAGCCCGAAGCCAACTGTTTGGTGGCGGGGAAGCTCTTTCTCTCTTTCTCTCTCAAAGCGACTGCTCCGCCACCTCAACTTGTTCCTCCCGCGAACAACAACCTTGATAACCCGGGCCAGCAATGGTCCGGGTTTTTTTTAGTTTGAAATTGTGGAGAAGGCGCCATGCCGAGCCATGCCGCGCCATGAGTATCGCGTATCGGCAAACCGGCGGCTTAGCGTCCGCCGTCATCCTTGCGGGCTTTCGCCTCCAGCGCGCCGCCGCGCTCGGCGCATGTTCCGGCCGGCACATATTGCCACTTATCGGGCAGATAGTCCTTATCCGCTGTTCCGGCACAATCGGTAAGCTTCCTTGTCGCGCAATCATTATATTGGGCCAATGCGACCCCGTAACATTGCTCGCGCGCCGCCAATGCAGGCTCCGGCATCTGTTCGCCGGTTATCTCATCGCTATAGCTGACAGTCGGAGTATCATCCCCGCACGCAGCGAGCGCGCCCACCGAAATGAGCGCGCTCGCCATCAAAACCAGATTAGTGTCGCCCTGCTTTGCCATATCGCCGCTATAATCACGCAGAGATGGCGGCGCTAGGCCATTAACGCTATCGCCGATCAGGCGGTGTCACGTTCCAGCGGTTCGAGCGAACCCTGCTTGCCATCGGGCAATTCTGCGGTCTCGCAAGAACCTTCGGCCACATAGGTCCAGGCATCGCCCTGATAATCGATCGTCGATGTTCCGGCACAGCTTGTGCCCGGCCCTGCTGCGCAATCATTCTTTCCGGCCAGCGATACGCCGTAGCATTTCACCTTTTCACCCTGCACATCCGAAGCGGCCGATGCTTCTGCTGTAGTGGTTGCTGCGCCAGCAGGCGCTGCAGTATCGCTTTCGCCCGCGCCGCCGCATGCTGCCAATGCGGCAGCACCTGCCAATGTTGCCGCCATTGCGTTCAATCTATTCATTATTCAAACTCCTCGTCATCGGTGATTATATGCCTGGAGTTTCCTCCCCATGCACTTGTCTGTTCGCCTCAATCCACCGAGAGGTTACACGCAACTTGCGGTGCTTGGCACTTTTTTTTCGGCTGCTATGACGCAGGGCATGGCAACAGCACCCTCCCCCGCACGATTCGAGTTTGTTATTTCGGCGCGCGACGGCAAAGCGCGCAGCGGCATAATCAAGATGCAGCGCGGCGACATTCGCACGCCTGCTTTCATGCCAGTGGGAACAGCCGCCACTGTAAAGGCAATGCGGCCGGCCGAAGTGCGCGAAAGCGGCGCGGATATCATTCTCGGCAACACGTATCATTTGATGCTGCGCCCCGGTGCGGAGCGGATGGCGAAGCTGGGCGGACTGCATAACTTTATGAAATGGGATCGCCCGATCCTGACAGACAGCGGCGGTTATCAGGTGATGAGCCTGTCCGATCTGCGCAAGATTACCGAAGAAGGCGTATCCTTCCGCAGCCATCTTGACGGATCAAAACATATGCTGTCGCCTGAAAGATCGATGGAAATACAGCGGTTGCTCGGCAGCGATATTGTTATGGCATTTGATGAATGCCCTGCAAATGGCGTGGATGAAGCGCAGGCCGAACAATCCATGGCGCTTTCGATGCGGTGGGCAAAGCGCAGCCGCGATGCCTTTGATGCAGGCGGCGACCATGCGGGCCGCGCGGCGCTGTTCGGTATTCAGCAGGGGTCACTGAATGAAAGACTGCGTGGGCAAAGCGCAGCCGCGCTCACTGACATCGGCTTTGATGGCTACGCAGTGGGCGGGTTGGCAGTCGGTGAGGGGCAGGAGGCCATGTTCGGCGTGCTGGATTACGCGCCGGATATGCTGCCAGCAGATAAGCCGCGATATTTGATGGGCGTTGGCAAGCCGGATGATCTGGTCGGGGCGGTAGAGCGCGGAATTGATATGTTTGATTGCGTGCTGCCAACACGGTCTGGCCGCAATGGGCAGGCCTTCACATGGACCGGCGCGATCAATATTCGCAACGCCCGATTTGCCGAAGACGAAGAACCGATCGATGCGCGCTGCGCCTGTCCGGTTTGCAGCACATGGAGCAGAGCCTATCTGCATCATTTAATCCGCAGTCAGGAAATATTGGGGGCTATGCTGATGACGCAGCATAATCTGCATTTCTATCAGGCATTGATGCAAGCTATGCGCAGCGCCATCGCCGACAGCCGCTTTGCCGCTTTCGCCAACGATTTCCGCCGAAATTATTTGCGATGACGGATGCGGCGGCTACCGATGCCTTGCGCCGGGCAAAGGCGCACAGCCCGTTTCTGGCCAGCCTGATCCGCAAGCAGCCTGACATAACGGCACTGCTGCAATCGGCAGACTATGCCGCGGCGCTCGCGCTGGCGCTTGGCAATAATAGCAGTGATAACGGCGATGTCGCACAGCGGCTGAGATTGCAGAGGCAGGGCGTCGCGCTCGTCACCGCGATTGCCGATCTGGCCGGAGCATGGGATCTGGCGCAGGTCACGCGCAGCTTGTCCGACTTTGCTGATGTCGCGCTGAATACTGCGATCGGCCACGCCATACGCGATCGTTATGATACCGATGCGCGCGGCTTTACGGTTGTCGCGCTGGGCAAACATGGCGGGCGGGAATTGAACTATTCCTCCGATATTGATCCCATCTTCATCTATGATCCCAAAATTCTGCCACACCGCGACAGCGAAGATGTGGCCGTGGCAGCGGTGCGGATCGGCAAGCGCGTTATTGATTTGCTCAACAGCCGTGACGAGCATGGATATGTGTTCCGCGTTGATATGCGGCTGCGCCCGTCGTCGGAAGTCAGCCCGGTCAGCCTGCCGGTAGACGGCGCGATCAGCCATTATGAATCGAGCGCGCTGGCATGGGAGCAGGCCGCGTTCATACGCGCGCGTATAGCAGCGGGCGATACCGAGGTCGGGCGCTATTTTCTGGACAGTATCGACAGTTTCATCTGGCGGCGCAGCCTTGATTTCGGTCAGCTGCAAAATATTCAGCGGATGACCGCGCAAATCCGCAAAACCTATTCCAAAGGACAAAGCTTTGGCCCCGGCTTTGATTTGAAACGCGGGCGCGGCGGCATACGCGAATGCGAATTTTACGCACAAGCGCACCAGTTGATCCATGGCGGGCGCAACCCCGAACTGCGCATTGCCGATACCCGGGCGGCGCTGCACGCGCTGTCCAGCGCCGCTTGTATCGCAGCGAGCGACGCGCAAACACTGTCCGATGCATATGGCGTGCTGCGCCAGTGGGAACACCGGCTTCAAATGGTCGATGATCGGCAGACGCATCATTTGCCAGAAAGCGAAGACGCGCTGGATAATCTGGCGCGGCTGGGCGGGCTGGCCGATGGCGCGGCGTTGCTTGGTGAATTGCGCCCGCATATAGATGCGGTAAGCGCGATCTATGATGATCTGGTGCAGGACGATGCCAATGGGCAGCAAGGCGGAACGCGGTCAGGGGCCGCTGCGTCGCTCGCCGAAGAAGGCGCGCCGTTGCAGGAGCAGCTGGACGAGATGGGGTTTGCCGATGTCGTCGGTGCGCAGCGGCGGATCAAACGATGGCGCAGTAGAAAGCTGCGCGCGATCCGTAGCGATTCGGCGGTCGCGGCTTTTGAGGCTGTGTTGCCCGCTTTGCTGGGCGCGCTGGCCAAGGCGCCCGATCCGGAAATGGCGTTGTCGCGTTTTGATAACATCGCCGGAAAGCTGCCCAGCGCGATCAATTTTTTCCATCTGCTCGGCGCACGCCCTGCGCTGCTGCAATTGCTCGCCGATATTTTAAGCTATGCGCCGACACTGGCTGATGCGCTTACCAAGCGGACAGATTTGCTCGACAGGCTGATTGAGGCGAATGCGCTTGAGCTGAAGATCGACATGGAACAGATGCGCCGCGAGATGCAGGCCCGCGTGGCTGGTCAGGATTATGAACGGCAGCTTGATCTGGTGCGTGATTATGTGAGCGAGCATCGCTTTACGCTGGGCGTGCAATTGATCGTCGGGCGGCAGGATGCGATGCAGCTGGCCGAAGGCTATTCCGCCTTGGCCGAAGCGGCGCTGCGCGTTTTGACCCAGGCCGCGTCGGACGAATTTGCGCTGACGCATGGCCGCGTGGCGGGCGGGGAATTGCTGGTGCTTGCACTCGGCAGGCTGGGCGGGGAGGCGTTGACGCACGCATCCGATCTTGATCTGGTCTTTCTGTTCACTGGCGATTTCGACGCGCAATCGGACGGCGAAAAACCGTTGAGCGCCGTGCAATATTTCAACCGTTTGGCCAGCCGTGTTGTCGGCGCGCTTTCGGTGCCAACCGCATCGGGCGCATTGTATGAGATAGATACGCGGTTGCGGCCATCGGGCGCGCAGGGGCTGCTATGCGCATCAATCGATGGCTTCGCAAAATATGAACGCGATGAAGCTTGGACGTGGGAGCATATGGCGCTGGCCCGCGCGCGGCCTGTGTTCGGATCGGCCGCAGCAGCGCAGTCACTGGATGCAATTGTCCGCGATACATTGCGCATGCCGCGCGATGCGGAAAAACTGCGCAGCGATGTGGTGCAAATGCGCCGCGATATGGCAGCGCATAAGCCCGCTTCAGGGCCGCTGGATATAAAGCTGCTGCCGGGCGGTCTGGTGGATCTGGAATTTATCGTTCATTATCTGCAACTGCGCCGCCATGCCGGCCTGCACCCTCAACTCGCCAAAGCGATACAGGCGCTGTCGCAGGCGGGGCATCTGCCGCCGGACTTTGTGGATCGCTACAATCTGCTGGGGCGTATATTGGTGACGATACGGCTGGTTGCACCTGATTGCGATATTCCGCCTGATGCCGCGCGCCAATTGGTTGCCACGTCGCTCGGGCTTGGCGATTGGCAAGACGTAATGACCGCGATAGAAGACGCACGCAGCGCAATTTTGGCCCAATGGGAAACGCATCTGGGCGCACGGGATTTCTAACAGACGTAAAGGAACCAACATGGCAGATATCGGCGACACGCTCCCCAATGTGACGGTAAAAGACAGCGAAGATAATAACGTAGAACTGGGACAGCTTTCGGGGCCGCTGGTACTTTATTTCTATCCGCGCGCTGCCACACCGGGCTGCACCACCGAAGGCAAGGATTTTACGGCGCTGGCGGATGAGTTCGGAAAACTCGGCGCGCATGTTTATGGCATTTCCAAGGACAGCCCGAAGAAGCTGTCCAATTTCAAAGCCAAGCAGGATTTCCATCTGACGCTTTTGTCCGATGCGGATAGCGATGCGACCGAGCAAATGGGCGTGTGGGTGGAAAAGGCGATGTATGGCAAGAAATTCATGGGCATCGAACGCGCGACATTCCTTGTCGATAAGGATGGCAAAATTGCGCAGATATGGCGCAAGGTGAAAGTGAAAGGTCATGCCGATGCTGTGTTGGAGGCAGCCAGAACGCTTTGAACGATGACACTGCGTCGGTCGGCGCTGCCTGCCGCAATGTCCTGCGCGCTGCCGATCCGCACTGCAAGCTGATGCTGGCGCGCAAGGCGGCGCGCGATTGGCGGCTGGGGCGGCTGCGCCATGTATTTGACGCGGCAATGCCTGATTATCCTGCACGGCCGGATACGCCCACGCTGCTGCCCGCGGCGCAAATGCCCAAGCGCGGAAAAGGGGGATCGCAGCGCGCCCGCACCCGGATGCTCCATGCGCTGGCCCATATCGAATTCGGCGCGATCGATCTTGCCTTCGACATGATTGGCCGGTTCGGCAGCGAATTTCCCGCGCGCTTTACCGACGATTGGATGCGCGTGGGCGCGGATGAAGCGATGCATTTCGCGGTTCTGAATCGGCGTCTGGGCCAGCTTGGCAGCGGTTACGGCGCATATCCGGCGCATGATGGCCTGTGGGAAGCGGCGCATGATACCCGGCATGATGTTCTTGCCCGGCTGGCCATCGTGCCGATGGTGCTGGAGGCGCGCGGGCTGGACGTGACCCCTGAGATGATAAAACGGTTTACACAAAATAACGATCTGCAATCGGCGGCCATCCTTGAACGGATATTTACTGACGAGATCCGGCATGTCGGCGTGGGGACAAGATGGTTTGAATCGGCATGCGAAAGTAAAGGTTTGTTAACCTTTGAAACCTGGAAAAGCCTTGTCCAGAGCCACTTTCGGGGCCGCTTGAAGGGTCCATTCAACGACTCGGCGCGTGCAAAAGCCGGTCTAACGAAAGAATACTATTCGTAGGTTGCATTGCTGTCTCGGCTCATTTTACAAGCATAATCAATAAGGGGTGGGCAGAAAACTGCCATAGGATGAACCGGGGCTTCGTGAAAACGCGGGTCGCATTTATAAGGTTAGACAGGTCTATGATACGCAGCGTTATGGCATCATGCCATTCACTGATGGGTAAAGTTTTGGGATTAACCGGTGCTGTTGTTGCAGTACTGGCGCTCTCCACACCTGCTCACGCAAATTCGGCCGCCGCTTCGGACAGCTTCCGTCTCGACCGGGTTTCTGCCGAGAACAATACCGCGCTGGGCCGTTCGGATCCGCAGTTCCGGTCGTTGCATCAGGATTGGGGCAAAATTACCGGGAACCCTACGAAGATTGAAATTGCCGTACCTTCAATCGATCCGGTCGAAAATCTGCGCACGACCAGCGGCTTTGGTCCGCGCCGTGCGCCAATGCGCGGTGCCAGCCGCAACCATAAAGGCATCGATTTCGCCGGCCCGATTGGCACGCCAATCTATGCCACAGCGGACGGTTTGATCGGGCGCGCGAAATGGGTGCGCGGATATGGCAAGTTTATCGAAATCGAACATGGCAACGAATTGCAGACCCGCTATGCGCATCTTTCCGCAATGAATGTCCGGTATGGCCAACGCGTGAAAAAAGGCGACGTCATCGGATATATGGGCAGCACTGGCAACAGCACCGGCAGCCATCTTCATTATGAAGTCCGTATTGCAGGCAGAGCCGTCAATCCGCTCGCTTTCCTCGCTGCGCCTGTGAAATATGACATAAATAAGTCGAAACGGTTGATGGCGAGCAGCAATACTGTTAATGGCGGTAAAGGTGGTTCTTCAGAATAAGATCTGGAACCGTCTAACGCATCACCTTTGGGAGAGGGTGTTATCTGGGGGCAGACCGAGCGCACGGCGCTTGGTCGCCCCATTTTGTTTCTGCCACCGGTGCAATTTGCGTTATCATTTGAATTAGCGCGCTGCGTGTCTTAAATAAAGCATATGTCCACAGATCAAGATATCATGTTGCTGCCCAACGCCGCAAAGCGCGTTGCAGAAATTGCCGAAAAACTTGGCAAGGAGGCTGTGCTGCGCCTTTCGGTTGAAGGCGGCGGATGTTCGGGCTTTCAATATCGCTTTGGGTTGGCAGACAGTATCGATGATGACGATATGACTGTCGCCGGAGATTCCGGTGCCAAATTGGTGGTCGATCCCATGAGCCTTGATCTGGTGCGCGGAAGCGCGGTGGATTTCATCGAATCGCTGGGCGGCAAAAGTTTTCAGGTGACAAACCCCAATGCGCAGGCCGGCTGCGGTTGCGGCTCTAGCTTTTCGGTTTGATACGCTGCTGATCGCCCGCTAAAGGCTTGGCCATGGTCCGCATCGCCTCATTCAACATCAATGGTATAAAGGCACGTCTGCCGCGCCTTATCGAATGGCTGGAAGAAACCGGCCCGGATATTGTGTGCCTTCAGGAGGTCAAGTCTCAGGATGAAGGCTTCCCGGCCGATGCCTTTGAAAAAATCGGTTATGGCGCGATTTGGCATGGGCAGAAAAGTTTCAACGGCGTCGCTATTCTGGCCAAGGATGCCGAGCCGATAGAGATACGGCGCGGCCTGCCGCATTTGGACGCAGGCGATGCCGGGGACGATCATGCCCGCTATATCGAAGCGGACGTGGCGTTGCAGGATGCCAAGCCGATCCGCGTGGCGAGCATCTATCTGCCAAACGGCAACCCGCAGCCCGGCCCGAAATTCGACTATAAGCTGCAATGGATGAAGCGGCTTCGTGCGCATGCGAAAACTATCTGGGCCGAAGAAGTTCCGGCTGTGCTGGCGGGCGATTACAATGTCGTGCCGCGGCCCATCGATATCTGGTCAGACAAGGCGTTAACCGGCGATGCGCTGCGCCAACCGGAAAGCATCGCGGCCTATCGCCGGATGCTGGGCGATGGATGGACCGATGCGCTGGAAAGCCGCTTTCCCGCAGGCGGCGTTTGGACATATTGGGATTATCGCGAAGGCGCGTGGCAGCAGGATCGCGGCTTTCGTATCGATCATCTGCTGCTGAGCCCGCAGGCCGCTGACCGTCTGTCATCCTGCGGTGTGGACAAGGACCATCGCGGCCGCGAAAAGGCCAGCGATCATGCGCCGACATGGTGTGAACTGGATTGAATTAGACATACCTCGCGGCGACAGCAACAGGCCGGGCAGCGCGATTATTGCGGGTTGACCCGCGCTTACAGCTCGGCCTCATAAATGCGGTACACCTTATTCAGCTCCCCGCCCACTGCCTTACCAACAGAGACCATCGGCCCGTTGGAAGACAGCACCCAGCCAAATTCGCCATGGGTCGATCCATATTTGGACACGGCATCGCGCCGGATAAATTCTATCATCATCATTGCCAGCTGGCTTGCCAAGCGGGTGGATTGATATTTCTTCTTCACCCCCATCAATGGCACGCGCATGATTTTGGCTTTCGGCATCCGCAGCCACCATAACAGTTTTGCCCAGTTAAACGGCCAGAGCGAACCTCCATATCCAGCCAGCTTCTCGTTCATATTGGGGATCGTCATCATAAAGGCGACCGGCTCGCCCTCGACTTCGGCAATCTTGATCAGATCCTCACGCACAATCGGCTTCAGCTTTTTGCCGGCATACGCAACTTCGCTGTCGGTAAACGGAACGAAGCCCCAATTGTCCGACCAGGCGTCGTTCAAGATTTCCATGATGAGTTTTGCCTCATTGTCAAAATCGCTGCGTCTGACATCGCGGACTACGATTTTCGACGATTTCTCGCCCATCTCGGTCAGCCGTGTCACCAGCTTGGGAAAGTCTGCATTGATCTGTAGAGCAAAGGTCCACAGATCCTCAGCCTTGGTATAGCCGCGCGCATCGACCCAGTGTTGATAGGCCGGATTATGATATCCCATCATAACGGTAGCCGGTTCATCATGTCCTTCGATCAACAGGCCCGGCTCATCCCACATCGACAGGCTGACAGGGCCGATGATGCGCGTCATTCCCTGTTCGCGCAGCCAGTTTTCCGCGCCTTCAAACAGCGCGGCCGCGGTTTCGGCGTCCTCTGCCTCAAACAAACCCCAAAAACCTGTGCCGGGGCCAAAGCCCTGCTCCGGCGGCTGGACCAGCGCGAGATCGTCAATATGCGCAGAGATACGTCCGGTGATACGGCCTTCGCGTTCGGCAACAAATAACTGCGCACGGCCATGTTCAAACCATGGATTTTCACCCGGCGTAATCAGCCCGCGCACTTCATCTTTCAACGGCGGCACCCAATTGGGATTGTCCGCATATAACCGGTACGGCAGATCGACAAATGCTTTGCGGTCCGCCTTGCTGTCGGCGTTGCGAATTTGTATCCCGCCGCTCACTCCTCGGTCCTCACCAATACAGTTTCTCCAATTAACAAAAACAGCAGGAACGGTGCCCATGCCGCGACGATCGGCGGGTACGCACCCAGATTGCCCATCGCAAGCGCGAAATTATCGGCGACAAAATACGCAAAGCCCAGCGCCATTCCGATGACAGCGCGCAGGAATGTCGCGCCTGATCGGGCCAGCCCGAATGCGGCCACCGCGCCAAGAAGCGGCATCAGCAAAGCCGAAAGCGGCCCCGAAATCTTGTGCCAAAGCGCCGCCTCCAGATGCGCGGTTCGGCGCCCCGCACCCTTCAGATTGGCGATGGCATTCTTCAGCGGCATGAAACCGAGCGCGGCACCATCAACCTTTACATATTGGAACCGGTCCGGTGTGATCGCCTTGCCAACCGCCAATGTTTCAAAAGCCTGTTCGTTGCTGGCAGTGGCAGGATCGAAAATATCGCCGTCGCGCAATTGCCATGCTCCGCCATCGTAGCGCGCTGTTTTTGCTTTTATCACGCGTTGCAGCCCGCCGGATTTGCGAATGTAGACACTGACGCCAGTTAACCGCGTGTCGGTATCATCGCCGATCACCTGCTGCGCATGGAACAGATCCTGCCCCTCACGCACCCAGACATTGGTTTTGACATTGCTGTCGGCAGGCACCGGGCCGTATTCGGCGTTGCTCCAGCGTTTCAATTCCGCTGTCGAAGGGGCAACGACCGTCTCGTTGAAAATAAACGATCCGCCAGCCACCAGCGCCGCCGCCAGAAACATCGGGGCGAGTATCTGGTGCGCTGAAAGCCCTGCGGCTTTCATGGCCACAACCTCGCTATTCTGGCTTAATGCCGTGAATACAATCAACGTCCCCAGCAGCACCGCAAAGGGAAGGAATTGCGCGATAATCTGCGGCACCCGCAAGCCTATATAGCGCCAAAGCTGCGCCTGTCCGTTGCCGTCGACTTCCAAAATCTTGCCGCTTTCACCCAACAGGTCGAGCGTCATGAGGATCAGCACCAACATCGCCAGCACGGCGAGGCTGCGGGTGAGAAACAGCTTGCCCATATAAACGCTTAGATGGCGGGAGGGAAAAAATTGCAGATGCATGTTCGCTATGTCCCTTGCTGCATAAGCCGCGAGCGCCGGCGGCGAAACAGCGCAGTGAATTTCTTCACGCCCTTTGCGGCCTGACTGGCGACTTTTTCAAGCGCGCCAATCGGCTGCCCGCCCGGCACATGCGCCAACACATGATACATCCACAAGATCAGCGCAGAGAATAGCAGGAACGGCCCCCATAATGCGATCACCGGATCGACAATACCCAGCCCGCCCACATCTTCGCCATATTCGTTAACTTTATGATAGGTCACGATCATCACGATCGATAGAAACACACCGAGCGCAGATGTCGATCGTTTGGGCGGCACTGCCAGTGCCACCGCCAGCAGCGGGATCAGCAGCATCATCAAAACCTCCACCATCCTGAAATGAAAATTCGCCATAGCCCGGTCGCGCATCTGGCGCGGTTCGCTTTTGTCCCCGCCGATCCGCAGCAGCTCGATCAGTGTATATTCGCGGTCCTTCCCGCCGCGGTCGCGAAATGTTTCAATCTTGGGAAGCGGTATCGGCACGTCGTGACTGGTGAAATTCAGCACGCGCGGGCTGCTGTAATCCGGATCATCATGCACCAGGGTGCCTCTGGTCAATCGCAGGATAATCGTATCGGGATCGTCGGTCCGCAAAAACTGCCCTTTTTCCGCAGTCACTGCGATCGACTGTTTATCCTGCGATCCGGCATATACGAACATACCGTCCAGTTTCTTGCCATTGTCGGCGCTTTCATCGACACGTATCGTCAGGCTCTTCCCCAGATTGTTGAATTCGCCGACCTTGATCGAAGCGCCCAGCGCGCCCGACCGCAAATCGAAGCGCAGCTCTTCATACAGATAGCGCGAATAGGGCTGCAGAAAGCCCACGATCCCAAGGTTCAGCACGGCCAGCGTAATCGCAAACATATACGGCACACGCAGCAGCCGGGAATAACTCATCCCCACCGCACGATATATGTCGAGCTCTGATGACAGCGCAAGTTTGCGGAACGCCAGCAATATGCCAAGCAACAACCCTATAGGTATGCCGAGTGACAGATATTCAGGCATCAGATTGGCGAGCATTTTCCAGACAACACTTACCGGGCCGCCCTCCGCCGCGACGAAATCAAACAGTCGCAGCATTTTTTCCAGAACCAGCAGCATTGCTGCGATAACCAGCGTGCCCATCATCGGCACAAACACCAGTTTGGCGATATATCGGTCATTGGCGTTCAAAAATTTCAACTTAATGTCGCCCTGTTACCGTAATTTCGCCTTAAAGTGCTCTGATAAGCTCTTTTAGGTTCAGGGGCAATACAGCTGCGCATCGTTATGCTGCACCAAGTTATATCGTCTTGAAGAGGAAATTATGAAAAAGGCATTTTTATCAATCGCTGCTCTGTCTGCCATCGCTGTCGCTGGCAGCGCGCATGCGGGCTCGAAAATTAGCAATAACATGTCGGCATGTTCTGCAGGCGGCGGGCCTGCTGTGTTGGTCACCGTGCGCGGTATCGAATCCTCCACCGGCAAGATCCGCGTGCAAAGCTACCGCGCGACGAAATCCGAATGGCTGAAAAGCGGTCGCTGGCTGAACCGTATTGAAACCCGGGCGCGCGCGGGCACAATGTCTTTCTGTGTGCCTGTGCCATCATCGGGCAGCTATGGGATCGCAGTACGCCATGATAAAAATGGCAACGGGAAAACAGATATCCGTTCGGATGGCGGCGCGATGTCGAATAATCCCAGCATCAATATCTTCAATCTTGGCAAGCCTTCAGTGAACAAGGTCGCTTTTCCTGTCAGCAACGGCGTGAAACGTATTTCCGTCAAAATGCGATATATGTAAGGAAGATATTGGCCGTTGTAGCGCTCCTTTCCAATCCGCATTCAACGGGCAACAAATCGCTGTTACCTCTGGTGCGTAGCTATTGCGCGCGCAGCCAGGATGTTTTCCATTACGAAGTCGAAGAGATCGACCAGATTTCCCGTGCATTGGAAATGATTGCGCGAGTTAAACCCAAGGTGCTCGTCGTAAATGGCGGCGACGGGACGGTGCAAACTGCGCTGACCGAATTATATCATGGCGGACATTTTGACGGCAATCCGCCGCCGGTCGCAGTATTGCCAAACGGGAAAACCAATTTGATCGCGCTCGATCTTGGGGTGCAGGGCGATCCGCTTACCGCATTGTCGAATATCGTCGAGATAGCCAAAGGCGATGTATCGCAGCATGTCGTGACCCGCGAATTGATCGCGCTGTCCGATGGGCAGGAGGGCAGCCGGCCGGTGCTGGGCATGTTCCTTGGCGGTGCAGGGCTGGCGGAGACGATCCTGTATTGCCGCCACAAAATCTATCCGTTGGGGCTGCCAAATGGGGTCAGCCATATGCTGGCCGCGATTGCAGTTCTGTTTTCCGGCCTGCTTGGTATCCGCGCGAATTTTCTGCCCAAACGATCAAATCCGGTGCGCATCTCGCTGCTGCGCAATGGCGAGATCAAGGGAATATTTTCCGTGTTGATCGTCACCACGCTGGAGAAATTGTTGTTGGCCGGGCAAGTTGAAAACGGCCCATCCGGGAAAGACCAGACTGGCCGCCTGAAATTCATGGCGATTGACCAGAAGCCGGGTGCGTTGATCAAGGCGGGTATCGCCTCGATCCGCGGACGGCTGGGCCGCAAGGTTACATCGGGCATACATTTCGAACGCGGCGATACCCTGCGTATTGATGGCGGGAAGAGCAGCGTTGTTCTGGACGGCGAAGTGTTTGAAGCGGATAATGACCGCCCGATTATCCTGACGTCGACGCCGCCGGTGCCTTTCCTAAAAATCGCAGGCTGAACAGAACCAGCATTTTGTTGCAGCGCAGCAAGAGCTTATCGACAACTGTGTAAACCCGCGCTACTGCTGCCATTATTATGCAATCGCTCCAGCAACTTGTATCTGCCGAACTGCGTCATCCGGTGACGGCTCAAGTGCACGATTTTGGCGAATATATCGCTGCGCAATATCCCGGCGCTGCGCGTGCTGTGCTGTTCTATGGATCATGCCTGCGCACGGCAAAGCTGGAAGATGAAATGCTCGATTTCTATCTGATCGTGGCGGATTACGATGCGGCTTATGAAAAGCCATGGATGGCCAAATGGAACCGCCGCCTGCCGCCCAATGTGTTCCCGTTCGAATATGGCGGGTTGCGCGCGAAAGTTGCCGTGCTGAGCATGGCGGATTTCCACCAGCTGAACCGGGGCAGCGCATCAACGGTATCGGTATGGGCACGTTTTTCGCAGCCTTCGCGGTTAATCTGGTGCGATGACGATACTGACACGCGGCACCGGATCGTGATGGCTGTCTCCGGCGCAGCGCCCACGCTTTTGAATGCGGCACTGGCGCATATGGACCGTGAGATGGCGCTGGAGGAATTATGGGAGGCCGGCTACGCGCTTACCTATAGCGCCGAGCTTCGGGCCGAGCGTAGCGATCGTCCGGCCTCGGTAGTCAGCCATGATCCGCAGCGTTATGAAACATTTGGCAGAGCGGCATTGCACCACACCGCAATCGCGAATGAATTGCGGGCGGACCGGGTGTTTCAACGGGATGATCCTGAAAAGCGGATCGACCGCGAAAAAATCCGCTGGCCCGGCCTGCGCCGCCGGGGAAAAATGCTTACGCTTGCAAGATTGGCGAAGGCGACATTCACCTATACTGGCGGGATTGATTACATTGCGTGGAAGGTCAGCCGTCATTCCGGCGAGGACATAAACGTGCGCGATTGGCAAAGACGCTGGCCGATACTGGGAGCGATAGTGATGCTGCCAAAGCTGCTGGTAAAGGGCGCAATCCGATAGAATATGCTAGGGCCTGACCCCACGGCATCAATATAGGAGAGGCGCCATGGCCAAAAAACTATCCGAATTTCCAATTCATCTTGGCCTTGGGGCCACAGCTGTCGCGCAGCCGGAAATGACCGGTGGGCTCGACTGGTATGAAGGCTATGGCGTGCGGCATGGCAGCGATGGTGCCGAAGGCCGCCTTGTTTCCATGCATATATTTACCGAAAATTGGGATGTCTGGGAAATGCACCCCAACGGCCATGAGATTGTGATTTGCACGTCAGGCGAGATCACAATCATACAAAAAGATGATGATAAAGAGAAGCACGTGAAGCTTGTCACAGGCGAATATGTCATCAACGATCCGGGGGTATGGCATACCGCAAATGTTGATGATCCAGTATCGGCCCTATTCATTACGGCCGGTATCGGCACGGAACATCGGGAACGTTAAGGGCCTAGGTCCTGATCCTAAATGATCCCCACGGCTTTACCCGCTGCCTCAAACATGCCGAGAATCACGCCTACCTGCTCGCTCGAATGTTCGGCGCATAGTGAGCAGCGCAGCAGAGTCATTCCAGCGGGTGTTGCCGGCGGGCGGGCGAGGTTCACGTAAAGCCCTTCCTTGAGCAGCGCCTCCCACATCATAGCCCCGCGTTCCAGATCGGGCATGATGACAGCGATGATTGCCGATTGCGCTTCCGGTGTGCCAAGTTCAAAGCCCAAATCGCGCAGGCCTTTATGCAAGGTTTTGGAATTTTCCCAAAGATGCGCGCGCTTATTGCCATTATGCATCAGCTTGCGAATGCTGGCGGCACTGGATGCGACCACAGCGGGCGGCAGGCTGGCAGTGAACACATAGGGACGGCAGACGAGCCGCATCACTTCAAATTTGGGGTGGTTTGATACGCAAAAGCCGCCAACGGTGCCAACCGATTTGCTGAATGTGCCGATGATGAAATCGACGTCGTCTAATATGCCTTCCGCCTCCGCCACGCCGCGGCCATTTTCGCCGATAAAGCCCATCGAATGCGCTTCATCAACGAGGATCATTGCGCCTGCCGCTTTCGATACGCGCACCATTTCTTTCAGCGGAGCAATATCGCCCAGCATCGAATAGACGCCCTCCAGCACCACCAGCTTTCCAGCTTCGGCAGGCAGACGCTTCAACCTTTTTTCCAGCGCCTCGACATCATTATGGCGAAAAGGGACGATTTCCGCGCTGCCCATTGCACAGCCATCATAAATGGAGGCATGGCTATCAATATCCAGAATGACGTAATCGCCCTTGCCCGCAATGGTGGAGATAATGCCAAGATTGGCCTGATAGCCAGTCGAGAAAACCATCGCGTGATCCATGCCGTAAAATTCGCGCAAGGCATCCTCGCATTCCTTATGGCCCTGAAATGTACCGTTCAGAACACGGCTGCCTGTTGTGCCTGCACCGAAATTGTCGAGCGCATCCTTTCCCGCCGCCACAACATCGGGATCAAACGTCATCCCCATATAATTATACGTGCCGAGCAATATCGTCTCGCGCCCGTTACATACGGCAACGGTCGGCGATTTCACTTCCTCCATCACCAGACTGAAAGGATCGGTCATTCCGCCCGACAGCAGCTGTTCGCGCTGTTGAATCAGGGGATCAAATTTTGAGAACAGATCAGTCATATATATTCTTTTCATTCGCGCCGAATAATGCCGGGCAAGGCTTACGGCACAGGTTTACGGGCCAAGTCGAATGGCCATCGATGAGCCGGCGACGTTTAATCCGTGAGTTTTTTCACGGCATCGACAAGCTGGCCAACCTTTTCGATCTCAGCCTGCATATTCATGGTGATGACGATATCAAATTCGTCCTCCACCTCGGCGACGAAATCCATCACGGTCAGGCTGTCCCATTCAAGGTCGCCGGCAAATGTCGTCTCCGGCGTAATATCGACGCCTTTTTTATTAAACGGTTCGATCAAGCCTTTCAGCTTTTCAAACATGTGATCGCGGTCGTTCATATCAGTTTTCCTGTTTGTATCTCGCAGCCTTCTGGACGCTTTGCGCCAGCTTTGGCAAGTGAATAAGGCGGCATAATGGCAGCGGTGCGGGCGCAATTCGAAACCATGCCGCGCAGCGTTATCACAGCCAGCCTTTCGCACGGTACCAGCGCGCGGTTTGCTTCAGCCCATTGCGGGTCTTCACTTCCGGCTGCCATAGCGATTTCGGCAGAGCCAGCCTTTGGTCGGCCACCCAATCGGGATGCGCGAGATAGCGCACGCGATCGGGCGTAAGTTTGGCGTTGCCGCGCCGCAGCAGCCTATCCGCATACGCCGCCAGCATCAGCAGCGCGCGCGGCATATGGATCACTGTGGCCGGTTTGCCCACGGCCCAGCCAATCGCACGGCCGAAACTGCTATGGCTCCATCCATCCGGCTCGCCATCGTCGGCTTCAAATATCCGCGCGGTTGCATCTTCATGCGCAGGCAGCAGCGCCGCAAGCAAACGCGCCAGATCATGCACATAGATCAGCGATGCACGCCCCTGCGGCGGCATCAGGATAAAGCCGCGCTGCGCCATGCGATACAGATCGAGCATTTCGGTATCGCCCGGTCCATAAACGCCGGGCGGCCGCAAAATCGTCCAGTCGAGCATAGACGTGCCGACCAGTTTCTCACCGCGATATTTGCTCATCCCGTAATCCGATAGCTCTGGCGCGCGCGCCGCCAGTGACGACACATGCAGGAAACGCTTCACCCCTGCCTGCTTCGCCGCCGTCAGCATATTCTGGGTGCCTGCTACATTGCCTGCATCAAATCCGGCCTTGTCCGGCGCGTTCACAACGCCAGCGATATGCAGCACGGCATCCGCGCCAGCGCATAATGCGGCAAGGCTATCGTTGTTATCCAGCGCGCCTTCGATCCATGTGACGCCGCTGCGCGCTTCCTGCGGCCTGCGGGTGAGCGCGCGGATATGCCAGCCGCGTTCAATCAGCACGTCCAGCGCCGCTTTGCCGACAAATCCGGTGGCCCCGGTCATGGCGACGATGCGGTTCATTTTCGCACGCAGCCCATCGGATTACAGCATGGCCATATGATCGCGGTGGACCAATGCGGAACGCGGCGCGTGGCCCAGTATCACCTCTGCTTCGTCGCTCGTCTTGCCTTTTATCCGCTGTGCATCGCGTGAATTATATTCGCTTAGCCCGCGGGCAATCAACACGCCGTCACGGTTCATTATATCAACGACATCGCCGCGCGCAAATTCGCCCTCTATATGCGCGACCCCTACCGAAAGCAGGCTGTTGCCATCGTGCAATGCGCTCACCGCGCCGTCATCCAACAGCAATTTGCCCGTCGCTGTCAGCAACCCGCCAAGCCATGTCTTGCGCGCGCTCTGCTCCTCTTGTGAAAAGAATACCGTGCCCGGCCCGCCATTTGCAAAGCGGCTGAGCGGCGCTGCATCTACGCCGGATATTATCGCCATGTCGATCCCGGCCATATTGGCGATGCGCGCGGCTTCCAGTTTTGACGCCATGCCGCCGCTGCCCATGCCGGACGAAGGCCCGCCATCATCCGCCATTGCCTCGATATCGCCGTCCACTTTGGGAACCTCGGATATGATTTCGGCGTCGGGATGCACCGGATGGCGATCATACAGGCCGTCAATATCGGACAGCAGGATAACGCCATCCGCGCCGGCGCCCTGCGCCACCCGCGCGGCCAGCCTGTCATTGTCACCGAAGCGAATCTCGCGCGTTGTGACGCTATCATTTTCATTGACCACCGGCACGACATTGCTGCGCCGCAAGCGCCGGAACGTGCTGGATACGGTGAGATAGCTGCGCCGTTCCTCCATATCATTAAGCGTCAGCAGCAGCTGCGCCGCGATCATGCCTTGCGCCTCCAGAAGCTCACTCCAAAGCCCTGACAGCATAATCTGCCCGACCGCGGCAGCGGCCTGCGCGTCGGAAAGGCTGCGGCTTTTATTCATGCCCAGCCGCCGCGCACCCAGTGCAATCGCGCCCGAGCTGACGACGATAAGCTGTTGCCCGGCGCGGTGCCGCTCGGCCAGTTCGGCGACCAGCTGTTCGAGCCAACCACGCCGCACCTTGCCGTCGCTATCGACAAGCAGGGCCGATCCGACCTTGACCACCAGAAGCGGGCAATTGTCCGGCGCAAAACGCGCGGCATTTCCGGCGTCTTTGCCGAATGACCTTACGTTAGATGGGCGACCAGCCTGCGTCATCTTCTACCTGTTCCCGGCTTGATTTTTCGACATTGGTTTTGCGCGGAAGCTGATCCAGAACGCGGTCCAGCACGGCATCCAGCCCCTCCCCCGTGGCGCCCGATATCGGCAGGATATCGCCTGCGCCCGCCGCCTGCAATTGCGATGCGACATCGGCCATTAATTCCGCGTCAAGCAAATCGCCTTTGTTCAGCGCAATAATCTGCGGCTTATCGGTTAGCCCGGCGCCATATTCGCCCAGCTCATGCTCCACTGTTTTCCATGCTGCCACCGGATCATCGCCCGTCGCATCAATCAGATGGATCAGGATACGGCAGCGTTCTATATGCCCCAGAAAACGGTCGCCGATCCCCGCGCCTTCTGCCGCCCCGTCGATAAGTCCGGGAATATCGGCCAGCACAAATTCGCGCGCGCGGTGACTGACCACGCCAAGCTGCGGCCGTGTGGTGGTGAAGGCATAGGCACCCACCTTCGCCTTTGTGTTCGTGATTTTGTTGATAAGCGTCGATTTGCCCGCATTGGGCAGGCCGACCAATCCGGCATCGGCCAGCAGTTTCAGCCGCAGCCAGACATTCATCTCCTCGGCATCGCCGCCCGGTCCGAATTGGCGCGGTGCACGGTTCGTGCTGCTTTTGAACGAAGCGTTGCCGCGCCCGCCCAGTCCGCCGCGCAGGAATGTGACCTGCTGGCCCACGCGGGTTAAATCGGCAAGCAGGCTGCGATCATCATCATCGGCCAGTATCTGCGTGCCGACAGGAACCTCGATAATCATGTCATCGCCGCCGGCACCGGTGCGATCACGGCCCGATCCCGGTGTCCCGCGCGGCGCTTTGAAATGCTGATTATACCGAAAATCAATCAACGTGTTCAACCCGGCAACCGCTTCGAAAATTACGTCGCCGCCCTTGCCGCCATTGCCGCCATCGGGGCCGCCATATTCGATATATTTTTCACGGCGGAAGCTGACGGCGCCCGGGCCGCCCGCACCCGAACGAATAAATATCTTGGCCTGATCCAGAAAATGCATGACCGGTCCCATACTGCAGCCATTCCCGAATGGCCAGCCGTAGCTTAGGGCAAATATCCAAGCGGCAGCGCCGCCATGCAAGGACATATCCGCATTGCGCCGCGCCGCTTCGCGCGCTAGCTTCACCGGCAACTGAATTAACGGGAGCGCCAGCACGTGGGCCAGCAAGAGTTCGACGATTTCGACAGTCACGACAATCTCGTCTCGATGTTCCTGTCGCGTGCCGAGGCGCGCGGCAATGCACCGTTCCTGTGGCGCAAAGAGGCTGGCGAGTGGATCAGCATGAGCTGGAGCGAGACTGCGCGGCGCGTGGCCGGGCTGGCAAAATCTCTGCGCAAAATGGGTTTGGAGCCGGGCGACCGGGTGATGCTGGTTTCTGAAAACCGGCCCGAATGGTGCATTGCCGATCTGGCGATTATGGCCGCAGGCTGTATCACCGTGCCGACCTACACCACCAATACCGAACGTGATCATCAGCATATTCTGGATAACAGCGCCTCGCGCGCCATCATTGTATCCAACGCTGCGCTTGCCAAAACATTGATGCCTGCCGCTGTCCGTTCTTCGGAAGCCGAATTTATTATCGGTATGGAACATTTGAATGTTGCGCAGGCAGGGCAGCTGGAAACGCGCGACTGGGCCGATCTTATCGGCGGCACTGACGATGACGTGCAGCAGTTGGTGCAGGATATGCAGAATGTGACGCGCGATGATATGGCCTGCATTATCTATACCAGCGGCACCGGCGGCGCGCCGCGAGGCGTGATGCAGCAGCATGGCGCGATCATGCATAATGTCGAAGGGTCTGCCGCCGTGCTGCGCGAAGATTTCGGGCTGGCGGACGAGGTGTTTCTATCCTTCCTGCCGCTTAGCCATGCGTATGAACATTCGGGCGGGCAATTCTTGCCGATCGGCGTTGCGGCGCAGATTTACTATAGCGAGGGTCTGGAAAAACTGTCGTCGAATATCGAGGAGGTGAAGCCGACGATAATGGTCGTCGTCCCGCGCCTGTTCGAAGTGCTGCGCGCCCGGATAATCAAGGCGATAGAAAAGCAGGGCAAGATGCCATATTACCTGCTCGACCGCGCATTGAAAATTGGCGAGCGCGATGCGGCGGGCAGGAAAAGCCTGCTCGATCTGCCGATGCGATTATTCCTGTCGAAAACATTGATGCCCAAAGTTAAGCAAAGGCTGGGCGGCCGGATAAAGGCCATGGTATCGGGCGGCGCGCCGCTCAACCCCGACATCGGCATTTTCTTCCAGTCGCTGGGCGTCACCATGCTGCAGGGCTATGGCCAGACAGAAGCCGGCCCGGTGATCAGCTGCAACCGCCCGAAAACAGGGCTCAAAATGGATACAGTCGGCCCGCCGCTGAAAAATACGCAGGTGAAAATCGCCGCTGATGGCGAATTGCTGGTCGCAGGGCCATTGGTGATGAAGGGATATTGGCGCAACAAAGCAGAGACGAACCGCGTGATTAAGGATGGCTGGCTGCACACCGGCGATATTGCACATATCGATGATGCAGGGCGGATCGTAATCACTGACCGTAAGAAAGACCTGATCGTCAATGACAAGGGCGATAATATCGCGCCGCAGAAAGTGGAAGGGATGCTGACATTACAGCCTGAAATTCTGCAAGCGATGATTTCCGGCGACAAGCGGCCCTATGTGGTGGGATTGATCGTCCCCGATCCGGAATGGGCACTGGATTGGGCGCGGGCGCAGGATATCAAATATGATATTGCCGCGCTGCAGGACAATCCCGAATTTCGCAACGCCATCCGCACGGCTATCGACCGGGTGAATGCCGATCTTTCAGTGACCGAACGTGTGCGCAAATTCGCATTTACCGATGAAGCGTTCGCCATCGAAAATGAGGAAATGACGCCCAGTATGAAAATCCGCCGCCATGTGATCCGGGAACGGTATAAACCCAAACTGGACAGCATGTATAAAGGCTAGGTTGCTGCGCCGTCGGTATCGGTTTCGGCTTTCGTGATGGCATCGACATCGACGGCATCAAATTCATCGCTGTTCGCATCCTGCAACGCGATGCATCTATCGCCGCGATCATCAAACAACCTGTCAGTAGCGGCTTCATCATCATCCACTCCTTCCAGCTCTTTGCCAAATGCCTTTGTCGCGGCGCCGATATCCTTCACGGGTTTCTCACCAGCCGTAATGCCGCGCGTCGTTGCCACCATGCTCCACCGGGTGAGCAGATCGCCGAACATCGCCGCGGCCTCAACATCTTCGTCATTGTCAAACACGACCGTAAACACGGCCATCAATGCCGTGCAGCGCAGCGCATCGGCGTAGCTTATGGCTTCAGTTTCTGCTGCATGTTCATGCCCATGGCCCTCTTTCGCAGCCACATCGTTCGCAGCAAGACCGAGCGGAAGGATCGCAGCAGCCGCAGCGAGCGCGAGTTTGATGAACGTCATAGAGCGTATCCCGTGCGAGAATAAAAAGCGGCCTCATGCTAAAAAGATTGTTGCTGCATGTCACGCGCGTTTAGCTATCGCGCTGATTTTGCGCCCAGATCAAAAATTCGACATTGCCTTTCGGCCCGGTAATCGGGCTTTGCGTCAGCCCGCGAACTGCCCAGCCTTTTTGCGTCAGCCAACTGCGCACTTCGCTGCACACACGCGCGTGAACCGCCGCATCGCGGACAACGCCGCCCTTCCCGATCTCGCTGCGCTGCGCTTCAAATTGCGGCTTGATAAGCGCGATTAACTGCGCAGCCGGCGCAGCGAAATCGAGCGGGCGTTCGATGACTTTAGCTAGGCCGATGAAGCTGGCATCGCATACGATGATATCCACCGGCTGCGTGATATGCTGCTGCGTTAAAATACGCGCGCTCGTTTGTTCATGCACCGATACACGGGCATCGTCGCGCAATTTCCACGCCAGCTGGTTCGTGCCGCTGTCGACGGCAAACACATGGGCGGCCCCGCGCGACAGCAATACATCGGTAAAGCCGCCGGTTGAACTGCCGACATCAATCGCCACTGCGCCATGCACGTCGACATCAAATTCCCGCAATGCGTGATCAAGTTTCAGCCCGCCGCGCGAAACCCATGGATGATCGCGGCCCAGCAAACGGATTTTGGATTCGGGCGATACCTGCTGCCCGGCCTTTTGCGCCTTGGCCTCACCGATCATCACTTGCCCCGCCATAATCAATGCCTGCGCCCGCACGCGGCTTTCGGCCAGCCCGGCGTCGACAAGGTATTGATCAATACGGATTCTGGACGGTTTTTGTTGTGCAGCCATAACCGTTATCGGTCTAGCCAGAATGGCGTGTTTTGGCCATAAGGCAGATATGAAAACCCGATTCTCCATGACGTTCGCCGCTGCTGCCACTGTTGCCGCTGCTTCAATGCTGGCCATATCCTGCGTGCCGCAAGAACCTGCAGCTGATCCCGCGCCCAGCCCGCAGCCTCCTGTTACTCCGGCTCCTGCGCCTGCGCCTGCTGCGCAGCAGGATAAATGGACCGAGTGGGATATTACGCCCGGCGACTGGGCCTATCGCTCCGATAGCAGAGGTTCGATTGCCCTGTTCGGCCCGGCCGGCGGCGAGGCGATAGTGACATTGCGCTGCGATACCGCGCGGCAACGGATATATTTGACCCGGCGAAGCAACCAGCGTTCAGGCAACTTCACAATCCGGACGAGCGCGAAGCTGAAAACAGCCGGCGCGGTGACAACTGCAGGCACGCCGCCCTATCTGGCGATTGAAATGATGCCGCGCGATCCCATTCTGGACGCAATATCGTATAGCCGCGGGCGTTTTGCTATCGAGGCGACTGGCGAACGCGGGCTTGCCATACCGGTCTATCCCGAAATTAGCCGCGTGATCGAAGATTGCCGATAGGCACCAGACACGGCCGATAATTTATTTTCGCATGCCTCTTGTCTTTTTGCGCAAACTGACACATTTTCTGTGGTGCTAAGGCCAAATTTTGAAAAGGTGGCATTATGCAACGCACATATTCTATTCAACAAGCGAAAGGAGGTGATCCGATGTCTCATGGTTCAGTAAAGGGGTCGGGTAATTCCGTTTGGGAGATCGTTCGCTAACATTTTCGTTTGAAAAAAACTTTCAATCGAAGGAACAGCGGGATCGGCAATAAACGCCGATCCGCAAACAACTTCCGGCAGCGGGTATCTGACCGCTGACCCATGTTCAGGGCCGTCAGGGGTTTCCCCCGGCGGCCCTTTTCATTTAAGACACGCACGCCGCTGCTTATATGTCCCAAAGCGTAAATATCGGAGCAACAATGGTCGAAGTCGCACGCATCTTGTGGAAATTTGTCATCGGGGTGAAAGACCTGCTGGCGCTGATTTTCCTCATCCTGTTTTTCGCTGTTCTGTTTGCGTTACTTGCTGCCACGCCAAACCCCGGCATGGTGCGTGATGGCGTGTTGTTGCTCGATCTCGACGGATTTGTGTCTGAACAGCCAGCGGCAGTCGATCCGCTGGATACGTTGCTGTCGGGTGCGCCGCCGGTGCGCGAATATCGCCAGCGTGATATTATCCGCGCGCTGAAAATTGCACGGACTGAGCCAAGCGTGAAGGCCGTCGCGCTTGATCTGGATGGGTTTCTAGGCGGGGGAACGGTATCGCTCGCCGCGATCGGCACCGAGCTGGAGGCTGTAAAAAAAGCGGGCAAGCCAGTCTATGCCTATGCCACAGCCTATATGGACAGCGGTTATCAGCTGGCATCGCATGCCACCGAAATATGGGTTAACCCGCTCGGCGGCGCATTGCTTACCGGGCCGGGCGGATCGCAGCTATACTATAAGGGACTGCTGGAAAAAACCGGGATTGACGCGCGCGTCTACCGCGTCGGCACGTTCAAAAGCGCGGTGGAGCCATTCCTGCGGACCGATCAATCAGCCGAAGCGAAAGAGGCGCTGGCCGCAGTCTATGCCGAATTTTGGGATAGCCGTTTAACCGAGATTAAAACCGCGCGTCCCGCAGCACAGCTTGACGATATTTTGAACAGGCCGGCCGATGCGATCGAAAGCGTAAAGGGAGATGCCACCAAACTGGCGCTCGACCGTAAGCTGGTTGATAAAGCCGGAACGCGTATCGCTTTCGGTGACTATCTGGCGGAAAAATACGGGCAGCCTTTTGACAAGGATGAAGATGATACCCGCCCCGGCGAATTTGCCAGTTTTTCCGCAGCGGCATTGCTGGCGAGTGCCGGAGCACAAGACGATGGCGACCCGATAGCCGTCATCACAGCGGCAGGGCCGATCATTGATGGTATGGCCGGCGCAGGCACTGCAGGATCGGCGACCATTGCGAAACTGATCTACGATGCAATCGCCGAAGACGATACGAAGGCCATTGTGCTGCGCGTCGATTCGCCGGGCGGATCGGTAACGGCGTCGGAGGAAATACGCGTCGCACTCGAAGCGGCAAAGGCGCGCAAGCTGCCAGTGGTAGTATCGATGGCCAATGTCGCGGCGAGCGGGGGATATTGGATCGCCACGCCCGCCGATGCCATCTTTGCGCAGCCCGCCACGATCACAGGATCGATAGGCATATTCGGTATCATACCCAGTGCGGAAAACGCGCTTGCAAAACTGGGCATTACAACGGACGGCGTGAAGACGACGCCGCTATCTGGCGAGCCTGACATTGCTGGGGGGATCAGCCCGGAATTTGATCGCGTCACGCAAGCGGTAGTGGAGGATGGATATACCGATTTTCTGACCCGCGTTGCCGCAGCGCGCGGCAAGACAGTGGCACAGGTCGATGCCATTGCGCAGGGGCGCATCTGGGCTGGCGGCACGGCACGGCAATTGGGGCTGGTCGATCGATTGGGCGGAATGGACGATGCACTGGCCGAGGCGGCAAAGCTGGCCAAGCTGAAAGATGATGACTGGCATCCGCGTTATTATGAAGCCGAGCCTGATTTTCTTACCGCGATGTTGAGCGGCGCTGTATCTGCCAACGCGCCCGTTCGTGCGCCGCAGGATATGTTCGCGCGCGCCGGTTCGTATCAACAGGCGATGATCGCCACCATAATGCGCGATCTTTCATTGCTGATGTCGGCACGCGGCGCGCAGGTTTATTGTATCGAATGCGGCGCGATGGCAGGCGGCGCAATAACAACCGGCGCACCGGCATCCGGCGATGCCGCAAGCCGCTGGATCAAAGCGTTTGAAATACTGCGCAAGTAACCCGCGCGGCATTGCAAAATTACGCGGGCACGACTTCCCAGCCCAGCGCGTCCCCGGCATGGAATGGCACGCAGTCGCTGCCACCGGCGGATATCTGCGCCGGAACATCTGTCTTGCCACGCTGTAATGTGACCTGAGCTTCGTTGACATCCAGCCCGTAAAATGCCGGGCCATGCCTTGAGGCAAAGCCTTCAAATGCGCCAATCGCGCCTTCTTCATCGAATACAGTCAGGTAGCTTTCGAGCGCGTTTGGCGCGTTGAAGATACCGGCGCATCCGCAGGCATTTTCCTTGGTATGGCGTTCATGCGGCGCGCTGTCTGTGCCCAGAAAGAATTTCGGAGATCCCGACGTCGCGGCCTTTCGCAGGGCCAGCCGGTGCAATTCACGTTTCGCCACGGGGAGGCAGTAATTATGCGGCCGCATTCCGCCGACCAGCATGGCATTACGATTTATATGCAGATGCTGCGGCGTGATTGTCGCGGCCACATTCGTGCCGCTGGCCAGAACAAAATCAACCGCGTCCTGCGTTGTGATATGTTCAAATCCAATTTTCAGCGCAGGAAAATCCAAGATCAGCTTTGAAAGGATGCGGTCAATAAACACAGCCTCACGGTCGAATATATCGATATC
>ENA-ORXU01000382-ORXU01000382.1-marine-metagenome-genome-assembly--contig:-NODE-382-length-52587-cov-12.857551_pt1 | contig 52587 bp, 49 predicted proteins | sample MGYA00237869_ERZ511484 | MGnify/ENA metagenome assembly ERZ511484 | reverse complement strand
CGCCTTCGCCCGAACGCCTTGCCAGCCCGGCGGACAGGCTCGCTGAGCGTCACCTTATTTCCCGAACGGGCCACTAGGCGCGAAAAAGCCCGAGACCGGCCAGGATGGGGTCCGGATCCTGGGCATCGGACCGACGCGGCCGCCGCCGCGCCGCATCGAAGGGAGCCAGCTCCGGCAGCGAGGCCAACGTCACCGTCGAGGACACGATCGCGGGCAAGTTGGCATGCAGCATGGTCTTCTTCGCGCCTCGACCGACCTGCCGATGAACCGTCAGGCGCGGGTGCGGCGCGACGGCCTGGCGGCGTCTCACCCGCTCGTGGGACGCCATGGAAGCGATCGATGAACGGGCGATGATGATGGCCTTGCGCCAGGCGGTGCGATCGGCCGCCGCGGCCCGCTCCTCCTCCCGGTCGAGCAACTCGAGCACCTGGTCGCGCGTCAACGCGGTGCTGCTGATCGTCATCGGCGACCACGTCAACGACAGGCGTGCCACCGGCGGTTCGACCACCGCGAAAGTTCGGTACACCTGCGTCATGAATTGGCGCGGGAACAGACGTCGGCACAGGCGGGTGCGCACGTGCGCCGACGGCTCGGCCGCCTTGACCAGATCGTGCAGCCGGGTCTTGCTTCGATTGACCGCATGTGCACGCGTCATGTCGTCATCGTCGACGTGGATGACGCCGGGCACGCGAAGCGCGGTGGACACCGCCTGCCCTTCCAATAGCTCGAATCGCGTGTACGCCATGCGCGACATCTGGATGCCCGGCCGCCCCTCGAGCACGGTGACCGGTACCTCGGTCGGGGCTTCCGCCTTCTCCAGCAGACCCAGCTGGTGGACTCGGCAGGCACGTACGCGCGGGATCCACCAGTCGTTGAACCGCTCCAGATCGTGTTGCAGGGCGTCGAAGGCGTCGCGCAACTCCTGGTGTGTGGGATCCATGCGGGCCGTTATACCGCGTCGGGTTGGCAATGCCTCGCTCGCAGGCGCATTGACGGTTTCGGTAAGCTCCGCGGTGGTTACGCGCGAGGCGCTGATTGTTGAAGTTGGGTGTCTAGTAATTCAATGAAGCGATTATTTACGATGGTATAACGAAACGAGCGTCTCGCTACGTCGGCCTTCGACAAACCGCACCCAGGGTGTCGGCTGCGCGCTGCCCGCGCTGCCCGCGCTCGGCTAGCAATCCTCGTCCAGTCCCTCGCGGGCGCCGATGGAACCCGTCAAGGCCGATCGCAGCTGCAACACTGGTATAACCTGAGGGCGCGTGATGGCCGATCGCATCATCCGCGTCGGTACGGCGCAGGCGCCGCCCCCTGCCCGAGCGCCGACGTCGTGTCGCGCTCGCGACGGCGAGTTCGGCGGGCTTCACCGGCCTGCAAGACCTGCACGACCGGCAGATCGGCAGATCGGCAGATCGGCATGATCGGCATGATCGGCATGATCGGTCGAGGCTGCACGCGGTCGAGCCGTGGTAGCGGTGCCGAAACAGCGCGGTGCCGAAACGGCCCTGCCCCGCTCACGGGAGAACGACGAGCGTTCCGCTGTGACACTGGTATAACTGGCGACGCGAAGGGAACCGGTGCCGCCCCGTCACGCGGGCGGCGCCCGCTCGCGGCTCAGTCGATCTGGTACGACACCGGGAAGGTGTAGCCGTCCTCTTCCAGGTACTTGATGTAGGCCCGGAAGATGCCGGTGCCGTCATAGCCCTCGGCGGAGACCTTCTGGGCCATCTCGTTCGGCCAGTCCGCCAGCTTCTCCGCCCAGGCCTGGCGCTGGTCGGCGGACAGCGTGGTGACGATCGCGCCGTTGTCGCCCAAGGTCCGCAAGCCTTCCGCCTGGGCCACGTCCAGTGCCTTGGCCACCTCGACCTCGTACTCGGCCGCGACCTCGGCGATGATGTCCATCACCTCGGGCGGCAGCTTGTCCCGGGTCTTGTTGTTGATCATCATGCCATTGACCATCACCGCGCCGATGTCGATGATCTTGTAGTGAGGCGCGACTTCCTGGAACTTGAAGCCGTTGTAGCTGCCGGGAAACATCAGCATGCCCTCGAAGATCCCGGTCTGCACACCGCCGTACATCTCGTTCAGGCTGGTCTGCACCACGGTGGCGCCGGTGAACTCCAGCCACGGCAAGTTGGGGCCGGCCCCACCGATCTTGCGCTCGGCCAGTTCCTCGACGTTGTCCCAGGCGAAGCTTGTGCCAAGGTTGTAGTTGTCGTAGCCGGTCAACGCCAGCAGCGTCTGGCCGTAGTTCTGCTCGAAATGGGTCGCCAGCTGCGGGAAGTCCGCGTAAACCTTGCGGGTGACTCGCAGCTGCTGCTCGGCGCTGGGTGTGGAGAACGGGATGTAGTAGTTCAGGTTCTGCGCGAACGCCTTGCTGGGCTCGAAGCAGAAGCAGGTGTGGCCGATGTCCAGGATGCCCTTCTGCGTTGCCTCCAGCACTTCGGGCAGCTTGGCCAAGGTGCCGCCGTAAGCCTCGACGAATCGCACGCTGTGCTCGGTCTGCTCGGCAACCCGCCGGGTCACCTCGGGTACGAAGAACGATCCCATCAGCCGCACATAGGTCACCGGTCCCTCGGGATGACCGGCACCGATGCGCAAGGTGAAGGACTTGGCCGTGGCCGTGGCCGCGCCCAGGCTCATGGTGGTGGCCAGTACCGCCGTTGCCAGGCGCAGGCCCCGCCTGCGGCCGGCCATCCTGCTGTTCTCGGGTGTGCTCATGTCGTGTTCCGCGTCTATGTGTGAGTCGTGCCGTGCGTACACCGCGCTTGCAATCTAAATTATCGATTGATAAATTACAAACCTTCAGGACACTTGTGCAGCCGCTCTGCCGAAGGGTCCGCCCACGACCGGCCGTGAGCGCACGCCGGGCAAACCCTCGGGATGCGACGGCATGAGCGACAGCGCGACCCGAATCGCCCGATGGCTCAACACCACGGCCGCGGTCTGGGCCTTCCTCCTGGCGATGGTCATCCTGGTGGATGTGGTCGGGCGGTCAGCGTTCGGTCAACCGTTCCAGGGGGCCAAGGAGATCGTCGCCAATTCGATCGTGGCCATCGTGTTCCTGCAGTTCCCGCTGGCGGTGCAGCAGCGGGCGCTGCTGCGCACCACGCTGGTGTACGACAACATCGGGGTCGTCGGTCGCCGTCTGGTCGATTCGCTGGGCGCGCTGTTCGGCGTCGCGCTGTTCAGCGCCATGGCCATGGGCGGCTGGCAGGACATGCTGATCGGCTGGCGCATCGGCGAATTCGAAGGCGAAGGGGCGATGCGCATTCCGGTGTATCCGGTGCGCACCGTGATCGTCGCCATGAGCGTGCTGTGCGCGCTCGGCTTCGCCGTCCAGTGGGTCGCCACCGTGTTCGGCCACCGCGATGAAACCGGTACCCTCGCCGGTCACGACAAGGCGTAGCGCACATGGATCCGGCCACCCTCACGATCCTCGCGCTGGTCGTGCTGATCGCGCTGATCATCGTCGGGGTGCCGATCGCCCTGTGCCTGGGCATCGTCGCGCTGGGCGGCACCGCGCTCACCTTCGGCAGCCTGGAGCTGGGTGTCGCCACCGCCGGTACCGCCGCCTTCAGCGTACTCAGGAACTACGTCTTCGCCACCATCCCGTTGTTCATCATCATGGGCAACTTCATCAGCGCCTCCGGCGCGGCGGCCGATCTGTTCTCGCTGATGAACCGCCTGATGCGTCGCATCCCGGCCAGGCTGGCGGTGGCCACGGTGGCCGGCAACGCGGTGTTCGCCGCTATCTCGGGGGTCAGCGTGGCCGCCGCGGCCACCTTCTCCCAGGTGGCCTACCCGCAGATGCGTCGCTACGGCTACGACCGCTCGCTCTCGCTCGGCGTGGTCGCGGGCAGTGCCATGCTGGGCATGTTGATACCGCCCAGCATCCTGCTGATCTTCTGGGGCATCATCACCGAAACCTCGATCGGGCGCCTGTTCGTGGCCGGCGTGCTCCCCGGGCTGCTGCTCGCCACGCTGTTCGTGGTGTACCTGGTGGTGCGCGCCCTGCGCAATCCGGCACTGACCCCGTATCGACCACCCGAACCGATCGATGACCAGCCGGTGTCCGCCGGAGGCGGCGCCGTCCTCAGCGGCGTCGGCATCCTGGGCTTGATCGTGTTGGTGATCGGCGGCATCTGGGGTGGCCTGTTCACCCCCACCGAGGCGGCCGGCATCGGCGCGATCGGCGGCCTGGTCCTCGCATTGGCCAAGGGCATGCGCCCGGCGGCCCTGCTCGAGTCGGTGGTGCAGTCGGGCAAGACCACCGCACCGATCATGCTGCTGCTGCTCAGCGCGGCGCTGTATTCGCAGTTCCTGGTCACCAGCGGCGCGATCGGCATCATCACCGACACCATCGAGGGGATGGGCTTCAACCTGGTCGGCCTGATCATCGCCATGACCGTGGTGTGGCTGCTGCTGGGCATGATCCTGGACTCGACCTCGATCATCCTGCTGACGGTGCCGATCTTCGCCCCCATCGTCGACGGCTTCGGCCTGGACCCGCTGGTGTTCGCGATCTACGGCATCCTGATCATCGAGGCCGGTCTGCTCACCCCGCCGTTCGGCCTGCTGGTGTACGTGGTCAAGGGCGCGGTGCCCGAACCGGTGACGCTGGCCGAGGTGTTCCGCGGCGCGGTGCCCTATTGGCTGCTGATCATCGTGGCCGGCGCGATCATGCTGGCCTTCCCTGCCATCGTCACCTGGCTGCCGTCGCTGATGTAGCCCGTGCGCCGCCACCGAGCCCAGCCGAGCCGAGCCACGGGCGGCAAGCGCCCTGCTCCTTCTCACTCACCGCCCGGCCGTTGCCCGAGGCGTTCACAGGACCCCAGCACATGACAAAGCGAGCCCTGGTCATCGGTGGATCGATCGGCGGTCTGTTCACCGCGGCGCTGTTGCACCGCGCCGGCTGGCAAGTCGACGTGTACGAGCGCAGCGAGGTCGAACTGGCAGGCCGCGGCGCCGGCATCGTCACCCACCCGCCGCTGCTCGATACGCTGGTGCGCTGCGGCGCCTCGCTGGACGATCTGGGCGTGAAGATCCAGACGCGCACCGGCTACGACGATGCCGGCCGGATCATCCGCCAGAACCCGGCGCCGCAGATCGTCACCTCCTGGGATCGGCTGCACACCCTCACCCGCGCGCAGGTGCCCGACCGGCACCACCATCTGGGCCACGGGCTGAGCCACTATCAGGTTCACGATGACCACGTCAGCGCCACGTTCGACAACGGCGTGACGGCGCAGGCGGACCTGCTGATCGGCGCGGACGGCTTCCGTTCGGCGACAAGGGCGCAGATGCAGCCCGACGTCCAGCCCGAGTACGCCGGCTACGTGGTGTGGCGAGGCGTGGCCCGCGAGGCCGACCTGCCGGCCGAGGTCCGCGATGGCGTGTTCGAAACCTTCGGCTTCCATCTGCCGGCCGACGGCGAGGTCATCGGCTATCCGATCGCCGGCGAGAACAACGTGCTCGAGCCGGGACGACGACGCTACAACTGGGTGTGGTATCGGGTGGTCGAGCCCGAGGCGCTGTCCGACCTGCTGACCGATGCCCAGGGGCACGAGCACGCGATCTCGATTCCGCCGCCACTGGTGCGACCCGACATCGTGCAACGCCTGCGCGACGATGCGCGCCGCCTGCTGTGCCCGCCGTTCTGGCAGATCCTGGATCAGGTGAGCGCGCCGTTCTTCACGCCGATCTACGATCACCTCTCGCCGGCGATGGCACACGATCGGATCGCCCTGGTCGGCGACTCGGCCTGCGTGGCACGGCCGCACGTGGGCATGGGCGTGACCAAGGCGGCCGGCGATGCCTGTGCGCTGGTGGATGCGCTGCAAGGCACGTCGAGCCTTGCACAGGCCCTGCAACGCTACGATGCCGAACGGGTCGAGGCCAGCCGCATCGCCTACGAGCGAGCGCGCCACCTGGGCGAATTCCTGCGCCCGCGCTGGACCACCGAGCAGGAGCGCAGCGAATGGGCCGACACCCACAACCTGGACACGATCATGCGCGACACCGCGACGATGAACTTCTACGCCGCCTGATCGGCGGGACGGCGCACCGCGTCGGGCACCCACAGGGCGGGATTGGCACCGTGCAGGAACTCCACCGTGGTGAACACCATGTCGCCGTGGCCGATGTTGGTCAGGTCGTGCGTCATGCGTTCCCCGGCGCCGAAGTGGAAGTGACGGGTGGAGCCGCTCTGGTAGCGGGTCTGCACGACCGAGCCGTCGTCCACGTGCGATCGGGTGATTCCGGCGGTGTGCGCACTCCAGAAGTAGTCCAGCACATGGGTGTGGAACCCGATGCGCTCCCCGGGCGCCAGGCGCAGGTGCCACACGCGCACCCGATCGGTCTCGGACACCAGGATCGACCCGACGCAACCGTTGTCCCCGGCGCGCTTGAATTCGGCGATCAGATCGGACCGCCAATCGAAGGTGTCCGGGTCGGGGCGCGTGTGCGGCACTGCCTTGCTGTTCATGCTCGCCTCGTGGCGTGTTCGGTGAGGTCACGCGCCAGTCTACCGGGTCGAACGCCGGGTCCGCCTATGCGGGCCGTGGCGTCGGCAAGGCTCGGGCATGGCACCGCGCAGCGTTCGGTACGGGGGCGATGACTCCCGCGCCGCGCACCGCCGCACGTCGGCGCCTGACGCGCGAGCAGCGCCGTCGCCAGATCGTCGAAGCGGCGATCGCGCTGTTCGCCGAGCAGGGCTTCGACGCCTCGACCCGCCTGCTGGCCGAGCGGCTGGGCATCACCCAGCCGCTGATCTACAGCTACTTCCCCAGCAAGGAAGATCTGGTCGAGGCGGTGTACGAGGCCGTCTTCGTGAGCCGCTGGGACCCGGCGTGGGAGGCGGTGCTGGCCGATCGCGACGTGCCGTTGCGCCATCGGCTGGAGCGCTTCTACAACGGCTACGCCACGCTGATCCACTCCACCGACTGGATGCGCCTGTACCTGCAGGCCGGTCTTCGCACGCTGGCCATCAATCGGCGCTACACCCCGATCGTGGAGAAGCTGGTGATCGAGCGGATCTGCATCGAGCTGCGCCACGCCTTCGAATTGCCCTGCGTGGAGCAGCGCCCGATCACCGGCGAGGAGATGGAGGCGGTGTGGATGCTGCACGGCGGCATCTTCTACTACGGCGTCAGGAAGTACGTGTACCGGGTGAGCGTGGGCACCGACTACCCGAGCACGGTGCGCAACGGCATCACCACCTTGCTCGAAGGCATGCCCGTGCTGGTCGCACGGCTGCTGGACGACACCTTGGACGATACCTCCCCCGCCACCGACGAGCCTTGACGACGATGAGCAGCAACGACCTGCCCCGCCCCGATCACGCGTGCAACCTGACGCTGATCGGCCACAGCGACCAGGGTGGGCGTCCCGATGGGGTGCAGCTGATGGTGAACAAGGGCCATGCGTTCACCGGTCACATGTTCTCCAAGGGCTTCAGCGTGATCGATGTGACCGACCCTCGCGCCCCGCGCGCGGTGAACTACATCGCCGCTCCGCCCAACACCTGGAACATCCACCTGCAGACCTTCGAGGACCTGCTGCTGGTGATCAACGCCAAGGACATGTTCGCCGCCGCCGAGTTCCAGGACGAGCGCGAATACTACAAGGGCGCCCTGGGCAGGAAGGTCGGCACCGCCGACGCCGCCCGCGAACGTGACTGGACCGCCGGGCTGTCGGTGTACGACATCCGGGACCCCGCCAATCCGCGCCCGATCGGCTTCATGCCGGTCGAGGGTGGCGGCATCCACCGGCTCTGGTACACCGGCGGGCGGTGGGCCTACGCCTCGGTGCTGCTCGACGGCTTCACCGACTACCTCTTCATGACCATCGACCTGTCCGAGCCGACGCGGCCGGTGGAGGCGGGTCGCTACTGGCTGCCCGGCATGAACGTCGCCGCCGGCGAGCAGGCCGAGCACGGCAGCCGACGCGGTGGCCTGCACCATGCCATCGTGCACGGCGACACCGCCTACGGTGCCTGGCGCGACGAGGGGCTGGTCATGATGGATGTCAGCGATCGCAGCGCGCCCTCGTTGATCACCCACCGCAACTGGTCACCGCCCTACGGCGGCGGCACCCACAACTGCCTGCCGCTGCCCGGTCGCGATCTGCTGATCGTGCTGGACGAGGCGGTGCTGGACAACGCCGAGGACGGCATCAAGCACATCTGGGTGTTCGACATCCGCGAGCCTGCCAACCCGATCAGCATCGCCACCTTTCCGGTGCCCGACGAGGCGGACTACATCGCCAAGGGTGCCCACTTCGGCCCGCACAACGTGTACGAGAACCGTCCGGACGGGCTGGTCAGCGAGACCACCATCTTCGCCACCTACCAGAACGCGGGAATCCGCGTGTTCGACATCGGCAATGCCTACCGTCCCGAGCAGATCGGCGCCTTCGTGCCGCCCGCCCCGACCCGCCTGGTGGACCACCGGCCCAACCGCCCTTGCGTGATCCAGTCCTGCGATGTGTGGGTGTCCGCCGAAGGGCTGGTGTATGCCAACGACTACAACGGCGGGCTGTACATCCTGGAGTACACGGGCTGAACCGGGTGGCGGGCTGAAGAGGCGGCCCGCGCATCGCGCTACCCGCCGTTCGGATCGAACAACGCCGCGGCATCCGGCTCGCCCGGATGGTTGACCAGGGCCTGTTTCCGATCGGCCGCCTCGATGACGATGGCCTCCTCGGCATCCGGCATCATCGGGCGCACCCCATCGCGCCGGGTCCTGCCGCAGCCAGGGCTTGAAGGTCATGGGCGCGGGTCGTGGCCGGTCAGCATGTCCTGCCCCGGGTGGTCGTCGAAGCGGCTCTCATCCTGCACGTAGCCCATCACCGTGCGGACATCGCGGTGCCGCGACTGCGCGGCCATGCGGAACAGGTCGGAGCCGTTCCTGGCAGCCTGGGTCAGAAAGCCATGTCGCAGGCTGTGCGCGGCGAAGTCGCGCGGGTCCTGCCCGATGTGCGACATGCCCCGCTTGACCACCGCCGTCACGCTTTGCGCCGACAGCCGATGGGGTGAGGGCGCATCACCGCGAAAGAAGCGTCGGAACAGCGGCCCGGCTCGCACGTTCGCCCCTTGCATCCAATCCTCGACCGCCGCTACCGGGCAATACGCCGAACCGGTCTGCATCGGTACCGCGATCGTCTGCCCGGCGCCGGCCTGATCGCCCTTCGAGAACGCGATGGTCACCAGCCAGCCCTGCTCGCGCCGCTCCAGATCGGACACGTCCAGGGCCACCAGTTCGGAGCGGCGCAGTGCCCCGGCGAAGCCGAGCAGCAGCAGCGCCCGATCGCGCAGCCCCGCCAACGAACCCGGCTCGAGCGCATCGACCATGCGGCAGACATCGGCGGCCAGCACCGGCCGCTTGCGTGCGCTCGGCGCATCGCGTCGCGCGTTGACGATGCCGCGCAGCACCTCGGTCACCTCGGGCGCGGCGTGCGGCGAGACCAGCCCGGCGCCCAGGTGCATCAGGCGGATCGCCGCCAAGCGACGCCGCAAGGTCGAGGCGGCCCGCCCGTGCGGACGCTGCGGCGACGGGGCCGCCTGCACCGCCAAAAAGCGGGCCACGGTACGCGGAAGGGCCGGTAGGCAGGCCACCTCGGCCACTGCACACCAAGCCGAAAACTGCCGCCAGTCGGCCTCGTAGGCACGCCAGGTGCCGCTGGCACGGCTGAGGTTGGCATAGCCGCGCGCCGCCTGGTCGGCCGAACGGTGCAGCGCCGCCACGGCATTCTCTCCGTCGACGCCGCCAGGCACCAGAGCGCTTCGCACACCGTCGGCCGGACCGGTGCGGGTCGCTCGATCGGGCAGGGATGTCGGCTCGTCGCTCATCGCACCATGATACGTCGCGCGCCAGCTGGACGCGCTGGACGATCGATGCATCGACGCTGGACCATCGGACCTGGACCGCCGAAGCGCGTCCGCCGGCAAGCATCCCATCGGCACACTCGATCATCGCGCTTGCACACGACGATCCGAATCCCTCAGATGCGCCTTCGAACATCAACCCTGCCCCCCCCCCTTGCCCCCTGCCCCCCCCTCTGGCCGCTTCCCTGGCCGCCTCCCTGGCCGCCTCCCTGGCCGCTTCCCTGGCGGCCTCGCCTGAGTCGCGAACGAGCCGGGACCGCGCGCCCTGCCTCGTCCCGCCCCATCCCGAAGCGGGTCGACAGGGTTGCGCTGCCGCTTGCCCGGTCGGTAGGCTGGCCGCATGGTTGCCGCACCCCGATCCCGCCCGCCCACCCGTCCCGCCCCCTGGCCGTGGCTGACGTGCGGCATCGTGCTGGCGGGAAGCCTGGCACTGGGCTGGCTGGCCGGACTGAGCATCGCGCATTGGCCCACGCTGTCCCGTCTGTGGCACGAGGCCAGCGAGGCGAAGTTCCAGGCCATGAGCGGACAGAGCGGCCCGGCTACCTGGCTGGTGGTGCACGACGACTACCGGGCCCTGGAGCGGACGGTGCTGACACTCGACGACGTGCTCGGCCTGGAGGTGCACCGTCTGCCCGACCAGGCAGCGATCGCCTTCACCCATGCCGACTCCGCCTCGGTGGCCCGGGTAGCGGCGCTGCCGATGGTGCAGCGCATCGAGAGGCGCCGCATCCCGATGATCTGCCATTAGACTGGAGCATCCACGTCGGCCAGCCCTCGGCGGCTCCCGAGCGCTGCAACCGCCGCCCGAGATGTCCGTTCGACACGAACACCTTCCCCCACCTTGCCAGGAATGCCCTGTCCATGATCACACGCCGTACCCTCATGATCGCCGCCGCCGCCGCCCTGATCGGCGCGACCGGCTGCGCCACCCAGGTCTCCGAGCAACCGAACCCGGTGACCCGCACCGCCAAGCCGCTCGGCACCTTCGATCGAACCCTGCTGGTGAAGGCCGACATCGCCGAGGCCTACGCCGGCCAGGGCGCCAACATCAAGGCGGTCAACAAGATCGACGAGGTCCTGCAGAACGAACTGACGCCGGTGCTCAACAACCTCGAGGTGGTCACCGCCGACCAGCTGGCCGGCATGGACCTGGCCGGGTCCAACACGCTGGTGGTGCGCCCGCTGGTCAAGCAGATCAAGTTCATCGGCGGTGGCGCACGGTTCTTCGCCGGGGCCATGGCAGGCTCCTCGGTGGTGATCATGGACACCGCCTTCATCGACGGCAGCACGGGCGAGGTCATGGCCGAGCCCGGCTATTACCGCAAGGCCGGTGCGTTCGGGGACGGCCTGGGCATCGGTGACAACCGCATGCTGTCCGAGGTGGCCCAGGATGTCGGTCGCTACGCGCAGACCAACCGCTGATACGCCATCGAACGACCCCGGCCCGAGCAATGCCGCAACGCGCGGGCCGGGGCGCGATTCAGGCGGATGTCGTGCGCTCGCCCAGCACCCGGGCGATCTCGGCCACGCTGGGATAATCGAACAGGTCGGTGATGTCGAGCACATCCGGCCAACGCTCCTCGATGTCGGCGTGAATCTCGGCCAGTGTCAACGAGCTGATGCCCAGCTCGAACAGGTTGTCCCCGGGTGTCAGCACGTGATCCTCGATGCGCGCTCGGCACAGCGACAGCAGCTGCGCCTGCAGCTCATCGCCCGAGGCCGCCTCCCCGCCGGCCGGTCGAACGTGCTCCTCGCCCGGGCCCTCCATCGGAGCCGGCTCGGGTTCCGGTCCCAGCGGGCCGAGCGCCTCGCGAGCCGGGTCGAACTCGCCATCCAGCAATGAGCGCACGAGCACGAAGCGCTGCACCTTGCCACTGGTGGTCTTGGGAAGGCGCGCTACCGGCACGATCTCGTCCAGGACCACCGAGGCCCGTCGCGAGAGTTCGCCGCGCAGCCTTTCGCGCAGCGCTGCGAAGGCGTCCAGATCGCCGCGATGCTGCACGAAGGCGACCGCGCGATCGCGCCCCGGATCCTCGGTCGGTACCGCGGCGATGGCGATACGGCCGGGCTCGACCAGCCCGCTGGCCTGCAGCGTGTGCTCGAGATCGTGCGGGTACAGGTTCTGGCCATTCACGAACAACAGGTCCTTGGCGCGGCCGGTGATGTACAGATCGCCGGCCAGTTGCACCGCCAGGTCTCCGGTGTCCAGCCAGCCCGCGTCATCGATCAGCGAGGTGTCGCGTGGCCCGTGCAACCCCTGTTCGCCCAGATAGCCGGCGGTGACGTTGTCGCCACGAATCAACAGGCGCCCGACCCGCCCCTCGTCCAGGCTGCTTCCCGCCTCGTCGGCCAACCTCACCTGCACGTACGGAACCGGACGCCCGACCGCCACGAAGCCGGCGCCGTGTTCGTCGCTGGAGACTCGCTGGCCGATGCCGAGCGAGGAGCGAGACAGGTGCCGTACCCGCACCGCATCGCCCATTCCGGGGAAGCTCACCGCCAGACTCGCCTCGGCCAATCCGTAGACCGGGCACATCGCGTGCGGCGCCAGACCGAACGGTACCAGGGCTGCATTGAATCGTTCCACCAACGCAGCCGAGATCGGCTCGGCACCGTTGAACAGCAGTCGTACGGCTGACAGGTCAAGCCCTGCCATGCGCTCCGGCTTGAAGCTCTTGAGCAGATGCTCGTAGCCGAAGTTGGGCGAGCACAGGATCGTCACCCGGTGACGCCACGCCGCCTCGAGCCACAGCCCGGGCCGGCGCACGAACACATCGGTCGGCATCAGCAGCTGATCGATGTCGCCGACCAACGGGGTGAGGTGGAAACCGATCAGGCCCATGTCATGGGTGAGCGGCATCCAGGACAGCATGATGTCATCGTCGGCCAACGCCATGCCGATGCGGATGGCGTCCAGGTTGGTCAGCAGGTTGCGGTGGGTCAGCACGACACCCTTGGGCGTGCTGGTGGAGCCGGACGAGAACTGGATCAACGCCACCTCGTCGGGAGCCGGGTCGTGCAACGGGGCGCGCACCGCCGCCTGCCACGGCGCCTGCGACGGCGCCTGCGACGGCTCCTGCAACGGCGCGTCGGTATCCGGATCCGGCTCGTCGAGCAGCCGGGTGCGTTCGCGCAACGCCGCCGCGTCCCGTTCGGGTACCGCCTCGGGGTGCTGGTCGGCGAAACGGGCCAGTCGCTGCGCGCTCGCCGCGTCGGTGACCAGCCACGGATCCTGCAGGCGTTCGGCGATGCGGAACAGCTTCAGACGGTGCTCGTCGCTGATGCCGCCGGCCACCGGCACCGGTACCAGACCGCCCAGCGTGGCGGCCCAGAACAGCTCGACGAAGGCCAGCCGATCCTCGGTCAGGATGATCAGCGCCTGGCCGGCTCGGGCCCCGGCCGCGTGCAGCACGTCCCAGCGCGCCATGGCCCGTGCGGCCAGATCGCGGTAGGCCAGCGTGCGCTGGCGATCCTGACCCTCGACTACGATCAGCCGATGGCCGCTGTCGCGGCGCGCGTGCAGCAGCTCGTTCAACGTGGCGGGCATCATGCGGACACCGCCCGGCGGACGATGGGGCGGGCGGTGGTGCGGTCGATCATGCGGTCGGGCTCTGCTCGTGGCGCAGGCGTCGCTGCGGCGTCATCGATATCGGGTGGCGGGTGCGCAGGTTGATCAGCGGCTCGATCGCCGGCGCGGCGATGTCCTCGGGCCGGGGGCGAAGCATCAGCGTGCGCGCCACCAGTCCCAGGTGCAACTGCATGTCCACCATCGAGAAGAACTCGCCGATGCAACGCCGGGAACCGAGCGAGAACGGGTACCAGGCGGTGCGCGTGATGGCGGAGGACTGCACGTCGGCAAAGCGCTCCGGGCGAAACGCCGACGGCTCCGGCCAGTGCCCGGCGTCGTGCTGCATCAGCCAGGGACTGAGAAACACGTCCGCCCCGGCCGGCACATCGAAGCCGCCCAGGGTATCGGGCCCGATCGCCTTCCTGGAGAACAACCACACCGGCGGGTACAGCCTGAGCGCCTCGTCGGCGACCTGCCGAGCATAGTCCAGCGCCCGCAGGTCGTCGAAGCCGGGCGCGCCCGGCAGCGCATCCACCTCGGCGTGCAGGCGCGCCTCGGCCTCGGGATGGGTGCCCAGCAGGTACCAGATCCAGTTCAAGGTGCCGGCCGTGGTCTCGTGCCCGGCCACGATCAGTGTCATGACCTCGTCCAGCAACGCTCGCATGGCCATCGGCTCATCGCTGTGCTTGTCGCGCGCCGCCATCAGCAGTGACAGCCAGTCGTCCGGCTGACGGCCTTCGCTGCGACGCGACGCCACCATCGCCTGCACGTGGCGGGTCAGGCCCCGAAAGCGCATCGCCAGCTTCAGGTCACGGGTCACGTCATCGACCAGCATCGCGAACGGGTTGTGGCCCTGGGCCTGGATCAGCCGCTCCAGGTCCTCGCTGAACAGGCAGCGAAGGATCACCTGCAGCGCCAGCTCGCTCATGTCGGTGGTCACGTCCACCGTGCCGCCTTCGTCGGCGACCTGGCACCAGCGCTGCAGCAACTCGCCGTTGCAGCGCTGCATGGTGCTGGCGAAACGCGCGATGACCTGTCTGTGAAAGGCGGGCTGGATCATGCGTCGCTGGGACTTCCAGCGATCGCCGTCGGAGACGATGATGCCGTTGCCCAGCATCAGCGCGACGCGTTCGAAGCCCACGCCCTTGGTATAGTTCCGGTGATTGCCGATCAGCACCCGCCTCACATCGTCCGGCGCGTTGACGACGAAGGCGTCGTCGTGCCGCTTCACCGGTCGCACCCGGAACAGGTTGCCGTGCTCTCGCTGCCACTCCCCCAACCGCTCGAACGAGGCCTCGTCCACCGTGATATCGAAGCGTTCCGAAGGTCCGGGCGGCACGGCGGTCGACGACATGAGCGATACCAAGGCCAAGGCTGGGGCGAAAGAAATCCCGTCAGATTATCACCCTGACGCACCGGCGCACCGCCCCCGCTCGATGCTGCAGCGCGCGGTACCGGGGCTTGCCCGGCGCCTGATCGCCCTGCTGTGGCGAACCTGCCGGCTGACGGTGCATGACGAGGCGGTGCTGCAGCGTTGCATCGATCAGCAGCAGCCGATCATCGCCTGCTATTGGCACCGCCACCAGATCTTCTGCGTGCGTGCGCTGCTGCAGCTGCGCGATCGCCACCCGGGCCTGAAGCTGGGCTACCTGATCAGCCCGTCGCGCGATGGCGATGCCGCGGCCCGGGTGTTCGCCGACCTGGACCTGCACATCGTGCGCGGCTCGGCCACCCGCGGCGGCGCCCAGGCGCTGCGCGAGATCTATCAGGCGATCCGTCGCGAGGGCATCTCGCCGATCGTCACCCCGGACGGGCCGACTGGGCCCCTGCAGCAGTTCAAGCCGGGGGTGACGATGCTGGCCTCGCTGTCCGGCGCCCCCCTCGTGCCGATGTCGTTCGCGGCCTCGCGTGCCACCGCGCTGCGCTCCTGGGATCGGGCGCTGATCCCCTGGCCGTTCAGCCGGGTGGTGGTCACGATCGGCGAGCCGATCAGCGTACCGCGAGGTGCCGACCAGGCCACCCTGGCCACCTGTTCGATGCAGGCCGGCCACGCATTGGACGCCGCCGGCACCCGAGCCACCGGCGCCCTGACCACCGACCGCCCCCGAGCCGACCGATGACCTTCTGCATCGCCCTGAAGAGCCAGTCCGGACTGATCGCCCTGGCCGACACCCAGATCGTTCGCGGCAGCGAGCAGCTGACCAAGGGCAAGATCGGTCATCTGGGCGGCCCCGAGGAACGCCTGTTCGTGATGAGTTCCGGGCTGCGCTCGGTGCGCGACAAGCTGGTGATCTACGTGGACGAGGCGCTCGAGGCCCTGTCCGAGACCCCCAGCCGCCTGTACCAGGTGGTCAACCTGTTCGGCGAGCAGCTGCGCCGCATCCGCGCCGAGGACGCCGAGGCGCTGGCCGCCGGCAACCTGTCGTTCAACGCGCACGCCATCATCGGCGGGCGCCTGTCGGCCGACACCGAACCCACGCTGTTCTATCTCTACCCCGAGGGCAATTGGATCGAGGTGTCACCCGACTCGCCCTGGTTCATGATCGGTCGAACCTACTACGGTCGCCCGATCCTGGATCGGCTGATGCACCATGAGGCGTCCCTTACCCGAGCCGCCGCGTTGGCGCTGCTCGCCTTCGATGCCACCCAGCAGAGTGTCACCGACGTCGACTTCCCGGTCGACATGCTCAGCCTGGGCACGGCGGCCGATGCGGCACTCACCTCGCACCGTTTCGAACAGGAGGAGCTGGCCGATGCCCTCGCCTGGTGGCAACGCGAGCTGGCCAGTGCCCTGGATCGCATGCCCACGCGCTGGACCGACGCCCTGCTGGCCCCCGCTACCGGATTTCCCGACCCATGAACCTGATCGATGTGAGTGCCCGGCTCGTTTACGAGGTCTACGACCAGACGCGCTTCCTGTTCCACATCGCGGCGATGAAGAACCCGCACCAGAACATCGTCTCCGAGTCGCTGGAGGTGTCGCCGCAGTCGAACGTGCAGGCCATGAAGCGCCAGGCCGGCGGCGGCAACCGACTGCACCGCCTGGTGGTGCCCGGCGGCAGCACCCTGACCGTCTCCTACCAGGCGCGCGTGGAACTGAGCCAGCACCACGCCGACCCGTCGAACCTGCCCGAGGCGGACTTCGCCGAGCTGCCGGCTTCGGTACTGCCGTATCTGAACCCGAGTCGCTATTGCGAATCCGATCGCCTGATGCGCTTCGCCTGGGAGGAGTTCGGGCAGCTGCAGCCGGGCTACACCCGCGTGCAGGCGATCGTGAACTGGGTGTACCGGCAGCTGAGCTACACCCCGGGCAGCACCGGCCCCAGCACCACCGCCTGCGACGTGCTGCTGCAGCGTACCGGGGTGTGCCGCGACTACGCCCACCTGGCGATCGCGCTATGCCGGGCGATGGGCGTGCCGGCGCGCTACGTGTCCGGCTACGCCGTCGATCTGCAGCCACCGGACTTCCACGGCTTCATGGAAGCCTGGCTGGGTGACGACTGGTACCTGTTCGACGCCACTCGCCTGGCGCCGGTCACCGGCCTGGTGCGCATCGGAGCCGGCCGCGATGCCGCCGATGTCAGCTTCGCCACGCTGATCGGCAATGCCGTGTCGCAGGCGCCGGCGGTCAGCGCCACGCTGCACCAGGGCACGGCGGACGAGCTGAACGATGCCGATGCGGTCAGCGGTGCCTGACCACCCGTTCCAGTCGCTGCCGGCGCAGCAGCGGCCACGAGAGTACCGGCTGGTGCGCGAGGCGGATGCGCGCCGGGTCCGCTTGTGGTTCACGCTGGCTCGCACCAGCGGCTGGTTCGACGGCCACTTCCCGCATCGCCCGGTGTTGCCGGGCGTCACCCAGGTGCATCTGGCCGCCGTTGCCTGCTGCCGGCTGTTCGCCCCGCTGCAGGTGCTGGGCAGCCAGCGGCTGAAGTTCCAGGCACCCATCGGCCCGGATGCGGCGCTGCTGCTGGAACTGAGCGCCGATGAGGGCCCGGTGCCCGCCCCGACCCGCATCCGCTTCGCCTTCAGCGCCGACGGCGAGCCGGCCTGCAGCGGCACCCTGGTGGTGGCGCGTCCGGCGGATCGGGCGTCGGGCGGCTCGGCCAGCGAGACCCCGACTTGACCCGTCCGGCATGATCGATGCGCGCGCGGTGCGAGCCTGCCTGGTCATCCCGCACTACGAGCATGCCGAGCCGTTGGGCCGATCGCTGCCCGCACTGCTGGCCACCGGCCTGCCGTTGATCATCGTCGACGACGGCAGCTCGGCCGCGCAGCGTGCGCACCTGCGCACGAATCTGGACCGGGTACCCGCTGACGCGCCGTTGACCTTGCTGGCGCTGCCGGACAACCGCGGCAAGGGCGCGGCGGTGCTGCACGGCTGCGCCGCGGCGCGGCGCGCCGGGCACACGCATGCGGTGCAGATCGATGCCGACGGGCAGCACGACATCGGTGACCTGGCGGACATGCTGGCGCTGAGCGAGCGGGAACCGATGGCGATCGTGTCGGGCCAGCCGCGCTTCGATGACGATGCGCCGGCAGCCCGCGTGCACGGACGCAAGTTGACCACCGCGATGATCGCGATCGAGACGCTCGGCGGCGGCATCCGGGACGGACTGTGCGGCTACCGGGTCTACCCGCTGTCGGCCATCGAGGCGATCCAGGCGCGCTTCGACATCGCCGCGCGCATGGGCTTCGACACGGACATGCTGGTCAAGGCCAGCTGGCTCGACATCCCGATCCGCTTCCTGCCCACCCGGATCAGCTACCCGCCGGGGGGCCGAAGCCACTTTCACTACCTGAGCGACAACCTCGCCCTGATTCGCTTGCACCTGCGCCTGCTCGCGGGCGCACTGGTTCGCCTTCCGCACCTGATGCGGCGCCGGACGCGGTGAACGTGGCCCGCATCCGGTACCGAACATCGCTGAGCGGTAGACTGGGCGCGATGACTGGTCAGCTTCCCCGCGACGTGCTCGCCGAGACCCGCCACCGAGAGCCCGTTGCCGCCGCCGCGCGCGCAACGGCCGCCCGGCAGGTCCCGCACGCACCCGAGCGCCCGTCCCGGGCCACGCACTGGTCGCGCGTGCGCGAGACCGGCACCGTGGCCGGACTGCGCTTCCTGTACGCGGTGTACCGGCTGCTCGGTCGGCGGGTGTTCGGCGCGCTGCTGTGGCCGGTGGCCGCCTGGTTCGCCCTGACGCGTGCCGATCTGCGCGCCGCCTCGCGCGACTGGCTGGACACCCACGCCGCCCATTTCCCGGAGCGCTGGCCCGATGGAGCGCCCGGCGTGCGCGACACCCTGCGGCACTTCCACGCCTTCGGGCAGACCATCCTGGACAAGGCACTGGCCTGGACCGCGATGCCGGTCGAGCAGGACTTCACGCTGGAGGATCCCGACACGGTCCGCCAGACGCTTTCGGACCCGGGCGGACAGCTGGTGATCGGCTCGCACCTGGGCAACCTGGAATACTGCCGCGGGTTCATGGGACAGACCCATCGGCGCACCGTCAACGTGCTGGTGCACGACCGGCATTCGGTGCGCTTCGTCGAGGCGATGTCCAGGCTGAGCCCGGATTCGCGATTGAACGTGTTCCAGGTGGACGAGCTGGACGTGGGTCGGGTGCTCGAGCTGAAGGGGCGCATCGAGCGCGGCGAGTGGCTGTTTATCGCAGGCGACAGGGTGCCGGTGAGCGGCGATGCGCGCACCGCCACGGTGGACTTCATGGGCCGCCCGGCCAGCCTGCCGGTCGGCCCCTACCTGCTGGCGCGAACGCTGGCCTGCCCGGTCAAGCTGATGTTCGCCTGGCGCGACGCGGACACCGTGCGGGTGGACCTGCAGCGTTTCGCCGGATCGATCGAGCTGCCGCGTGGCGATCGCGAGGCGGCCCTGGCCACCTGTGCACAGCGGTTCGCCGATGCGCTGGCCGCGCAGGCGGCGCGCACGCCCTACCAGTGGTTCAACTTCTTCTCGTTCTGGCAGCACGGACGATGAGCACCGACACCGCCCGCCTGCGCGAGGCGATCGCTGCCTTGCCGCAGCACCCGCCGATGCGGCTGCTGGATCGGGCGCTGCGCATCGATGCGCACCGGGCCGTCGCCGAGGTCGACATCCGCGCCGATTCGCCGTTCCTGGTCGACGTCGGCACGATCTCGGGGGAAGCCGATGCCGACGAGGCCCTCGGCGTGCCGTGCTGGGTGGCGCTGGAGTACCTGGGCCAGACCGCGGCACTGATCGGCATGGCGAGCGGCGGCGGCGACGAGGCTGCCCAGATGGACGGCTTCCTGCTCGGCAGCCGGCGGCTGGAACTTTGCGCCGAGCCGTTTCGCATCGGCGAGACGCTGACCGTCACCTGCACCGCCTGCGGCGAGGTCGGCGCCTCGCTGGCCACCTTCGAAGGCCAGGTGCACGATGCGCAGGGACGGCTTCGCGCCGACGGTGTGCTGTCGGTGGTGCGGGTGCCGCGCAGCGCCGACGAATCGCCCGGGGCGGCCGAAACGCCTGAACCGCCTGAACCGGCCGCGCCGACCGGGCCGCCCGGGCAGATCGGCGGCGGGCCGAAGGAGAGGCCATGAGCGTGCGTGTGGTGGTGACCGGCGCCGGGGTGATCAGCGCGTTGGGCGACACCTGGGAATCGGTGTCGGCGCGCCTGCACGCAGGCCGCGGCGCGGTGCGCCACATGCCCGAATGGGATCGTTATGCCAGCCTGGGCACCAGGCTGGCAGCACCGGTCGATGATTTCGCCCTGCCGCCCAGCTACACCCGCAAGCGCCGCCGCAGCATGGGACGGGTGGCGCAGATGGCGGTGCTGTCGGCCGAGCACGCGCTGCGCTCGGCCGGCCTGATCGACGATCCGGTCATCGCCTCGGGCGATACCGGCATCGCCTACGGCTCGGCCACCGGCGCCAGCGATGCGGCCATGGAGTTCTTCGCGCTGCTGGAACACGGCTCGAGCGAGCGCATGGACACCACCACCTACCTGCGCATGATGAGTCACACCGCGGCGGTCAACATCGGTATCCGCTTCGGCATCACCGGGCGCCTGATCACCACCAGCAGCGCCTGCACCGCCGGCAGCCAGGGCATCGGCTACGCCTACGAGACGATCCGCGACGGGCGCCAGCGGGTGATGCTGGCCGGCGGGGCCGAGGAACTGTGCCCGACCCAGGCCGCCACCTTCGACACCCTGATGGCCGCCAGCCGGCGTAACGAGGCCCCGCACGAGAATCCGCGCCCGTTCGATCTGGCGCGCGATGGCCTGGTGCTCGGCGAGGGCGCCTGCACCCTGGTGCTGGAGTCGCTGGAGCATGCGTTGGCGCGCGGCGCCACGATCCTGGGCGAGATCGCAGGCTTCGCCACCAACACCGACGGCTCGCACGTGGTCAGGCCCCGGCCGCAGACCATGCAACGGGTGATGCAGCTGGCGCTGGACGATGCCGGTCTGGCGCCCGAGGACATCGACGCGGTGTGCGCGCACGCCACCGCCACCGGCTTTGGCGACATCGCCGAGGGCAGTGCCACGGCTGCACTGTTCGGCGTGCAGGCGGCGATCTTCTCCCTCAAGGGGCACACCGGTCACACCTTGGGCGCGTGCGGGGCGTTCGAGGCCTGGGCCACGCTGAACATGCTGCGCGAGGCGCGCTTCGCCGCCACGCTCAACCTCACCGATCCGGACCCTGCCTGCGGCGAGCTGGACCACATCATGGATACGCCACGCGCCATCGATGCCACGCACGCAATGAGCAACAACTTCGCGTTCGGCGGCGTCAACACCTCGCTGATCTTGGCCGGTGCCCCGTGAGCGCGCCCGCGAACGGCGTCATGGCCGATCCCGACCCCGCGCGCGCGGCCGCGCAGCCGGCCCTCGAGGCGGACACCGGACTGGCCCTGGCGGATCGACACGTCGAACGGCGCACCGCACCGCCGCCCAAGCGCTTCCTGGCCGAGCACGTCGCACCACGTCGCCCGGTCATCCTCACCGACCTGACCGCCGACTGGGGAGCGCAGCGCTGGTCCACCGCCTATCTGAGCCACGTGGCGGGCGAGCGCGAGGTACCGGTGTACGACAGCCAGCCGGCCCGCGAACGCGCCCACCAGCATGCCGCGGCGAACACCCTGCCGCTGGCCGAATTCCTGAACCGACTCGAGCACGGCGAGAAGGACCTGCGCATGTTCTTCTACAACCTGCTGGCGCACGCGCCCGAGCTGACCGGCGACATCGCCTGGCCGAAGACCGGGTTGAGGCTGTTCCGCCGGCTGCCGGTGCTGTTCATCGGTGGACGCGGTGCGCGGGTGCAGATGCACTTCGACATCGATCTGGCCGACAACCTGCTGTGCCACTTCGGCGGCACCAAGCGGGTGCTGCTGTTCCCGCCCGAGCAATCCGACTTCATGTACCGGGTGCCGTACTCGTTCTCCAGCCTGTTTCCGGTCGACTTCGAGAAGCCGGACCTGCAACGCTTCCCGGGGCTTGCTAGGCTGTCCGGTCAGCTGGCCACCCTGTCGCACGGCGACGTGCTGTACATCCCGAACGGCTGGTGGCACTACGTGCTGTACGACGACATCGGCTTCTCGATCTCGCTGCGCGCCTTTCCCAGCGCGCGGCGCATCCTGTGGGCGCTGCTCAAGAACGTGCTCTGGCTGCGCAACGTCGATGCGCTGGGCCGGCGCCTGATCGGGCAACGCTGGAACGATCGCAACGAGGCGGCGGCGATCGCGCGCGTCAGCGAACGGCTGGCGCGCTAGGGATGATTCGACCGGCCGCACGCAACGGCCCGTGACGGAATGAAGGGTGCATCCTGCCGGCCCGGTGCGACGGTTGGCCGTGTCGGGCCCGAACCTTCACCGCGGTCGAGGAAGCGAGCGATGTGCTTGCGAGCGGTGCATACGTGCCCGATTCGATCGACGCCGAGATCCGTTGCAGCGAATGAGCGAGCGAGTGGCGATGAGCAAGCGCCCGACTACCGACGCACGGCAAATCGCGCAGCTGCATCTTCACCGCCAGCATCGCGCAGCAAATGCGCCGCACCGCGGGCCAGCGTTTCGCGGGCCCAGCGTGCGCGCGTGTCGCCACCGGACACCAGCCCGGCGATGGCCCGCCGCACGCCGGCCTCGGCCACCCGGTGCAGCAGCTTGTCGACCCCGCGGGCCTGAGCGCCACGCTGGCGCGCGCGGCGCTGCAACGCCAGCATGCGACCGTCGTAGAAGGTCTCGATGAGTCCGTTCCAGCCATCGAACCATTCGCGCAGGTTGCGTTCGTAGCCGCTCGCATCCTGCAGTTGCACCCGTCCGTGGCGATCGATGCGCAACCGATCGTTCAGCTGCACGGCGCCTTCCAGCGCCATGAAGACCCCCGGCGAGAGCATCGGATCGACGAAGCCGAACGCATCGCCGACCGCCGCCCAGCCGGGCCCCGAAGCGCGTTCGCCGACCTGCTGGTAGTGCTCGTAGCGAAGGGCTCGGCTGCAGCGCTTCGCACCGCGTGCCACCTCCCTGAGCAGCGGTTCCTCGGCCAGCGCCCGGTCCAGCCTGGCCGCGGCGCTCTCGTGGCGCTCGCCGGCGCAAGCACGGGGCACGACGATGCCGACCGAGACACGCCCGCCCGACGGATCGCCCGACGGATCGCCCGACGGATCCCTTGAGCGGGCGCCGAGCGGAATGCGCCAGGCCCAGCCGCGCTCGAGCACCGAGATCACGATCTGCCCGGGCGCGGCATCCTCGTGCGCCATGCCGTGAAAGTGCGCAAAGCAGGCGATGTCGTCGCGCGCGCCGCGGCGCGCGTCCAGGCCCAGGCGTCGGGCGAACAGCCGCGCCCGGCCGCTGGCGTCCACCAGCAGGCCCGGTTGCCGAGAGCCGCCACGCCCCGGCGCCAGATCCAGGTAGGCGCGGGTACGCTCGTCCAGCCGGAGCTCGGCATCGTCCGGTCCAGACCCGCCCTCGGCGACGACGGCAAGCCCTGCGCGCCGCGGCACGAACACCACACCGAGCTGACGCGCGCGCGCAACCAGCAGCTCGTCGAAGTGAGGGCGGGCGACGTTGCAGGCGTAGCCGGGCGCGCGGGGCCCCAGATCGCGAAAGCGAAAGTCGACCCGTTCGCCGCTGCCGTGCACCAGCAACGCGCCGGGCTTGTGCAGGTTCGCCTGTCGCACCGCCTGCTCGACACCCAGCGTCTTCAGATGCGGCATGGCCGCCGGCACCAAGGACTCGCCCACCGTCAGCTCCGGCCGCCGCGCGCTGTCGAACACCACCACCGGCACGCCGCGCTGGGCCAGGCGGATCGCCAGCGCGCAACCGGCCGGCCCGGCGCCCACGATCGCCACCACCCGATCGGCGGGAACGCCTGCCAGGGCAGCGGCCGGCATGCGCACCTCGGCGTTCACGGCGCGCGCACGCGGGCGAGCGCCGGTGGTCCCAGCACCGCCAGCAGCAGGAACGTGAAGAGTAGCGAGAAGGCATTGCCGATGAACACCGTCTGCGCGAAGAAGCGCGCCACCGGGATGCTGCTGGAGGCCAGCAGACCGAACGACAGCAGGCTGGTGGCGGCCGAAAGCACGATGGCCGCCAGGGTGGACTGCCGGGCACGCTCGCCCAACTCGGCCAGGAAGATCGTGTAGTCCATGCCCAGCCCCAGCACCAGGAACAAGCCCAACACGTGAAACAGCGTCAACGGCACGCCCAGCAGGGACAGCGTGGCCAGGGTGGCCACGATGGCTCCGCCAGGAACCGCGACCAGCGCCAGCGCACCGGTACGCCGATAGACCGCGCCCAACAGGCAGCATACGCCCAGCACGGCCGCGGCCAGCAGCGCCGACGCGGAACGACGCTGATCGCCCAGCGTTGCGGCGGTGTCGGCCACGGTGTCGACCAGCGTCACCTTCACGCCGGCCGGCAGGGTCGCGGCATCGATCGCCGCTCGCAACGCATCGGCCGGCACCGGCGAGCCTTCCCCACGACGCACCACCAATGCCAGCGCTGAAGCGCCCGGCCCCTGCTCGACCACCTCCAGCAGCGGCGGCAACCCGAGCAGCGGGTCGTCCAGCAGCGTGCCGACACGCAATGGCGCAGCGACGTCGGCCGCCAGCTCCTCACGCAACGCCTGCAGGCGCATCGGCGCATCGCCATCGCCCAGTGCCTCCATCACCTGTGCCGCGGGGCCTTCATCGTCCAGCAGCACCTGCGAGCGCTGCCGGTCCTGGGCCATGCGGGACGGCGAAGCCAGCCAATCGTCCACGGCGCGAAGCCCGACCCCCTCGGGCAGGCTGGTGCGCAGTGCCGTCAGCGCCTGCCAGACATCGTCGACATCATCGGCGCTGATCAGGTAGCGACGTGCCACGTCGGCCTCCTCGGTCAAGGTGGCGATGGTGCGCGTCTGCTCGATCAACGACGGCGACAGCTCGATCAAGCGGCGCGGATCATCGTCCGCCTGCAACCGACTCAGCGCCAGTCCCAGCAGCAGGACCGACACCAGCACGAACGGCAGCGTTCGCCGCGGCGAACGCGCAGCGCGCGACAGCCCGGCGAGCTGCGCCGCCCGGTCGGCCAGCGCGAGCAGCCGGCGGGCCAGCCCATCCACCCAGCCGGCCTGCCAACGCAAGCCGGGCCCGGCCATCATCGGAAGCCATGCCACCACGGTCAGCCACGCGCCGAGCAGCCCCCCCACCGAGAACAGCGCCACGTGCGCCAGCGCCTGCACCGAGGATAATCCGAGCGCGGCATAGCCGATACCGCTGGTCAGCAGGCTGAGCGTGAGCGCGCGCAGCAGCGGCGGCGGCGTGCGGGTCGAGCGACCGGTACCGGATGGCTTCGCCGTATCCGCCGTGCGCCGCGTGCGCGCGGCATCGCCCGATGCCGATGCCGCCCGGTGCGCGAAGCCGTGCACGCTGTAGTCGATCACGATGCCGATCAGGCTGGCGCCGAACACCAGCGTCAACACGTGCATCGAGCCGTGCACCAGCAGCACCAGCACCGCGCCGGACGCCGCGCCCACCGCGATCGACAGGCCCGGCAGCAGCAACGGCCAGGCCGAGCGGAACACCGGCAGCAGCAGCGCCAACAGGCCGATCAACGAACCGATCGTGATGCGGTCGATGTCGCTGCGCGATCGTTCGGCCGCCTCGGCGGCAAAGAACGGCACGCCGGTGCGCAGTACGCGCACCCCCGGATGCTCGCTCATCACCTGGGCACCCGCCCGCTCCAGCTGGCGGATGGCGGTGCGCTCGTCATCGCCGCTCAGCCGCGCCTCGATCAGCCCATGGGGCCGGGCGGCGCTCGGCTCGCCGTCGATCGGCGCCGCGGTTTCGCGGTCCACCAGGGCGCTCAGACGCTCGTCCAGCCATTCGCCGAGCAGGTTCAGCGGATCGGCATCGATCGGCAGCGCGCGCAGCGAAAGCTCCGGCGCGTACAGCGCGGCGATCGCCTCATCGGCCAGGCGGTCCGGCCGGGCGTCGTCCAACGCCCGGGCCACGTCGACCGGCAACAGCGAGAAGCGATGCGGTGCCAGCCGCTCGATCAAGCGCGACTCGCGCTGGCCGGCGTCCAGGCGCTCGACACCCACCATCGTATCGAGGCGCTGCGCAAGGGCCGCGGTTGCCGCCACCACGCGCTCCTCGGATGCCCCCTCGCCCACCAGCACCAAGCGCACCGCGCTGGCCGCGAAGGCATCGGCTCGCTCGGCCAGCGCCTGCACGGCCGCCGGACGCTCGCTGCGCGGCGCCACATCCGCCAGCCGGGTGTCCAGGGCCACGCCGCGGCCGAACAGCACGGCGCCGATCACCAGCACGGCGCCGACCCACGCCAGCCACAGCGGCCACCAACGCATCAGCGCGACCCGCTGCGCGCGCGCTCCAGCCAGCGGCCCGGGCGTGCCAGCACATCGCAGGCCTGCTCGGCCCGTTCGCGCTGCGCCGGATCGTCGGCACCCAGCCACCGCTCGCAGCGATCGGCGGAGTCGTCGTCGGCCAGCGCGTCGAACCCGAACAGGCGCAGCCCCAGCGTCTGCGCGGGCGCCGATGCCTGGCCAGCGGTGCGCACCTGGATCGTGGTCTGTGCGGCATCGCCGCTGATCACGATGGCGTCCAGGCGCGCCGCCATCTGCGCATCCCGAGGGATCAGCCGCAGCGCCGAGGGGTCATCGGGGTCCGGGCGGTGCGAGAAATCGCGGTGCAGGGCATCGATGTCGCCGATGAACAGATCCTGCAGCAGGTGACCGATGCGCCGCTCGGCCAGACCGTCCAGCGCGCGGGGCGCACCGCGTCGGTCCACGGCGAGGAAGTTGCCGTTGCGGGCGTAGACCTGCGTACCCGGCAGTGGCCGCTCGACAAGCCAGACCAGTCCCCGCTCGCAGTCCTGGTACAGACGACCCTGACTGCGCAGGGCACGCTCGCCCACGATCCGTCGCTGTTCGAGCCGTGCGCCGTAGTGGCAAGGCCAGTCCGCCTGCCGCGACATCCAGGCGTGCGGCGCCAGCGCTGCCCGCAGCGCGGCGCGCTCGGCCTGCGCGGTGTCGTCGGCGGCGGTTGCCGGTCCGGACCACGGCACGATCACCAGCACCAGCACCAGCACCAGCACCAGCACCAGCATGGCCAGGCTGGCCAGCGACAGGCCACGCGGCGAGGCGGCGATGGACACGCCTACTCGCCCTCGCCCAGCACCTGCTCCAGCACGGCGTCCACATCGCCCACGGTGCGCACATCGCGAAAGCGCTCGGCACCGATCGAACGGCCGCTCAGCCTGCGCAGCTCGATCACCAGGTTGACCGCATCGATGCTGTCGATGTCCAGGTCCTCGTACAGGCGCGCCTGCGGCACGATGCGCTCGGGCGGCAGCTCGAACAGTCGCTCCATCGCGGCCAGCAGCGCAGCGTTGCGTTCATCGGCGGTCATGCGCCTGCTCCGGTCGAGGCGGTGGTCGGGCGCGATCGCGCGGCACGCTCGTCGGGTCGCTGGCCGTCGCCGGGTGCGGTCGGGTCGGCGAACCGCAACGTGCGCTCGACGAAGTGGTCGCGCAGTACCTGAGTGGTGCGCCGTGCCAGCCGGGTCACCGGCGCATCGGCCGGCAGGTCGGCGCCGGCCAACCCGACCGGATCGAAGGCATCGTGCACGATCACCTGGATGCGCGAGGGGCGTCGCGGGACGATGTACCAGCGTTCGCCCTTGCCCAGCGCGCGCGGCGTGAAGTCGATGGTCACCGGCAGCACCGGCACGCCGCTGGCGATCGCGATGTGCGCCGCGCCACGCTTGAAGTTCAACGCCAGGTCGCTGGTGTTGCGCGTGCCTTCGGGAAACACCAGCAGGCTGCGCCCACCGCGCAGCACCGCCGCCGCCTCGTCGACCAGCGCCGCCGAGTCGTTGGTCAGGTAGCCGGCCGAACGCACCAGCCAGGCGATGAACGGGTTGCCGAGCAGCTCGCGCTTGACGATGCAGCAGATGTCGGGTGCGTGGCCGAGCACGAACAGCGCATCGATCAGCGAGGGGTGGTTGGACACCACCAGCAAGCCTGGGCGGGCCAGGCGCTCGGTGTTCTCGACCCGGTAGACCATCAGGCCCAGCAACTGCATCAGGTCGATGAAGAAGCGCGCCAGCCGCCGGATCCAGGCGCGCACCCACACGCTCTTGCGCGCGGGCGATACACCGGGCATGGGTCGGATCACCAGCAACAGCCACGCACTGACGAGCAACGTGCCGATGCCGAACACCCCGAAACACAAGCCGCCCGCGACCACCCGCCAGGCGTGCCTGAGCGGCCCGGCCGGCGCGGGCACCTCATCGAACGGTGCCTTCGTCGGGCGGGTTCGGTTCACAGTCTGGCCACTGACGCATCGCTGTCGAAGAGCGCGAATGCTACCATTCGGCCCCATGGACGCACAGGACCGACCTTGCCAATTGGCCGCTTCGTGATGAGTGCACAGACGCCCTTTCAGCACGAGCTCGCCACGCTGATCGTGGAGACGCTCAACCTCGAGGACATCGATCCCGGCTCCATCGCCCCGGACGATGGCCTGTTCGACGGCGAGCTCGCACTGGATTCGGTCGATGCGCTGGAGCTTGCGCTTGCCGTCTCGCAACGCTATGCGGTGCAGCTGAAGGCCGAGGACGAGAGCACGCGCGAGGCCTTCTCGACGTTGGCCAGCCTGGCAGGCTTCGTGGAAGCGCACCGCAGCGCCGCGACCGGTTGAGGCGCAGCCTCCCGTCCGTTTCCTTGCCAACGCCCCCGTCCTGATCGCCACACCTGATGTCCGACGCCCCCTTGCCCGGCGCCGCCGCGACCGATGCCCTGCGCGACGTGCCGCTCACCCACGCTCGGCCGTCGCTCGATGTGCCCGTGCCGCTGTTCGACCGGGGCGCCGACGACACGGTGCTGATCGAGAACGGCGGTCCGGTCAGCCGACGTGACATCGAGGCCCGCGTGCAGCGCCTGGCCCGGCGTCTGGTGGAGGCGCCGACCTCGGATGCGGCGCCGGCTTCGCCCCCGGATGCGCACGCCGCGCCGGTACGCTATGCCCTCAACCTGTGCGACGACCGACGCCACTTCCTGACCGCGTTCGCCGCGGTCATCGCGGCAGGCTTCGTGAACCTGCTGCCGCCCAATCGGCAGCGCAGCACCATCGCCGGGCTGGTCGAGCGCTACGCGGACGTGTTCATCGTCCACGATGGCAGCGTGGCAGGGCTCGAGCTGCCCTGCGCCGCGCTGGACGTGCGCCCCGCGGCCAACCAGGCCGATGGGGCCGCGCCGGCCCGGATCCCCGTCGACACCACGCCCGGTCGAGAGACGCAGCGCCCCTCGGCACGTCGCGACGCCCTGGCGGCGATCTCGTTCACCTCCGGCTCGACCGGCGTGCCCGGTGCCAACCTGAAGCGCTGGGGCGCCCTGATCGACGGCACGGCCATCAACGCACGCGCCATGCTGCAGGGACTGGACAACGACCCGCGCGCACCGCTCACGGTGCTGGCGACGGTGCCGCCCCAGCACATGTACGGACTGGAACTGAGCGTGCTGCTGCCGATGCGGGCCCCGGTGTGCGTGGCCAATGGCCAGCCGCTCTACCCGGCGGATGTCTGCGCGGCACTGAGCGCCTGTGCGCAGCCGCGCGCCCTGGTCACCACACCGGCCCACCTGCGTGCCCTGACCGCCGCCGCTCTGCCCGTGCCGTCCGCCTGCCGGGTGTTCTCGGCGACCGCCCCGCTGTCGGACGAGTTGGCCCGACGCACCGAGTCGGCCTTCGCGGCCACGCTGGTCGAGATCTACGGGTGCAGCGAGGTCGGCTCGGTGGCCCGCCGCCAGAGTGCCCGGGACACGCTGTGGGAGGTGTTCGACGGCCTGGCACTGCAGGCGATGTCCAGCACCTGCGGTCCGGGCGGCGGCGGCACCTCCTACCGGGTGGTGGCCGAGCACCTGGACGCCGCCCCCGAACTGCAGGATGCGCTGGAGATCGTCGCACCGAGGCGGTTCCGGCTGGCCGGGCGCCAGGGCGATCTGCTGAACATCGCCGGCAAGCGCGGCTCGCTGGCCGAGATCACCCGTCTGCTGCTGCAGGCACCCGACGTCGTCGATGCGGTGGCCTTCCAGGCCGAGCAGGGCCGGCTGGTCGCCATCGTGGTCGCGCCGCCAGGCCGCCGCCACGCCATCATCGCCGCGTTGCGCACCCACCTGGATCCGGTGTTCCTGCCACGACCGCTGCTGTTCGCCGAGCGCCTACCGCGCCAGGCGTCCAGCAAGCTGCTCGCCAGCGACGTGCAGGCGCTGTACGCCCGCCTGTCCGGGCAGCGAGAACGCGCCGAGCGCTGACGTTCCGCCGGATCGCATCGGATCGGATCAAATTGCCTCGCATCGCATCGCATTCGTTCGGATGCGGCGCTTGCCCGCGTATCAGGCCGCCTCGGCCACCAGCTCCGCAAACCCGGTTGCCGCCGTCCCGTCGACCGCCGCTCCGAAGCGCGGCAGGATCGCCTCGGCCAGCGCGTCCAGCCGCGCCAGTCGCCCGGCGAAGGCCTCGCCCAATGCCGGGCCCGGCACGGGCATCGCCAACGAGGCATTGAGCTCGCGCATCAGCGGCATCGAGGCATGGTCGGCGAAGCGCCCGGCAGGTTTCATGCTCGGCGACCGCGCCGCCGCCTCGCGGAACGCACGCTGCACGTCGCGATGGCGGGCGCGGGCCGCGGCCAGGGCGCTGCCATGCGCCGACAGCAGGGCCGTGTCCGTGAACGCGGCGTTGGCGTGCAGGAAGCCCAGCACGCTCCAGTAGTAGGCGTAGTCCCAGATGGTCTTCAAGGTCATCAGGCCGAAGTGGCCGAAGCCTGCGTACTGGCCTTCGTACAGTGCCAGCGTGCTGGCGTGAATGGCTGCCAGCGAGTGCTCGTGCGAGAGCCTGCGCGAGCGCACGTCCTCGCCGGCGCGGCGCCGCTTGACCAGGTCGGTCACGAAGGTGTTGCCGTAGGCGATGAAGTCCAGCCCCGGCGAGTAGAACGGATCGACGAACTGGCCGGCCTCGCCGACCAGCGCCCAATCGCCGGCATCGCGCCGGGTGGAGAACACCCGTTCGCTGGAGTAGCTGTACGAGCGGAAGCGGTGAAAGTCCATCGCCTGCGAGCCGATGCGCTCGCGGCACTGCGGCTGATGACGGGCCAGCCAGTCCAGCGCCCGCTCGTGGGTGTGCAGCTCGCGCAGCGGATGGCGCGTCCCGTCGGCCACGATGCCCACGCTGGTGCTGCCCGAGGCCAGCGGAATCAGCCACACCCAATAGCCTTCGCCCATCAGGTGATTGGTGCTGAGCCAGCGCTTGCCACCGGGCACCCGCGCCTGCCAGTCGGCATCGTCGCTCCAATCGTCCAGTCGAATCCGCTCATCGATGCGGAACCAGGCCGCGTTGCCGTCCAGCGTGCTGCGCCGGGTCAGGCCCAGACGCTTCCTGAGCAGCCCGCGACGCCCGGAGGCATCGACCACCTGCCCGGCCTGCAGCGTGTGACGTTGTCCGCCCAGACGATAGTGCACGTCGGCCCGCCCATCGGCGGCGAAGTCCACCGAGGCCACATCGGCGGCCTCGATCACCGTGATCCCATCGGCCACCAGGCAGGCGTGCAGGTGGTTCTCCAGCCGGCCGCGGTCCATCTGCCAGGCCGACACCGGCAGGGAGCGACTGGCGCCAAGCTCGTCCGCACGGCCGATATCCTCACCGGCGCCGAAGAAGCAGCGCAACCCGAACTTCTTCAGGTGCTGCTCGTCCAGATGCTCGCGCAGCCCGAGCGTGTCGGCCAGGTAGCCGGCACCGATCTCGACCGAGGACTCGCCGACCTTGAACGCCGCCTCGGGCACCGGATGCCGCCCGGCGTCCAGCACCACCAGGTCCAGGTCCGGCACCTCGCGCGACAGCTGACGCGCCAGGGCAAGCCCTGCCAGCCCGCCGCCCAGTATCGCAAGATCGTGCTTCATGTCAGACGGATTCCGTGTCGGTGGCGAACGCGCGATCGGTGCGCAATTCCAGGTGCAGGGCGCTGCCGCTGCCGATCGGCAGGCGGGCCTGCCAGTCGCGCCACCCGGCGAGCGCCTGCAGCAACTCCCAGGCCTGTACGATGGCGGGCTGCCCGTCGGATGATAGCGGCGTGGCGCCTGCGTGGTGCGGTACCACGACACCGCTCAGCACCCTCCCTGCCGGCTCGGATGCGCGGCCCGAGCCGTGCTCGCCATCGGCATCGAGCAGCAACGCGCAGCCACCCAGTTCACCCTCGCCGTGCACGTCCGACAACGGCGCCGGCACCGGCACGTCGGTGCACACCAGCAGCACCGGCCGCGGCTGGCTGACGCACAGCACCATCGCCTCGAGCAAGGCGGTCGCCAGACTGTTCTCGAAGGCGGCCACGAAGGTGTTGGGGCAACGGTTGCCGGTCAGGATCGACAGGCTGCCGGCCGGTGCGTTGTGCACGCTGTTCTGGAAGCGCAGCGGCGACAGCAGCTTGTCCTCCCCGGCCAGGGTGCGACACATGTAGTCGGTGATCGCGCTGTCGCCGATCGTGGAGGTGAACACCGGCACCACCTCGGCGAGGTCCACGCCGGCCATGGCACAGGCCTGGGAGGCGACCTCGACGCCCAGCCGCGCCGGGTCCGGCAGCCGGCGAAGCTCGCGCGCAGGCACCAGCGAGGGCCGCGGCGCCTTGGCGGTCGATGCCCAGTCGGCAGCTGCGCCACCCGAGATGGCAGCCCGCAACGTCTCGAACGAGACGAACCCGCGGGCGAACACGCCCGCACCGCGCACCGCCACCTTCACGCCGCCTCTCCGGAACCGGAGACGGGCAGCGCGCCCGCCCCCCCGGCATCCCGCCGCGCGAACACCAGCGAGCAGTTGTTGCCGCCGAAGCCGAACGAGTTGCTCATCGCGTAGCCGCGCTCGAGCGCTGTCGGGCCGATCAGGATCGGGTGCGCCAGGCCCGGCTCGGGATCGGTCAGGTTCAGCGTACCCGGGGCCCGCCGCGCCAGCAGCGATTCCAGCACGGTCACCGCACCGACCACGCCGGCAGCGCCCAGGGTGTGGCCGGTGTACCCCTTGGTGGAGGCCGCCGGCACCGGCTGGTCGAACACCTGCGCCAGCGCGCGCGCCTCGACCGCATCGTTGGCAGGCGTCGCGGTGCCGTGCAGGTTCACGTAGCCGATGTCGCTCGGCGCGATGCCGGCCCCGGCCAGCGCCTGACGCATCGCATCGGCGGCGCCCTGACCGTCCGGATGCGGCTGCGCCATGTGCCAGGCGTCGGAGGTCTCGCCGGCGCCCGCCAGCAGCAGGCCCTCGTGGGCATCGGCCGGCCGGCGCAGCAGCGCAAAGCCTGCCGCCTCGCCGATCGAGATGCCGTCGCGCTCGGCGTCGAACGGCCGGCACGGGTGGCGCGACACCAGCTCCAGCGAGTCAAAGCCGTGCAGGATGCTCAGGCACAGCGAATCCACCCCGCCGACCACCACCGCATCGACCACCCCGGCCGCCAGCCAGCGCGCCCCGGCGGCGAACACCTTGCCCGACGAGGAGCAGGCGGTGGACAGGCTCATGCACGGGCCGCCCACCCCCAGCCGGGTCGCGGTGTAGTGCGCCACGCTGTGCGGGTTGTGCACGCTCGGCTGGTGGAACGGCGCGACGATGTGCCCGTTCTCCAGCGCCGCGTAGGCCGACTCGGTGCGTCCGATCGAGGCGGTGCTGGTGCCGATCAGCACGCCGACGCGATGCGCCCCGAGTTCGGCCACCGCCTCGGCGACCCGCTGCTCGAACCCGTCCAAGCCCAGCGCCAGGTCCGCCAGCCGGTTGTTGCGGCTGTCCAGCGCCGACAGGGCGTCGGGCAGCCGGTGGACGTCGGCGGCGTGCACCCGTCCGATCCAGGTCGACAGGCCGGAACCCGGGTAGTCGTTCGGGATCAGCCCACCGCGCTGCTGCTCGAACGCTTGCCGGTGCGCCGCGCAGCCGGTGCCCAGGGCCGATGCCAGCGTCCAGGCGAGCACGGCGGCCGGGGGGGCGGCCGGGAGGGCGGACTGCGCACCGGCAACGGCGGCGGACATCGACGGGTTGGAACGCACGGACATCCAGTACTCTCGCGGCGCGTATGAGGCCTAAGCTGTTACGCCGATCTCCAACGCACGGCTCTATCTATCCTCGATGACGAACGACAGCATAGCCGGCCAGGCGACCGATGCCGCACGCCTGCCCGAGGCGCGCCTGGGTCGCGTGCTGGTCACCGGTTCCAGCCGGGGAATCGGCCGGGCCATCGCCCAGGGGTTGGCCGCCGATGGGCACCCGGTGACGGTGCACTGCGTGGCCCGCCGCGACGCCGCCGATGCGCTGGTGGACGAGATTCGGGACGCCGGCGGTCAGGCGCACGCGCTGCAGTTCGACATCGCGGACCGGGAGCGGGCGCGGGCCGTGCTCGAGGCCGACCTGGCCGAGCACGGCGCACCCTACGGAGTGGTCTGCAATGCGGGCCTGACCTGCGACGGCATCTTCCCGATGCTCACCGGCGAAGAATGGGATCGGGTGGTCCACACCCACCTGGACGGGTTCTACAACGTGCTGCACCCCCTGGTGATGCCGATGATCAAGGCGCGAAAGCCCCGCCGCATCGTCACCATCGCCTCGGTGTCGGGTCTGATCGGCAACCGCGGGCAGAGCAACTACAGCGCCGCCAAGGCCGGTCTGATCGGGGCCAGCAAGGCGCTGGCCAGCGAGCTGGCCTCGCGGCGCATCACCGTCAATTGCGTGGCACCCGGGCTGATCGACACCGACATGACCGAAGGGCTGGACAGCGCGCAGATGCTGGCCGCCATCCCGGCCGGACGCGCCGGCACGCCCGAAGAGGTCGCCGCCGTGGTGCGCTTCCTGATCAGCGAACCGGCCGCCTATGTCACCCGGCAGGTCATCGCCGTCAACGGCGGCCTGTGCTGATCGGTGAGACCGTGCACTGCCACGCCATGGCGATGGATGCGCCGCTGCCCGGTACCGGCGGCGCGGCCGACGAGGCGCGCCTGATCGCGGCGGTGCTGGTACCGCAGGAACGTGCCAGGGCGCAGCGGCTGCGCAGCGCCTGCCACGCGCGGCACTGGTCCCGGGTGCGCGTGCGTCTGCGACAACTGCTGGGCGAGCGCTGCGGCTGCGATCCGTGCCGGGTGCGCTTCCTCATCGGCTCGCACGGCAAGCCCTCGCTGGCGCACGACAAGCCCTCGCTGGCGCAGGGGCACTGGCACTTCAACGTCTCCCACGCTGGCACCCAGGCGCTGATCGCGATCTCGGCCCGCTTCGCGCTGGGCGTGGACATCGAGCGCATCAGCGAGCGGCGCGACGCCGCGGCGCTCGGCCAGGCGGTGTTCAGCGAGGCGGAGCGGCGCGCGTTCGCACAGGTCCCCGAGCCTGAGCGCGCCGAGCTGTTCACCCGCGTGTGGGTGCGCAAGGAGGCACTGGTCAAGGCGACCGGTACCGGCATCGGATTCGGTCTTGCGCGGGTGCACGTGGGCTGCGCCGGGCAGCCGCTGCTGCGCATCGATGGGCGCCCGGCGCCGCGGTGGCGGCTGAGCGACCTGGCGGCAGCGCCGGGCTACCGCGCCGCGCTGTGCCGGGGCAGCGCGGCGTGAATGACGGCGTGAAGAGCGACCTGCGACGCAGCGTCGAGGGCGCCGCCGCGATGGTGGCCGGCCTGGCCGCCATCGCCTACCCGCTGGCCCTGCACGTGGGCGCGGACCTGCGCCTGATCGGCACCATCGTGCTGCTGCTGACCTGTTCGCTGCTGTTGCGGCTGGCGCTGTCGACACTGGAGACCGGCTACAAGCTGCTCGGGGCCCTGCTGGGCGTCACTCTGGCCATCGGTGCGCTGCTGGCGGGCCCGGAGCGACTGCTGCGCTGGCAGCCGGCACTGCTGAACCTGACGCTGCTGTGCGCATTCGCCTACAGCCTGGTGCGCGGCACGCCGATGATCGAGCGCATCGCGCGCGCCCGATACATGCCGGTCGGCGCGCACAACGTGAGCTACCTGCGCCGCCTGACCGGCGTCTGGGTGGCGTTCTTCGCCCTGTCCACCGGCCTGTCGGTGCTCAGCATCGGCGCCGCGCACGGGCGCTGGGTCCTGTGGAACGGGCGCGGCGTCTACCTGTGCATCGCCTTGCTGATCATCGGCGAGCGCCTGTATCGCATCCGCTATCGACGTCGGCTGGCACGCGAGGGCCGGTTGCCGGACGAGAAGGCGATGGTCAGGGAGGCGATGCGGGCCGCCCGGGTGTCCCCGTCGCGCTGGCCCTGACGGACTGATCCGCCCCCGGGTCCAGCCTGGCCCGAACCTGGCCCGAACCTGGCCCGAACCTGGCCCGCACTTGGCCCGCACTTGGCCCGCACTTGGCCCGCACTTGGCCCGCACCTGGCCCGAACCTGGCCCGCACTTGGGCCGCACCTGGGCCGCACCTGGGCCGCACCCGGGCCTGTCGATCGTGCGCCGGCTGACCCGCTTGTTCGACATTCGGGTGCGCAGCGAAACGCGCCGCACCCCGCCCGGCGGACAGGCTCGCTGAGCGTCACCTTATTTCCCGAACGGGCCACTAGCCATAATGATAATTGACGATGAGCGGGCGGTGCGCGAGGGTGAGGCAACGCTGCTCGGACAACAAGGGCTGTCAGGCGATCTGCGCATCCGGCAGCGATGATGCGCGGCATCGCCTGGTCGCCTCGGGCCTGGTGCCGGATCCTGATCCTGGCCGACTACCAGCTGCACGACGGGCGCACCGGTCCGGAGGCCATCGAAGTGGTACGCGAAGAAGTCAATGAAGAGGTAACGGCCATCATCGTGACCGGAGACACCGCGCCGGACCGCCTGAGCGAGGCGCGCGCACTCGGTGCCCCGCTGCTGCACGAGCCGGTCGTCGCCGATGCGCTGTACCGCTGCATCGACGCCGTACTGGTCGAGCGCTACGCGTTCAGTCGGCTGGCGGGGCGCCCCTCGTGAAGATCCTGCTGGTCGAGGACCACCGGCTGGTGGCCGATGCGTTCATGTCGATGCTGCGCGATACCGACCCCTCGATCCAGGCCACGGCGTGCTATTCCACCCAGCAGGCGCTGTCGTTGATCGACTCGGGCCGCACCTTCGAGCTGATCCTGACCGATCTGTTCATGCCGGGCATCGACGGCATCGGCCTGCTCACCGCGCTGCGCAATCGGCACGTGGACGTGCCGGTGGTGATGATCAGCGGCTCGGACGAGGAGCGCCATGTGCGCGCGGCGATGGACCATGGCGCGGCCGGATTCATTCCCAAGACCCTGCCCGGTGCCGAGATGATCAGCGGTATACGCGCCGTGCTCTCGGGCCAGCGCTTCTTCCCCGGGCGCTACCTGGCCAGCCCGGCCACCGGACAGTGCCTGGGTGGCGACCAGCTGCGCTCCCAACCGGGCGAAAAGCAGCTGCAGGTCCTGCAACTGATGGCCGACGGGCATTCCAACAAGCAGATCTCGCAGATCGTCGGCATCAAGGAGGCCACGGTGAAATATCACACCTCGCAGCTGTTCAAGCTGTTCGGGGTGCGCAACCGCACCAGCTGCGTGCGCGAAGCTCAGGCACGGGGCCTGGTGCACCGCTTCGAGCAGCCGCAACAGGCCGAGTGAGGCGACACCTGCGCCCCCGGACGCGGATTGCGGGCAGCGCAGGGGCTTGCCGACACTCAGCAGCGTCGCGCCTGCGGCAGCGCGGCCACCAGCCAGCGATACGGCAGCAACGCCACCCACACCATCAACAGCTTGACCGCCAGGTCGCCCAGCGCCCACTGCGCCCACGGCAGGCCGGTGCCGGCAAAGGCGATGCCGAAGAACAGCAGGGTGTCCAGCATGGAGCCCAGCGTGGACGACACGCCGGGCGCGATCCACCAATGTCTGGCCCGCAACCGATCGAATATCTGCACATCCAGGCTCTGCGCGATCAGGAAGGCGGTACCCGAAGCGATGGCGATGCGCAGGTCGGCACCGAGCAGCGACAGCGCCACGCCGATCAGGAAGCCGACGCTGACCACCTTCAACGCCGCCCCGGTACCGGCCCGGCGATTGACCACATCGGTCACCAGAAAGGCGAACGGGTAGGTGAACGCTCCCCAGGTCAGCCAGTCGTTGATCGGGATCTCCACCAGCCGATTCGAGGCGTAGACGATCGATCCCATCGCCACCGCGCCGATCGGCACGGTCCAGGCATCGCGCGGCGAAGCGTCCTGCGCGGAGGGTCTCTGGGTCGGGATCATGGCGAGGGGGTGGCGAGGGGGTGGCGAGGGGGTGGCGAGGGGGTGGCGTGGCGGGGGCGGCAGTCTACGCGAGCGCGCCGCGCGGCGCGCGATCCGCGCTCAGCCGGTGTTGCCCAACGGCCATTGGGCGATGCGCAGCAGCGGGGCGCCCGGTGCCGCCTCGCGGCACACCGCCAGACGGTCCAGCGCGGCACCCTGCAGCTCGGCCGCCGCCACCCGCCGATGCAGCCAGGACAGGAAGTGCTGCTCGCCCTCCCCGCCGCGCGCCAGGGTCAGATGGAATCGGAACCCGTCCAGCACCCAGGGGTAGCCCCATCGCTCCAGCCGCTCGCGCGCCTCGGGCGAGAGCCGCTCGGGCCGTCGGCGGGCACGCTCGGCCTCGTTCAGCGGGGCACGGAACCGGTCCAGCTCGCGCACGCAACGCTCGGCCAGCGCGACCAGTTCCGTTGACTGCGGCTCGGCCAGGCACAACGCCAGCGTCGCCAGCCCGTGCCGATCGACCCTCAGCGGTTCGAGCGGTACCGGCCGAAGCGTCGCTGCCAGCGCCTCGACCGCACTCAGCAGTGCCGCCACCGAGGCCTCGGGATGCAGGCGAAACGGCGCCTTTAAGGTGGCGTGAAAACCGTAGCGCGCGGCGCGTCCGGTGCGCGCCAGCCGCTCGGGATGATCATCGCGCACCGGCTCCGCCTCGCCGTTCGGCCAACGTCCGAACAGCTGGGCACCGAAGCGGCCCAGCGGCGTGTCGTCGCCGGGCACGTAGTACACCGCGTAGCGCATGCCCAAGGCCTCCCGGGATTCGTCGGTGGGCCGGGCTCAAGCCAGCCGGCTCAGCCAGCCGTGCCGATCTTCGGCGCGACCCCATTGAATCGCGTTCAAGGCATCGCGCAACCCGCGCAGCACCGGTCCGGGCCGGCCCTGCCCGACCCGGTGCTCGCAACCGTCATGGATCATCGTGCCCACTGCCGCCACCACCGCCGCGGTACCGGTCAATCCCGCCTCCGCATCCGGCGAGGCGGCACGCGACAGGAGCTCGTCCAGCGCCAGCTCGCGCTCGCTGACCCGCAGCCCGGCATCGCGCGCCAGTTGCAACAGGGAATCGCGGGTAACGCCGTGCAGGAAGCATTCGTCCAGCGCGCGAGTGACCAGCTCGCCGCCCTGCACGAAAAGGAAGTTGGCCGCCCCGGTCTCCTGCGCCCCACCGTCCGGGCAATACAGCACCTGATCCGCATCGTGCGCCTGGCGCGCGCGCACCATGTGCTTGAGCGCGCTGGCGTAGTTGCCGCCCCCCTTGACCATGCCGTGGTCCGGCGAGCAGCGCAGCTGCTCGGTCTCGATCAGCACGCGCAGGTTGGCCTCGCCCCCGGCGAAGTAGTCGCCGACCGGGGACAGCAGCACGAACTGGGTCGAGGAGGCGGAGGGAGCCGCCGCCTTGCCGATAGCCGCCTCGGTGCCGATGTGCGTGGGCCGAAGGTACATCGACGCCGGCGCATCCGGCACTTGGTCGGCGTAGTGTCCGAGCGCCTCGATGATCATCGCGGTGCTCATCGCCTCGTCGATCGGCGGCAGGTGAAGCAGCGCGCTGCTCTGCGCGAAGCGCGCCACGTTGCGATCGATGCGGAACAACGCCACCGAGCCATCGGCCTGCCGGAACGCCTTCAGTCCCTCGAAGCAGGTACTGGCGTAATGGAACACGTGCGCGCCGGGGTGCAACGTGAGGGCATCGCTGGGCACCATCGAGGGGGTGGACCACGCGCCACGCGCGTAGTCGGCCCGGATCATCTGCGGCATGAATACCGTGCCGAATTCACCGGCCATGTCGTCGTCCCGTCACCAAGCGTCGCGTTGGCCGATCATATATAGGAGAGCCGCAAAGCGCTCTAAGAATCCTTCTCCACCTCGCTGTGCAGCTTGAGCACGTTGTTGCCGTCCTCGACGCGGATGTAATAGGCCGGGTTGTCTTCGCTACCGTCGCGGGTGACCTCGCTGCCATCGATCTTGCGGGTGGTCTTCTCGGTGAAGCGCGACTGCACCTTGCCATGGCCGTAGCCGTTGCCCCATTTCCACTTGACCGCCGTGCCCTCGTCGTACATGCCTGACTCCCGCTTGGTTGGATGGTAGGGGACGCAGGCTAGCCGGCAGTGCGGATCGCCTGCACGGCGGCCGCGCTCGACGGCAGAACCTTCAATCGGCTGTGAACAGGGTGCGCATGGCCTCGATCACGACCAGTTCGGCCCACACGTAGGCGGCGAACAGCAGGCAGACCAGCACCGCGCCCGAGCCCATGTCCTTGGCCCGACCGGACAGCTCGTGGAATTCCGGACCGATGCGATCCACCACCGCCTCGATCGCGCTGTTGACCAGCTCGGCGACCAGCACCAGCACCACCACACCGACCAAGGCCACCCGCTCCAGCGCGCCTACCGGCACCCAGAAGGCCAGCGGTACCAGCACGCAGGCCACGATCGCCTCCTGACGGAAGGCGGCCTCGTGGCGCGCGGCAGCCCGGATACCCGCGGATGCGTACACTCCGGCAAGGATCAGGCGTTTGAGTCCGGTGTTCTTCTGCATGCGATGATTGTCACCGAAGCGCCCCCTGCGTGCCCAGCGGACGTCCCGGAATCGCCTATCGCGACACCTTCGCGCCACGGGGCCATCGAGCGCCCGGACGGCTCGGCCAGCCCGGACCGACCCGTTCCCACTGACCGCCTCGCCCGTCGACAGGTGCTGCACCGACTGGCCGGCACGCTCGGGGCCGCGGCGCTGTCGGGAAGAGGGACCGCCGTGGGGGCCGCCTCGTTGTGCGGAGCGCTCGCCGGACCGCTGTCCAGCGCGGCATCGGCCGACACGCATGCCTCGCCGATCGCCGTGGCCTCCAGCCTGCGCTTCGTCTGGGAGGCGGTGCATCGGGCCGCGGGCCAGCCGGCGCTGCGCGCCAGTTTCGGCGCCAGCCGGACGCTGGCGCGGCAGATGCTCCAGGGCGCGCCGTACCAGATGCTGCTGTCCGCCGATACCGAATCGATCGATCTGCTGATCCGGGCGGGGCTGGCGGACGAGCGGGCCGTGCTCGACTACGCGCAAGGGCGCCTGAGCTGGCTGTCACCGGCCAGCGACGCGCCGCGCGACGCCGCCTCTCTCGTCCACTGGTGGCGCGCCAAGCCATCGCGTCGGCTGGCCATCGCGCACCCGGATCACGCACCCTATGGACGAGCCGCCGTCCAGGCCCTGCAGGCCCTGTCGATCGGGCCGCTGCCACCGACAGCGCTGCTGCGCGGTGAAAATGCAGCTCAGGCCCTGCAATTCTTCCTGACCGGCGCCGCCGATGCAGCCCTGCTGCCGGTCTCGCTGGCCCGCCATGCCGAAGCGCTGGCTCCGTCGGCTCGGCCGGCGAGCTGGCAGCCGCTGCCGATCGATCCGGCCCTGCACGATCCGCTGACCCACCGCGCCGTGGCGGTGCGCGGTGCCGGGCCCGCTGCTCGTCAACTGCTGGACGCGCTGCCGGGCGAGCCGGTGCAGCAAGCGCTGCGCTCCGCAGGCTTCGCACCGATCGAGCGCTGCTGAGGTGGAGCCGTTCGCGCTGTCGTTCCGGCTGGCCGCCTGGTGCACCGTGCTGCTGCTGCCGATCGGTGTGCTGCTGGGGCGCACGCTGGCGCGCTGGCGCTCGCCGCTGGTGCCCTGGCTGGATGCGCTGCTGCTGCTGCCGCTGGTGCTTCCGCCCACCGTGATCGGCTACTACCTGTTGCTGTGGCTGGGGCCGAACAGCGGCCTGGGCGCCTGGCTGGCCACGCTGGTGCCCGGCGGCGTGGTGTTCGCCTTTCCCGGCCTGCTGATCGCCAGTCTGGTGGTGAACCTGCCGTTCGCGGTGCAACCGTTGTCCCAGGCGTTTGCCGCGTTGCCACGCGAGCTGTCGGAGGCGGCCCGAGTCAGCGGCCTCGGCCCGCTGGCCACGTTCTGGCGGGTCGAGTTGCCGCTGGTCTGGCCCGGCCTGCTCGGCGCCGCGGCGCTGGTGTTCGCCCACACGCTGGGCGAGTTCGGCGTGGTGCTGATGATCGGCGGCAACATCGAGGGCAGCACGCGTACCGTCTCGATCGCCATCTACGATGCGGTGCAGTCCTTCCAGACCACGCTGGCCGGGCAATACAGCCTGGCGCTGCTGATGCTGTCGCTGATCTGCCTGGGGGTGGTGCGCGTCGGCGCGCAGCGCCGCCACGGCGGCTCGTCACGATGAGCGCGCCGCCGAGCGGCGATCGGCCGGTCGGTGCCGGCACCGATCCGCTGCGCGTCAGGGTGCAGCGCGAGCGCCCCTTCGCGATCGATGTCGACTTCGAATGCCGCGCCGGCGAGCTGCTGGCGCTGGCCGGCCCGTCGGGCAGCGGCAAGAGCACGGTGCTGCGCATGATCGCCGGGCTGGACCGGCCGGATCGGGGTCGCATCGACTGCGCCGGACACCGGTGGTTCGATGCGCACCCGCCGGACACCGGGCACCGGGTGTGGCTGGCACCCGAGCGACGCGGGGTCGGACTGGTGTTTCAGGACTACGCCCTGTTCCCGCACCTGGACGCGATCGGAAACGTCATGGTGGCCATGCGGCACCATCCGCGGCGCACGCGTCGGCGTCGCGCCGCCCGGCTGCTCGAGCGGGTGAACCTGGCCGGCATGCACGACAGGCTTCCCCGGGCGCTGTCAGGCGGGCAGCGCCAGCGCGTCGCGCTGGCGCGCGCACTGGCGCGCGATCCGGCGGTACTGCTGCTGGACGAGCCGTTCGCGGCGGTGGATCAGCTGACCCGCCGAAAATTGCACCGCGAGCTCGGCCGGCTGCGCCGCGAGCTGGACATCCCGATCGTGCTGGTGACGCACGACATCGACGAGGTGATGCTGCTGGCCGATTCGGTGGCGGTCATGCACCGCGGCCGCCTGCTGCAGCGCGACAGCGTGGCCCACGTCCACGCCTACCCGCTGAACGCCACCGTTGCGCGTCTGATCGGGCACCGCAACCTGCTGCCGGCGCGCATCGAGCAACACGCAGCCGAGCTGGCGCTCACGTTGGGCGAGTCCCCGGGTGGCGTGCGCCTTTACCTGCCGGTCGCGCGCATCCCCGAAGCGCTGCGCCAGGCGGGCACGAGGGTGACGCTGCTGGTGCCCGCCGCGGCCATCGTGCTGCATCGCGCGGACCGGCCCTCTCGCGGCGAACGCGAGAATCCGCTGGCCGCCGTGGTGCTGGAGTCGATCGCCCTGGGTGACGAACGCTCCCTGCGCGTCGCCCTGCCGGGCGCCGGCGACAAGGCCGTGGTGCAGGGTGCGAGCGGTGCCGCACGGTTGGGATTTCGGCTGTCGCGCCATGTCGCGCAGCGCAATGGCGTGGTGGCCGGCGCCTCGATTCGCCTGTCCCTGATCGGCGATGAGCTGCACGTCATGCCGCGCGACGATTCACCATCAACCGCCCGCCAACCCGCGAATGTTCACACCGAAGGGCGGTCGATAGCTCACGAACCGTGACATCGGCACCGTGAAACGACGTACCTTCGCAGCACTTGCTCCCTTCTCCCAGGTCATCGTCATGTCCGCACCGACCGCTCTGTCCGACCGCACCGAGGCACCCGACACGCCCGCCGATGCCGCCCTGCTCGCCTGCCGCGAGCGGATCCGCGCGCAGTACGGTCGCGACGAGTCGGCGGTGGTGCGCGACCTGCTGCAGCAGCGTCCGCTGAGCGAAAACGAACGCGGTGCGGTGCGCGTCGAGGCGATCGACCTGGTCGAGGAACTGCGCCGCGAGGCCTCGCCCACCATGATGGAGAGCTTCCTGGGCGAGTACGGCCTGTCGACCCGCGAAGGCGTCGGCCTGATGTGCCTGGCCGAGGCCCTGCTGCGCGTTCCGGATGCCGGCACCATCGACGAGCTGATCGCCGACAAGCTGGACGATGCCGACTGGGCCGGCCACCTGGGCCACTCGCGCTCGCCGCTGGTCAACGCCTCCACCTGGGCGCTGATGCTGACCGGGCGCCTGCTGGACGATGGCGACGATCCGGTCGGCACGGTGCGACCGCTGTTGCGCCGCGTCGGCGAGCCGGTGGTGCGCCGCGCGGTGGCCCAGGCCATGCGCCTGCTGGGCAAGCAGTTCGTGCTGGGACGCGACATCGACGAGGCGGTCAACGAGGCCCGTTCGCTGGAGAAGAAGGGCTACACCCACTCCTACGACATGCTGGGCGAGGCAGCGCGCACCGATGCGGATGCCCGTCGGTACCAGACCTCCTACGCCGATGCGATCGCCCGCCTGGCCAAGGTCGGCGGTGCCACGGTGGCCGAGCGCCCCGGCATCTCGGTCAAGCTGTCCGCGCTGCACCCGCGCTACGAGCACACCCACCGCGAGCAGGTCATGGCGGAATTGCTGCCGCGCGCGCGGGAACTGGCGATCGCGGCGGCGCGTGCCGGCATCGGCTTCAACGTGGACGCCGAGGAGGCGGATCGGCTGGAGCTGTCGCTGGATGTGATCGAGGCGCTGGTGGCCACACCCGAGCTGGCCGGTTGGGACGGCTTCGGCGTGGTGGTGCAGGCGTATGGCCGACGGGCCCTGCCGGTGATCGACTGGCTGGTGGCGCTGGCCGAGCGCGAGCAGCGCCGTCTGATGGTGCGCCTGGTCAAGGGTGCCTACTGGGATACCGAGATCAAGGAGGCGCAGACCCTGGGCGTGGCCTCGTTCCCGGTGTTCACCCGCAAGGCCAGCACCGACCTGTCGTTCCTGGTGTGCGCGCGACGCCTGCTCGATCGGCGCGATGTGGTCTACCCGCAGTTCGCCACTCACAACGCGCACACCGTGGTGGCGATCAGGCAGATGGCCGGCGACGACCCCAGCGGCTACGAGTTCCAGCGACTTCACGGCATGGGCGAGGCGGTGCACGACAGCCTGCGCCGTCGTCACGGCACGCGCTGCCGCATCTACGCACCGGTGGGCGCGCACCGCGACCTGCTGGCCTACCTGGTCCGGCGCCTGCTGGAGAATGGCGCCAACAGCTCGTTCGTCAACCAGATCGTCGACACGCGCGTGCCGGCCGAGCAGGTCGCCGCCGATCCGATCTCGGTGGTCGAATCGGCACCCGATGCACTGCACCCGGCGATCCGTCACCCGCGCGACGTGTTCGCGCCGCTGCGCGGCAACTCGCGCGGCTTCCGGCTCAACGACCCGGCCTCGGTCGATCCGCTGCTTGACGCCCGTGCCGCCTTCGCCGACGCGACCTGGACGGCGGCGCCGATGATCGTCGGCGAGGCCGGCGGTGGCGAGACCGTGACGCGCACCTCACCCCAGGATCCCGAGCGCACCGTCGGCACGGTGACCCAGTCCAGCGAAGCGGACGTGCAGGCGGCCATCGGTGCCGCCAGCGAAGCGCATCTGCACCACGAGAGCTGGTCGTCCCTGCCGGCGGCTGCGCGTGCTGCGGTGCTGCGCCGGGCTGCCGACCTGTACGAGGACCACGCCGCCGAGCTGATCGCACTGGATGCGCTGGAGGCCGGCAAGACGCTGGCCGACGGCATCTCGGAGGTGCGCGAGGCGGTCGACTTCCTGCGCTACTACGCGGCCGAGGCGGAACGTATCGCCGATGGGGACGATCCCCTGGTGGCGCGTGGCGTGATCGCCTGCATCAGCCCGTGGAACTTCCCGCTGGCGATCTTCACCGGCCAGATCGCCGGCGCCCTGGCCGCGGGCAACCGCGTGCTGGCCAAGCCGGCCGAGCAGGCCCCGCTGATCGCCGCCCGCGGCACCGAGCTGATGCAGGCCGCCGGCGTGCCCGCCGTGGCGCTGCAGCTGTTGCCCGGTGACGGGGCGGTCGGCGCGATGCTCAGCGCCGATCCGCGCATCGACGGCATCTGCTTCACCGGCTCGACCGAGACGGCACGGCGCATCGAGCGCAGCCTGGCCAACCGGGACGCGGCGGCGATCGATGCCGGCGCCAGCGCCGACCCGCTGCTGATCGCCGAGACCGGTGGCCTGAACGCGATGATCGTCGACTCCACCGCGCTGACCGAGCAGGTGGTGCGCGACGTCATCATCTCCGCCTTCCAGAGTGCCGGGCAGCGCTGCTCGGCGCTGCGCATGCTGTACATCCAGGAAGAGGCCGAAGCGCGCACCCTGGAGATGCTGTGCGGCGCCCTGGATGCGCTGGTGATCGGTGATCCCTGGCCGCTGTCCTGCGACGTCGGCCCGGTGATCGATGCCGAGGCGCAAGCCGGCATCACCGAGTGGGTGGACGCCCAGCGGGCCGCCGGACGCATCGTCCACGAAGGCACCGCTCCGGACCGAGGGCACTTCGTGGCGCCGGTGATCGTGCGGGTGTCGGGCATCCAGGACCTGGAGCGCGAGGTGTTCGGTCCGGTGCTGCACGTGGCCAGCTACCGAGCCGACGATCTGGACCGGGTGGTGGACGACATCAACGCACGCGGCTACGGGCTGACGTTCGGCCTGCACACCCGCATCGACGATCGGGTGCAGCGCGTGCTGCAGCGGATCCACACCGGCAATGCCTACGTCAATCGCAACCAGATCGGCGCGGTGGTCGCCTCGCAGCCCTTCGGTGGCGAGGGCCTTTCCGGTACCGGTCCCAAGGCCGGCGGACCGCTGTACGTGCGACGCTTCCTGACGACCCGGGTGGCGCAGGCAGGAGCCACCCCCGCTCAAGCTCCGTCATCGCCGAAGACCAAGCTTGACACCGCCACCGTGCAACGCGCACTGGACGCCCTGCCCGAGCCGACGTCGGTGGAGCGCGGTCACGGCGTGGCGGCCGGCGGCCGCAGCCTGCCGGGCCCGACCGGGGAATCCAACCGCACCAGCGTGCACCCGCGCGGCAACGTGCTGGTGATGGCGCATCACCGCGCCACCGCGATGCGCCAGGTGCACGACGCCCGCGCCGCCGGCTGCGCGGTGCTGGTGGCCTGTGCCGATGCCGCCATGGGCGCGGCCCTGGACGACGAATGGCAGGGCGACGACCGGGTCCAGGTGCTGGACGGCCCGATCGATGCCGCCGCGCTGACCGAGCTGTCGAACCTGCACGTGGTGGCCATCGCCGACACCGATCCGCGGTCGGTGCTGGCGGCGCGGCGGGCACTGGCCGCGCGCGATGGGGCGATCGTGCCGCTGGTCAGCACCTCGGGCGATGTGTCGCGCTACGTGCTCGAGCGGCACGTGTGCGTCGACACGACGGCGGCCGGTGGCAATGCCTCGTTGCTGGCGGCGACCGGCTGAGCGGTGTGCCGTGCAGGTGCCGTGCTTGCGAAATCTTCCCGACCTGCGATGCCCCTGCAAAGACTCTGCAGGATTCAGCGCCCCCGCACGAGCTGACTGATGCAGAGGCTCCCTAGCCATTTGACAAGTAGCGTCGAGAACCGTGCCAGGCTTAGCATTTTCCCCGTCGCCAGGAATGAACCCGGCGTCGATACACGGAAAACCCACGGATGATGCGCCTGACCGGATTCAAGACCACACTGCTCGTCACCGCACTCCTCGCCCTGGGCGCCTGCAGCAGCGACAGTGAAGATGACGCAGCGCCCGTCGAGCCCGTCGGCACCACCACGGGCTCTGACGGTGGCGGTGCCACCGATGGCACAGGGGACGGCACAGGGGACGGCACGGGTGACGGCGGTACCGGCGCAGACGCGGGCGGCGGTGAGGATGGCGGTTCTGACGGCGGCGACGATGGCGCTGCGGATGGCGCTGCGGATGGCGGTGCTGACGGCGGCGACGATGGCGGTGCTGACGGGGGTACCGATGGTGGCACGCCTCCGATCGCCGGTCCGGGAGGCGATCTGGCGAACTCCACGCCGCGCTACCTGGCGGCGGCCTGCGGAGACCTTGCGGTATCGGACACGCCCTACAGCAGCTCCGCGACGACGCCGTCGACCTTGGGCGTCGGGCAGATCGGGGCTGGCCGTGGCGATCCGGAATCGGGCGGCAACACCGCCAACTACTGGAGCGTGGAGCTGCAAGCCGGGTTCTACCATCTGGTCGTGGACGTCGAGCGCCTGGACGAGGCCAACAGCAACCTGGGCGTCTTGATCGAGGACGTGAATCGACCCGGCAGCGATACCGAGGTTCTCCTGATCGCCCAGAACACCCGGGGCTTTCGAGACCGGGCCGCCCTGTTTTTCGAGATCGAGCAGGCCAGGACCATGAACGTCCGGGTCACCCCGCGATTCACCGCTCAGGACTACACCATCGCCGTGTTCGCCAATGGTGATGCGGTGCCCTCGCCCTACTTCGAGCAGTGCCCGGACATCGTCACGCTGAGTCTCGGGACGACGCGATCACTGACGCTGCCCGCGCTCGACGCCTGGACCGACGAACGGTGGTACCGGGTGGATCTGGCGGCCACCGACTACACGCTGGACTCGATGGCGGTTCGCACCGACGGTTCGGACAGCAACATCGGCTACCAGATCGGTCACGTCGATCGGTTCGGGCAGAGCGATCGGTACGAGCGGGTCATCTTGACCAACGATCGCGGTACGGTCAGCGCCACCGAGCGTGTTCGCCGCTCCGAAGCGGGGCCGCTGTGGTTCCGGCTGACCAACCGCTTTGCCGAGGCGAACCTGGAGTTCACGCTGAGCGAGGACTAGTCAGCGATCGCGCGACGGCAGCACCGCGCCTGGGCCAGCAGCGTGGCTGCCCAGGCGGGGTGTTTCACCTTATCGACGGTCCGCCCGAACCGATCGGGTACCAATGGCCGGTACCGGACACCCCGTCACGACGGTGAGGGTGACGATCGGCGTCTCCTGGCATTGAATCGACTGGATGGCGTCGCTTCGGCGCACCTGAGGTTCCAGATCGATCGGGGAAAGGCTGATCCGCTCGATCGTCGTCACGCCGGTCTAGCCGAAGGCGCTATCGCCTGTTCGTCGCCTGCCACGGCCTGCTCCAACGCTTCCAGCACGCTGGCCCGGATCATCGGCAGCTTGTATTCGGTGCCGGGCAGCGGGTTGCAGCGATCGGTCGACACGCCGGCCGCGGCATCGAGCGTCGCGGTGTCCGGCGGCTCGCCGATCAGCACCCGCTCGACCTCGGGCAGGCGCAACGGAATCGTCGCCACGGCTCCGATGGCCACCCAGGCCTGCGCGATCAGTTGCGCCTTGAGCGTCAGCCGCACCACCACCTCGACCAGCGGCCATTCGGCATGCTCGCGCCCCATCAGGCGGAAATAGGCGGCCCGCTCGTCGGGCACCGGTGCCGGCAGGCGGATCGCGGTGACCAGCTCGCCCGGGCGCAGCGCGTTGTCTTGCCGCGAATCGCGTCCATCGCCGAAAAAGTCCGCGATCGAGCGCTCCTCGCCCCCGGCGATCTCCAGCGTGGCGTCGTAGCTCAGCAGGGCGCAGCCGATCGACGAGGGGTGCGGGTGCACGCAGCCGCCCGTATCGAACGCCACGCCCGGATGATGGTCGCCGTTGCGCGCCGGACAGGCATCGCCAGCACCCTTCTTGGGGCAGGCCAGGTCCGGATGGCGGTAATACCCGCAGCGCGTTCGCTGGCACAGCACACCGCCCAGTGTGGCGCGGTTGCGGGCTTGCGGTGTCGCGATGGTGCCGGCGGTCAGTGCCAGCGCCGGGTAGTCTTCGCGCAGTCGCTCATCGGTGGCGATGTCCGACATCGTGGTCAGGGCCGCGATGCGGCTGCCCTGCTCGGATCGTTCGATGCCGTGCAGCGCCTGGATGCCGAAGAGGTCGATCAGCGGCCCGCCGCTCACCCCGCTGCGCAGTCGCTCCTGAAGATCGGTGCCGCCGGCCCGGTACTCGCCGGTCGCGGCCACCGCCTGCTCGATGCCCTCGGCGAAGGTGTAGCCGTTCGACGGTGTGCTAGCGGACATGGTCGAGCACCCGGTGCGGCCGCAGCGGCAGGTCGCGCGGCCGCCAGCCGGTGGCGTTGAACACCGCGTTGCCGAGCGCCGGGGCCAAGGCCAGCGTCGACACCTCGGCCAGACCGCAGGCGCCGCCCCGCATGCGCTCGAACCGGCTCTGGTCGTAGTGGATCTCGATCGGTGGCGTCTCGCCCATGCCGGGCAGGCGGTAGTCGTCCAGACCGCTGCTCAGCAGCGTACCGGTCAGCGGGTCGTGCCGGCGCTCCTCGGTCAAGGCGAACCCCAGGCTCTGCACCACCGCGCCGTGCACCTGGCTGTCCGCCAGTGCCGGGTTGACGATCTTGCCCACGCTCATGCCCATCCACACCTTGCTGGCGCGTACCCGTCCCAGGCGAGTGTCCACCTCCACCGCCACCAGCGACGCCGCGCCGGTCATGCGCAGCAACACGTTCAACCCGACATCGCCGGTGGGCATGCGCCCGATCAGATCGCCTCCCGGGTTGGCACCGCGTGGCGACGAGGTGATGCTGATCGGCGGCAGCACCCGCATCAGCTCGTCGAGTGGCAGGTGGCCGCCGGCATGCTCGATGCCGCCACGCGCCCAGCGTGGCTCGACCAGCGACAGCCGCTCGGCGCCTCGTTCCAGCAGCCGCTGCTTCATCGAGCGAGCGACCGCGATCGCGGTCGGGTACAGCGAAGCGGTCGAGCGGCTGGCGCTGGAGGTCGGCCCGCGCACGTAGTCGGACCGGCCGATGTCCACGCGCAGCGATTGCACCGCGACGCCCAGCTCGTCCGCCACCGTCTGCCCGATCACCGATCGGGCGCCCTGCCCCATGTCCTGCACCGCGCACTGTGCGACCAGTCCGTCGGGCGACAAGGCAAGCATGATGCGCGTGGCGTTGTGAAAGGCGTTGAACCAGTTGCCGATCGCGAAGCCGATGCCACGCCGGATCCGTCCGGTGGCGCTGCCGGCGGGCCCACGATCGCGCCATTCGGGAATCGACTCGGCCCAGTCGTACAGGCCGTCGCGCACGTCCGAGTCCTCCCATTCGCGCCGCAGCGCGATCGGGTCGACGCGCAGTTGATGGGCGAGCTGATCGATGCTGGACTCCATGGCCCAGAACGCCGGCGGCCCGCTCGGCGCGCGCATCGGCTTGGCAGGTCCGGCATTGGTCAGCACGTCGATGTCGCGACACGCCTTCGGACCGCCGTAGGTGTACTTGATCCACATCGCTACCTGTGACTGCACCGCGATGCCGCTGCTGCCCCAGGCGGTGCAGGCCATGCCGCGCTGCGACAGCGAGGCATCGCTGCTCAGCGCGAAATCGATGCGCGTGGCCGGACGACAACCCCCCAGGACCATTTCCTCGCGCCGATCGAACACCAGTCGCACCGGCGCCCCGGCCTGACGCGCCAGCTCGATCGCCGCGGTGTGCTCGAGCTTCAAGCCGGCCTTGGCGCCGAAGGCACCGCCGATGAACTCGGAGAGCACCTGCACGTTCTCGCGTTTCAAGCGGTAGTGGGCGGCGATCTCGTTGGCCAGCACGAACACCGCCTGCGTGGAGGTGTGCACGCTCAAGCGCTCGGGCCCGTCCCACACCGCCACGCAGCCGTGCGGCTCCAGCGCGGTGTGCGTCTGCGCCGGTGTGCTGAAGCGACCCTCGACCAGCTGCCGTCCCTGTTCTGCGTGGCGCGCGGCAGCGATGGCCCGACGCGCCCTGCCCGGTTTGCGCGACATCGCCAGGTTCATGAAGGGATGTCGCAGGTTGCCCTGCCACCGTGCCGGCGGGATGGGCCCTTCGGAGGCGTTGGGCGGCTGCTTGCGCCACTCCGGATACACGACCGGCGAGCCATCGCGAGCCGCTTCGTCGGCGTCGATCACGAACCCGCGCACCGCGTAGTCGATGCGCACCAGCGCCAACGCCTGCGCGGCCACCGACTCGCTGACGGCGGCGATGGCCAGGATCGGGTGGCCGACGTGGCGCACCACCCGGTGCGGATCGTCCAGCACGTCGATGATCGCCTTGACACCCGGCAGGCGCTGCGCTTCGGTGATGTCGATCGATACCACGACGGCGTGCGCGTGCGGCGAGCCGTACAGCCGCCCGATCAGCTGATCCTCGTGCCGCACGTCGGTGGTGTAGCGGGCCCGGCCGGTGACCTTGTCGAGCCCTTCCAGCCGCGGGTAGGCCAAGGGCTCGGCGGTGTCGAACTCGCCAGCGCAGGCGGCACGCACTGCCTCGTAGATGCCGGGGTAGGCGCCGCAGCGGCACAGGTGGCCAGCCATCGCCTCGGCGATCGCTTCGCGCGAGGGCGAGTGGCCGCTTCCGTGTTCGGCCGACCAGCGTTCGTGGAAGGCGATCGCCTCGGTGATGAACCCCGGCGTGCAATACCCGCATTGCAAGGCATCGTGCACCAGGAAGGCCTTCTGCACCGGGTGCAGTGCCTGTGCGCCGTGTCGCTCGACGGTCTCGATGCGCCGGCCCGCCAGCGCGGTGGCCGGCAGCGTGCAGGCGGTCACGGTGTCGCCGTCCAGCCGGATGGTGCAGGCACCGCACACCCCGGACCCGCATACCAGCTTGGCGCC